>ERZ1504282.3-NODE-3-length-204046-cov-28.757960_pt1 | contig 204046 bp, 179 predicted proteins | sample MGYA00571870_ERZ1504282 | MGnify/ENA primary metagenome ERZ1504282 (study PRJEB39906, sample SAMEA3182057) | gut metagenome | biome: human; feature: gut; material: Stool; isolation source: human stools | place: Canada | collected 2012-11-26 ...
GGGAGAGTAGGTAGCCGCCTCTTCAAGGTCAGACTCACAAGGTCTGACCTTTTTTTGTGCCCATAGGCGAACGGGGCGCGGCGCTGGGGAGCGAGCAGAAGGAGCGGAAGTACTGCGAAGCAACCGGATGATGGCTGCAGGTTGGCCTATGAGTGGATGAAAGGAGTGGAGGCATGTATTGGCTGGTTTCATTTGGGGCTGTCAGATGCCGAAAGTTGTGGCGGGACGGCCTGGAGCGGATGGTAGAGGGCCCTCGCGGGGCCGGAAGGCTTGCCGGTGCGGGGCGCTGCTCCGCCCGGGTTCCCGTCAAGTCGTGACCGAATCAGTTTCTTTTTCGTATCTTTTTTCTATCTTTGTCTTTTGCCCCGTGTGCGTTTCTTTTCGGCATACGGTCGGCCCGGATGAAGGTATGACGACTTTGACTTCGCGAGAAACGAACGATTTCGACCGTTTCGACCGCATCTACAAGGAGTATGCGGCCCGGATGGTCGTTTTTGCCCGCCGTTTTGTCTCCGACGAGTTCGCCGAGGACATCGTCCAGGATGTCTTTGTCCGCATCTGGCAGCAGGAGCGCTTCCTCATGCCCACGTCCGAGCTCCGCTCCTACCTCTACCGCAGCGTGCTGAACGGCTGCCGCAATGCAATTCGCCACGAGATGGTGGCCGACCGCTTTGCCCGGAATTCACTCGCCGAACTGCGGCTGGGCGAGGTGGAGTATGAGCTGCGCGTGCTCGACGAGCCGCGCGATGAGCGCACCGAGCGGCTGCTCCGCTCCATCGAGGAGCTGCCGGACCGCTGCCGCGAGGTCTTTCGCCTCTCGTGGTACGACGAACTGCGGAGCGACGAAATCGCCGCGCGCCTCGGCATCTCGCGCCGCACGGTCGACGCCCAGCTCTACAAGGCGCTCCGGTTCCTGCGCGAACGGATGCGCGTGCTGCTCCTTTCGGCCCTCGCCCTCTCCCTTTTCTGCACGTTTCGATGAATTTTTTGTTGCCGGCGTAGGTAATTCGGCCGCACGGAGTGTTCTATGGGTAAAAACTGCAACCGATGAAGGAACTCTCCCCCGAGCTGGAATCCGCTCTTGTCGCCTATCTTGAAGGCGATTGCACGCCGCATGAGGCCGACCTGCTGAAGGCATGGCTCGCCGAGGATGCGGCGCATGCCGAGTTCCTCTACGGTATGAAGCACCTCTACGCCGAACGCAGCGCCGCGTCGGAGGCCGCCCGCGTCGATGTCGACGCCCTGCGGCACAGGCTGCTCGAGCGTCCCGAATTTGCCGGTGCGACCGCTTTGGCACCCTCCATACAATCGTTGAAACCCAATCGTCCGCGCAGAGTGTGGCTCCGCGCCGCAGGCTATGCCGCAGCCGCTGCGGCGATGCTGGTCGTGGGGCTGGTCGTCGGGCGCGGATTCGACGCGCAGCGTTCGGCTGACACCTACAACACCATCCGCGTCGATGCCGGCAGCAAGTCGCAGCTGGTGCTCGCCGACGGTACCCACGTGACGATGAAGGCCTCGTCGAGCCTGCGCTATCCCGCCTCGTTCGGCTCGGGTGCGCGCGAGGTGTGGCTCGACGGCGAGGCCTATTTCGACGTCGAACACGACGCCGAGCACCCCTTCATCGTCCACTCGCGCCGTCAGTCGGTGCGCGTCCTCGGCACCACCTTCAACGTGCAGGCCTACTCCAACGAGGAGGTCAACACCGTGACGCTGCTGAGCGGCTCGGTGGGGCTCGACCTGCTCGACAACGAGGGGCGTCTGCTCCGCACGCTCCGCCTGCACCCCAACGAGCAGTGCAGCTACGACACGAACGACGGCACCTACCGCCTCACGCCGCTCGACGCCTACGAGCGCCAGTGCTCGTGGGAGGACGGCGTCTACCGCTTCCGCGACGAGAGCCTCGACCACATTGCCGACCGCCTGCAGAACTACTACGGCGTGCGCATCATCCTGGAGGACGAGTCGCTGGGCGACATCCGCTATACGGGAACCTTCTCGCTCACGGAGCGCCTCGACGAGGTCTTCTCGATTCTCAACTACGACCACCGTCTGCACATCGTGCGCGAGGGGAATACCTTCCGCATCTCGGCGCGGCGCCGGTAGCCCGGCACCGAAGCCCGAAGACCCGAACAACCAGCCAATTGACCGATAGAACAACCGACCGATAGAACAATAGAACAATAGAACAATAGAACGACCAACCGATAGACGAACCGACCGACTTACCTGCAAACCAACCAATCGACCCCGGCCCGGCCAACCGACCGGCCCCGCACCGAAAACCGCACCGAAAACCGCATGCCGCGCCCGCCGCGCGGCGACTACGAATAACCGAAACCGAGACGTTGAACCTTAAACCTTTTCTGCCTATGCTCCATTGACGGACCATTCTCCCCTTTTCCCTATCCATAAAAAAAGAGACGGAGCCGGACATGCTGCGAACATTCCCCGGCTCCCGAATCACTCACAATTCGTCCACACCCGCAGGCGCCTCTTCGACGGTGTCTCGCGGCGTGCGGGTATAAACTACTCACTTAAGAGCTGTTAAATTTATGAAAAAAAATCTGAATCTTGTCGTCCTGACGCTGCTTTTCCTGCTCGTGGGCGGCAAAATGACGGTTTCGGCGCAGACCGACGCCCTCTCGCGGCGGGTCAGCGTCTCTGTGGACGGCGGTACGCTCGACGACGCCGTTGTACAGATTGAGAAACAGACGTCGCTGATGTTCTTCTACAAGACGCAGGACATCGACCCCGACCACCGCGTGACGCTCCACGCTCGTCAGGAGCCTCTGTCGACCGTGCTCGACCGTCTGGTCGAGGGGACGAAGCTCGGCTGGGAGCTCTCGGGCAACCACATCATGCTCACGCCCCGCAAGGTGGATGACCAGCCCCGCGTGGTGACGGGCCGCGTGACCGACAAGGCCGGCGTTCCGGTCATCGGCGCGACGGTCATCGTCAAGGGTACGACCGTCGGTGCCAGCACCGGGGCCGACGGCTCCTATACGCTCCAGGTTCCCGCTCCGGCCTCCGGCGCCGTGCTGCTGGCCAGCTACCTGGGCTACAACGACGCCGAGGCTGCCGTGGGCTCCCGCACGACGATTGACATCACGCTGAGCGAGTCGTCGCTCAACATGGACGCCGTCGTGGTGACGGCCCTCGGCATCAAGCGCTCCGAGAAGGCCCTCTCCTACAACGTGCAGCAGATTTCGTCGGACGACATCATCGGCAACAAGGATGTCAACTTCGTCAATGCGCTCAACGGCAAGGTGGCCGGTGTGAACATCAACGCCTCGTCGTCGGGTGTCGGCGGCGCCTCGAAGGTGGTCATGCGCGGTACGAAGGGCATCGACCAGTCGTCGAACGCCCTTTACGTCATCGACGGCGTGCCGATGTACAACCTCAGCGGTGAGGGCGGCACGGAGTTCGACTCGGCCGGTACGTCGGAGGCCGTGGCCGACATCAACCCCGAGGACATCGAGTCGGTGTCGGTGCTGACGGGTGCCGCCGCAGCGGCCCTCTACGGCAGCTACGCCTCGAACGGCGCCATCGTCATCACCACGAAGAAGGGTATGGCCGGCCGCACGACCGTCACCGTGACGAGCAACACCGAGGTGCTCTCGCCCTTCGTGATGCCCCGCTTCCAGAACCGCTACGGCACGGGCAACCTCTACGCCTCGGAGGGTCAGACGCTCATGAGCTGGGGCAGCCGCCTCCAACCGCAGGACCGCACGGGCTACTCCCCCGCCTCGGACTACCTCCAGACGGGCGTCGTCGGCACCGAGACCGTCTCGCTCTCGACCGGTACGGACCACAACCAGACCTACCTCTCGGCTTCGGCCGTCAACTCGCGCGGCATCGTCCCCAACAACGGCTACGACCGCTACAACTTCACGGCGCGCAACACCACCTCGCTGCTCAAGGACCGCATGACCATCGACCTGAGCGCCTCCTACATCATGCAGAGCGACTGCAACATGATTAACCAGGGTACCTACGCCAACCCGCTGGTCTCGGCCTACCTCTTCCCGCGCGGCAACGACTGGAACCGTGCGCGGATGTTCGAGCGCTACGACCCCGAACGCCGCATCTACGTCCAGGACTGGGACGAATGGATTGGTGCGGGCAACCTCACGATGCAGAACCCCTACTGGATTAACTACCGCAACCTGCGCGAGAACGACCGCCGCCGCTACATGCTCAGCGCCAACATCTCCTACAAGATTCTCGACTGGCTCTCGGTATCGGGCCGCATCCGCATCGACAACTCGGTGAACAACTACACCGAGAAGTTCTACGCCACCTCGAACTCGACGCTCATCGAAGGTTCGAGCAACGGTCTGTACGGCATCACCAAGACCGAGGACCAGCAGACCTACGGCGACGTGCTGCTCAACATCAACAAGACCTTCGGCGAGGACTGGTCGCTGCAGGCCAACGTCGGTGCCATCATCTCGGACATCCGTCAGGACTCCTTCAAGAACCGCGGCCCCATCATGGAGTCGGGCATCGCCAACCTCTTCAACGTCTTCCAGCTCGACGACACGCGCGTGCGCCGCGAGCAGGCCGGCTGGCGCGAGCAGTACCAGTCGCTCTTCGCCTCGGCCGAAATCGGCTACAAGGGGACCTATTACCTCACGCTGACGGGCCGCAACGACTGGCCCTCGCAGCTGGCGGGACCCCAGTCGGTCAAGTCGTCGTTCTTCTACCCCTCGATTGGCGCCTCGGTGGTCCTCTCGCAGCTGATTCCCAACATGCCCGAGGAGCTCTCCTACGTCAAGCTGCGCGGTTCGTGGGCCTCGGTGGGTATGCCCTTCGCACGCTTCCTGGCCAACCCCATCTACGTGTGGGACGCCGACAACAAGGTCTGGAAGACCGAGACCAACTACCCGTTCTACGACCTGAAGCCCGAGCGTACCGACTCGTGGGAGGTGGGTCTGACGATGCGCTTCCTCAAGCACTTCAACCTCGACGTCTCGTACTACAACACGAAGACCTACAACCAGACCTTCGACCCGCAGATTTCCGTCTCGTCGGGCTACTCGACCCTCTACGTGCAGACGGGTTCGGTGCGTAACCGCGGTGTCGAGCTGGCGCTGGGCTACAGCAACAAGTGGGGCAAGTTCTCGTGGAGCTCGAACTTCACCTTCAGCGCCAACCAGAACCGCATCCTCGAACTGGTCGACAACTACCGCCACCCCGAAACGGGCCAGCTCATCACCAAGGACCGGCTCGACGTGGGCGGTCTGAACCAAGCCCACTTCATCCTCAAGAAAGGGGGCTCGCTGGGTGACCTCTACTCGATTATCGACCTCAAGCGCGACGCCAACGGCCACATCTACGTCGACGAGAACAACCAAATCTACACCGTCTCGGACAACCTCGACGACATCAAGCTGGGCTCGGTCTTCCCGAAGGCCAACATGGCATGGCGCAACGACTTCAGCGTCGGCAACTTCCGCTTCGGCTTCATGGTTTCGGCGCGCATCGGCGGCATCGTCTACTCGGCCACGCAGGCCCAGCTCGACTACTACGGCGTGTCGGAGGCCTCGGCTGCGGCGCGTGACGCGGGCGGCGTGCGCATCAACGGCGGCTCGATGCTCCCGGCCTACAACTGGTACGAGGTGGTGGGCGGCAAGAACATCCCGCAGTACTACACCTACTCGGCGACGAACGTCCGCCTGCAGGAGGCCTCCATCGGCTACACCATTCCGCGCAAGAAGCTGGGCGACGTCTGCGAAATCACCCTCTCGCTCGTGGGCCGCAACCTGTGGATGCTCTACTGCAAGGCTCCGTTCGACCCCGAATCGGTGGCCACGACGGGCAACTACTACCAGGGCATCGACTACTTCATGATGCCTTCGACGCGCAACATCGGTTTCAACCTCCGGCTTAAATTCTAAAACGTCATGAACATGAACAAGATATCCATCCGCAAGGCCCTCTGCCTGCTGGCCCTCGCTCCGGCGGCGCTGCTCGGCGCCTGCACGGGCAGCTTCGAAGATATCAACACCGACCCCTATGCCGCGGGCAAGGACGACATGAACAACGACAACTACATCGTCTCGTCGATTCTGACCGGCATGCAGGGTTGGGTCATTCCGCTCGATGTCAACACGCACCAGTTCACCGACATCGTGCTGGGCGGCGCCCTGGGCGGCTACACGGCCGACTCGAACCCGGGTCTGTCGACGCGTATCGCCATCTTCAACCCGACCAACGACTGGACGCGCGTGATGCTCATCCGCGTGATTCCCGAAATCTATACGGCCTACAACAAGCTGAAGGTCAACTCGGACGACGAGGTGGCCCTGGCGCTGGCCAGCGTCATCCGCGTCTCGGCCGTGCACCGCGTGACGGACACCTACGGCCCGATTCCCTACTCGCAGATTGGCGCCGATAACGCCCTCACCTCGCCCTACGACTCGCAGGAGCAGGTCTACGACCGCCTCTTTGCCGAGCTCGACGCGGCGCTCGAGGTGCTGCGCGCCCACTCGGCCGAGAGCATCAAGGCCACCTCGGACAAGGTCTATGCGGGCAACCTCGCCAAGTGGGTCCGCTACGCCAACTCGCTCAAGCTGCGCATGGCCATGCGCCTGAGCTACGTGGCTCCGGAGAAGGCCGAGGCGAAGGTGCGCGAGGCGCTGAGCGAGGAGGCCGGCGGGGTCATCACCTCCAATGCCGACAACGCCCAGATTCCGACCCAGAACAACCCCTTCCGCGTGGTCATGTACGACTACAACGGCGGTGACTCGCGCATCTCGGCCGACATCACCTCCTACATGAACGGCTACAAGGACCCGCGCCGGGCGAAGTACTTCACCGTGTCGACCTTCACGGGCGGCATCCAGAACGGCTACATCGGCCTGCGCTCGGGCATCAGCATCCCCACGCAGTCGCTTCTCTACTCGAACATGGTGGTCGACTACACCACGCCGCTCATGTGGATGAACGCCGCCGAGGTGGCCTTCCTCAAGGCCGAGGCTGCGCTGCGCGGCTGGTACGGCTCGACGGCCGACGCACGGACGCTCTACGAGGAGGGCGTGCGCCTCTCGTTCGAGCAGTGGGGGCTGTCGGGTGACTGCGAGGCCTACCTTGCCGACGCTACGTCGCTGCCCGCCTCCTACGTCGACCCGCTGGGCAAGGAGAGCAACACGGGCGAGACGGGTGCCATCACCGTCAAGTGGGACGAGCGCGGCGACTTCGAGACCAACCTCGAGCAGATTATCACCCAGAAGTGGCTGGCCATCTTCCCCTCGGGCTTCGAGGCGTGGTGCGAGTTCCGCCGTACGGGCTATCCGCGCCTGATGCCGGCGACGAACAACCGCAGCGGCGGCGTGATTCCCCAGGGGGGCTATGCCAACCGCATGCCCTATCCCGTCGAGGAGTACCAGGAGAACAATGCGCACATCAACGAAGCACTCACGCTGCTCGGCGGTCCCGACAACATGGCGACCCGCCTGTGGTGGGACTGCAAGGTCAAATAACCCCTCATCCATAGTCAAGTCATGAAACGAACTATCAAACACATAATCTGCGGTGCCGCGCTGCTGGCGGGTGCGCTCTCGGGCGTCTCGTGCAGCGAGTGGACCGAGAACGAGAAAATCGCGGTCAAGGACCCGGTTTTCGGGGAGTCGAACCCCGAGCTCTACGCCCGTTACGTGGCCGAGCTGCGCGCCTGGAAGCAGAGCGGGCATCAGCGGACCATCGTCTGGTTCGACAACAGCAACAAGCAGCCGGCCAGCCGCGGGGGCTTCTTCTCGGACGTGCCCGACAGCGTCGACATCGTGGCGCTCAAGGCCTCCGGCCGACTGACGGCGAGCGAACTGGAGCAGGTCGCCTCGCTGCACGAGAAGGGGACCCGCGTCATTGGGGCCTTCGACTGCACGGCGCTGCTCGCCTCCGGTGAGGAGGGCGACGGAGCCGGCGAGAGCGCGGAGGGAACCTCCGACGCCGCAACGCGCCTGCGCACGGCCCTCGAGACGCGCATGGCCGAGGTGGAGGCCGATGCACTGGACGGCTTCACGCTCCGCTACGAGCCGACCGACATCACCTTCGCCACCGACGAGGAGCGCACGGCGCAGCTGGCGCTCGACGCCGTGGTGGCCGAGGCGCTCAAGGGGTGGCGCCAGCGTCATCCCGAGGCTCTGCTCCTCTTCGAGGGCACGCCCCAGTACTTCTCCGACGTGGAGGCTGCGGCGCTCTGCGACTATCTGGTGGTCCGCTGCCTCGACGCCGAGTCGGTCTACGACTTCGGCATGCGCGCCCGCCGCATGTGCGGTGTTGCGGGGCTCCCCACCGACCGCTTCGTATGGCTCGTCTCGGCCGTACCCCCCGCCTCGACCGACACGACGGGCTATCTGCTCGACGAGTCGGGTGCCTCGGTGCGCGCGCTGGGCGCTCTGGCCGAGTGGATGCTCCGTCCCGAGGAGTTCGGCAAGGCCGCCGTGGGCATCATGGACGTGCAGTACGACTACTACAACTCGACGATGATTTATCGCTACACGAAGGAGGCCATCGAGACGCTCAACCCCTCCCCTAAAAACTAAAAGGCCATGAAAAGATTCCATACAGCTCTTCTGGCAGCCTGCGCGGTGCTTCTCTCGCTGACGGGCTGCAACAAGAAACCGGCCCCCTTCGGGGATTTCGACAACAGGGTCTACATCGACCAGAACACGAGCGTGACCACGCTGCTGGTCAAGCCGTCGGCCACGACCGACGAGCGTTCGTTCCACGCGGCGACCCCCAAACCGGTCGAGCGTGAGGTGAAACTTCTCTTCGAAGCCGACGAGTCGCTCGTGGCGGAGTATAACCGCTTCTACGGCGAGCAGGCAGAGATGCTTCCCGCAACCTACTTCGAGGTGACGGGCGGCGAGACCTCGATAGCCGCCGGCTCGACGCGTTCGGCCGACGTGACGGTGCGCTTCCACGACCTGGGGCAGCTCGACACGCGTTCGCTCCACGTGCTGCCCGTCACGCTGCGTTCGGCCGAGGGCATCGCCGTGCTGGAGAGCGCCCGCACGCTCTACTACGTGCTGCGCGGCGCCGCCATCATCAACGTGGTGGCCGACCTCGAGGACAGCAACTACATCGCCTTCGACAAGGTGCTCGACGGACAGAGCGCATCGTCGAAGGTGCTCAACGGACTGAACACCCTGACGATGGAGGCGCTCGTCCGCTGCCACGACTACGTGCTCGAACCGGGCATCAAGACCGTGATGGGCATCGAGGGCCACTGCCTGATTCGTATCAGCGACAACGGCCTGGCCCCCAACCAGCTGCAGGTGGTCCTGCCGACCTCCTACGGCGGAGGCACCAACTTCACGGAGGCCTCGACCTGCCTCATCCCGGCCAACGAGTGGACCCACATCGCCGTGACGTGCGACGTGGCCGCCGGCCGCGTGGTGGTCTACATCAACGGCGAGGTGGCGCTCGACAAGAGCGGCAACTCCTTCTCGGCCATCAACCTGGGCCAGCCCAAGAACGATGCGCAGGGCAAGGCGCACTACTTCAACATCGGCTACTCCTACGCCTCGGGCCGCGAGCTCCACGGAGAAATCTGCGAGTGCCGCATCTGGAACGTGGTGCGCACGCAGGAGGAGATTGCCTCGCACGTCTACGAGGTCGACCCCGCCAGCGAGGGGCTGGTGGCCTACTGGAAATTCGACGAGGGTACGGGCGACACCATCCGCGACCAGACGGGCAACGGCAACAACGGTACGGCCGACAGCCCGCTGAAGTGGACCGAGGTATCGCTGCCCGAAACCGCCCCCGATGCCAACTAATCTACTGACTTACAAAAACTGGAATTCGTTATGAACCACATGAAGAATATGCGATGGGGAGTTCTGGCTGCCATCTGCGCCACGGCGTTGGTGTCGTGCGCCGAGGATGACATCATCCCCAACGGAATCGACGAGGGGCGCATCGACCCCGTCGGCGAGTGTCTGTGCACGGTCTACAACCCGCAGGGTGCCGCCGGCGCCACGCTGCAGCTCTACACCGAGCCGGTGTCGGGCGAGGTGCAGGTGGTGCTGAGCTCGGCCGCGGGCCGTGCCGTCGACCTCAAGTTCACCTACGACCCCACGGTGCTCGAGGCCTACAACGAGGCCCATGCCACCTCCTTCGAGGCGGTTCCGGCCCAGGCCGTCGAGCTCGAGGCCGACGGAGCGCTGCTCGTAGGCCCCAAGAGCACCCGTTCGGAGCTGCTGCGCGTGAGCGTGCGGCCCGACGAGGCGATGAGCGAGGGGAAGAGCTACGCCCTGCCGCTGCGCCTGAGCAGCCCGACCGAGGGGGTTACCGTCTCCTCGACGGAGGGCTCCTACATCTTCTGGGTGCAGGTGCGCGGCGAGCACCCCTCGACGCAGAAGAGCACGGGCTTCATCACCGTATGCTACGTCGAGGTCAACGAGAACAACCCGCTCAACGCCCTGGAGTGGAGCTGCAAGGCGAGCGGCAAACCGCTCTTCGACATCGTCAACATCTTTGCGGCCAACATCAACTGGCTCGAGGAGGAGAAGCGCGTGGGCGTGGTGCTCAACCCCAACGTGCGCCACATCCTCGACAACCGTGATATCTACATCAAGCCGCTGCAGGATGCCGGCATGCGCGTGAGCCTGACGATTCTGGGCAACGGCGACGGCTCGGGCGTGGCCAACCTCTCGGATGCCGCGGCGCACCAGTTCGCCCAGGAGCTGAAGTCGATTGTCGAGACCTACGGGCTCGACGGCGTCGACTTCGACGACGAGTACTCGCAGTACGAGGCGCACCTCTCGCAGCTCTGGCCCGGGTGCGTGACCTACGGGCCCGGCCCCTATGCGCGCCTGCTCTACGAGGTGAAGATGGCGATGCCCGACAAGCTGGTGCAGCTCTATCAGATTGGCCAGGCCAACTACGGCTTCAAGTCGGCCGTCGAGGGGGTTCGCCCGGGCGACTTCATCGACTACGCCTACTGCGACTACGACGTGCTGATGTCGCCGCCGCATCTGGGCCTCTCGCGCAGCCAGTGGGGCGAGGCGTCGCTCGACATGACCTACGGCTCGGAGTCGAACCCCGCCAACCTGCGGACCAACCGCAGCAGCGGCAACGGCGTGCAGATGGTCTACAACCTCAAGCCGGGCAACAGCCAGTTCACGCCGCTGAACGACGTGGCCAAGTACATCTACGACGACGAGGCCGTATGGTCGGGCGTGCGTCACGAGAAGGACTGGAAGTAGCCGTTAAGGCACGCTCCGCCGCGGAGGCGGAGCCGTGCCGCGCGGAAAAGCAGATTAACACGAAAAGAATCGCAACATGATGAAAAAGATATTTTGGATGTTCGCCGCCGCTCTGGCCTGGACCGGATGCAGCGACGACAACGGAGCCGAGGCTCCGGTTCCCTCCGATACGCTGACGCTGTCGGTCGAGACGCTTGCCTTCGACGCATCGGGCGCGGCGCTCGAGGGGACGAACGAAGTGACCGTAACGAGCAGCGGCGAGTGGCGTCTGGGCGGCCGCCAGCTGTGGTGCCGTCCCTCGAGCGAGGAGGGTGTGAGCGGCCAGGCGGTGAGCTTTACCGTCGAGCCCAACATCGAGCCCGAGGCGCGCGAGGTGCTCTTCACCTTCATCTGCGGCGGCGAGGAGCGCCGTCTGACGGTCACGCAGCAGGCCGCCTCGGAGTTCACGCTCAACGGCGACCGCTACACCTTCACCCCCGAGGGCGGCGAGTTCCGCCTGCGGCTCGAGTCGTCGAGCGAGACCTCGGTGCGCTTCGTGGAGGAGGTCGACTGGATTCACCAGGTCGAGACGCGCGGGTCGCTCTCGTTCTTCTACTTCGAGGTCGACGCCAATGCGACGGGCCGCAACCGCGACGCGCAGCTGGTGGTCTCCAACAAGGAGGGTGACGAGCGCACGGTGACCGTGCACCAGGAGCGCAACCTGCTGCTCGAGGTGACCGAGTCGTCGTTCGAGGTGCCGGTCGAGGGTGCCGAGCTGCGTCTGCACGTGCGGAGCAACCTGCCCTTCCGCGTCGAGCCTTCGGGCGAGTGGATTGTGCTCCAGTCGGAGCCCCTCCAGTCGGAGGAGCTGCAGGAGCAGGAGCTCGTATTCACGGTACAGCCTGCCGAGGAGCCCTTCCGTTCGGGCTTCATCTACCTGCGCACCGACGAGGCGTCGCTTGGGGCCGAGATTGCCGTCGTGCAGGGCGAGCGTCCCCAGGGCATCGAATTCCCCGACGACGCCTTCCGCCAGCTGCTCATCGATGCGGGCTACATCACGGTGCTCGACGGTACGGAGTGCCTGCTTACGGAGACGGGCGAGGCTGCAATCCAGCTGCCGGACCTTTACCGCAAGAACATCTCCTCGCTCAAGGGCATCGAGGCCTTCAAGAACCTGAAGACGCTGGCCCCCAACGGCATCGGCATGAATCCCATCAAGGAGCTCGACCTGAGCGGCAACCCCAACCTGACCGACATCAACTGGTACAGTTCGTCCAGCGGCTGGCACTCCTACATCACGCCGGCGCCGCTCGAGGTCATCAACATCGGTGACGCGCCGATTACCGACGGACGGCTCGTATTCGAGGGCCTCTACTGCACGCCCGTTTACGCCGCATCGCTCACCGTTTCGGGCGCTTCGGTCAAGATTATCGAGTTCTCGTCGAAGTACTCCTCCTACGACAAGGCCGAGTGGCTCGACGTCACGGGATGCCCCAACATCCAGAGCATCACGCTCAACAGCTACTACATCAAGACGCTCTACGTGACGGCCGAGCAGAAGAGCGCCATCGACGGAGGCCGTATCACCATTACGGACCAGAACTACTACCAGAACCTCAAGGTCGAGGTTCGGTAGCGCCGCCCGTGCGTGAAGGCGCCCGCCCCGGGCTTCGGCCCGGCGGAGGTCGCCTCCCGCAGCGGAGCACCCTTCGGCCGGGCAGCCGCCCGGCCAGGAGACAGAGCGGAGCAGCGATTCTGCGGAATCGCCGCTCCGCTCTTTTTGTGCCCGGTCTTTGTCGGAATCTGCCGGTTCCGAGCATCGGTTCCGCCGTTTTTTCGTATCTTTGGAGTGCGAAGCGGCAGCGTGCCGCCCCGACCGAACATCGAATACCCGACCAACCTTCATATTCCATGCCCTCGGAACTTCACATCCCTCTGCGGCCCTCACTGCGGCCGCTTCTGTACATGCTTCTGCTCACCCTTCTGCTCGCGGCTGCGGGCTGCTCCTCGCCCGGCGCGGTTGTCACCTTCCGCGAGGCCGACGACCCCACGGCCGACACGCTGGCCGACTGGACGGCCGTCACCCCGGGGCTCAACGTCTCGTGGTGCTCCGTCGACGAACGCTACCCCCGCTCGGTTGCGCCGCAGCTTGACTCCACCCGCTGCCGCCTTACGGCGTGGCGCGGCGAGCGCTGCTCGGCCCAGCTGCTGCTCTGGTCGCCCGACAGCGTGGGCACCGTGCGCTGCACCATCGGCCGCTTCCGCGGCCGGGGCACATCGCTCCCGGCCAACGTCGCGCGGCTGCGCTTCGTGCGCTACGTGCTGACCGACGAGTTCGGCCCCGGATGCGGCTACCGCAACTACGGCGACTTTGCCGCGTCGCTCTCGCCCGACCTGCTCGACACGCTCGACCGCTTCGACCTGGAGAGCTGCACGACACGCCCCGTCTGGGTGACGCTCGACATCCCGGCCGACGCCGTCCCGGGACTCTACCGCACGACGCTCACCGTCGAGGGGCAGGGGGTTGCCCGCCGGCGCCTGGAGCTCGACCTTCAGGTGCTCGACCGGCAGCTGCCGCCGCCCGAGGCGTGGCGCTTCCACCTCGACCTGTGGCAGCATCCCGCCGCCGTGGCCCGCGTCGAGGGGGTGGAGCTCTGGAGCGACGCCCACTTCAAGGCGCTGCGTCCGCTGGTGCGGATGCTGGCCGACGCGGGGCAGAAGGTGGTGACGGCGACGCTCAACCGCGACCCCTGGAACCACCAGTGCTACGACGCCTACGACCCGATGATTCTCTGGAGCCGCCGCGCCGACGGAACGTGGCACTACGACTATACGCGCTTCGACCGCTGGGTCACCCTCTGCCGCGAGGAGGGCATCGTCGGGGCCATCAACTGCTACTCGCTGCTGCCGTGGAACAACCTGCTCGAGTACCGCGACGAGGCGAAGGGAGCGTTGTGCGAGGTCGAGGCCGACCCGGCGACGCCCCGCTTCGAGGAGTACTGGACCCCCTTCCTCCACGACTTTACGGCCCATCTCGACGAGCGGGGATGGCTGGGACTCTGCAACGTGGCCATGGACGAACGCGACCCCGAGACCATGGAGCGGGCCGTGGCGCTGCTGCGCCGCGAAGCCCCCGAGCTGGGCATCGCCCTGGCCGACAACCACGCCAGCTACCGCCGCTATGAGGACTTGGAGGATGTCTGCGTGCAGATTGACTGCCGCGTGGAAGCGTCGGAGCTCGCCCGCCGCCGGAGCGAGGGGCTGGTGACCACCTTCTACGTCTGCTGCTCGTCGGCCTTCCCCAACACCTTCACCTTCTCCCGGCCGTGGGAGGCGCTCTACATGGGGTGGTTCGCCGCGGCGGCGGGCTACGACGGCATGCTGCGCTGGGCCTACAACTCGTGGCCGGCCGACCCGCAGCGCGATTCGCGCTTCACGGCCTGGCCTGCGGGCGACACCTTCATCGTCTACCCCGGGGCGCGCTCCTCGGTGCGCTTCGAGCAGCTGCGCGAGGGGATTGAGGACTACGAGAAAATCGACCTGCTGCGCCGCGAGCTGATGGCCGACCCCTCGGCCGAGGCCGCCGCATGCCTCGACGAGCTCAACCGCACGGTGGCGCAGTTCGCCGAGCCCGACCCCGCGCGCCCGTGGCCCGAGCTGCTCGCCCGGGCCCGAGCTCTGCTCGACAGCCTCGCCGCGCGGTAGCGGAGCCGGGGCCCTCTTCCCTTATGCGGACGCATGCCTCCCGAAAAGGCATGCGTCCGCTTTTTTGCGCCCGTCGGGGGATAAAAAACACCCTTTTCCAATAAATATAGGTGCCCCGATGTCCCCGTGCGGCGTGTAAACGGATTGTCACACGTTTCACATGCCGCTGCAACAAACTCTTCGGACTTTTGCATCCGGAAAAGAACTACTATGAGGATGCAGAAGAAAACCGCTATCGTACTTACCTTTGTCGCCCTGTTTTTCGCGGCCGTCCTCCAGGCTGCGCCGCTCCGGGGCCGCGTCATCGACCGCACGACCCGCGAACCGCTCATCGGAGCCACCATCCTGCTGAGCGGCACCACGCGCGGCACCACCTCCGACGCTTCGGGCGAATTCCAGCTCGAACTGCCCCGCGGCGAACACAGCCTCGAGATTTCCTACGTCTCCTACCTCCCCCAGCAGCTCGCCGTGCGCATTCCGGCGGGCGACGGGGTGCTGCTCGTCGAGCTCGAGCCCGATGCGCAGACCCTCACGGCCGTGACGGTGACCGCCCGCAAGAACCTCGAGTCGGAGCGCAGCCTCCAGACCGAGCGCATCGCCTCGAACGTCGCCATCGAGAACATGGGCGCCCGCGAGATGGAGCTCAAGGGTCTGGCCAACGTCAAGGAGGGCGTCAAGAAGATTTCGGGCATCTCCATCGCCTCGGCCGGACAGCTCATCGTCCGCGGCCTGGGCGACCGCTACAGCATCACCACGCTCAACGGCCAGCCCATCGCCTCGCCCAACCCCGACAACAAGCTCATTCCGCTCGACATATTCCCCGCCTCGGCCGTCCGCAACATCACCGTGAGCAAGGTCTACGAGGTGACCTCCTACGCCGACTACTCGGGTGCCCACATCGACATCGGGACGAAGGACCAGAACGGCGAGAACTTCTTCACGGCGGGCTTCTCGGTCGGCGGACGCTTCAACACGCTGGGACGCTCCTTCTACCGCATGGACCACCGCTCGCTCTTCGCGCGCCCCGGGGTCGACGCGCGGGCGATGAGCTGCAGCCTTTCGGAGTACCGCGACTACGTCCGCACGAAGAACATCTTCGACACCGACTTCTCGGTTTCGCGCTCCACCTCGCTCCCCTCCTTCGGCGGCAACATCGCCTGGGGCCACAACTTCAAGGTGGGACGCCAGACGCTGAGCATCCTCGCCTCGGGCGGCATCGACAACGGCGCGCAGCGCATGGACGACGCCCAGACGCGTATCCTCGAGGGTACGGGCACCGTGACCGACGAGTATACCTACGACAGCTTCGCCTCGGAGCTCAAGATGGCGGCGCTGGCCAACGTGGGGATGACCCTGCGCGAGAGCGACCGCGTGGGCTACACCTTCTTCTATGCCCGCAACGCCGTCGACACCTACATGAGCCGCGAGGGTTTCGACGCCGAGGGGCACAACCTCGTGGGCAGCAACGACGTGCTCCACATCTACAAGCTGATGACCCATCAGCTCAACGGCCAGCACGACTTCGGCGAGCGGTGGCAGCTGCGCTGGAGCGGCTCCTACTCCTCGACCTCCTCGGACGAGCCCGACCGGCGCCAGGTGATGTTCCGCCGCCGCGACGACGGCTCGCTCACCCTCTTCAAGCTCAACCAGCAGGAGACGATGCGCTACTTCGGCGAGCTCGGCGAGCATGAGTGGAACGGCCACGTGGCGGCAGACTACCGCTTCGGCGCCCACAAGCTGACGGCCGGCGTCGCCTACAAGGACAAGTCGCGCGACTACCGCGGCACGCGCTTCTACTACGACCTCTCGGCGCTCGACCCCGAAATCGACGACATCTACGATACGAACGGCTACCTCTCGTTCGAGAATGTCCAGAACGGCTCGCTCACCATCAACCGCCAGCAGCAGCCCAAGGACAGCTACGAGGCGGGCAACCGGATTCTGGCCGGCTACCTCTCGCTGGACCTTCAGGCCACCGAGGCGCTGCTCATCAACGCCGGCGTGCGCTACGAGGTATCGAAACAGTGGGTCCGCTACTACGACGACCAGAGTCTGGCCAAGCGGCGCGACCTGGACAAGAACGACCTCTTCCCGGCGCTCAACCTCAAATATTCGCTCGGCGAGCGGCAGCAGCTGCGCCTCTCGCTCTCGCGGACCGTCACCCGCCCCTCGTTCATCGAGATGGCCCCGTTCCTCTACCAGGAGTCCTACGGCTCGATGCAGCTGCGCGGTAACGAGGCGCTGCAGAACGGCTACAACTACAACGTCGACCTGCGCTACGAGCTCTTCAACCGCGGGGGCGACATGCTCTCGGTGACGGGCTACTACAAGTTCCTCGACCAGCCCATCGAGCGGGTGCAGATGCTCTCGGGCGGCGCCGCGGTCCACACCTTCCGCAACGCCGACAACGGCATGGCGGCCGGCATCGAGGTCGAAATCCGCAAGGCGCTTCTGCCCGACCTGCGCATCGGCGTCAACGGCTCCTACATGTACACCAACGTCAAGCTGCCCGAAGGGGGCGCCTATACCAACAAGGAGCGCGCGCTGCAGGGCGCCTCGCCCTACCTCTTCAACGCCGACCTGACCTATGCCCCCGCGCTGAGCGGCGAGCGGCGCCTCTCGCTGGCCCTACTCTACAACCTGCAGGGGCCCCGCATCCATGCGGTCGGCATCTCGGGCCTTGGCGACGTTAAGCAGCGGACGATGCACACGCTCGACTTCGCCGCCTCGTACCGCTTCAACCGCCTCTTCGAGGTGAAGCTCCAGCTGGAGAACCTGCTCGACCAGTCCTACGTCTTCGACCAGGAGGTTCCCCAGGCCGGCACGACGGTCGAGGTGGAGCGCTACCGGCCGGGTCCGGGCTTCAAGGTGGGGCTCAGCATCCGCTTCTGAGCCTTCACGCCACACCACACGCAACAAACCACAGGGTATTATAAAATCACTAAAAACTTTTCGACAAGATGAAAACGAACTGGAAGATGATGAGCGCGGTCCTCGCGGCCGGTGCGATGCTCCTTGCAACCTCCTGCTCCGAGAGCAGCTCGGACGACGCAATGCCGGCACTCGGCGGTGAAATCGCCTCGGGGCAGACGCTCGTGGGCAACGTCACCTCGGATGCCTACCTGCTCAAGGACGGAACCTATAAACTGAGCGGCGGCCTGCACGTCAAGTCGGGCGCAACGCTCCACATCGCCGAAGGGGTCACCATCGAGGCCATCGACGATGCCGTGGTGGACTACATCCTCGTGGAGCAGGGCGGCAAAATCGACGCCCAGGGTACGGCTTCCAAGCCGATTGTGATGACCAGCGAGCTGAAGAAGCCCGGCGCCTGGGGCGGCATCCACATCTGCGGCCGCGCCCACACGAATGCCGGTGCCGGCGTCCTCTCGGAAATCGGCAACGCCCCCTACGGTGGCTCGGACGACGCCGACAACTCGGGTACGCTGCGCTACATCCGGCTCGAATATACCGGCTTCGCCTTCGACGAGGAGCATGAGGCCAACGGCGTCTCCTTCTACGGCGTGGGCAACGGCACGACGGTCGAGTACCTGCAGGCCTACAAGGGCTCGGACGACGGTTTCGAGTTCTTCGGCGGTTCGGTCGACGTGAAGCACATGGTATCGACCAGCTGCTCGGACGACTCGTTCGACTGGACCGAGGGCTGGAACGGCCGCGGCCAGTTCCTGGTGGCCTATCAGGAGGGCGAGTCGACGCTCGGCTACGAGTGCGACTGCCTGATGGAGTGCGACAACAACGGCACGAACTTCAGCGCCACGCCGGTGGCACACCCCGTGCTGGCCAACCTGACGCTCGTGGGCAACGGCTCGACGGAGAGCACGCACGGCATCCGTCTGCGTGCCGGTACGCAGGTCGAGCTCTGCAACGCCCTCATCACGGGCAAGCCGGGCTGCATCACGCTCGAGACCACCGAGACCGAGCAGGCACTCAAGGAGGGAACTTCGAAGCTCACCCACATCGCCATGAGCTCGGAGCTGGTATCCGAGAAGGGCATCTACACCAACAGCGACTTCGAGGCCGCAACGGACAACAGCACCGACTACACCCCGGCGCTGACCAACCACTACGTGGGTACGGTGGCCGGCGGCGAGGCTCCGTCGGACAGCTTCTTCACGGCAGCCAACTACAAGGGCGCCGTACCGGCCGACAACGACTGGACGGCCGGCTGGACCCTCTGAGCGGACCGACTCCCTTCGGCCGGGGCTCTTCTGCGGCGATGAATGCGGACGGCGCCTCTGCCGGAACGGAAAAACCGGAACTTCCCCTGCGGAAGTTCCGGTTTTCTCGTTTTGTTGTGCCGGGGCGCGGCGGTCGGCGGCGCCTTTTCGGTGCGGGCGGTCGAAGTGACGGCGGTCGGAGCGTCGAAGTGGCTTTCGGTGCTTTCGGCTCGGGCGGCCCTGTTGCCCGGTTTTTGTGTCGGTGTGATTCGGCCCGGAGGAGGGGGCCGCTTCCGGTCGGGGAGCGCTTCGTGCGCGGCTCAGTCGCCCGGTTTTTGTGTCGGTGTGGCTCGGCACGGAGGAGGGGAGGTCCGCTTCCGGTCGGGGAGCGCGTCGAGCGCGGCTCAGTCGTTCTTGAAGAGGTCCACCTCGCCGGTTTCGACCTTGCGGTACATGTCGGCCAGCTCGGCGATGACGGGCGAGACGAATTCGAGCGTGTCGGTGACGGCCGACTTGCCCCCCTCGCCCTTGATGCGGTAGAGCATGGCGGCGTAGAGGGCGCGGAAGCAGAGCTCCGTGTCGCTCATGCCGGGGTTCCCTATAATCTGGCGCAGCCGCGGCAGTTCGGGTTCGAGCCGTGCGAAGGTGGTGCGGTAGTGGGCCCCCACGGGGAGCTTGAGCAGCTGGAGATGGAGGTTGTGCATGTCGGCGATGAGGTGGAGCGTATGCTCCAGGTGGCCCTTTTCGTCCTTGCCCTCCTGGTGGAGCAGGTTGACGATGTCCATGTACCAGAGCAGGAAGAGGTGCTTCTTCTCCTCGGGGATGTCCTTGCGCGGCTCGACGAGCTGCGAGAAGATGGCCTCGGGGCTGAACTGCAGCGCGCGCAGCAGGTCCTCGAGCTGCCACAGATAGAGGATGTATTCGGCGATGTTTTCGCGCCGTTTGGCTTGTGCTATATCCATTGTTCCACTTTTTTCAACCGTCCCGGCGGCCCGGTCCGTTCCCCGGCGGCCCGGTTTGTTTCCCGACGGTGAGACGTTCTCCGGCCGCCCGGTTTGTTTCTCCGGCTGCCCGGTCCGTTCCCCGGCTGCCCGGCTCGTTTTTCGGTCGCAGGTCTGTTTCCCCGGCTGCCCGGTCCGTTTTCTGACCGTCCGGCTCCCCGGTCCTCCGGCTCCCCGGCCCTTCAGCCTCCCCCTGGTAGGTTACTTTTTCGAACTGACAATCCAGGTCGTGGGACCCGTGCGGTGCTTGAGGAAGTACTCCTGCGACTTGAGCAGGTTGCGCGACTGGAGCACCATGTTCTTCGTCTCGTTGAGAATCGTCAGATAGAGCATTGAGGCCTTGGTGTTCACCTTGGCTTCGTTGATGCGGCAGAGCTCCGACTTGATGGCCTCGGCGATGGACTCGAAGAGCTGGTCACGCAGCGTGAGCACCTCCTCGATATCCGAGAAGTCGCCCTCGCGCAGCATCTGGTTGATGCGGCGGTAGATTGACTCCACGTCGTCGTTGATGGACATCAGGTCCTTGGCCTGCGCCTTCGAGAGCCCCTCGTGGTTGTTGTCGATGTGCTCGAATGCCGGGCGCGTGATGTGCATCAGCGCCTTGGTCATCTCGTTGAGGTAGTCGACCACCTGGACGTAGTAGTGGGCCGTATTGACGTCGCCGCTCTGCAGCTGCTTGAGCGTGGGCAGCAGCGTGTACTTGCGTTCGCGCGACTGGTAGAAGAGGTCGTTCGACTCCTTGACCATGTTGCGCAGCTCCTTGCGGTTCTCCATCATCACGGCGATGAGCGTGCGGTCGTAGATTTTCGTGGCGCTCTCCATCGTGGTGCAGACCTCTTCGCGCAGGCTGCGGATGATGTCCTCGTTGGTGGTCTCCTTCCTGCTCTGCGTGGCGGTCTGCTTCTCCTTCTTGCGGAAGTTGCTGTGGTAGAGCATGTAGCCGCACAGCAGCGTGATGACCACGAAGGCCGTCGTGCCGCCGTAGACGAGCGCCAGCCCGACGATGAAGGCGATGAGGAATCCGCCGAGCGCCGTGACGAACCATCCGGCGACGACGGTCATCACGCCCGAGATGCGGTATACGGCGCTCTCGCGGCCCCAGGCGCGGTCGGCAAGCGACGTTCCCATCGCCACCATGAAGCAGACGTAGGTGGTCGAGAGGGGGAGCTTGAGCGAGGTGGCCATGGCGATGAGCAGCGACGAGGTGGTGAGGTTCACCGTGGCGCGAATCATGTCGTAGGGGGCGCCGCTGTGTTCGACGTCCTCGTATTCGAAGCGGCGCGAGATGGCGTCGCGGACGCGCTGCGGAATGACGCGCGCGATGCCGGCGTTGATGTTGAGCGCCGCGCGGACAATCGTGCGCGAGAAGAGCGACGAGCCGTACTGCTCGGAGCCCTCGTCGCCCTGTGCCGAGAGCGAGATTTCGGTCTCGGTGACGTGCATCGACTTCTTCGAGGTCCAGAGCGTGAGAATCATGATGGCGCCCGCGGCGAGCAGCACCAGGAAGTTTGCCGGGACGTTCTCGTTGAGCGCACCCATGAGCATCTGGCTGTCGCCGGCGTGGCGGGCGATGCTGTAGGCGTCGAATCCGGCCACGGGCACGCCGATGAAGTTGACCAGGTCGTTGCCGGCGAAGGCGAGCGCCAGCGAGAAGGTGCCGGCCAGAATCGTGATGCGCAGGATGTTGATTTTGAGCCGCTGGATGAAGAAGAGCAGCAGCGAGCAGCCCACCCAGCAGATAAACAGCGAGAGGAGCAGGTGCTGGTCGATGAAGCGGATGAAGGCGAGGCCTGCGAGCACCGTCTTGAGCCCCTTGAAGAGGGCGAAGTAGACGATGGCCGTCAGCGAGGCGCCGCACCAGAGCGAGCCGTAGCGGCGGAAGAGCGCCGTGTAGCGGAACGAGAAGATGGTGCGCGAGATGTACATCACCACCGTGCCGCAGGTGAAGGCGATGACCACCGAGAGCAGAATCGCCGAGACGATACCCATGGCCCGCGACGTGTTGATGAATTCGCCCAGTGCGGAGGTCCCCAGCGCCGGGTCGTTCGAGATTTTGTAGATGGAGACGGCGATGGCCGAGCCCAGCAGACAGAAAATCAGCGAAACGGTGGTCGAGGTGGGCAGACCCCACGAGTTGTAGAGGTCGAGCAGGATGACGTTGGCGAACATGACGCCCAGATAGAGGGTCATCACCTCCTGGAAGGTGAATCGTCCGGGGTCGAACATGCCGCTGCGGGCCACCTCCATCATGCCGCTCGAGGTGAGGACTCCGATGATGATGCCGACGGAGGCCACCGTGAGAATCGTTTTCATCGAGGCGGCTTTCGACCCGATGGCGGAGTTGAGGAAGTTGACGGCGTCGTTCGTCACGCCGACAAAGAGGCCGGAGACAGCGAGAATCCCGAGAATGACGATGATGACGGTGTAGATTTCGCTCATGAGAGGTCCTTGATTGTTTGGACAAAATTACGCCAAATTTTTCGCCGAAACGACCTCTTCATGGATTGTTAACGTTAACTTAACGCTCGGCCGGCTCAACGAAAAGAGCCGCGACGCTGGTGCATCGCGGCTCGTCGTTGCAGAGGCGGAGCAGGCTCCGCCGCAGGGTCAATCCTCGTCGGTGTCGGTGTAGGCCTTCAGCAGCTTCTCCTGCACGTCGGCGGGCACCTGTTCGTAGGAGGCGAACTTCATCGAGTAGGTTGCCGAACCCGACGTGAGCGACGAGAGCGAGGTCGAGTAGCGGTAGAGCTCGGCCAGAGGCACCGATGCGTTCAGGCGGTCGAAGCCCTTGTCGGACTCCATGCCCAGAATCATGGCACGGCGGTTCTGCAGGTCGCTCATCACGGCGCCCATGTATTCGCTCGGCACGAGAATCTCGACGTTGTAGATGGGCTCCATGATTTTGGGCCCGGCGTTGCGGAAGGCCTCCTTGAAGGCGTTGCGCGCCGCCAGCTTGAACGAGATTTCGTTCGAGTCCACCGGGTGCATCTTGCCGTCGTAGATGACCACGCGGATGTCGCGGGCGTAGGAGCCCGTCAGCGGGCCCTCGTCCATCTTCTCCATGATACCCTTCAGGATGGCGGGCATGAAGCGCGCGTCGATGGCGCCGCCGACGATGGCCGAGTAGAACTGCAGCTTGCCGCCCCACGGGAGGTCGTACTCCTCCTTGGTCTTGACGTTGACGGTCATCTCGCCCTTGCCGGGAATCTTGTAGTTCTTCGGTTCGGGCATCCCCTCGTAGTAGGGTTCGATAATCATGTGCACCTCGCCGAACTGGCCCGCGCCGCCCGACTGCTTCTTGTGGCGGTAGTCGGCCTGGGCGACCTTGGTGATGGTCTCGCGGTAGGGGATGCGCGGCGCGATGTAGTCGTAGGCAATCTTGTTGTCGGCGGCGATGCGCGTGCGCAGGATGTTCAGATGGTGCTCGCCCTGACCCTGGACGATGGTCTGCTTGAGCTCCTTGGAGTACTCGACCAGGATGGTGGGGTCCTCGTACTTGGCGTCGGCGAGCAGCTTGCCGAGCTTCTCCTCGTCGGCCTGCTCCTTGCACTTCACGGCGGCGCGGTAGCGCGGCTCGGGGAAGACAATCGGCTCGACGGTGACGGGTGCGGCGGCTGCCGCGAGGGTGTCGTTCGTGCGCGTGCCCTTGAGCTTGACCGTGCAGCCGATGTCGCCGGCCGAGAGCTCGGTCACCTTGATGCGGTTCTTGCCCGCCACGGCGAAGAGTTGCGAGAGCTTCTCCTTGTTGCCCGTGCGGGTGTTGACGAGCTCGCACCCCTCGGTGAGCTTGCCGCGGATGACGCGGAAGTAGCTGATTTCACCGATGTGCTGCTCAATCTGGCTCTTGAAGACGAAGGCCACGGCGGGCTGCGTCTCGTCGGCGGCGAGCTCCTCGCCCTCGGTCGTGAGGAACTTGGGGGCCTTGAGCGGGCCGGGGGCCACGTTGATGATGAACTCCATCAGACGCTTCGTGCCGATGTCGTAGCGGCCCGAGGTGCAGAAGATGGGCATCACCTCGCGGCGGGCCAGACCAATCTTCAGACCCGAGCGGATGTCGTCCTGCGTGAGCGTACCCTTGTCGAAGTAGAGCTCCATGAGCGCCTCGTCGTGCTCGGCGGCCATCTCGACGAGCTCCTTGTTGAGCATCTGAGCCTTTTCGAGCTCCTCGGCCGGGATTTCGAGCTCCTCGCGGTGTCCGTCGTGGTCCTTGAAGCGGTACATCTTCATCAGCAGCACGTCGATGAAGGCGTTGAACTCGGGACCCTGGTTCACGGGATACTGTACGATGACGGGTTTCACGCGCGAGGCGGCCTTGATGGATTCGTAGGCGGCTTCGAAGTTGGCCTTGTCGGCATCGAGCTGGTTGATGACGCCGATGACGGGCTTCTTGAGGATGCGGGCGTAGCGGGCCTGGATTTCGCTGCCGACCTCCCAGCCGTTCTGGGCATTGAAGAGGAATACGCCGACGTCGCCCACCTTGAAGGCCGAAAAGAGGCTGCCGCAGAAGTCGTCCGACCCGGGGCAGTCGATGATGTTGAGCTTGCGCTCCATGAATTCCGTAAAGAGGATGGTGGAGTAAATCGAGCGTTTGTATTCGTGCTCGATGTCCGTATTGTCCGAGAGCGTGTTGTTCGTCTCGATACTACCCCTGCGGTCGATGACCTTACCCTCATAAGCCATCGCTTCGGCAAGGGTAGTTTTACCCGAGCCGGGCGCGCCGATGAGAACGATGTTCTTGATTTCCTTTGCTGAATAGTTTTTCATATCCCGTGAAAGTTTTAAGGTTGTTTTCGGTTGCTGCCGCGCCGTCGTGCGCCGGTCCTCGGGTGAAGGCTTCCGTGCGTATCGCTGCCCTCGGTTTCGCTGCCGTGCGATGCGGTCCGGGCGGAGGCGGTGCGGGGCTTCGGCGACCGGGAATGTCGTTTTAGCCGACTATAAATATACAAAAAAATCGGGATAACCAAATACCGTCGGCGAAAAAAGGGGCTCCGCGACGCCGGAAAAGCCCCGGAAAAGCGCCGGAAAAGGGGTGGATGCGGGCCGAATACGGGGTCGAAGGAGGCGGAACGGGCCGCGGGCCGCGTGGCGGCGGGCGGAGAGGGCGAAGGGGCGGAGCGGAGTCGCGAAGGGCTTGGATGGGGCGGCCGGAACGCGACGGGTATCGGAAGGGAGTGACGGGGTCGAATGGAAATAGCGCGGGGCAGGGCGGGTCGTGGCCGCCTCGGAGCCCTCTCCGCTATTCCCCTTTTCTTCCGTTGCGGCGCACCGAGAGCGGCGCCGAGCCCGTCATGCGGCGGAAGAAGCGGGCGAAGAGCGACGGGGAGCCGAAGCCCAGCAGCTCGGCAATCTCCGTCACGCTCAGGTCGGTCGAGCGCAGCAGCACGTTGGCCTCGCGCAGGCGGAAGTTCGCAATCCAGTACCCGGGCGTGTGCTCCGTGGCGCGTGAGATGGCGCGGATGAGGTACTTCTCGGTGATGCAGAGCTCGGCGGCGTAGAACTTCGGGCTGTGCTGCTGGCGGAAGTTGCGGTGGAGCAGCGCAAAGAAGCCGTCGGCAATCTGCTCGCAGCGGGCGCCGCGCCGGCGCAGGGGCCGGTCGGCATAGAGGTGCGAGGTCTCGGCGACGAGGACGAACAGCAGCGCCTCGACCACCTCGCGGCGCGAGGGGAAGCCGTCGCGGGCAAGCTGCATGCGCAGGAAGTCGAAGAGCTCGCTCAGGCTCCGCCACGCCTGACGGTCGGGCGCGATGCAGGGGCTCTGCTCCATCGCCTCGCTGACCGAGGCCCGGAGCAGGAAGGGCTGCCCGGCCAGAAAGTCAAACGAGAAGCTGAGCATCCGCAGCCGGAGCTCCGCCGTGTGCGACTCCACGCGGATGCGGCGCGAAGGGGTGAGGCAGAGCAGCTGCCCGCGCTCCAGCTCGTGGCCGATGCCGTCCACCTCGATGCGCATCGCGCCCTCCGTACAGAGCGCGATACGCAGCCCGTCGAAGCTGTCGTGCACGGTGCGTCCGCACGGAAAGAGCGCCTCGAAGGCGGCGGTCTCCTCCATGAGCGAACATTCGGCCGGCAGAATGGCGTTGCCGGGCTCTCTTTGTCTCTCGTTCATCGTCGCAGCGAGGGGGCATACTCCCCCTTTCGAGGACAAAGATAGCGAAAATCGGCCTCGAATGGCGAATAAAGGTGCGGAAAAAGTGAACCGATGCACGGCAACAAGCGCCAATGCGCGGGAACTTTGCGCCGTCGAAAATGAATCATAACGCGAATCGATGAAACAGAACGCTACCGCACCCACACTTCCCGGACCCGCAGTGCGCAACTCCGAGGCCTACCTGCTGGTGGTCATCGGGGTGGTATCGGCCTTCGGCCCCTTTCTGACGGACTTCTATCTTCCGGCGCTTCCGGCGCTGGCCCGCTGGTTCGAGGCTCCGGCCTCGCTCGTGCAGCTGAGCCTCACGGTGAGCATGGTGGGGCTGGCCGTCGGTCAGCTCCTCTTCGGCCCCCTGAGCGACAAGTACGGCCGCAAGGCGCCGCTGCTGGGTTCGATGGTGCTCTTCGTAGCCGCCACGGTGGCCTGCATCCTCTCGCGCCGCATCGAGACCTTCCTCCTCTTCCGTCTGGTGCAGGGATTCGCCGGTGCGGGGGGCGTGGTCATCTCCAAGTCGGTGGCTTCGGACCTCTACGAGGGGCCGGCACTGACGCGCTTCTTCGTGATGCTGGCCTCGGTCCAGGGGCTGGCGCCCATCCTGGCGCCGGTGCTGGGCGGCCTGCTGCTCGAATATACCGACTGGCGGGGCATCTTCGGCGTGCTGACGGGGCTGGGCGTGGCCGTCTGCCTTGCACTGGCCGCCTTCCATGAGTCGCTGCCCGCCGCCCGCCGCTCGACGGACGGCATCGTGGCCACCTTCGGCCACTACCGCCCCGTGCTGCGCAACCGACCCTTCCTTTCGTGCGTCGCCGTGCAGGCGCTGGCCATGGGGGTGATGTTCACCTACATCTCCTCGTCGCCCTTCCTCTTCCAGCAGCATTACGGCGTCTCGTCGCTCTCCTACAGCCTGCTCTTCGGCGCCAACGCCTTTGCCATCATGCTGGGTAGCTTTGCGGTGACCCGCTTCAGCGGAGCCCGGCGGGCGATGGTGGCCGGTGCGCGCGCCTTCGTGGCGCTCGGCGTGGTGACGGGCGCCGTGCTGGCAGCCGATGCGCCGGTGTGGTGCGTCGAGGCAGCCTTCTTCGCGCTGCTCTTCTGCATGGGGCTGGTGCTGCCCACCTCCACGTCGCTCGCGCTGGAGTTCGAACGGGCCAACTCGGGCATTGCCTCGGCGCTGATTGGCTGCTCGATGTTCCTCGTCGGCGGCATCGTCTCGCCGCTGACGGGCTTCGGACCGATGCAGTGGACCACGGCGCTGCTTATCGTGCTCTGCGCCGCCGGCACGCTGTTCTGCGCCCGCCGCGTCCCCGAGAGCCGCGCCTGATTGCGGAGCCGGCTGCCGGCAGTCGGCTCCGGCAGCTTTGGCCGCCCGTCGGCTCCGGCAGCTTTGGCCGCCCGTCGGCCCGGAATCGAAAAAACGCCTGCAAACCCTTGCGAGGGTCTGCAGGCGTTCTGCTTTTCTTCTGTCCTCTGCGGTCGCACCGCTCCGGTATCGGGGCCTCCCGTCGGGCGGCGCTCCGAGGCGCAGGGGCTGCCTCCGCTTCGGCTGTTCAGAACGGCCGCTCCCGGGCGGTATTGCTTCCGGTTTGTATTGCTCCGGGGCCTTCGTCGCTAAGCCTCGGGCGAAGGGGCCTCGGCGGGCGTCTGTTCGTCGAAGAGGCGCTGCAGCGTCCGGGCCAGCTGCTGCCCGGCCAGCTGCCGCTCCTGTTCGGTCGAGGTGCCGTCGCCCCGCTCGCCGACGATGACCCGAAGCTCCGACGCCTCGATGTCGAACGCCTCGGCCAGCGCGAAAAGGAGCGCTCCCTCGCGGCTTCCGACCTTGGGCAGCGGCTCCGCGTCGTCTGCACCGTCCGCACCGTCCGCATCGTCCGCATCGTCCGCATCGTCCGCATCGTCCGCATCGTCCGCACCGTCCGTGTCGTCCGGCTCCTCGGTGCCATCTGTCTCGTCCTCCTCGTCCGCAACCTCGGTGCCGGCCGCCTTGTTCGGACCGTTCGGCTCCCCGGCCGCCTCCGCTTCGAAAGCCTCCGGCGGCGTTTGCTCCGCTTCGAAAGCCTCGGGTGCCGCCTCCTCGGCTCCGTATCCCTCCGTCGCCGCCTCTTCCGGTCCGGGCACCACACCGTCAGCCAGCGGCAGCCCCAGGTCGGGCCCCGTGGTCTGGTAGAGGTGCTCCTCGCAGCCCGTGCGGTCGCGGGCGGTGACCACCTCGACCACCGTTTCGGGGCTCAGCGTCCCGTCGTGGAGCTGTGCGAAGCCCGCCAGCACCAGGTGGTGGGGCCGTTTGGCGCGCACGGCGCGGACGATGCAGGCGGCCGTCTCGGCGGCCGAACCGCCGGCCACGAAGACCGGAGCCTTCGTGCCGGTGAGGATGAAGGCCTTGGCCTCCTCGATGGTGGGGAAGATGAAGATGCGTCTCATGGCCTGAGGGTGCTGCGGCTGTGCGGCGGATTATTGGCCGACCACGGCCTCGAGCTCCTCGACCGTGATGGGAATCTTGCGGTCGCCCAGGATGCGGCTGCCGGTCTCGGTGACCAGAATGTCGTCCTCGATGCGGATGCCGCCGAAGTCGCGGTAGTCGTCAAGCGCCTCGTAGTTGACGATGCCGCGGTAGAGCCCCTCGGCGCGGCACTTGTCGATGAGCGCCGGGATGAAGTAGAGCCCCGGCTCGTCGGTCATCACCGTACCCGGCTCGATTCGCCACGCCGCACGGTAGATGCAGGTGGCCGACTTGGCGGCGCGCTCGGCAATCGACGAGAAGTCGAACGAACGCTCGCCCATCGCCTCGCAGTCGTGCACGTCCATGCCCAGACCGTGCCCCAGTCCGTGGGGCATGAACATCGTCATGGCACCCGAATCCAGCGCATCGGAGACCGTGCCGCGCAGCAGCCCGAGCCCCATGAGCCCCTCGGCCAGCACGGTGTAGGCGGCCTTGTGCACCTCGGTGTACATCATGTGGGGCTTGACGATGCGGGCCACGTGGTCGTGGGCCGCCAGCACGATGTTGTAGATGTCGCGCTGGCGCGGCGTGAAGCGTCCGCTGACGGGGTAGGTGCGCGTGTGGTCCGAGCAGTAGTTGTTGACCGTCTCGGCTCCGGCGTCGCAGAGCAGCAGGCGCCCCTCCTCCAGCACGCCGTCGGCGTTGAGGTTGTGGAGCGTCTCGCCGTGCTGCGAGACAATCGAGGGGAACGAGACGCCCGAGCCGTAGGACTTGGCCACCCCTTCGATGGCGCCGGCGATTTCGCGCTCGACCACACCCGGACGGCACATCTTCATGGCCAGCGTGTGCATGCGGTAGCCAATCTGGAAGGCGCGCTCCATCTCCTCAATCTCCTCGGCGCTCTTCTTCTCGCGCATCTCGGCGACGGCCATCATCAGCTCGACCGACTTGTAGTCGTGCAGCAGTTCGGGCTTGATGCCCAGCAGCGCCGAGAGCTGGAGCTTCGTCTCGCCGCGGTAGGGGGGCAGGTAGTGGACCCTGCGCCCCAGCGCGATGGCCTTGCGCAGCCGCGCCTCGAGCTCGGCCAGCGGATGGGTCTCGGTGATGCCCACGCGGGCGCCCAGCTCGTGCAGCGAGGGCTGCGGGCCGGTCCAGATGATGTCCTCGACCGTGAAGTCGTCGCCGTAGAGCGCCTCGTCGCCCGAGTCGACGTCGATGATGCCGATGAGCGACGGCGTGTTGAGGCCGAAGAAGTAGAGGAACGACGAGTCCTGGCGGAAGTAGTATGCGTTGTTCGGATAGTTGTTCGGCGCGAGGGTGTTGCCCGGGAGCACGATGAGTCCCTGGCCGATTTTCTTGCGCAGCGTCAGACGGCGTGCGGCATAGGTCTTGGCTGAAAACATGGCTATTTGATGATTTATTCGTTGTGCGGGGTTCGGTTGCCCGCGCGGAGCCCGGCGGCTCCGGGGCGAACCCCACAAATGTACTAAAAATCCTGCGAGAATCCGCCTGCGGAGCTCTTTTTTTGCGGCAGCGGCCGCCGGACGGTTTTCGGGTGGGGCGACTGAGCTACCGCTTTCGCTTGCGGGCGAGCCCTTCGGGGAGCGGCAGACGGATGCGCGAGAAGCTGACGACGGCGCCGGCCAGGGCGAAGCAGGCCGAGAGGAGCAGCGCCGTCTGGGTGCTGTTGCCGGGCACCAGGTGGAAGAGCAGCGCCATGAGCGCCGCGCCGGTGGTCTGCCCCACGAGGCGCGCCGTGGCGAGCATGCCGCTGGCGCTGCCGCTCCGCTGGGGCGGCGCCGAGGCGATGAGGATGCTGTTGTTGGGCGACTGGAAGAGGGCGAAGCCCGCGCCGCAGAGCATCAGCCGCCAGATAATCTCGCCCTGGGGCGGATTGTCGGGCAGGAAGGCGAGCAGCAGCAGTCCGGCGCACATGGCCGTGAGGCCCATGCCGCCGAGCAGCCCGGCGTGGATGCGCTCGACCAGATAGCCCGCCACGGGGGCCACGACCATGATGATGGCGGGCCAGGCGGTCATGAGCAGCCCCGTCTCCACCTCGTCGTAGCCGCAGGCGTGCTGCAGGTAGAAGGGGAGTGCCACCAGGGCGAGCATCTGGGCGATGAACGAGCAGATGGAGGTGAGCACCGAGACCGTGAAGATGGGGATGCGCAGCAGGTCGAAGGGGAGGATGGGGTAGGGCTCGCGCAGCTGCCGGCGGACGAAGAAGAAGCCGATGAGCAGCAGGGCGGCCACGCCGAAGGCAATCAGCCGCGGGTCGAGGCCGTGGGAGAAGCCCTCGATGGAGGCGATGAGCAGTCCGAAGGTGAGGGCGTTGAGCACGCCGTCGCGCCAGTCGAAGCGGTGGTCGCGCACCAGCACGGGGTTCTGGGGCAGGTAGCGGCGGCTCAGCACGAAGGCGGTGACCCCCACCGGGATGTTGACGGCAAAGAGCCACGGCCACGAGGCGACCGAGAGAATCGCGGCGGCGAGCGTCGGTCCGGCGACGGCCGAGACGGCGACCACCGTGGCGTTGATGCCCATGCCGCGTCCGAGCTGGGCGCGGGGGTAGATGTTGCGGATGAGGGTGGTGTTGACCGAGGTGACGGCGGCGGCGCCGAAGCCCTGCAGCACGCGCGTCAGGACGAGCGTGGCGAAGGAGTAGGAGCAGGCGCAGCCCACCGAGGCGAGCGTGAAGAGGGCCAGACCGCCGAGGTAGATTTTGCGGTATCCGACCACGTCGCCCAGCGCCGAGAAGGAGAGCAGCGAGACCATGATGGCCAGCTGGTAGGCGTTGACAATCCAGATGGAGTCGGCCTCCGAGATGCCCAGCTCGCGGCCGATGGTGGGGAGTGCGACGTTGGCGATGGCGCCGTCGATGACCGAGAGCGAGACGCCGAAGGCGACGGCGACGATGGCCCACAGGCGGCGGGGCATCGGCAGCCCGTCCCACGCGGGGGCGGCGGAGGTTTTCAGGGGCGGAGTGTGCGTCATAGCAAAGACAAAGATACGAAAAGCGGGCGTACGTTCAAGCGAAAAAGGGGGGTTCGGGGTTGCAAATGCGCCAAAAGGGAAAATGCTGTCGGCGCAAATGGAGGGTGGAAAGAGGCGGGGATGGAGCGTGGAAAGGCGAGAAGGATGGAGCGGCGGCGCATGCAAAACGGGGAGGGTGGATGCGGAATGGAAGGATGGCGGGCGCAAAAACGAGAGGGGAGGGAGGCGGAAAATGGAGGGGCGCAAAAACGGGGAGGAGGCACAGAATGGAGAGAAGGCGAGCGCAAAAACGGGAAGAGTGACAGGCCGAAAATGGAGGGGAGGGAGGCGTGAAAATGGAAGAGCGGACGCAAAAATGCGGGGCCGCGGCACGGGCGGGCGTGGGGCACAAAAAATGGAAGGGCCCGACCGCAGTCGGACCCTTCCGGTGAACTTTTATTAGGTATGGTTAGAAAAAACAGGTTGTTACTCGATTTGCCCCTCCCCAGTTTGCCCCCGTGTCGCTTATTCCCCGGGTGCCGCCCCTTTCCCGGTTTTGTACAGGCTCTTTTCTTGGGTTACTCCTGTGCCTCCCGGATTTCCCTTTGGCTCTTTCCGGATTCCCTTCGTGGCCTTCGGGGTATTCTCCGGCTCTTTCCCGCGTTTTTCCGGCTTCCGGGACCTGCGGGCCCCATCGACCCTCACTTTCACCAACCGGGCCCCCTTCGACCCTCATTCTCACAAACCCTTTCCGGGTTGGCGGCCTCCGGGCGGTCTTCTTCGGACGGCGGCTTCCGGTGCGGCCTTCTTCGGGCCGTCTCCTTCGGACTGCGTCGGTCCCCGGTGCGGTGGGGCTATTGCCGGTCGTTCCCGGCCCGGCGTCGTGAGCCTCGGTCCGAGATGGCATTTCCTGCGGCCAGCATGCAGAGCACGATGATGGAGAGGGTGTGGTTCGGCGCTTCGGGGAACATCAGCCGCGTGGCCACGTGGATGGCAAAGGCGGCAATGAGCAGGAAGAGCGAAACGATGCGGATTACTTTTTCGGGTTCCATGGTGTCGTGTCTGCTTTTGACATGACAAAGATACAAAGGAAATTCGAAAAACAAATAAAATTTATTGTTTTTCGATAATTTTTTTTCGAAAAGCCCGCTGCTCCTCCCTTTTGACGGAGGCCGGGGTGTGGGCAGCGGCGGTTCAGGTTGCGACGAAGGCGTGCGGCCGGGGAGGCTTTTGCGGCCGGATGGAAAGAGCAAGTGGCCGGGGGTGGCAGATGTTTGTGGTGGTTGCGGGTGGTTGCGGCTGGTGTGCCGGTCGCTGTGTCGAGAGATTGCAGCCGCTGTGTCGGAAGGTCGAAGCTTCCCCTGAGACGCGTCTCCCGGCCCACTTTACGGAGGTCCGAAAGGGTAGCCGGGGGCAGGTAGGCAATGCGGAAGATGGCCGGGGAGTTTGTCTGCCTCTGCCGGCCGGGAAAAAGCGAAGCGGCTCCGAGGGTCGCTTCACGTTCTGTTGTGTGGATTGTTGGTCGGATTTTCCTGCCGGGGTGTATGGGACCTCCTTCGCAGCGGAACGTCTGCTTCCGGGTGTTGGCTTCGGGTGTCAATTCCGGAACCCGTCCCGGAACCGGCGGTTTCGCGGCTGGGTGGCGGCTTAGAGTGTTTACCTGGGGCCAGCTCCTTCCCGGTCGGGGCGTCCTCTGCTGCCCGTTTGCCGCCCCGGCCCCCCCCCGGCCGCTTAGTTTGCCGCCTCGGCGGACTGCTCCGCGGGGACGAACTTGTAGAGCTGGTCGCCGCGGTGGATGAGCTCCCCGGTCTTGATGGAGCAGAGTTCGCCCTGTCGGACCGACTCGGCGGGCTTGCCGTCGCGGTCGTGCAGCTCGTCGAGCCGCTGCTCGGCCACCCCCGTGGTGGCCCCCATGAAGAAAATCTCCTCGCCGCGGGCCAGCGGAGCCGCCTCGACCAGCACCTCGGCCACCGAAATCTTCTTGTAGAAGTTGACCACCTTGCCCACGTAGACCTTGCGCCGCGTGGCCGACGAGCCGTAGTTGCGGCTGTGCTCGGCGATGGGACGCCCGGCGTAGTAGCCCTCCCAGAAGCCGCGGTTGAAGACCGTGGCGAGCCGCTCCTTGAGCGAGGCGGCCAGCTCGGGGGTGTACTCGCCCGCCTCCATGGCGCGCAGCGCCCGGTCGTAGCACTCCACCACGCGCTTGACATACTCGGCGCCGCGGGCGCGCCCCTCAATCTTGAGCACCCGCACGCCGGCCCCGACCATGCGGTCGAGGAAGTCAATCGTGCAGAGGTCCTTGGGCGAGAGGATGTAGCGGCCGTCGATGTCGAGCGCCTGGCCCGTCTCCCGGTCGGTGATGGTGTACTTGCGGCGGCAAATCTGGCGGCAGGCCCCCCGGTTGGCCGAGCACGAGGTCTCGTGCAGGCTCAGGTAGCACTTGCCCGAGATGGCCATGCAGAGGGCTCCGTGGGCGAACATCTCGATTTCGACCAGCTCGCCCTTCGGGCCGCGGATGTCGTTCTCGACGATTTGGCGGTGGATGGCGGCCACCTGTTCGAGCGAGAGCTCGCGGGCCAGCACCACCGTGTCGGCCCACTGGGCGAAGAAGCGGACCGCCTCGGAGTTCGAGATGTTGCTCTGGGTCGAGATGTGGACCTCGACCCCCACGCGCCGTGCGTAGAGGATTGCGGCGAAGTCGGTGGCGATGATGGCGTCGACCCCCTCGGCGCGGGCGCGGTCGATGACGGCGTGCACGTCGGCCATCTCATCCTCGTAGACCACCGTGTTGACCGTCAGGTAGGTCTTCACGCCGTGCTCGTGGGCCGTTTTGACGATGCGCCCCAGGTCGTCGAGCGTGAAGTTGGCTGCCGAGGCGGAGCGCATGTTGAGTTTTCCCACGCCGAAGTAGACCGAATCGGCCCCGGCGTGGATGGCGGCCATCAGCGACTCGTAGGAGCCGACCGGGGCCATGATTTCTATTTCGGAACGTTTCATCGTGTTGCTGTCGTTGTGTTTGGTTCGGGGAGCTTCCGGTTCGGGACGCCCCGACGCGGACTCCTGTTGTTCGGAGCGTGCCTCCGTGCCATCCCTGGCACCTTTCCGGCCCTCTCCGGCCCTCTTCGGCTGGGCTCGCTCGGACCTCTCCCCGGTTCTTCCCCGGCTGGCCTCTCCGGCCGGGTCCGCTCGAACCTCTCTCCGGTTCTCTCGGCCCTCCCCTCTTCGGCCGGCTACTTCTTGCGGCCCATCAGGCTCTCGGCGAATTCGCGCATGCGCTGTGTGCGTGAGGCGTCGACCGAAAGGGTGTCGAGCAGCGCGAGCGCCCGCTCGAACTTGAGCGAAATCTGCTGCTCGGTCAGCCGCGGCACGTCGAGCCGGTCGTAGACCTCCTTGACGCGGGCAATCTTCTCGGCATCGCTCAGCGAGGGGTCCTTGTAGGTCCGGCGGAGCGTCTCGCGCGTGGGCTCGTCGGCACGGCTCATCGCCGTAATCATCAGATAGGTCTGCTTCCCCTCGAGGATGTCGCCGCCGATGGCCTTGCCCAGCCGCTCGTCGCCGTAGCTGTCCAGCAGGTCGTCCTGCAGCTGGAAGGCGAGTCCCAGCTCGATGGCGAAGCGGTAGAGCGTGCGGCAGTCCTCCTTCGGTGCGCCGCCGAGGATGGCTCCGATGGTGACGGCACCGGCCAGCAGCACCGAGGTCTTGAGTTCAATCATGTGCATGTACTCCACCACCGAGACCTTCTGCTTCTGCTCGAAGTCCATGTCGTACTGCTGCCCCTCGCAGACCTGGAGCGCCATGGTGTTGAAGACCTTCAGAATGCGGGGCAGCAGCTCCGCGGGGCACTGCGCCAGCATGCGGTAGGCGCAGATAATCATCGCGTCGCCCGAAAGGATGGCCACGTTCTGTCCCCACTTGGCGTAGACCGAGGGCTTGCCGCGCCGGACGGGGGCGTTGTCCATGATGTCGTCGTGCAGCAGCGTGAAGTTGTGGAAAATCTCGACGGCGGCCGCAGCCGGAAGCGCCTGCGCCGTTTCGGAGGAGAACATGCCGCAGGCGAGCATCAGCAGCATCGGGCGGAGCCGTTTGCCGCCGCCCGCCAGCGAGTAGCCGATGGGGGCGTAGAGTTTTTCGGGCTCGGAGGCGAAATCGGTCTGAGCCAGATAGTTTTCGATGGTCGAAAGCAGCTGTTCGTTCGCAAGCATGGGAGTAAGACTTTAGGATACAAAATTACCCCAAAAGTAGGAAAAAACTTTGGCGTGGGCGAATTTTATTTTAACTTTGACCTAATAAAAATTCATTAAAAAAGGTCAATCCATGAAAAAGTTAGTAATCGGTGTAGATATCGGCGGAATCAATACGGCATTCGGACTGGTGGACGAAAACGGCGACCTCTACGCCGAATCGGTCATCTCAACCAAGAAGTACCCCTATTTCGACGACTACAAGGCCTACGTGGCCGACCTGTGCGACGCCATGCACGCCATGGCCGACAGCCTCTCGTTCGACTACGAGCTGGCGGGTATCGGCATCGGCGCCCCCAACGCCAACTACCACAAGGGGACCATCGAGACGCCGGCCAACCTCTGGAAGTTCCGCGAGGATGAGCCCAATCCCGACGAGTCGCGCCGCATCTTCCCGCTTGTCGAGGACATCGCGCGCTGCTTCGGCGGCGTGAAGACGCTCATGACCAACGACGCCAACGCGGCGACCATCGGCGAGATGGTCTACGGCAACGCCAAGGAGATGCGCGATTTCATCATGGTGACGCTGGGCACGGGCCTGGGTTCGGGTTTCGTGGCCAACGGCGAGATGATTTACGGCAGCGACGGCTTTGCGGGCGAGTTCGGCCACATCATCGTCGAGCGCAACGGCCGCCAGTGCGGCTGCGGACGTCGGGGCTGTCTGGAGACCTACGTCTCGGCCACGGGCATCAAGCGCACGGCCTTCGAGCTGATGGCGACGATGACCGCACCGAGCAAGCTGCGCGACATCGCCTTTGCCGATTTCGACGCCTCGATGATTTCGGCCGCCGCCGCGCAGGGTGACCCCGTGGCGCTCGAGGCCTTCCGCGTGACGGGCGAGATGCTGGGCCGGGCGCTGGCCGACATTGTGGCCATCACCTCTCCCGAGGCCATCTTCCTCTTCGGCGGACTGTCGAAGGCGGGCAAGCTGCTCTTCGAGCCGACGCAGTGGTACATGGAGGAGAACATGCTCTCGATGTTCAAGAACAAGGTGAAGCTGCTGCCCAGCGGCATCCAGGGCAAGAACGCCGCCATCCTCGGCTCCTCGGCTCTGATTTGGCAGAGCATGCAGCAGTGAGGCAGATACGCTCTGTTGAAGCGCACCTCCGTGCGGAACAGGCCGCGCGGAGGTGCGCTTTGCGTTGAGGCCCGTCTGGCGTTGAGGCCCGTCTGGCGTTGAGGCCCGTCTGGCGTTGAGGTGCGTCCCGCGTTGAGGCTCGCCCCTCCCAAGGCGGGCTCTACGTTGAGAGCCTCCCCCGAGCTGCGGGTCGAACGAACCGAAGAGAGCAGTCGGAGCAAACCGGGAACCACGAAAAGAGCGGACCCGCCCCCATCGGGCGGGTCCGCTCTTTTTCTTTCCGTTGTGCCGGCCTCTATTGGCTTTCGGCTCGTTGTGTCGGCTGCATTGCCACTTGGGGCTTCATTGCCGGTGTATTCTTCCGGTCTTTGAGCCCTCCGGCTTGCGGCTGCCTTCCCGCCGGAGCGGGGGATTAGCGCATGGCGATTTCGGCCGAGCCAATCATGTAGCCGTCGCAGTAGAGCTGCACGAGGTAGGTGCCCGCCGCGAAGCCCGAACTGTCGAAGTAGATGCCCACCTCGAGGTCCTGGTTCTGGTAGTCGACCTCACGCATGGCCGAGTAGCTCAGCCGCTCGCCCTCGTACTCGAAGGTCGGCATCGCCTCGGTGGTCAGCACATAGCCGTCGGGCGAGGTGAGGCGCATGTAGACGGCCTTGTTGCCGGGTGTGGTCAGCTCGTTGGCCGTCAGCACGAAGTCCACGCGCACGCGCTCGGCGTTGCGGATGCGCGAAACCTCCTTGTTGCGGGCGTTGAGCCCCGTGAGGCGGATGCCGCGCGCCTTGATGACGGCGCCGGCGCGCACCTTGTTGTCGAGCTCGGCAGCCTTCTCCTCGGCCATCTCGGCCCGCAGCGTGGCCGACGAAATCTCCTTGCGGTAGGAGATGTTCTCGGTGATGAGCTTCTGGTTGAGCGAGTTGAGCGAGTCTATCTGGTGCAGGTAGCCGCGCATGACCGTACGCAGCGTCCCCACCTCCTTCTCATACTGCTTGATTTTGGCCAGGCTCCAGCGGCGCTCCTTGCGCAGCTGGTTCATCAGCGAATCGGCGCGGCCCCGCTCGATGTCGAGGCTGGCCGAGATGGAGTCGTTGGCCACGTGCAGGTTGTCGTAATCCTCCATCAGACGGCCCAGGTCGTTCTGAATCGAGTCGCGGTCGGCGCGCAGCAGCTCGTTGTCGAGCATCTGCTGGCGGTGGATGCCGAAGTAGAGCGCCGAGATGGCGACCAGAATCACCGAGAGGATGATGATGACAATCCGATAGCCGCGGATGGACTTTCCGGAGTCGGGCCGGGGCGTGTAGTCCTCCTCGAACTCCGTGTTGTCGTAGTTATCGTACTCCTGTCTGTTCTCTTCCATGGTGTTGGTGTGTGGGTTTGATTTTTCTGCAAAGATACGTTTTTTGGCGAATTATCCTAACGCCGAATCTGCGGCCCGCTATTTTATCCGGCTTTTGAGCGGATATTTGAGCCCCTTGTAGCCCGAAAGGTAGGCGTTGATGCTGCCGATGCGCACGGGCGACTCGAGGTAGAGCGGGATTTTGTTCTCGTCGTCCGAAATCCAGATGGTGAAGACCGTGCCGTCGGTGAACGAGAACCCCTCGGAGGTGCCCAGCTGGCAGTCGAACTTCAGCGTGCGAAAGCGCCCCAGGTTGCGGATTTTCTTCTCCTCGCGCCCCAGGAAGCGGAAGTGGAGGTGGCGGACGGTGTCCTGCAGCACCATCTGCAGCGTGCGGGGCTCCCCGGCTCGGAACTGTTCGGCCTTGGCCGAGCGGAGGCTGAAGAAGAGCGAGATGGCATCCATGCTCTCGCGCGTGAGCGGGAGCTCCTTTTCGCGAATGGGGCGCTGGCGGCTCTGCCAGCGGGTGTGGACGCGCATCTGCTCCCAGTCGTAGCGGTAGGTGCTGCGGAAGGTGTAGTCGCCCTCGTGCAGGTCGCTGCGGAAGTGTACCGGGCGCAGCGAGTCGGGGTCGACGTGGACCGTGTAGATGTCGACCAGATTGAAGAACCACCGGTAGGTGGGCAGCGTGCGCCCCTCGCCGATGACCGTGTAGCAGGGCTTCCCTTCGAACTCCTCCTCGGAGGTGGCAATCTGCACGGCGCCGATTTCGGTGTTGGGGAACATCTTGGCGCGGTAGCTGACGCGGTAGTCGAGCACCTCGCCGGGGTGGTAGAGCTGGGCGGCAAGGGGCGCGGCAAGCAGCAGCAGGAGCGCCGTGAGCAGCGTTTTGGTACGGGTCATCATGATGAGAAAACGGTTCTTGGTGGTAAATTATTACGAAATTCGTGAAAAATCAATCTCTTCGCGCCCCGAGTAGCGCTCCTTCAGGCGGCGCAGCCCCTCGTGGCCGGGGGCCGCGAGCGCGGGGTCGGATGCGAGCACCTCGCCGGCGGCGTCGCGCGAGCGGGTGAGTATCTGCACGTCGAGCGTCGGGTTGGCAATTTTCAGGTCAAAGGCCATGCCGCTCTGCTGCGTGCCGTTGATGTCGCCCGCGCCGCGCAGCTTGAGGTCGAGCTCCGCCAGACGGAATCCGTCGTTGGTCTGGCACATGGCGTCGAGCCGCGCCTGCGACTCGCGCGAGAGCTTGTCGCCCGACATGAGGATGCAGTAGGACTGCTCGCCGCCGCGCCCCACGCGGCCGCGCAGCTGGTGCAGCTGCGAGAGGCCGAAGCGCTCGGCCGACTCGATGACCATGACCGTGGCGTTGGGGACGTCGACCCCCACCTCGATGACCGACGTGGCCACCAGAATCTGCGCCTCGCCCTCCTTGAACTGGCGCATCGACTCCTCCTTGTCGGCGGGCTTCATCCGCCCGTGGCAGATGGCCGTGACGTACTGCGGCAGCGGGAAGTCGCGCGAGATGGCCTCGTAGCCGTCCGTGAGGTCCTTGTAGTCCATCGCCTCGGACTCCTTGATGAGGGGGTAGACGACGTAGACCTGGCGCCCCTTGGCGATTTCGCGGCGCATGAAGCCGAAGAGCTTGAGCCGTGCGGCGTCGGTGTAGTGGAAGGTCTTGATGGGGCGGCGGCCCGGCGGCAGCTCGTCGATGACCGAGACGTCGAGGTCGCCGTAGAGGGTCATGGCCAGCGTGCGGGGGATGGGCGTGGCGGTCATCACCAGCACGTGGGGCGGCTGCGCGTTCTTGGTCCAGAGCCGTGCGCGCTGCTCGACGCCGAAGCGGTGCTGCTCGTCGATGACCACGAAGCCCAGGTTGGCGAAGCGCACCCGCTCCTCGATGAGGGCATGGGTGCCGATGAGGATGTGGACCTCGCCCGAGGCGATGCCCTCGAGCGCCTCGCGCCGTTCGCGGGCCTTCGAGGCGCCGGTGAGGATGGCCACCCGCACGCCGAGCCCCTCGACCATGCGGCCGATGGTGGCCGCATGCTGGCGGGCCAGAATCTCGGTGGGGGCCATCATGCAGGCTTGGTAGCCGTTGTCGACGGCCAGCAGCATCGACATGAGCGCCACGAGCGTCTTGCCGCTCCCCACGTCGCCCTGCAGCAGGCGGTTCATCTGGAATCCGGTGGCCGTGTCCTGGCGGATTTCGCGGATGACGCGCTTCTGGGCGCCGGTGAGCGGGAAGGGGAGCTTCTCGCGGTAGAAGCGGTTGAAGGCGTCGCCCACCCGCGTGAAGAGGAAGCCGTTGTTGCGGGCGAGCCGCTCGCTGCGGCGCGCCAGGACGTTGAGCTGCACGCCCAGCAGCTCCTCGAACTTGAGGCGGTACTGCGCCTGGCGCAGCAGCTCGGGCGACTGCGGAAAGTGGATGTTGTAGTAGGCCTCGCGCAGCGGGATGAGGCCGTAGCGCGTGCGCAGAGCCTCGGGCAGTGTCTCCTCGATGTGGTCGGCGGCGCGCTCCCACGTGCTGCGCATGATGCGGTAGAGCCCCTTGGTCCCCACGGCGCCCTGCAGCCGCTCGGTGGTGGAGTAGATGCCCTGCATGCCGCTCTCGGGCTTGCGCGAGAGGGCCTGCTCCATCGTCTCGAGTTCGGGGTGAACCATCGAAAGTTCGTTGTGGTAGAAGCTCGGGCGGCCGAATACGAGGTATTCGCGCCCCACCTCGATGCGCTTTTCGACCCACTTGATGCCGGCGAACCAGACCAGCTCGGCCGACCCCGTGGGGTCCGAGACCGAGACCGTGAAGCGGCGCTTGCGCCCCTGTCCGGCGTAGCCGATGCCCGTCACGCGGGCGCGGAACTGCACGAGCGAGGGGCCCCCTTCGGTGATTTCACCGATGCGGTAGATGCGCGTGCGGTCGATGTAGCGGAAGGGGAAGTGGTTGAGCATGTCGCCCAGCGTGCGGATGCCGAGCTCCTTGTCGAGCAGCCGCGCGCGCGCCTCCCCCACGCCGGGGACGAATTTTATGTCGTTGTCCAGATAGTTCACTCCGCAAATATAATGCATGCCCCGTGCAAAAGCAAGACCGGAACGCCCCCGTGTGCGGAGCGGCTCCGCGTGTGGGGTGTTCCGGCTGTCGGTACGGCGGGTGTGTCCGGCGGGGACGACGGCCCGACCGTGTTTGTTTGGGAACGGTCCGGCTGCCGATTTGGCCGGCAGCTCCGGTTGGGTTCGTCGGTTGGGTTCGTCGTTGGGGCGGTTGTCGGTCCGGCGGGATGTCCGGCGGGGCGGCCGGTTGCCCGGTCGTGTCTGTTTTGGGGCGGCCCGGCCGGCACACAGCAAAAGACGGCCGGCGGTTTGGCCGGCCCTTGTTGGAAAAGGGTTTGGCTGTCGGTTCCGTGTGTGGCTGTCGGTTCCGTGTGTGGCGCTCGGTTCCGTGTTTGGCGCTTGTCGGGAGCGGCCGGCGCTTCGGGGGGCGTTCGTCCCGGTGCCTGCGTCCGGCTGCCCGGGCGGGGCTATTGCTCCTCCTCGGTCATCGAGACGTTGACGTGCTCCTTGACAAAGAGCCCGGCATCCTCCGATGCGGCGTCACGCGGCACGAACTCCTCGTCGGTGAAGCCCATCCGGTACTCCCGTGCCTTGTACGAGCCGTTCTGGGGGCCGTCGATGTCGGTGAAGTTCAGCGTCAGGTTGTCCTTCTGGCCGTTGTCGCGAAGGTCGAAGCTGCCGTCGGCGCCGCTCAGCACGCTCTTCAGCCCGTCCTTTCCCCGCACCTCGATGCCCTCGATGGGGTTGCCCTCGAGGTCGGTCACCCGGCCCTGGACGCGGTAGTCGACGTTGGGTGTTCCGTACATCGCAAGAATCTGTTCGTCCTCGTTGCAGGCCGTTCCGAATCCCAAAAGGGCCAGAGCGGCAAGTGCCCAGCTTCGTTTCATGGTCATACAGGGTTGGTTCCTTTCCAAAAGTAGTGAATAATAGCGGTTTTCGCAACTTTTGCTCCGATTTTCTTCCGCCGGCGGCGCCGCACTGTGCGGACGGTGTGGAAATCGGCCGAAAAAACGCTATCTTTGTCTTCGGAAAAAAAGAGGCGCAGCCATGATGAATCTTTCGGAATACCGGCGCCGTCCGACCTGCGAGGTGCGCATCGGACGGGTTGCCATCGGCGGCGGAAACCCCGTTGCCGTGCAGTCGATGACCAATACCGACACCAACGACACGCCGGCGAGCGTGGCCCAGATTGAGCGGATTGACCGCGCGGGCGGCAAGATTGTCCGTCTGACGGCCCAGGGGCGCCGCGAGGCGGAGAACCTGGGTGCCATCGCCGCGCAGCTGCGCGCCGACGGCTACGACACGGCGCTGGTGGCCGACGTCCACTTCGTTCCCGAGGTGGCCGCCATTGCGGCCCGCTACGTCGACAAGGTGCGCATCAACCCGGGCAACTACCGCTCGGAGCACGGCGAGTTCGAGGCGCTCATCGAGCAGTGCCGCGAGCGCGGCGTAGCGCTGCGCATCGGCGTCAACCACGGCTCGCTCGCCCGCCGCGTCTTCGACCGGTGGGGCGACACGCCGCAGGGGATGGTCGTCTCGGCGATGGAGTTCCTGCGTGTCTGCCGCGAGCGCAATTTCGACCAGGTGGTCGTCTCGATGAAGTCGAGCAACACGCGCGTGATGGTCCACGCCTACCGGCTGCTGGTCGAGGCGATGGATGCCGAGGGGATGCACTATCCGATTCACCTGGGTGTGACGGAGGCGGGCAACGGCCTCGAGGGGCGCATCAAGAGCGCCGTGGGCATCGGTGCACTGCTGGCCGACGGCATCGGCGACACGATTCGCGTCTCGCTGACCGAGGCCCCCGAGCACGAAATCCCCGTGGCGCAGCAGCTCGTCGAGCAGTTCGCCGCGCGTCCGGGCCGCTTCGAGGTGCTCCACTCCGAGCGCTATTCGCCCACCGAGTTCCGCCGCCGCAGCCGGGTGCAGGTGCCCGTCGTGCGGGGCGAGTCGATGGAGGGGTTCCGCATCCTCGAGTCGACCTCGGAAAACCCCACGGCCGAGCTCCGCGCGGCGATTCTCAACCTCGAGGAGGATTGCCCGGTGGTGCTCCGGCGGCACTACGACGAACCCACGCTCGAGCGGCTGGCCGTGCGTGCGGCGGCCGACCTGGGACCGCTCTTCCTCGACGGCCTGGCCGACGGCATCTGGCTCGACGCCCCGCGCTACACGGAGGAGGAGCTCCGCCGCGTCGAGCTGATGATTCTCCAGGCGGCGCGCCTCCGCTTCTCGCATACCGAATACATCGCCTGCCCCTCGTGCGGACGCACGCTCTACGACATCGAGCAGACGCTGGCCGCCATCAAGGCGCGCACGTCGCACCTGAAGAACCTCCGCATCGGGGTCATGGGGTGCATCGTCAACGGCCCGGGCGAGATGGCCGATGCCGACTACGGCTACGTGGGGGCCGCCCCGGGGCGCATCACCCTCTACAAGGGGCGCACGGTCGTCGCGCGCAACATCCCGCAGGAGGAGGCGCTCGACCGTCTGGTGGCCCTTATCCGCGAAAACGGCGACTGGCGCGAGCCGGGCGAGTAACCCCGGCCACCCGGCCACCCGGGCTCTTGGGCCGCTGTTGCCGCCGGGTCCGACCCGTTGAGGTTCCTGCCGCTCCCGGCCGCAGTTGCCGTCGGGCCCGACCCGCCGGGCTCCTGCCGCCGACCGCCGACCGCCGCCCCTCCGGTTCTGCCGCCGAGTTCTGCGGACCGCCGACCACTCGGCCCGGTCCCCGCCTCCGGCTCCATCCTTATCCTGTAAAATCCTGTAAAAATGTTTGACCGATGACCATTCTTCCTCTGGCCTATCTTCCCTCGGTGGAGTACATCGCGCATCTGCTGCGCGAGGAATGCGTCATCGACCTGGGCGAACACTTCATCAAGCGCTCGGAGCGCAACCGCACGCGGATTCTGGCCACGGGGGGCCCCATGGAGCTCACCGTCCACGTCCGCAACGCCGACCGCCCGCGCCAGCCCATGCGCGAGGTGCGGCTCGACTACTCGAAGCGCTGGCCCCACCAGCACTGGCTCTCGCTCGTCTCGGCCTACCGCAGCTCGCCCTACTTCGACCACTACGCCGAGCGCTTCGAACCCCTCTACCGCGCGCCGGGCGACCTGCTTGCGGAGTTCAACCTTGCGCTGCTGCGCACGCTGCTCGAGGCGGCCAAGGCCCCCTGCCGACTCCGCCTCTCGGAGCACTACGTCGAGGCGCAGCCGGGCGATGTCGACCTGAGGCCCAAACACAGAGAGGGCCCGGCCTTCGAGGCCGAGCCCTACATTCAGGTCTTTTCCGACCGGATGCCCTTCGTCGCCAACCTGTCGTTCATCGACCTGTTGTTTGCCGAAGGACCCCAAGCAGCGGCTGTTGCGGCGCGCAGTCGATTCTGAAGCGCAGCGAGTCGCTTTGTCCTCCCAGTGAAGCCTTCAGCCACACGGTTCCCTGGAGCGTCATCGTGTCGGTGACGTACTGACAGTCGGCATAGCGGCGCAGCGCCACCGTGTCGCCGTTGATGCGCAGCTGCGGCCTGCCCGCCGAGGAGTAGACCTTGAAGGCCTGCCGCTCGGTGTCGCGCAGCCGGTGGCGCTTGTCGGCCAGGTGGAGCGTCGTGTCGCGCTTGTTCCACATCGCACGGTAGAGGTAGTAGACATCCTTGCGCTCGCGGCGGTCCTGCGTCATCAGCCCCGAGCCGTTGACCCCGTAGGGGCGGCGCGCCGAGCCGTAGTCGAAGAGGTTGTTGACCCACACGCCCCAGAAGAGCGAATCCTGCTCCAGATTCTTGGCATAGGCCTCGTGGAAGCGGCTCTGCCGCTGCTCGGGTATCCAGTTCGTGCGCGATACGGGCGGCACGGCGTTGTACTGGTGTGCCGGGAAGCCCGGCTCGCCGTAGCAGACACCCGACGCGAGGTGCGACCAGTTGCGGCGCAGCAGGTCGCGCCATACGGCCACATCGTCGGGCGAACCCTTCTCCCAGCCAACCTCCTGCTGCCAGACAATCAGGTCGGTGATGAAGTTGAGGCTGCCGTCCTGGTTGCTGCAGGCCACCGTCGGACGGGTGGGGTCCATGCGGTGCGCCGCGTCGTTCAGACGGCGGATGTAGGGCGAGGGGTCATCCCCCTTGGCCTGTAACAGCGAGAAGATGCCCCACATGACCACCGAGGGGTGGTTGTAGTTCTGGGCGATAATCTCCTGCAGCTGCTGGAGGCCGTTCTCCTCGAACTGCGGGGTGGGGAAGTAGCCCATGTCGCCCAGGAAGGGGGCCCGCTGGAAGGGGATTTCGGCCCAGACCAGGATGCCGCGCTCGTCGCAGAGGTCGTAGAAGTACTGCGCGTGGGGCATTACCGCCGAGCGTACGGCGTTGGCCCCCAGGTCGCGGATGCAGGCCATGTCGGCGTCGTAGTCGGCGTCGGTCAGGGCGCCCCCCTCGAGCGCATTGTCGTGGTAGAGCGTCACGCCGTGGATGGCGCAGAAGCTGCCGTTGAGGGTGAAGCGCTCCTCGGGGGTGACGCGCACCGAGCGGAAGCCCGTGCGGACGCTCACCTCGTCGAGCACCTGCTGCTCGCCCAGCCGCACGGTGAAGCGGTAGAGTGCCGCATGGTCGGGGCTCCACAGCTCGGGGTCGTCGACCGAGAAGGGTACCGATGCCGGGCGCCCGTCGAGGCGTACGCGCTGGCGGCGCGTGTAGACGCGCGTGCCGTCGGGAGCGGTGATGTCGAGCGTGAGCAGGCAGTTGGCCTCGCCCGACGAGGAGGTGAGGTGGATTTCGGCCTCGCCCTCGACCCGCTCGGGGGTCACCGACGTGGGCTTGACCAGCACGCCGTCCGAACCGAAGTAGAGGGGCGAGACGGCCGTGCGGTCGGTGACGATGAGCTCGGCGCCGCGGTAGATGCCGCCGTAGAGGTTGGCGTCGGTCGAGACGGGCAGCACGTCCGAGCGGCTGTTGTTGCTCACGATGACCAGCAGCGCGTTCTTGTCTCCGCAGCGCAGTTTGTCGGTGATTTCGAAGGTGAAGGCCGCCGCCCCGCCGCGGTGTTCGCCCACGTAGTTGCCGTTGACGAAGAGCGTGGCGACGTTCTGCACGCCGTAGAACTTCACGAAGACGCGCTTGCCGCGCCATTCGGCGGGGATGCGCACCTCGTTCTGGTAGTTGGCCGTGGTTTCGAGGAAGAGGCCGACGGCTTCGGTGTCGGTGTTCCAGGTATGGGGCAGTGTGACGTAGCGGGCGTTGTCGCTCGTGTTCTCCGACTTGAAGAAGAAGCGCCACCCCTCGTTCAGCGGGTAGACTTTACGGGCCTGCGCCGTGATGCAGAGCAGCACGAGCAGCAGGGTTGCTGCGACTCTTTTCATGGTTTCTCGAAGGCTGTTTGGCGCAAATATACGAAATTTCGGCAAAAGTTGTCCCGGCGTTTTCCTCGGGGGCGGAATGCAGAGAGGCCCGGACCGTTGCGGTCCGGGCCTCTCGGGTCGGTAAAAAGACAGGAGACTCGAATTGGATGAAGATAACGATGTGTTTGTGGCGTATTCGTTTTGTGAGATGAGTCTCCTGTCAGGGGGGGCTACTTCTGGGCGACAGCTACCTTGACGGTACCCGTGCGCTTCTCGCCGTAGGCGTAGGTGAAGGTGACGTCAATCGAGACGGTCTCGGTGACGGCCATCGACGTGTCGGTCGAACCCTTGACCGTCAGCAGGCCCGTTGCCGGGTCGAACGAGATGCGGTTCGTGTAGATGATGTCGGGGGTCGAGTAGCTTACCTCGGCGCCCAGCGGCGTCTTGATGTTCGTCAGAAGGCCCTTCGCGTCGGTCGTTGCGCCCGGTGCGGCGAAGACGTTGGCGTTGTTCATATCCTTGAGCGTGAGCAGCGTCGAGATGTAGAGCGTCTGGTCGGTGGTCGTAGCTCCGATGGAACCGTCCTTGGCGGTGATGACCTGGTCCTTAATCGGGTCGGCGATGTTGGCCGTGAACTTCTGCAGGTCGAATACCACGCCGTTGTTGTCCTCGAGCGTGACGACAATCGGCAGCTTAAGACCCTTGTACGAGCCCCACGAGAGCTTCGTGCCGCTTACGCCGGCCGTGCCGTAGTCGGCCTCCTCGTCGCTCCGGTCGATGGCGAACTTGACGCTCACGCCTGCAACGTCACCGTCGTAGAAGTAGGTGTTGACCAGGTCCTTGTTGTCTACCGAGAAGACACCGCCCTCGAGCGTCGTGGCAATCAGCACGCTGTTGTCGGCCGGCAGGTCGGAGCCGCGCTGCAGCAGGACGCCCTGCGGCTTGTTGAGCGTGAAGGTGCCGCCGAAGACAACCTCGAGGCCCCATGTGGTGGTCAGTTTGCCCGAAAGCTCATAGGGAGTCTCGGTCTTGGCGAAGCTTACGGCGATGTTGTCCGAGCCAATCAGAATCTGCGAACCGTCCTCGGCGCGGAGCGTGTTCTCCTCCTCGGAGGTCGATACGAACTGCTTGCCGTTCAGCGCGCTCTTGAAGGTTGCGTAGTCGGCGAAGTACTTCTCGGCAGCCTCACCCCACGTGTTCCAGATAATCCGGGCGAAGTCGAGGAATACCTTGTACTGGCGCGTGTTGGGCTCGTAGGCAATCTCCTTGGTGATGAGCTGGTCGGCAACGGCGGGCAGACCCTCGACCGTGAGCGGGAACTTGACGGTAACGGTCGTACCGGCTGCGCTCTCCTCGTAGAGGGCTACGACGGTGTAGTTTCCACCTGCGATGAAGTGGTTCCGTGCATCGGTCAGCTTGAGCGTCATGCGCTGTACGTCACCCTCGGCCGACGGCTGCGAGTAGCTCTCGGCGGCAACCTGGATGTCGCTCACGGTAGCACCCTTGGCATCGGTTACGGTGAAGGTCGGCATCAGCGACTTGAGGGCGTTGAAGCGCTCGACATCGAGCTTGTTGGTGAACTCGTACTGTGCGGTGTACTCCTGCGAGCCCGAAGCGGCGGCGTAGTTCCATACGACGGGGGCATTGAGCTGTGCGGCCTCGACCTCGGTGTCTACCGAGATGATGTTGAGCTTGGCAACGGCCTGCGTGTTGACATCGGCGTAGTTGCCGTTCTGGTCCTTCAGACGGAAGGTGAAGGCGCCCGACGTGATGACGTCACCTACCAGCTCGGGAGCCGGGGTTACGATGGCGGCCGAGGTCTCGGTCAGCTCGTAGTTCTCCTCGTGGCCGTTGGTTACCGTGGCGGCATCCTCCGGTGCAACCAGCTCGAACTGGGGAACGTTCTCCCATACGCTGTTCAGCGCCATGAGCTCCCCGTCCTGCTTCAGCACGACGGAATAGCCCTCGAAGAAGTTGCGGACGTTCTTGTCGGTGAACTCGACGTCGGAGGCGTACTCGTTGTTCTTGAGCTCCACGTACTTGTCACCCTCGAGGCGGGCAACCGTCAGCAGGTTGTTGACTGCGAAGGTCTGTCCTCCCTCGGTGGGGATGAACTCCGAGGTGTACTCGATGCCCTGCAGGGGGTTCTCCTCGGTCGAAGCGGCGTTGTCGATGGCGACGTGGAGGGCGATTGCGAGCGTCTTGGGCTGCTCCTCAAGTCTTGCCTCGAAGTAGTCGTAGTCGGTCGAAACGACCACCACGAACTCACCCTTGGCGGCGTTCCACTCCTTCACTTCGTCGATGGTGAAGGCGGCACCCTCGGCACGGGTCATCACCTCCTCGGTCACGATGCTCAGCGTCTCGGCGTTGAGCTTCGACTCGACGGCCAGCGACGCGGGCGTTACGCGGAACTTCAGCTCGGCCTGCTGCTTCTCGGCAGCGCCCAGCGAGAAGTAGGAGGTCTCGCCCTCCTCGTTGGTCATCTGGATGGCGTACGAAGCGGGGAATACCACCTTGCCGTCGGCATAGGCCGGAACATAGACCAGCGACTGGATGCGGTTCTCGAGGTCGGCCACGCGCTGCTCGAGCTCCTCAATCTTCTCGAGGTAGGCCTTCAGCTCGTCGCTGAGCATCTCCTTCGAGACGGTCAGACCATCGGCGCTGCCGATGAGTGCCAGGATGGCCTCCTTGTACTCCTCGTTCTGGCCCTTGATTTGCTCGAGCACGGCGTCGGCAGCACCCTCGGCGTTGACGTAGTCGTAGTCGAACTTGTAGTTGGCGATGTACTCGTTCATCTGCTCGCCCAGCCAGGAGTCCTTCTTGAACTCCTCGATGGCGGCGTCGATGAGCCCCTGCACGTCGACACCCTCGAGCTGCTCGAGGCGCGAGATGAGCTCGTTGAGGGCCGACTTGGTGGCGAATTCGTTGCGCAGCGTCTGCTCCGAATCCTTCACGGCGTTGTCGACGTAGCTCTTCAGCGTGTTTTCCAAATCACGCAGCTTCTGGGCAACGTCACCCATTCCCTCGACCGTGCCTTCGAGGGTGGAGAGGCGCGAGGAGAGGTCTTCGATGACCTCGACGGAGCTCTTCACACCGTCAATCTGGCTCTGGAGGTCCTTGATGGTGACCGTCTCCAGTTCGTCGAGTTTCTTGTTTATCGAATCGATGTCGTCGTCGTAGCTCTTGCAACCGACACCGGCCAGCATTGTTCCCGTCAGGAACAACGCAAGAAACTTTTTGAAGAATTGTTTTTTCATAGTTGATGATAATTGAGTTGTGTTGAATTGTTGTGGTTTGTCCTCTGTTGCCCTGTGGAGTTCCGCATGCGGAGCTCTGTTGTTTTTAAAAATTTAAGTTATTGTCCGTTAGTTGTTTATCTCTTTTTATGAACGTTTTCGGCGGGTGCGGTTCGCAATTTGTTGGTATCATATATGATACGCGTGGTGCAAATATAATATATAAATTTTGCACGACAAAACTTTTTATCCGATTTTTTGAAAATGACACTCGACTATCAGGAGGAAATTGCATATATCTCTTCGAAAATCAGGCAATTACGCAAGGAACGGCACCTCACCGTACAGGAACTTGCGTACCGGTGTGACATGGAGCGCTCGAACATGAGCCGCATTGAGGCGGGGAGGACCAACCTGACCGTAAAGACGATGTGTATCATCTGTAACGCACTGTGCGTGAGTCTTCGGGATTTAATCCGGTAAGCGATATACCTATAATATAAAAGAGGTCCCCGCGGGAGGGGACGCAACAAAGGGTCAAACTTGCCGGGGCTGCCACGAAAGGCCCCTTTTTTGTGCCCTTTCCGCGAGCGGAGGCGGCTGCCGTGTCCCGAAGGCCGGGAGCGGACACCCTCTTCCCTGCAGCCGTCTCCCGAAGACCGGGAGCAGGCACACTCCCTCGTGGCCGCCCCGACCGGAAGCCGGTGCCCCCGTTATACTGCCGCCCTGCAACGCGTGCGCACCCCTTCGCAGCCGCTCCTGCCGGGTGAGGGGGCCGCTCCCTTGCGGCCCCATCCCGCCCCCCCCAAGCCCGGAAGTGGCCCCCTCCATCGCCCCGGCCGTAAGTGGAAGCCCCTTGTTGCCGCCCCTTTTCGGTCCGGAATTTGGCGCTTCGCGCGGCAAACGTTATCTTTGTCGGAGAATCGAAACGATTGACCGATGAATGCAATAGACCTGGTGGTATGCCTGCTGCTGCTTCTGGCCCTCTGGCACGGCTGGAAGCAGGGCTTCATCGTGCAGGTATGCTCGCTGGCCGGCATCCTGGCCGGCATCTGGCTCGCCTCGCGCTACGGTGCGGTGGTGGGCGGCTGGCTCCGCCTCGACGAACAGTTCGCCGCCGCGGGGGGCTTCATCGCCCTCTTCGTGGTGGTCCTCATCGTGGTGGCCATCCTGGCACGGCTGCTGCGCCGCCTCTTCCGCTTTGCCGGACTGGGGGCGGCCGACGTGCTGCTGGGGGTGGTGGTCTCGCTGGCCAAGTGCCTGCTGGCGCTGGGCGTTCTCTTCGCCGCCTTCGACCGCCTCAACGGGCAGTACGACTTGGTCGAGGAGCGCACCCTCGAGCAATCCATCAGTTACCAACCCGTCATGCACCTCAGCGAATCGCTCCTCCCCTTCGTGGAGCGGGCCTTCGGCGAGGGTGCGACCCCAAGCGACGCCGACCATGGAGACGATGCAACCCACTGAGGCCTCGGGCCTTGTCGTGCGTGCCACGGGCAGCTGGTACGAGGTGGCGAGCGGCGGCCGCACGCTCCGCTGCCGCATCCGCGGACGGCTGCGCCTGAAGGGTATCCGCTCGACCAACCCCGTGGTGGTGGGCGACGTGGTGCGCTTTGAGGAGGGCGAGGAGGGCGAAGGGAGCATCTTCGCCGTCGAACCCCGCCGCAACTACATCATCCGCCGCGCCTCGAACCTCTCGAAGGAGTCGCACATCATCGCGGCGAACGTCGACCAGGCGCTGCTGCTGGTGACGCTCTCGGAGCCGGTGACGGCCCCCGAGTTCGTCGACCGCTTCCTGGTGACGTGCGAGGCCTACAAGGTGCCCGTCACGCTGGTGCTGGCCAAACGCGACCTGCAGTCGGACGAGGCGGTGGCGGCCTTCCGCGCCGTCTACGAGGCGGCGGGCTACCCTGTGCTGGAGGTTGCGGCGCTCGAAGGGCGGGGCGTGGAGGAGGTCCGCGCGCTGCTGGCCGGCCGCACGACCCTCTTTTCGGGCAACTCGGGGGTGGGCAAGTCGACCCTCGTGCAGGCCATCGACCCCTCGCTCGACATCCGCACGGGCGAAATCTCCGAGAGCCACCACAAGGGGCGCCATACGACCACCTTCTCGACGATGTATCCGCTCGGCGACGGGGGCTGGCTCATCGACACGCCGGGCATCAAGGGCTTCGGCCTCATCGACATCGACGACGCCGAGCTGTGGCACTACTTCCCCGAGATGATGCGCCTGGCGCCCGGCTGCCGATTCTACAACTGCACCCACACCCACGAACCGGGATGCGCCGTCGTGGCGGCCGTCGAGCGGGGCGAGGTGGCGTGGTCGCGATACGAAAGTTACCTGAAAATCCTCGACGAAGATGACAAGTACCGCAAATAGGGACGTGGCGTGGTACCGCGAGCGGATAGCCCTCCTCTCCGGCTTCATGCTCCCCGCACGCTACGACGTGCTGCGGCGGACGGTCGCCATGCGTACGCGCTACATGACCATCCTGGCCGAGAATACCTTCCATCCGCAGAATGCCGCGGCGCTCATCCGCCACTGCGAGGCCTTCGGCCTGCAGCAGATGCACACGGTCGAGACCTTCTGCCGCTTCAACCCCAGCGCCGCCATCGTGCGGGGCACCGACCGCTGGGTCGACATCCGCCGCCACGGGTCGACGGCCGAGGCGCTCGCGGCGCTGCGTGCCGAGGGGTACCGCATCGTGGCGACGACGCCCCACCGCGAGGATACGACCCCCGAGTCGTTCGACGTCGGACGCGGGCGCTTCGCGCTGGTCTTCGGCACGGAGCATGCCGGCATCTCGGAGGAGGTGCTCGCGTCGGCCGACGAGTTCCTGCGCATCCCCATGTGCGGCATGGTCGAGAGCCTCAACGTCTCGGCCTCGGCCGCCATCCTCATCTACATGCTCTCGGAGCGGATGCGCCGCCAGGTCGAGGGGTGGAACATGACCGCTGCGGAGCAGGCCGCGACGCTCTACGGCTGGATGTGCCGCAGCGTCAAGGACTCGGAGAAGATACTCAAACGAACATTCGGAGAAGAATAACACCATGAATACGATTCTGCGCAAACAGTTTCTGGCCCACGTGGGCCAGACTTCGCCTTCGCCCATGCTGGTGGAGGTCGAACGGGCCGAGGGGAGTTTCTTCTACACGCCCGAGGGACGCCGCTACTACGACCTGGTGGCGGGCGTCTCGGTGAGCAGCGTCGGCCATGCCAACCGCGAGGTGGTGCGCGCCGTCCAGGAGCAGGCGGCCCGCTACATGCATGTGATGGTCTACGGCGAGTTGGTCGAGGCGCCGCAGGTACGCTACGCCGCGCGCATCGCCTCGCTGCTGCCCGGGGGACTCGAGAGCGTCTACTTCGTCAACTCGGGCGCGGAGGCGGTCGAGGGGGCCCTCAAGCTGGCCAAGCGCTTCACGGGCCGCACCGAGCTCATCTCGATGCGGCGCGCCTACCACGGCTCGACCCACGGCTCGATGAGCATGATGGGTGCCCCCGAGGGGGAGGAGTGGAAGGGTGCCTTCCGCCCGCTGCTGCCCGACGTGCAGGCCATCGAGTTCAACGACCCGGCGCAGCTCGAGCGCATCACGCGCCGCACGGCCTGCGTGCTGGTCGAGCCCGTGCAGGGCGAGGCCGGCGTGCGGGTGCCCCGGCCGGGCTACCTTGAGGCGCTGCGCCGCCGCTGCGACGAGGTGGGGGCGCTGCTCGTTTTCGACGAAATCCAGACGGGGCTGGGCCGCACGGGCGAGCTCTTCGCCATGCAGAAGTACGGCGTGGTGCCCGACATCGTCTGCCTGGCCAAAGCTTTCGGCGGGGGCATGCCGCTGGGGGCCTTCATCGCGCGCCACGAAATCATGGACACGCTGCAGTCGAACCCCACGCTGGGCCACATCACCACCTTCGGCGGCCATCCGGTCTGCTGTGCGGCGGGCCTTGCGGCGCTGGAGTATCTGCTCGACCATCACGTCGTCGAGCAGGTCGAGGCGAAGGGGGCTCTCTACGAGGAGCTGCTGCAGGGCCATCCGGCCGTGCGCGAAATCCGCCGCAGCGGCCTGCTGCTGGCCGTCGAGCTGGGCTCCTCGGAGCGGTTGTACCGCATCATGGAGCTCTTCAAGCAGGCGGGCATCATGAGCGACTGGTTCCTCTTCTGCGATACGGCCTTCCGCATCTCGCCGCCGCTGACCATCTCCGAAGAGGAGGTGCGCGACAGCGCGCGCATCATCCTCGAGTGCCTCGACCGGCTCTGACCGCCGGGCCCGCAAGAGCGACGGCCGGCTCCGGACGGTAGACCGGCATGGACGACGATGGGCTCTGAGTGCCGGGCCCGCGTGGGCGATAATGGGCTCTGAGCGCCGGGCGGGCTTGAGCAACGATGGGCTCTGAGCGCCGACCGGCCTCGTATTATCACCCACCGGCCCCGCATCACCGCCGACTGGTCCTGCATCACCGCCGACCGGCCCTGCATCACCGCCGACCGGCCCTGCATCTCCGCGGACCGAAGAGAGCAAAAGCCGCATCCTCTGCAACGCAGGGGATGCGGCTTTCTTATGTGTGCGGATGGCCGGCCGGCTCAGCCGCAGATGTAGACGCAGTTGTAGAGCAGCGCGGCGGCGAGTGCTCCCAGCAGCGGCCCCAGCACGGGGACCCAGCTGTAGCTCCAGCCGCTCGGCCCCTTGCCGCGAATCGGCAGCAGGGCGTGGGCCAGACGCGGCGGCAGGTCGCGCGCCGGATTGATGGCGTAGCCCGTCGTGCCTCCGAGCGACATGCCGATGGCCATGATGAGCATCGTTACGGGCAGCGCCCCGAGGCTTCCCATGCCGATTTCGGGGGTGTTGGCCTCGTTGCCGATGGCCAGGATGACGAAGACCAGCAGGAAGGTGCCGACAAACTCGCAGAAGAGGTTGCGCGGCGGATTCGCGATGGCGGGCATCGTGCAGAAGACGCCGAGCTTCGTCGCAGGGTCGTCCGTGGCGTCGAAGTGGTCCTTGTAGAAGGCGTAGACGAGCACCGCGCCGCAGAAGCCGCCCAGGAGCTGCGCCACGACGTAGCCCGTCACGTGGCCCCACGGGAAGAGCCCCGCCACGGCCATGCCGACCGTCACGGCGGGGTTGAGGTGGGCCCCCGAGTAGGGGCCGGCAATCAGCACGCCGCACATCACGGCCAGGCCCCAGGCCAGCGTGACGACCACCCAGCCGCCGCCCTGGCCTTTCGAGCGGTTCAGCCCGGTTGAGGCGACTACGCCGTCGCCCAGCAGCACCAGCACCAGCGTGCCGATGAATTCGAAGATGCATTGGGTCAGAAAGTCGGGTGTCATGGCTTAATGTCGTTTGGGGGGGTCGTAATCGTGCAGCACGCGCCCCACGGCGTCGTGCCACCCTTCGAGAGCGCGGCCGACGGGCTCGCGCTCGGTGGTGGGGACGAACACCCGTTCGGCCTCCCACTGGCTGCGGATTTCGTCGAGGTCCTGCCAGTAGCCGACGGCCAGACCGGCCAGATAGGCCGCGCCGAGGGCCGTGGTCTCGGTCACGCGGGGGCGGATGACCCGCTCGCCGAGCAGGTCGGCCTGGAACTGCATGAGGAGGTTGTTGCGGGCGGCGCCGCCGTCGACCTTCAGCTCGCGCAGCGTGATGCCGGCGTCGCGCTGCATGGCGTCGACGATGTCGTAGGTCTGGTAGGCGATGCCCTCAAGCGCCGCGCGGGCGATGTGGGCCGCCGTCGTGCCGCGGCTGATGCCGCTCACCGCGCCCCGGGCGTACTGGTCCCAGTAGGGGGCCGCCAGACCCGTCAGCGCCGGCACGAAGTAGACGCCTCCCGAGTCGGGCACCGATGCGGCGAGCTCCTCTACTTCGGACGAGGAGCGGATGATGCCCAGCCCGTCGCGCAACCACTGCACCACCGAGCCGCCCACGAAGATGCTCCCCTCGAGGGCGTAGGTGACGCGCTCGCCGATTTTCCAGGCGATGGTCGTCAGCAGGTTGTTGGCCGAGACGATGGGCTTTTCGCCGCTGTTCATCAGGAGGAAGCAGCCCGTGCCGTAGGTGTTCTTGACCGAGCCGGGCTCGACGCAGAGCTGGCCGAAGAGGGCCGCCTGCTGGTCGCCCGCGATGCCGGCGATGGGGACCTTGTGGGCGAAGATGGTGGTCTTCGTGGCGCCGTAGACCTCGCTCGACGAGCGGACGGAGGGCATCATCGAGCGCGGAATGTCGAAAAGCGCCAGCAGCTCGTCGTCCCAGTCGAGCGTGTGGATGTTGAAGAGCATCGTGCGTGAGGCGTTGCTCACGTCGGTGACGTGCAGCTCGCCGCGCGTCAGACGCCAGATGAGCCACGTGTCGACCGTGCCGAACATCAGCTTGCCCTTCTCGGCGCGGGCGCGGGCCCCCGGCACGTTGTCGAGAATCCACTTGATTTTCGTGGCGCTGAAGTAGGCGTCGACAATCAGGCCGGTCCGCTCGCGGATGAACTCGGTGCGCCCCTCGGCCTTCAGTTGGTCGCAGTACTCCGAGGTGCGTCGGTCCTGCCAGACGATGGCGTTGTAGACGGGCTCCTCGCTCTCGGAGTCCCAGACGATGGTCGTCTCGCGCTGGTTGGTGATGCCGATGCCGGCGATGTTGAGTCCGTTGATGCCGATGGCGGCGATGGCTTCGGCGATGACCGAGGCCTGCGACGACCAGATTTCATGGGGATTGTGTTCGACCCATCCCGGTTTGGGGAAGTACTGGGGGAATTCGCGCTGGGCCATCGAGCGGATTTGCCCCTTGCGGTCGAAGACGATGGCGCGTGAGCTGCTCGTCCCCTGGTCGAGCGACAGAATGTATTGTTCCATAAGGCGTAGGTTGTGGTTTGTCGGTTGTCGGTCTTCCCTCCGGCGGCGTTGCGTGCGGGGCGTCGCCGGGGGATGCCCTACAAATATAGTGAAAATTCGGCAATTCGAAACGAAAGTCTTCAACTTTTTATTCGAAACAATATCCGGGGCGTTTCGAAATGAAAACGAAATACCCCGCAACCGTTGGCTGCGGGGCAATTTTCGGGCCGGAGGGCGCTCCGGCAGAGCCTCGGAGGAGAACCTTTGGCAGGCGCTCCGGCGGGGTGTGTGGCAGGGCCCTCGGCAGAGTCGGTCGGGGCAGGGGGCTACTCGGCGGCGTTGCGCTTGAGCCACTCCGTGCGGCGCAGGTCGGGCAGGTGGGTTACCTTGAACTGCTCGAAGCGGACGCGGAAGCCCTCGCCGTCGGGGCTGGCGGCCATCAGGCCCACCATCACCGGCGTGTTGTCCTGCAGCGGGGCGTTGCGCATGAGCGTGTAGGTGCGGTCGTCGAACGAGTAGAAGATTTCGACGGCGTCGAGCCGGCGCACGGCCTTGAGCCAGATGAAGGGGACGGGACGCTCGAGCTCGATGACGCTCCAGTCGCTGGTTGTGTGGGTCACCACGGCGCTGAGGTTGTACTTGCCGTCGACGAACTCGATGCCGGCCTTGATGTAGTTCTTGTGGTCGATGCGCAGCATGAGCCCCGCCTGGTCGAAGCGTGCGACGTAGTCGCCCGAGATTTTGATTTTGGCCTCGAACTCGCCGCCGTAGGTCGCATAGTAGAAGGGGGCGTCGTCGACCGTGAAGCCGTAGTGCGAAATGCGCCAGTAGTCGGTGTGCGGCGTGACGCGGAAGGTGAGGACGTCACCCTTGATGGACCACTCCTCGGGTTCGTTGAACCACTGCATCTTCTCCAGCGTCTGGGAGGCTGCCGCCTGGGCCGCAAGCAGGGCCAGCAGCATGAACAAGCACTTTTTCATCTCTTTTCTCTTTTTGCGTTAGTTTCGTTACCTTTGCAAAGGTAGTGCTCTCGGCAGGAAGGGGCAATACTGAGGATTAACCATTTTTTGCCGTCGGGTTATGGAACGGGAAGCCGAACGCCAGTTGAACGAAGAGCTGCTGCGCCAGTCCTTTTACGGGACCGGCGAGGAGTGCGCGGCCGAGGAGCACCGCCGCACGGCGCTCTGCTATGCGCGGACCGAAGGTGCGGTCGCCGTGCTGAGCGACCTGCGCGAACAGAGGAGCCTGGTCTGCTGCGGCGGCTTTGCCGAGCGGCTGGGGCTGGGGCTCAGCGGCGGGTCGTACGTCGTGGGCTCCATCTGGGAGGAGGAGGTGCTGCGGCGGATTCACCCCGAGGACCTGCAGCGCAAATACCTGCTCGAGCTCCGCTTCCTGCGCTGGATGAGGCAGCACCCCGCCCGGTGCGACTGCTACCTCTGCGAGCCGCTGCGCATGAGCGATGCCGCGGGCGCGAGCCTCGATGCGCTGCACCGCATGTTCTATCTGGCGGGCGACGCCGGCGAGGGCATCCGCTGGGCGCTCTGCCTCTACGGTCCCCGGAGCCTCGAGACGGCCGACGCGGTCATCGTCGACCCGCTGGCGGGGAGCGCCCTGCCGTTCGATACCCCCTCGGGCGAGACGCTCCTCTCGGAGCGCGAACGCGAGGTGCTGGGGTGGATTGAGCAGGGGCTCACGAGCAAGCAGGTGGCCGAACGTCTGGCCATCAGCGTCCATACGGTGAGCCGCCACCGGCAGAACATCCTCGGCAAGCTGCGCGTGGGCAACGTCGTCGAGGCGTGCCGCATCGCCCGCAACCTGAAGCTGCTGCCCTGAGGCGGCTCTGAGGCGGAGGCTCTGAAGTGGCGGCTCTGTGGTTGTTGTCCCGAAGCAGCGGTTTTGAAGTTGCTGCCCTGAGGCGGCAGCCCGCTGCGCCCCTCATATTTTATTTTTATATTGTCGCTCGTCCGGGCCGCACTATCTCCATTCACACCCTCCCTGTCTCCATTTTCGCCTCCTGTCTCCGCCCCTGTTTCGCCCCGCGCCGCGCCCCTTCCTTCTCCCCGCTGACTCTCCGCCTCCTTCCCTGTCCCTCCGTTCGCCTCTCCCCGCGCCCGCCTCCCCGCGCCTCGCCCCTTCCCGTGCTGCGCCTTTCTCCGCGCCCTCTCCGCGCCCTCTCCGCGCCCGCCTGCCTGCGCGTCCCTCCCGGCCTCTCCTCTCCCGTCTCCCCGCTGGCTCTCCGGTTTTTCTTCCCCCCCCCTGGAAAACCGCCCTGCGGTGCGCTGCAGGGGCGGTGTTTACAATTTGTTGATTAAAAACACGGCGCCCCGTTGGACGAACCGGCGGCATGTCCTATCTTTGTCTTCGTACAAGGTTTCCCCGCCGGCCTCCGCCGGTGCGGGATGAAAAGGGAACTCCTGTGTGATTCAGGGACTATGCCCGTAGCTGTAAGCTCCGCATCCGTCCGCACACTCTTGGCCACTGCCCCTCGGAGGGCGGGAAGGCGTGCGGCGGGGAGCAAGTCAGAAGACCTGCCTTGGGGAACATGCCGTCCGCTCTCGGGATGTGGGGCGCAGGCGGTGTACGGAACCTCTCCGCTTTCGTAATTTTTTGCATGTGAAGCCCGCCGGGGGCTCGTGCGTCCTGTCCGCTCCTTCCGAAGGAGCCGGACGGGCCGTCGGACGACTCCGCCGGGGGCAATGTAATAACCTAAAACCGGCACAACTATGGGTATTTCGGAACTCCGCATCGTCAAGCGGGACGGCAAGCGCGAGCCGTTCTCGGTCGAGAAAATCAAGCGCGCAATCAGCAAGGCCTTCCTCTCGGTGGGAAGCTATGCCACGGACGACGACCTGACCTCGGTGCTCAGCCGCGTGCACGTTTCGGACGGCATGTCGGTCGAGGAGATTCAGAACCAGGTCGAGGTGGCCCTCATGGCCGAGCGCTACTTCGCCGTGGCCAAGAGCTACATGCTCTACCGCCAGAAGCACACCGAGGACCGCGAGGACCGCGAGAAGCTCAACTTCCTGATGGACTACTGCGACGCGAAGAACCCCGCCACGGGGTCGAAGTACGACGCCAACGCCAACGTCGAGAACAAGAACATCGCCACGCTCATCGGCGAGCTGCCCAAGCGCAACTTCATCCGCCTGAACCGCCGCCTGCTGACCGACCGCATCCGCGAGATGTACGGCAAGGAGCTTTCAGACAAGTACCTGCACCTGCTCAACAACCACTTCATCTACAAGAACGACGAGACCTCGATGGCCAACTACTGCGCCTCGATTACGATGTACCCGTGGCTGCTGGGCGGGACGCTCTCCATCGGCGGCAACTCGACGCGCCCGACCAACCTCAAGTCCTTCTGCGGCGGCTTCGTCAACATGGTCTTCATCGTCTCGTCGATGCTCTCGGGCGCCTGCGCCACCCCCGAGTTCCTCATGTACATGAACTACTTCATCGGGCTGGAGTACGGCGAGGACTACTACCTGCACGCCGACCGCGTGGTCGACCTCTCGAAGAAGCAGCGCACGCTCGACAAGGTCATCACCGACTGCTTCGAGCAGATTGTCTACTCGATTAACCAGCCCACCGGGGCGCGCAACTTCCAGGCCGTCTTCTGGAACGTCGCCTACTACGACCGCTACTACTTCGAGTCGCTCTTCGGCGAGTTTCGCTTCCCCGACGGTTCGCGCCCCCACTGGGAGTCGCTCTCGTGGCTGCAGAAGCGCTTCATGAAGTGGTTCAACCGCGAGCGGACGCGCACCGTGCTCACCTTCCCCGTCGAAACCATGGCGCTGCTCACGCGCGACGGTGACGTGATGGACCGCGAGTGGGGCGACTTCACGGCCGAGATGTATGCCGAGGGGCACTCCTTCTTCACCTACATCAGCGACAACGCCGACTCGCTCTCGTCGTGCTGCCGCCTGCGCAACGAAATCCAGGACAACGGCTTCAGCTATACGCTCGGCGCGGGGGGCGTCTCGACCGGCTCGAAGAGCGTGCTGACCATCAACCTGAACCGCTGCGTGCAGTACGCCGTGCGCAACGGCATGCACTACCTGACCTATCTGGAGGAGGTGGTCGACCTGGTGCACAAGGTCCAGACGGCCTACAACGAGAATCTCAAGCGGCTGCAGGCCAAGGGGATGCTTCCGCTCTTCGATGCGGGCTACATCAACCTCTCGCGGCAGTATCTGACCGTCGGCGTCAACGGACTGGTCGAGGCGGCCGAGTTTCTGGGCATCCCCATCACCGACAACGACGACTACGCCGGCTTCGTGCAGCAGGTGCTGGGGCTCATCGAGCGCTACAACCGCAAGTACCGCACGCGCGAGCTGATGTTCAACTGCGAGATGATTCCCGCCGAGAACGTCGGCGTGAAGCATGCCAAGTGGGACCGCGAGGATGGCTACGCCGTGCCGCGCGACTGCTACAACTCCTACTTCTATGTGGTCGAGGATGCCTCGCTCAACGTCATCGACAAGTTCCGCCTCCACGGCCGCCGCTACATCGAGCACCTGACGGGCGGCTCGGCGCTGCACATGAACCTCGAGGAGCACCTCACGCGCGAGCAGTACCGCCACCTGCTGCGCGTGGCCGCCGCCGAGGGGTGCAACTACTTCACCTTCAACATCCCCAACACGGTCTGCAACGACTGCGGCCACATCGACAAACGCTATCTGAAGGAGTGTCCCGTCTGCCACGGCTCGAACGTCGACTACCTCACGCGCGTCATCGGCTACATGAAGCGCGTCTCGAACTTCTCGGCAGCGCGCCAGCAGGAGGCCTCGCGCCGCTACTACGGCACGCTCAGGCCGGGGGAGGAGCTGGCCGCGGCCGCCGGCGGGGAGCAGCAGGAGGAACCCATCCGCGAACGGGCATGAAGGGGCTCCGCTACCACAACTTCGACGTCGTCTTCGCCGAGATTCCCGGCGAGGTGACCCTGGCGCTCAACCTCACGGGGTGCCCCAACCGCTGCCCGGGGTGCCACAGCCCCCACCTGCAGGGGGAGGGCGGCCGTCCGCTCGACGAGCGCGAGCTGCTGGCGCTCATCGACTGCTACGGCCGCTCGGTGACCTGCCTCTGCTTCATGGGGGGCGACGCCGCGCCCGACGAGGTGGCGCGGCTGGCCGCCGTGGTGCGGCGTGCCGCCCCGGCGCTGCGCACGGGGTGGTACTCGGGGCGGCCGGAGCTGCCCGAGGGGTTCCGTCCCGGTCTCTTCGACTACGTCAAGCTGGGCCCCTGGGTCGAAGCGCTGGGGCCGCTGACGGCGCCGACGACCAACCAGCGCCTCTACCGCATCGCCTCCGACGGCACGATGAGCGACATCACCGAACGCTTCCGCCGCCGGCCGTAGCCGTGCGGGACGTTGAGGCCGGCCGCATCTCCCGAATGCGGGGCGCCGGCGCGGAGCTCCCGGTCCGGCATGGAGCCTTGGTGCGGCGAAGGTTTCGGCGCGGAATTTTCCGGCTTGGAGCGGGGCCCGCTGCGGCACGAAGGCCCCGGCACGGCTCGAAGGTTTCGGGCCGGTACGAAGCTACGACGCAGCATGGAGCTCCCGGCGCGGCACGGTACCCTCGGCCCCCGGCCCGGATTTTCCGGCGCGGTGCGGATTTTTCGGGAAAATAGCTATTTTTGTCCCGGCGGCGACCCCTCCGGAACGGTTCCGGAGGCGTGCAGCGCCGCATGAACCCTAATTGATATGAACATGATGATGAAAAGAACCCCGAACCTGCTGAAACGGTCGGGAGCCCTGCTGCTCCTCGCCGTGCTGCTCCTTCCCGCCTGCCGCGAAGGGGCGCAGAACCCGACGCTCGTCCTGAGCGACGGCATCCGCTTCTGCGAGAGCACCTATCCCTACCGCGACGGCGTGCTGGTCGCCAACTTCGGCACCGAGAGCCTCAATCCGCTCAACGACGAGGGGAAGGGCTATATCCTCTATGTCACGCCCGAACGCAGCGAGGTGGTGATTCCCGCCACGGGCGCCCTGTCGGCCCCCAAGGGGATGTTCCTGCGTGACGACCACCTCTTCGTCTGCGACGTCAACCGCGTGGTGGTCTTCAACCTTGCCCGCCCCGAGGCGGAGCCCCAGGTGGTGCGCCTGCCCGAAGGCGAGCTCTTCGTCAACGACCTGGTGGCCGACGGCAACGTGCTCTACGCCTCGGTGACCAATACGGGCCGCATCTTCCGGTTCGACATTTCGGACCTCGACGCCGTGGGCGCCCCCGAGGCGTGGTTCGACGTGCCGGGTGCCAACGGCATGCTGCTCCACGACGGCGCCCTCTACGTGGTCTCCTACCCGGCCGACGGGGTGACCACCCCGGCCAACGTCGTCTACCGCATCGGTGCGCTGGACAACCCCGTAGCCGAGCGCTTCATCGAGCTGCCGGGTCAGTACGACGGCATCGCCCTCTCGACCGACGGCCGCGCCCTGGTGGTGAGCAACTGGGCTCCGGCCTCGCTGGCGCGCATTGACCTTGAGAGCCGCGCCGTGACGCCCGTCACCCTCGAGCTCGAGCAGCCGCTGGTAGGCCCCGCCGACATGACCCTCCGCGACGGGCAGCTCTGGATTCCCGACCTGCCCAACAGCCGCGTGGTGCGCATCGCCGAGCCCTGATTGAAAGGCCGTGCAACCCGAAAAGAGGCGGACCCCACGCGCGTGGGGTCCGCCTCTCTGTTTTGTGTGCTGTCCGGTCCCGGAAAGCGGCTGTTTTTTGCGCCGGCCTTTTTTCGGCATCTGGCGCCTCCGTCCGGTGCTGTCTTCCGTTTTTCGGCCCCCGGCGGGGTGTCAATCCTCGTCGAGCAGGTCGGGGCGCAGTGCGCGCGTCCGGGCAAGGGACTGCTCCTCCTGCCAGCGGGCTATCTCGGCGAAGTTACCCGAGAGGAGCACGTCGGGAACCCGCCATCCGCGGAACTCGGCCGGCCGCGTGTAGACGGGCGGGGCCAGCAGGTCGTCCTGGAAGCAGTCCGTCAGGGCCGAGGCCTCGTCGCCCAGCGCCCCGGGGATGAGCCGCACCACCGAGTCGGCGATGACGCAGGCGGCCAGCTCGCCCCCCGTCAGCACGTAGTCGCCGATGGAAATCTCGCGCGTGATGAGGTGCTCGCGGATGCGGTGGTCGATGCCCTTGTAGTGGCCGCAGAGGATGATGATGTTCTCGAGCATCGAGAGGCGGTTGGCCTCGTGCTGGTCGTAGCGCACGCCGTCGGGCGAGGTGTAGATGATTTCGTCGTAGCGGCGCTCGGCGCAGAGCTTCTCGACCAGTTCGAAGACCGGTTCGCACTTCATCACCATGCCCGCCTCGCCCCCGAAGGGGTAGTCGTCGGTGGTCTTGCGCTTGTCGTGGGCGTAGTCGTGGAGGTTGTGCACCACAATTTCGACGAGCCCCTTCTCCTGGGCCCGCTTGAGGATGGATTCGTTCAGCGGCGAGCTTACCAGCTCGGGAACGACGGTGATGATATCGATGCGCATCTGGGCAGTCGTTTGTTCGTGTTCGGTTTTTCGGGGCCGCACCGGAGCCATTTCCGTGGCCGGGCGGCGTGTGGCGGCGGGTTGTTTCGCGGGGACTGCCTCGCCGGGCCTCCCTTTGTGCGGGCTGCTTTCCGGCCGGGCAGCCTGTTCCGCCGGGCCGTTTCGCGGAAGTTACCCTGCCGGGCCTACCTTTGTGCGGGCTGCTTTCCGGCCGGGCGGCCTGTTCCGCCGGTCCTCAGTTGCGGGCGGCGCGGGGGCGGAAGATGATGTCCTTTGCGGAGCCCTCCGTGAGCGGCACCTCGCGCCCGCGGTCGAGCGTGAAGCCCTCGTAGCCCAGCTCCGTGAAGAGTTCGATGATTCGGGGTCGGTTCGCTCCCCCCGTCTCGATGAGCACCCGCGGGCGGAAGCGTTCGAGCAGCGGCCGCATCTCGCGCATGACCACCAGCTCGTACCCCTCGATGTCGCACTTGATGAAGTCGAGCCGCGTGAGCGGGGCGAAGAGCTCGCTGCCGCGCCGCATCTGGGCGGGGAACTCGTCGGAGGCCGCCTCGCCGCGCTCGTTGACGAAGTTCTGCCCCGTGCCGAAGTAGCCCTGCTCGCGCGCCGTGTCGTTGGCCATCGAGACCTCGCGCGAGGAGGCGCCCAGCGCGTAGGGGAGTATCTCGACGTTGCTGTAGCTGCCGACGTTGCGGCGCAGCACGCGGCGAATCGGCTCGACGGGCTCGACGGCGTAGACCCTCCCCGCGGGGCCCGTCAGGCGGGCCAGCGTGCGGGTGTAGTAGCCCAGGTTGGCGCCGATGTCGATGACCGTGTCGCCCGGCGAGACCAGCGCGCCGAGGTGGTAGACATACTCCGTGGCGGGGCTGCGGCGTCCCAGGCCGAGGCGCTGGCTGAGGAAGAAGAGGGCGCTCACCGTGCGGAGGTATCCTTCGAGCGGCAGCAGCCGGTAGAGCAGTTTGTGAATCGGTTTTCCCACGGTGCTGAGCGGCTTAGCGGTGGTCGTTTTCGGGGTCGCGGTAGTTCACCTCGTGGTTGAGCACCTCGACGATGAAGGGGTTGTAGAGCGTCTCGTGGCCCAGCGTCGTCTCGGGTCCGTGGCCCGGATAGACGTGCACCTCGTCGCCCAGCGGCAGCAGCTGCTCGAGAATCGAGCGCATAATCCACGAGTAGTCGCCTCCGGGCAGGTCCGTGCGGCCAATCGACTCGCGGAAGAGCGTGTCGCCCGTGAAGAGCGCCTTCGACCGCGGCTCGTAGAGCGCCACGTGGCCCGGCGTGTGGCCCGGCGTGTGGATGACGCGCAGGGTCGTCTGCCCGAAGTGAAGCTCGGGCGTCGTTTCGAGGTCGATGTCCACCGTGGGCATCGCTCCGACGGGAACCCCGAATACCGAGCCGCTCACCGAGGCGTTCTCGAGCAGGAAGCGGTCCTTCGACGAGAGGGCGAAGGGGATGCCGTACTGCCGTTTGAGGAACTCCACGCCGAGCGTGTGGTCGAAGTGGCCGTGGGTGTTGGCCGCCAGCACGGGGTGCAGTCCGTGCTGCTCGATGAAGTTGCGCAGCGCCGCATTCTCGCGGTCGTTGCTGTTGCCGGCGTCGATGACGGCGCACTGGTTCGTCTCGTCCCAGAGGACGTAGGTGTTCTCCTGAATCGGATTGAAGGTCAGGCAGGCGATTTTCATGCGGGTGAAAGCGGTTTGTGGCCTGCGCCGGGCCGTCCGTGGAGGGGTCGGGCAAGGTGCGGGCCGGGTAACGCGACAAAGATAGTGCATGCGGCGCGCAAAAACAAGCAAAAACAGGTCCGCGCGGCATTTGCCCTTCGGGCCGCGGGGCGGCTGCGGGACGGAGAAGGGTCTGCGGCCGGCCGCGGGGCGGCGGAGGGTCGGTGGCTGGCAGCGGGGCGGCGGAAGGTCGGGCGAAGGGTGGCCGGCCGGAGCTTTGCGAGCGGGCGACGGCGGGTCGTCGGCAGGAGGAAGGAGGGTTGGCCGCGGCCGGTCGGATGGTCCGGGGTAGTCGGTCGGAGGGCTGTCTGTGGCCGGGCGGAGAAGGGGCCGCTGTCGGAGCGGGGCGAAGAAAGTGGCCGGAGGCGGGGCGAGGAGCGGAATTTTTCGTATCTTTCCGCCTGCAACTTCGCGCGGGCGCCATGCGTCCCGGCCCGACGTTTGCATCTTCGGAACAGAATATGAAACAATCCCTCCTTTGGCGCGGCCTGCTGGTGTGGGCCTGCGCCCTTGCGGCGACGGGGTGCTCGCTGCTCAAGGTCTCGGTCTCGTCGGGTGACCCGCTGCCCGACGAGACGCTGCGTCTGCGCACCATGACGCGGGGCTTCTACTACGACCTCTCGTCGGGCATCGCGGCGGCGGCCGACTCCGTGGTTGCCGCCTCGCCCCGCGCTGCGACGCAGCTGGCGGCCATCCGCTGGAAAATCCGCGCCACGCGGGCGGCCGTCGAGGCGGCCATGCAGTCCGACCCCGAGGTGGCGCTGGCTGACACGTGGATTCTTTGCCGCCGCATGAACGAGGCCTTCGCGCAGCTGCCCGACTCGCTGCTCTTCGGGGCGGAGAGCTCCATTGCGCGCGAGGCGGCCGCCCGCTTCGAGCGGCGCGTAGCGCGGCTCTCGGAGCAGCTGCTCCCCGCCGACCGGCAGCGGCTCATGGAGCGCTTCGTCGGGGAGTACGTCGCGGCGCACCCCCGTCCCGACGACGACGGGGCGGCGGCGCCCAACACGCTGCTGGCCTGGTTCGAGTTCCTGCGCGCCAACGGCCGCGAACCGAGCTACGCCACGGGGAGCATCTCGGAGGTGATGGCCGACGTGAGCGACCGCGTGGGGAGCCAGACCCGGCAGCTGGCCAACAGCGTGGGGTGGTCGCGCCAGATGCTCGAAATCCGCATGCAGCAGGACAGCCTGCGCAGCCGCGTCGAGGGGCAGCTCGACTCGCTCGAACGCAACTTCGGCCGGCTGGTGGCCGTGGCCGAGCATCTGCCCGGCCTCTCGGAGCAGCTGCTGGAGGAGTTGAACCTCCAGGCCGGGCAGCTCATCGGCGCCATCGACTCGAGCATGGCCTCGGCCTTCGACGACCTCGACCGGCAGCGGGTCGAGATTCAGCACTACGTCTCGACCGAACGCGAGGCGCTCGTCGGACAGGTGCAGCAGGCGGCCGACGAGGCGGTGCAGCATGCCCTGGAGCGCATCCCGGCGGTGATTGGACGGCTGCTCTTCTATGTGGTGGCGGCGCTGGTGGTGCTGCTCGGCCTCCCCTTCCTGGTGGGCTTCTGGCTGGGCGGCCTGCGCGCCCGCCGGCAGAGCGGCCGGCAGAAGGCCCCGTCGGGGGACGATTCGGCTCCGGAGCAGGGCGGCGGCTCCCCGGACGAGGGTCGGAGCGGCCCCGGTGAATCCCGGTGAATGAAATAATCGCCCGTTTTGGCCGTCGAACGGCGAATTATCCCTACCTTTGTCTCCCGAACAACAGCGAAAAAGAGACCTTATGGCACGCAAAAAAGCCGATTACCCTCTGCTCGAGGGACTCGAAATAACGACGCTCGCCGCCGAAGGCAAGGCGATGGGGCGCTGGAACGAACAGGTGGTCTTCGTCCCGATGACCGTACCGGGCGACGTGGTCGACGTCCAGATTCGGACCAAGCGCCGCCGCTACATGGAGGGTTACGTGGTCCGCTACGTGCGCCGCTCGCCGCTGCGTGTGGAGCCCTTCTGCGAACACTTCGGTGTCTGCGGCGGCTGCAAGTGGCAGAACCTGCCCTACGACGAGCAGCTGCGCTTCAAGCGCGAGCAGGTGCGCGACCAGCTAACGCGCATCGGCAAGGTCGAACTGCCCGAGATTGCCCCCTGCCTGGGGTCGGCCCGCACGCAGTTCTACCGCAACAAGCTCGAATTCACCTTCGCCGACCGCCGCTGGCTCACCTACGAGGAGGTGGCCTCCGGTGCGGAGCTCGACGCCTCGCCCGCCGTGGGCTTCCACATCCCGGGCATGTTCGACAAGGTGCTCGACATCCACCGCTGCTGGCTCCAGCCCGAGCCCTCGAACGCCATCCGCCTCGAGGCGAAGCGCTTCTGCGTGGAGCACGGCTATACGTTCCATAACGCCCGCGAGCACAGCGGCCTGATGCGCAACATGATTATCCGTACGGCCTCGACGGGCGAGGTGATGGTCATCGTGGTCTTCGGCCAGGAGGATATGCCGCGCATTGAGGCGCTGCTCGACCACCTTGCCGCCGCCTTCCCCGCCATCACGTCGCTCTTCTACGTGGTCAACACCAAGTGGAACGACTCGGTGGGCGACCTGCAGCCGGTCTGCTACCGGGGCAAGGACCACATCATCGAGCAGATGGAGGGGCTGCGCTTCAAGGTGGGCCCCAAATCCTTCTACCAGACCAATTCGCAGCAGGCCCTGGAGCTCTACCGCGTGGCCCGCGACTTCGCCCAGCTCGGCGGTGACGAGGTGCTCTACGACCTCTACACCGGGACGGGCACCATCGCCAACTTCTGCGCCGCGCGCTGCCGGCAGGTGGTGGGCGTGGAGTATGTTCCCGAGGCGATTGAGGATGCGAAGCTCAACTCGGCGCTCAACGGCATCACCAACACGCGCTTCTATGCGGGCGACATGAAGGAGGTGCTCGACGACGCCTTCGTTGCGGCCAACGGACGCCCCGACGTCATCATCCTCGACCCGCCGCGTGCCGGGGTCGACGAGCCGGTGCTGGAGGTCATCCTGCGTGCGGCGCCCCGGCGGATTGTCTACGTGAGCTGCAACCCCGCCACGCAGGCGCGCGACCTGGCGCTGCTCGACGGCGCCTACCGCGTCGAGGCGGTGCAGCCGGTCGACATGTTCCCCCATACGCACCACGTCGAGAACGTCGTGAAGCTCGTGCGGCGGTAGGGTAGTGCGGTGGCGAGGCCGCGGCTTTTCGCGGGGGACGGGCCGGTGGATTGCTGCCTTGCGGCGCGAGGCCGGCGCTTCTGCGGCTTTGCGAGGACCGGGCCGAGGCTTTTCGCGGGGGCGGTCCGGTGGACTGCTTCCTTGCGGTTCGGGGCCGGTGTTTCTGCCGTTTTGCGGCGGCTGAGGCTTTTTGCGGCGGCGGGCGGGCCTCCGGTACGTCCCGGAAAAAGGCGGCCGTACAATATCGGGAGGGGAGCCGACGTTCTATGAGTACGAGAAACCTTAAAACCCCATACGATGAAAAAGTTGATTCTGATGGCGGCGGTCGCCCTGATGGCGCTCCCCGCGGCGGCACAGAATGCCGAAGCCTATCCCAGCTACATCCAGGTGACGGGCAGGGCCGAGCAGGAGCTCACCCCCGACGAATTCTACCTCTCGATTGTCATCGACGAGCGCGACTCGAAGGGTAAAATCTCGGTCGAGAGCCAGCAGCGCGACCTCATCTCGACGCTCAAGAAGCAGGGGGTCAACGTCTCCGAGCAGCTCAAGATGTCCAACCTCTCGAGTGAATTCTTCAAGAAGAAGAGCACGCTCTCGACGGCCAAATACCAGCTCAAGCTCTTCTCGGCCGAGGAGGTGGCCCGCGTCTGGCAGGCGCTCGACGCGCTGGGCATCTCGAACGTCTCGTTGCTGCGCGTGAGCCACTCGAAACTCGACCAGTATAAGGAGCAGGTGCGTCTGGAGGCCATCCGCAACGCCCGCGAGAGCGCCGAGTCGCTGGCCGGCGCCATCGGCCAGAGGGTGGGCAAGTGCTTCTACATCTACGACTCGAACAGCGACGTGATGCCCGCCCTCTATGCCAACGGGATGATGCTGGCGCGCGGGCTGAAGGTCTCCGAGGAGGCTTCGGATGCCTCGTTCGTCGAGGAGCCGCTCGAATTCCGGACCATCAAGCTCGACTACAGCGTCCAGGCGAAGTTCGTCCTCGAATAGAGGCCTGAAAGTCGCCCGCTGTCTTTCGGACAGACTGCGCGAAGGGCTCTTCGCGACAGGTATGCGCCCCTCCGGGCCCGGGAGTTGCCTCCCGCGGCGGCAGGGGCGTTTTTTTGTGCCCGTTCCGGACCGTTCCGGCGGCGGGGCGGACGTTTTTTTTGTGTCCGTTCCGGACTGCTCCGGCGGCTGGGCGGACGCTTTTTTGTGCCCGGTTCGGGCCGCTCCGGCGGCGGGACGCCCCTTTCCGGGCGGGGAGCGCTCCGCCGTGCTGTCCCGCAGCGGAAAAATTTGCAGGTAACCCGATTTTTTTCATACCTTTGTAATTCACCCCTTAATCGAAAGGAGTTATGGAAAAGCAGTTCCGTTTCAATTACGAGCACTACGCCTCGCTCGAGGCGATGCCCGAGGCCGACCGGCAGCTGGTCCGCGAGGCCGAGCGGGCTACGGCCAATGCCCATGCCCCCTATTCGGAATTCCGCGTCGGCGCCGCCGCACGGCTGCGCAGCGGCCGGATTCTCTACGGCAGCAACTTCGAAAGCGAGGTCTACCCCGCCGGACTCTGTGCCGAACGTTCGCTGATGTTCTACGCCGAGGCCAACTATGCCGACGACCCCATCGAGTCGCTGGCCATCGCCTCCCGCCCCTCGGAGCGCGAGTGCTACCCCTGCGGGCAGTGCCGCCAGGTGATGGTCGACGTCGAACGCCGGCAGCAGAGCCCCATGCGCGTCATCATGAGCGGCGGCGGCACGGCTTCGGTCGTCGAATCGGCTGCGCTGCTGCTCCCCTTCACCTTTTCGCTGAAATCCTGATTGCGGCATGTTCCGACCCGAAGATATCCTCTACGAAGACAACCACCTGCTGGTGGTCAACAAGCATTGCGGCGACCTGGTGCAGCCCGACCCTTCGGGCGAGAGTGCGCTCGAGGACCAAATCAAGGCCTACCTCAAGGTGCGCGACGCCAAGCCCGGCGCCGTCTTTCTGGGTGTGGTCCACCGCATCGACCGCCCGGTAAGCGGCGCGGTGCTCTTCGCCAAGAGCTCCAAGGCCCTCACGCGGCTCAACGAGATGCTCCGCCAGGGACGCATCCGCAAGAGCTACTGGGCGCTCACCGAGCAGACCCCCTCGCCCGAAGAGGGGGAGCTGCACCACTACATCGTGCGCGACGCCCGCAACAACCGCTCGCGGGCCTACGACGCCCCGAAGCCCGAGAGCAAGGAGGCGCTCCTGCGCTACCGGACCCTCGGCCGGGGAACCCATTATACGCTCGTCGAGGTCGAGCTGCTGACGGGCCGCCACCACCAGATTCGGGCACAGCTTGCCAAAATCGGCTGCCCGATTCGCGGCGACCTGAAGTATGGCGCCCGCCGCTCGAATCCCGACGGCGGCATCTCGCTCCACTCGCGGCGCGTCGCCTTCGAGCATCCGGTGCGTCACGAGGAGCTCGTCGTGACGGCCCCCGTGCCGGCAGGCGACAACCTGTGGCGCTACTTCGAAGAGCTTCACCCCGACGATTGACCCGCAGCCATGAGAGTACTGATTCAACGCGTCCGCAGCGCCTCGGTCACCATCGACGGGCAGCTGCACTCCTCCATCGGGGCGGGGCTGCTGCTCCTTGTGGGCATCACGGCCGACGACGGGGCGGAGGATATCGAATACCTGGCCGGAAAGGTGGTGCGGCTGCGGATTTTCGACGACGAGCGTGGGGTGATGAACCTCGACGTGGGGCAGGCGGGCGGCGACATCATGGTCGTCAGCCAGTTTACGCTCATGGCCTCGACGCGCAAGGGAAACCGCCCCTCCTACATCGCGGCAGCCCCCGAGCCTGTCTCGCGGCCGCTCTATGAGCGCTTTGTGGCGGCGGTCGAGGCGCTGACGGGCCGACGGGTGGCCACCGGAGTGTTCGGCGCCGACATGCAGGTGGCGCTGGTCAACGACGGTCCGGTGACCATCTGGATGGACTCCCGCCGGCGGGAGTAGCCGTGCGGAGAGGAGCGCGGGGCGTGCGCAGAAAGACCTCGGAACGCTTTGCATGCAGGAGTGCGGAGGCGGCGGGGAAGCCGGAACCCGAAAGGAGACGCCTGGAACGCTGCCGGAAAGTGCCGGGGATGTTGGAAAAGCCGGGAATGCCCCCCCCCTGCCGGTGTGAGGCGGCGGGACGTCGGGCGCGCGGAACGGCACGGCGACAAACGACAAGACAACAAGACGACAATACGACAATACGACAATACGACACATGTCACGAATATCGAAAACCATTAACCGTTAAACATTTGCGATGAAGAAATTTTTTACCCTGTTTGTGGCCGTGCTGGCGTGGGCCGCAATGTCGTGCAGCGACAAGGAGAGCTCGGAGCCCCGACTCGACCCGCCCTTCCAGGCGGTCTTCGTTTCGGACACGGGCGACAACGGAGCCCTGCTCTACGGCCGTTACGACGGCGCCAGCGTGGGGCAGGTGAAGGCTGCCGGCTTTGCCTGCCGGCCCGCCGGAGGCTCGGAGAGCTATGTGGCCACCCCGGGCGACGAGTGGGACCAGACACACGTGGTGTTGCAGCTCGACGGTCTGAAGTCGGGCACCGAATATGAATTCTACTGCTACGTCGAGGCGGGCGGCATGCGCTACAACTCGCCCGTGGTCACCTTCCGGACCACCGGCACGCCGAGCGACGACCCCGACCCGGACGACCCCCAGGCCGAAGAGCCCCGCTTCGGAACCCCCTCCTTCACGGAGGTAGGCTCCTCGTCGGCGCAGCTGAGCTGCACCTACACCTACGCGGGTACGGAGTCGGTCAGCGAGGCCGGATTCTACTACCACACCTCGGGCAGCACGGCCGAGCAGAAGGTTGCCGCAGCCGGCGTCGCTTCGCCCGTCGCATGCCGGCTCGAGGGGCTTGCGGCCTCCACCGAGTACCTTGCGGCGGCCTATGTGGTGGTTGCCGGCCGCGAGTACCGCAGCCAGGAGGCGTCGTTCACCACCTCGGCACAGAGCACGGGCGGAGGCTCGGCGGCCAAGTTCTCGGGATGGCCCGAGCTGCTGGCCGAGGATGACTCGAACAGCGACTACTACTATGCCTACCACCTCTGTCCCGACCTGAAGACCTCCCGCGGCGACAAGGCGCGCAACTATACGGTCTGCTTCAGCGCCGAGCACCACTGCCCGGTGTGGGTCGCCGCCCCGCGTCACGAGTCCTACGAAGGTTCGGCCAACCGTACCAACGCCTACAAGGCCGACCCGGACATCCCCGCCGACATCCAGTACTACAGCAAGTCGACGGGCGGCGGCTGCAACAAGGGCCACATGCTCGGCTCGGCCGAGCGCACCTGCACGAGCAGCGTCAACCGCCAGGTCTTCTACTACTCGAACATCGCGCCGCAGTACTCGAGCGGCTTCAACACCGGCGGCGGTGGCTGGAACATCCTCGAGGACTGGATTGACACGAAGGTCTGCGCCGATACGACCTATCTGGTCATCGGTACCTACTTCGAGAAGTATACGGACCGCTACGGCAACTCCGCCTCGCCGAAGAAAATCTCGTTCGGCGACCGTGACGACGTCTCCTGCCCCACGATGTTCTACATCGCCGTGCTGCGGACCAAGTCGGGAAATACGAAAAAGTCGGTGGTCGAGTGTTCGGCCGACGAGCTGATGTGCGCCGTCTTCGTACGCTGCCACAACAACAACCTCAAGGGCAAGGCGGTTTCGGCGAAGGACATGATTTCGGTGCGTGAGCTCGAGCAGCTCACCTGCTTCGACTACTTCCCCAACGTGCCCAATGCACCGAAGGATACCTACAACCCCTCGGACTGGGGGCTCTGACGCCATGACCTATCCCTGGGGAGACGACCGCAGGTTCAACTCCTATGCGGGCTACTTCCGCCGGCTCTTCGGCGGGCGGGTCCAGAAACTCTCCGTCGATGCGGGCTTCACCTGCCCCAACCGCGACGGAACGCTCGGACGCGGGGGGTGTACGTTCTGTGACAACGGAGCGTTCACCCCTTCGTACTGCCGTTCCGCGAAGAGCATCACGCAGCAAATCGACGAGGGCATCGCCTTCCACGCCCGGCGCTACCGCTCGGCGGGGCGCTACCTGGTCTACTTCCAGTCCTACTCGAACACCTATGCGCCGCTCGAGCGGCTCCGGGCGCTCTACGGCGAGGCGCTGGCCCACCCGCAGGTGGCGGGCATCGTCGTGGGGACGCGTCCCGACTGCATCGACGAGGAGAAGCTTGACCTGCTGGCCGAGGTGGCGCGCGACCGCTACGTGGCCGTCGAGTACGGCATCGAGTCAACCTCGGACGAGACGCTGCGCGCTGTCCGCCGCGGCCACGACTTCGCCTGCGCCCGCCGTGCCGTGGAGCTCACCGCCCGGCGGGGGCTCCACGTCGGGGCGCACTTCATCCTCGGGCTCCCGGGCGAGAGCGACGAGATGCTGCTCCGCCAGGTCGGGACCATCAACTCGCTGCCGCTCACGACGGTCAAGTTCCACCAGCTGCAGCTCTTCCGCGGCACGGCCCTGGCCGCCGAGTACGACGCCGACCCGACGCGCTTCCGCTTCTGGACCCCCGGGCAGTACATCGACCTCTTCGTCGAGGTGCTGCGTCGCCTGCGGCCCGACCTGGTGGTCGAACGCTTTGCCGGCGAGGCTCCTCCGCGCTACCACTACGGCCCCGGATGGGGACTCGTGCGCAACGAAACACTCTGGACGATGCTCGAAAAAAGATTGGAGGAGCTCGATGCATATCAAGGCGAAATTTTTATATCTTTGCAGGAAGAACGGGCTGCCGGGGATGTCTCCGTGCACCCTTCCCGCAACCCTTAAAAAACTACCCGCCATGAAAGCCCTGCGTATCGAAAATCTCCTGCTCCATGTCAAGGAATACTTTCTGATGGCCCTCGGCATGATGCTCTACTCGTTCGGCTGGATTGGCTGCATCATGCCGGCCCGTGGCGTGGGCGGCGGCGCGGCCGGTCTGTCGCTGGTGCTGTGCCATGCGCTCGAGCAGGTGGGCTTCCACATCCAGATTGGTACGATGGTCTTCATCCTCAATGCCGTGCTGCTGCTTATCGCGGGCTTCATCGTGGGGTGGAACTTCGGAGTGAAGACGATTTTCTGCGTGGTGGTCATCTCGCTGGGCATGAACTTCTGGCAGGACGTGCTGCCCGAGGGTGACTTCCTCCATCTGGAGCGCATTCTGGCGGTGATTCTGGGCGGTATCCTGGCCGGCATCGGCATCGCGCTCTGCTTCGCGCAGGGCGGCTCGACGGGCGGCACGGACATCGTGGCGATGATCATCAACAAGTACCGGACGGTCAGCTACGGCAAAATCCTCATCTTTTCGGACTTCGTCATCATCGGCTCGTCGATGCTCGTGGGCTTCCACATCGACACGGTGATTTACGGTTACGTGATGACGGCCGTCGTCGGCTATACGGTCGACATGATTATGGCGGGCAACCAGCAGTCGAGCCAGGTGCTCATCGTGACGCACGACTACGAGAAGATGGCCGACGCAATCGCCAACAACATTCACCGCGGCGTGACGCTCATCGACTCCGAGGGGTGGTACTCCAAGGAGAAGTCCAAGGTGGTGATGGTGGTCTGCCGCAAGCGCGAGACCTCCATGATTCTGAAGTTCGCCAAGACCATCGACCCCGACGCCTTCATGACCGTTGGTTCGGTGATGGGCGTCTACGGCAAGGGCTTCGAGGCGCTCAACAAACTCTGACCGAGGGCCGGGAGGTGTGAAGCCGAGGGGGCTGAGAGGCTGAGACCGAAGGGGCCGGAGGTCGCGAGACCGAGAGCCGGGAGGCTCTGCGCACCGTGCCGTCGGTTCGGGCGTTGGCCCGCCGCTGCCCGCAGCCCGGACGATAACCCCTTCCGCCGACTGCCGCTGCCCGTTGCAACCCATGCTCCGCAGCTGGTGCGTCGCACGACGCCGCGCCTCGCTTCGCGGAGCTTTGCTTTTGCTGTTACCATAACCTTTTGCTGAACATTCCGTGTCCCGGTTTGCCGATATCGTTCTTCCGCTGGCGCAACCCGCCTACACCTTCGCCGTTCCCGAGGGGATGACCCTCGCCGAGGGGCAGGCCGTCCTGGTCCAGTTCGGCGCCAACCGCTACTATACGGGCATCGTCTGGCGGCTGCACGACCGCCGTCCCGACTTCCGGCGCATCAAGCCCGTGCTGCGCCCCTTGTACGGTGTCCAGCTGCTCGGCGAGGAGCGGCGCCGCTTCTGGGAATGGGTCGCCTCCTACTACATGTGCTCGCTGGGCGAGGTGATGCGCGTGGCGCTCCCCGCCCTGATGAAGCCGAGCGGCAGCTCCGAGGAGGAGTTCGCCGCCGGGGAATTCCGTCCCCGCAGCGAGACCTGGTTCTCGCTCCGCGAGGAGTTCCGCTCGGAGGAGCGCCTCCACGAGCTCTTCGAGAAGCTGGGCCGCCGCGCCCCGCGCCAGTACGAGGCGCTGCTCGAAATCGTCGCGGCGCTGCTGCCCGACCCCCAAAATGCCGCCGGCATACCCGCCTCCGACAATGCTCTGGCGACGACCGCCGCCTGCTCCGATGCCACCTGCTCCGATGTCGTTCCGGAGGCCGCCGGCACACCCTCCGACACGGCCCCCATGGCGGCTGATGCCGCTTCGGCTCCTACCTCCGGCGACCCCTCCGAATCCTCCTCCGATGCCCCCTCTGAGGGTGGCACCTCCGCTTCCGACGCCTCCATTGCCGCCTCTTGCGATGCGGAGGCCCTCCTGGCGGCCCCGTTGCCGCCCGAGGTGCTGGCGGGAGCTGTTCCGCGCCGCCTGCTGGCGGCCGAGCGGCCGGTGCTCCACCAGCTCGAACGCAAGGGGGTCATCCGCGCGGAGGAGCGCGAGCGGCAGCCGGGCGCGGCGCAGGACGTGCGCTTCCGCCTGCCGACCCTCTCGCCCGCCCAGGGGCGCTGCCTGACCCAAATCCGCGAGCTCTTCGCCTCCCGGACTGGCGTGCTGCTGCACGGCGTCACGGGGTCGGGCAAGACCGAAATCTACATCCATCTGATTGCCGAGACGCTGCGCTGCGGCGACGACGTGCTGCTGCTCGTCCCCGAGATTGCCCTCACGGCGCAGCTGGTCGAGCGCATGGAGCGCATCTTCGGCAGCCGCGTGACGGTCTACCACTCGCGCCTTACGGAGCGCGCCCGCACGGAGACCTACCTGCGCCTCTGCCGCTCCGAGGGGGGCGAGTTCGTCGTGGGGGCCCGCTCGGCGCTCTTCCTGCCGCTGCGGCGGCTGCGGCTGGTGGTCGTCGACGAGGAGCACGACACGAGCTACAAGCAGTCCGACCCGGCGCCGCGCTACAATGCCCGCGACTGCGCCGTGGTGGCGGCCAGCCTCTTCGGGGGGCATGTGCTGCTGGGAAGCGCCACCCCTTCGCTCGAGACGTGGCTCAACGCTGCGCGGGGCAAGTACGGCAAGGTCGTGCTCGGGGAGCGCTACGGCGAGGCGCGCCCGCCCCGCATCGTCATCTCCGACACGCTGCGCGCCGTCAAGCGGGGCGAGCGCAAGGCGCACTTCAACAAACAGCTGCTCGACGCCATCGGCGAGCGGCTCGACAGGGGCGAGCAGGTGATGCTCTTCCAGAACCGGCGCGGCTTCTCGCCCTACGTCGAGTGCCCCGAGTGCGGGTGGACGGCCCGCTGCCCCAACTGCAACGTGACGCTGACCTACCACCGGGGAGGCTCCTCCGAGCGCCTCGTCTGCCACTACTGCGGCCATACGGAGGCCGTGCCGGTGAAGTGCCCCGCATGCCGGGTGACCGACCTGGCGCCGCGCGGCTTCGGCACCGAGAAGGTCGAGGAGGAGATTGCCCGCCTCTTCCCCCGGGCGCGCGTGGCGCGGCTCGACCGTGACAGCGTCACCTCGGAGCGCGCCTTCCGGAGCATCGTCGCCGGCTTTGCCCGCCACGACACGGACATTCTGGTCGGCACGCAGATGATTTCGAAGGGGTTCGACTTCGAAGGGGTCTCGCTCGTGGGCATCCTCAATGCCGACAATCTGGTCAACAGCCCCGACTTCCGGGCCGCCGAGCGGGCCTTCCAGCTCATGACGCAGGTGGCCGGCCGCGCCGGGCGCCGCGCCGTGCCGGGCGAGGTCATCATTCAGACCTCCGACCCCGCGTCGCCCGTCATCCGCCAGGTGGCCGCCTCGGACTACGAGGCGATGGCCCGCCAGCAGCTTGCCGAGCGGCACACCTTCTTCTACCCGCCCTACGCCCGTCTGGTGGCGCTGACGCTCCGCCACCGCGACCCCGAGCTGCTGCACCGCGGCGCGCGGGCGCTGGCCGAGGCGCTCCGCAGCCGCTTCGGCCGCCGGGTGCTGGGCCCCATGACGCCCCCCGTCGACCGCATCCGCGGCGAATATCTGGCCGGCGTGCTGCTCAAGGTCGAGAGCGGCGCCTCGTTCACCCGCGCCCGCGAGGTGTTGCGCGAGGTGCTCGACGCCTTCGCCGCCGGGGAGGAGTTCCGCCGGATAAACCTTCAGTGCGATGTCGACCCTCAGTGAGCTGCTCGGCGATGTCTGGGCGCTGCTCTTCCCGCCCCGCTGCCCCGTCTGCGGCCGCATGATGACCGCCGGCGAGCGGACGGTCTGCACCCACTGCCGCGCCGCGGCCCCGCTGACGGGCTTCTGGCGCGAGGCCGACAATCCGCTCTTCCGCCGCTTCTGGGGGCTGCTCCCCGTCGAGCGCGCCTCGGGATTCATCTACTACCGCCGCGGCAGCGGCTGGCGCGAGCTCATCCGTTCGTTCAAGTACCGCAGCGCGTGGCGCCTGGCCTACGAGATGGGGCGCTGGTATGGCCGCTGCCTGCGCGAAAGCGGCCTCTACGACGACGTCGAGGTGGTCGTACCCCTGCCGCTGCACCCCTTCAAGCGGATGCGGCGCGGGTACAATCAGTCGGAGTACATCGCCGAGGGCATCGCCCGCGAGCTGGGCGTCGGCGTCGACCGCCGCAGCGTCATCCGCTGCCGCAATACGGCCAGCCAGGCCCTCCGGCCCCGCCGCGAACGCTACGAGAATGTCCGCGACGCCTTTGCCGTCCGCCGTCCCGAGGCGCTGGCCGGCCGCCACGTGCTGCTGGTCGACGACGTCTTCACGACGGGCAATACGGTCATCTCGTGCGGCGGGGCGATTCTGCAGGCGGTGCCCGACTGCCGCCTGAGCGTGGCGGCGCTCGCCGTCTCGCACCACGAGCTGGGCATCCGCGACTGACGCCCGCCGCGACATTCTCCGCGACATCCGCCACCTCCCTTTTCCGCCCCTTTTTGCCGCCGGAGGCCTCTGCCGCCCGCAACCGGGTGAGATTCAGCGCCGTAACGCCTTCGCGTACCGCCCCGCCGGGGAAAAACATCCGCTCCTCCGTTTTGAATTCTCGGCCCGAATCGTTACTTTTGGGGCGTTGAACAGGACGTATTGACCCCCACTTCCCACTACCGCACATCATGGCGAAAGATTATACCCCTTCGAACCGCAACCGCGAGGCCTTCGAGGCCCTGACCGAGGGTGCGGGCAACGTACCTCCCCAGGCCGTCGAGCTGGAGGAGGCGGTCCTCGGCGCGCTGATGCTCGAGAAGGACAGCATCATCACCGTGCAGGAGTTCATCACTCCCGAAGCCTTCTACACCGAGGAGCACCGCCTCATCTACAAGGCCATCGAGGAGCTCTCGATGGAGCTCAAGCCCATTGACCTCTATACGGTCACCGAGCGGCTCAAGGCCAAGAAGGAGCTCAAGAAGGTGGGCGGCGCCGCCTACCTGGCCCAGCTCACCCAGAAGGTGGGCTCGGCGGCCAACGTCGAGTTCCACGCCAAAATCATCGCCCAGAAGTATGTCCAGCGCGAGCTGATTCGCTCGGCCACGGAGATTCAGCGCCGCTCGTACGACGAGTCGACCGACGTGACGGAGCTCATCGGCTTTGCCGAGGGGGAGATTTTCAAGGTCTCCGAGGGCCACGTCAAGCGCTCGGTCCAGTCGTCGAAGGACATTCTGGCGCGCGCCCTGATGCAGATTGAGGAGGCTTCGAAGAATACGAGCGCCTACAACGGCGTGCCGTCGGGCTTCATGGCCATCGACCGCGTGACGCTGGGCTGGCAGCTCTCGGACCTCATCATCGTGGCGGCCCGCCCCTCGATGGGTAAGACGGCCTTCGTCCTCTCGATGGCCCGCAACATGGCCGTCGACTACGAACAGGGGGTGGCCTTCTTCTCGCTCGAAATGTCGGCCGTGCAGCTGATGATGCGTCTGATTATCGCCGAGACGGGACTCAACGGCAACGACGTGAAGTCGGGCCGCCTGACCCCCGAGCAGTGGCGCCACCTCGAATCGGCCACCAAGCCGCTCGGCTCGGCCCCGCTCTACATCGACGACACGCCGGCGCTCTCGGTCTTCGAGTTCCGCTCGAAGGCGCGCCGTCTGAAGATTCACAACGACATCAAGATTATCATCATCGACTACCTCCAGCTGATGACCGGCAATCAGGATACGAAGGGTAACCGCGAGCAGGAGGTGGCCTTCATCTCGCGTACGCTCAAGGCCATCGCCAAGGAGCTCAACGTGCCGATTATCGCCCTGTCGCAGCTGAGCCGCGCCACCGAGATGCGCGGCGGCTCGAAGCGCCCCCAGCTCTCGGACCTGCGCGAGTCGGGTGCCATCGAGCAGGACGCCGACATCGTCGCCTTCATCCACCGTCCGGAGTACTACGGCATCAACCAGGACGAGAACGGCATGCCGACGGCCGGTCTGGCCGAAATCATCCTGGCCAAGCACCGCAACGGCGCCGTGTGCGACGTCAAGCTCCGCTTCCTCAAGGAGCAGGCGCGCTTCGCCGACATGGAGGACTCGATGCTCCCGCCGGGGCAGGCGGCCGAGAGCCAGCAGGCCTACGACGACTATGCGAGCGGCTCGAACGCCCCCGTGGGCGGCGTTCCGGGCGGCGGTCTGGGTGCTGCGCCCGGCGGCGGCGAGTTCGATATCAACGCCTCGACGTCGCTCGGCGACGAGGCCCCCTTCTGATAGGCTGACCCTCTGAAAAACGAAGCGCTATGTTTGTCCGGACCTATTCGGGAGCAATCGTGGGAATCGACGCCGTGACGGTGGCCGTCGAGGTTAACATCGCCGGGGGCGGGCTGGGCCTCTACCTGGTGGGGCTGCCCGACAACGCCGTCAAGGAGAGCGAGCAGCGCATCCGCGCCGCCTTCGAGAACTCGGGCGAGCGCTTCCCGGGCCGCAAGGTGGTGGTCAACCTCGCCCCGGCCGACCTGCGCAAGGAGGGTGCCGGCTTCGATTTGCCCATCGCCGTGGGGATTCTTGCGGCCATGCAGCGCATCGCGCCCGAGCGGCTGCAGGGGGCGATGTTCGCGGGCGAGCTGTCGCTCGACGGTACGGTGATGCCCGTGCGGGGCGTCCTGCCGCTGGCGCTCCGGGCGCGTGCCGAGGGGCTGGCGCGCATCGTGCTGCCCCGTGCCAACGTGGCCGAGGCGGCCGTCGTCGAGGGAATTGAGGTCATCGGCGTGGAGTCGCTCCGCCAGACGCTCGCCTATCTGGCCGGCGAGGAGGAGATAGCCCCCGCCGAGCCGCTTCCGGTGAGGGAGTTCGACCGGGAGGCGGGGCGCTTCGACGAGGACTTCGCCGACGTCCGGGGGCAGGCCCATGCCAAGCGGGCACTCGAAATCGCCGCGGCGGGCGGCCACAACGTGCTGCTCATCGGCTCGCCCGGCTCGGGCAAGACGATGCTCGCGCGGCGCATGCCGACCATCCTCCCGCCCCTCTCGCGCGAGGAGGCGCTGGAGACCACCAAAATCCACTCCGTGGCGGGCAAGGAGGGGGTCTCGGGCGGACTGCTGACCCACCGCCCCTTCCGGGCGCCGCACCACCTCACGTCGCAGGTGGCGCTCATCGGCGGCGGACAGTCGCCCCGCCCGGGCGAGGTCTCGCTGGCCCACAACGGCGTGCTCTTCCTCGACGAGCTGCCCGAGTTCGGACGCAGCGTCCTCGAGGTGCTGCGCCAGCCGCTCGAGGAGAAGCGGATTGTCGTCTCGCGGGCGAAGTACAGCGTGGAGTACCCCGCCAACTTCACCCTCGTGGCGGCGATGAACCCCTGTCCGTGCGGCTACTACAACCACCCGACCAAGGAGTGCACCTGTGCGCCGGGGGCCGTACACCGCTACATGGGGCGCATCTCGGGGCCGCTGCTCGACCGCATCGACCTCCACATCGAGGTGACGCCCGTCGCCCCCGGCGAGCTGGCTTCGGCCGCCCCCGGCGAGCGGAGCGCCGTCATCCGCGAGCGGGTCATCCGTGCGCGCAGCCTCCAGCGGGAGCGCTTCCGCGGCATCGAGGGGCTCTACACCAACGCGATGATGACCTCCGCCATGCTGCGCGCCTTCTGCCCGCTCGACGCGGCGGCCGAGGCGCTGCTGCTGCGGGCCATGGAGCGGCTCGGACTCTCGGCCCGCGCCTACGACCGGATTCTGAAGGTGGCGCGGACGATTGCCGACCTGGCCGGCGAGGAGCGGATTTCGGCCGCCCATGTGGCCGAGGCCATCAACTACCGCTCGCTCGACCGCGAAAGCTGGGGACGGTAGCCCTCGGGGGGCGAAGAGGGAGCCACCACGAAGCGGGGCAACCCGGGAACCCTGGGCCGGAGTAGTTTGAAATGGCGCCGGAGCATCCGCATGCCCGGCGTGAGGAACGGAACAAAAACAATGGAACATGCCGCTGCCGGAGGTCCCTCGGGGCCTCTGACGGCGGCAGCAAACGCAATACGATGAAACGCATTATTCTTTCGGGCGGCGGCACGGGGGGCCATATCTATCCCGCCGTGGCCGTGGCCGAGGCGCTCCGGCGCCGCTTCGGCGAGGAGGTCGAACTGCTCTTCGTCGGCGCCGAGGGCAAGATGGAGATGGAGAAGGTCCCGGCGCTGGGCTACCGCATCGTCGGGCTGCCGATTGCCGGGCTGCAGCGCCGTCTGGAGTGGCGCAACCTGCTGGTCCCCTTCAAGGTGCTGCGGAGCATCCGCCAGGCCCGCAACGTCATCCGCTCCTTCGGGGCCGACGTGGTGGTGGGCTTCGGCGGCTATGCGAGCGCGCCGGTGCTGTGGGCCGCCCAGCGCATGGGGGTGCCCACCGTCATCCAGGAGCAGAACTCCTATGCCGGCGTGACGAACAAGATTCTGGCGCGGGGCGCCTGCCGCATCTGCACCGCCTATGAGGGGATGGAGCGCTTCTTCCCCAAAGAGAAAATCATCCTGACGGGCAACCCGCTCCGCGGCCGCTTCTCGAAGAGCGGCACGCCGCGTGCGGAGGCGCTCGACTACTTCGGCTTCACGCCCGGGCGCAAGGTGGTGCTGGTTGTCGGCGGCTCGCTCGGCACGCGCTCCCTGAACGAGATGATGAAGACGTGGCTGCTCTCGCTCGGCGGGGGCGAGGCTCCGGTGCAGGTCATCTGGCAGACGGGCAAGTACTACGAGCGTGAGATGCAGGCCTTTCTGGCGGCCCACCCCGTACGGGGCATCTGGCAGGGGGCCTTCATCGAGCGGATGGACTACGCCTATGCGGCGGCCGACCTGGTCATCTCGCGCAGCGGCGCCTGCACCGTCTCGGAGCTCTGCCTGGTGGCCAAGCCCGTCCTCTTCGTCCCCTCGCCCAACGTGGCCGAGGACCATCAGACGAAGAATGCCCGCGCGCTGGCCGACAAAGGGGCCGCGCTGCTCGTCCCCGACGCCGTCTGCCGCACCGAGGCGATGCCCCGCGCGCTGGAGCTGCTGGCCGACGAGGAGGCGCTGCGGCGCATGAGCCGCAACATCGAGGCTCTGGCCCGTCCCGACGCGGCCGAGCGCATCGTCGATGAAATCGTGCGGGTGATGAAGCGGTAGCGGGCCCGCACAAGGAGGGTGACGCGCCCGTATAAGGAGGGTGCCGCACCCGGACCACGGGTGACGCACGTTGAAATGATAAGAGAGACTATGGAGTTCGACAACATCTATTTTCTGGGCATCGGGGGCATCGGCATGAGCGCCCTGGCCCGTTACTTCATCCACGAGGGGAAGCGCGTGGCGGGTTACGACCGCACGGAGTCGCCCCTCACGCGCCGTCTTGCCGAAGAGGGCGCGCTGATTCACTACGAGGAGGACGTGCGGGCGATTCCCGCCGAGTTCCTCCGTCCCGAGCGGACGATGGTGGTCTACACGCCGGCCATCCCGGCCGACCACGCCGAGCTGCGCTACTTTGCCGACCACGGCTTCCGCATCGAGAAGCGTTCGCAGATGCTGGGCCATCTGACGCAGGGCAAGTATGTGATGGCCGTGGCGGGCACCCACGGCAAGACGACCACCACGACGCTCGTCGCATGGCTCAACCGTCACCTGACGGGGGGCGGCAGCGCCTTCCTGGGGGGCATCTCGAAGAATTTCGACGGCAACCTCGTGCTGGGCGACGGACCGCGCCTGGCGGTCGAGGCCGACGAGTTCGACCGCTCGTTCCTGCGGTTGTGGCCCGACGTGGCGGTGGTCACCTCGGCCGATGCCGACCACCTCGACATCTATGGCACGCACGAGGCCGTCAAGGAGGCCTTCTCGCAGTTCGTCCGTCAGATTCGGCCGGGCGGGAGCCTCGTCATCAAGCAGGGGGTCGACATCCTGCTCGACAACCCCGACATCACGGTCTACCGCTACGCCTACGATACGCCGTGCGATTTCTACGCCCGCAACATCCGCCTCATCGGCGGCGGCCACTACAGCTACGACGTGGTGACGCCCGACGGCGTGGTCGAGCAGTGCACGCTTGGCGTGCCGGGGTGGGTCAACATCGAGAATTCGGTGGCGGCCGTCGCCGCGGTCTGGTGCGCCGCGCACCACGAGGGGCAGAGCCTCGACGCCGCACGGGTGCGTGAGGCGCTCGCATCGTTCTCGGGGGTGAAGCGCCGTTTCGAGTTCTACATCAACACGCCGCGCCAGGTCTACATGGACGACTACGCCCACCATCCGCGCGAGCTGGCCGCAACGCTCACCTCCGTGCGGCAGATGTTCCCCGGACGGAGGGTGACGGCGCTCTTCCAGCCCCACCTCTACACCCGTACGCGCGACTTCTACGTCGAGTTCGCCGAGGCGCTGTCGCATGCCGACGAGGTGGTGCTGCTGCCGATTTACCCGGCCCGCGAGGAGCCGATTCCCGGCGTGACGAGCGAGCTGATTGCCGAGCGCGTGACGGTGCCCTGCCGCATCGTCGAGCGCAGCGAGCTGGCGCGGACCGTCGCCGCGATGGATACCGACGTGGTGGTGAGCTTCGGTGCGGGCAACATCGACGCCTGCTGCGAGGCCATCGCCGAGGCCCTGCGCCCCAAGGCCTGAAAGGCCCTGCCCCGGGTCCGCCCGGCCGGGGGAGGAGGAGAAAAAAGGCCCGGACACCCGACGAACGCCCCCGCGGAATGCCCCCGACAAGTGCACCCGATAAGTGCGCCCGGCGGGTCCGCCCTTAGACAAGAGACCATAACCGATAAACAACCCGTAAAGAAGAGAGCCGACACACGATGTCCCGCCCGCTCAAATACCTGACAGCAGCCCTTCTGTGGGCAGCAGTCGCCGGATACATCATCTGGTCGGCCGCGGCGGCGCACCGCCAGCGCGCCGCGCGCGAGGTGACGCGGCTGGTGGTCGACGTGCGCGACAGCACCTCGCAGGGCCATCTGGTCTCGACGGCGCAGGTCCGCTCGTGGATTGGCCGCAGCGGCCTGAAGACCGTCGGCGCGAAGGTCGGCGAGGTGGATTTGCGCGGCATCGAGCGGCTGATTGCCGACAACGGCTTCGTGAGCCGCGTCGACGCCTACGTCCGCTACGACGGAACGCTGCACGTCGACATCCGCCAGCGGCGCCCGCTGCTGCGGATGCTGACCGACGGCTGGAACTCCTACGTCACGCAGGAGGGCTTCGCCTTCGCCGCACCGCGCTCCTCGTCGCTCTACGTGCCGGTGGTGACGGGCAGCTACCGCCCGCCCTTCCCCGCCTCCTATTCGGGACCGGTGCGCGACTATGTCGACGGCCGCATCGAGGAGATTGACCGCCGCATCGAGGAGCTCGAGCGCGAGAAGTACCCCTACTTCCGCCGCGAGCTGCAGAACGACGAGAACATCCGCGCGCTGCGCCGCATGCGCATCAAGCGGCGCTGGTGGCGCTTCGAGAGCGAAAAGGAGTTCGAAGAGCGGGTCGAGAAGCTGCGCAGCCACAAGGCCGATTTGCGGCGCAGCTACCGCTACGAGGCACGCCTTGTGCAGGAGGGGATTGAGGCCGTTGCGGCACGTCAGGAGGCCGAGCGCCGCAAACAAAAAAAGTTGGAGAAAAGCTACGAAGATTTCACGAAACTCCTTACCTTTGTAGAGTTCCTCGAAGAGGATGATTTCTGGAGGTCGGAGGTGGTTCAGATTGTGGCCCACACGGCCCCCAGCGGCGCATTGGAGGTGGAGCTCATCCCGCGCAGCGGCCGCTTTCGGATTCTCTTCGGGCGCATCGAGCGGGTCGACGAGAAGTTCGACCTGCTCGCGGATTTCTACCGCCGCGGACTGGGCCGGCTCGGCTGGGACGAGTTCGCAACGGTGAGTGTCCAGTACAGGGGTCGCGTGGTCTGCCGGAAGTAACGGCCGGCGACGCGCTCCGCACATGAGGGAGATAACTATATTTGGATAAATAAACGTGGAAAGGAAGAGTTATACGGTCGCTGTCGATTTGGGTACGTCGAACGTCGTGGTCGCCGTCGGCAGCCGCAATGCCGAAGGCGCGCTCGACGTGGAGTGCGTCGTGTCGAAACCCGTCGAAGGGGTCAGGGCCGGTAAAATCGAGAATATCGAACTGGTGAGCAATGCCATCCGCGAGGCGGTCTCGGAGGTCGAGGCGCGCCTGGGGCTCCGCATCAGCGAAGCCTATGCGGGCCTCTCGGGCGACTTCGTGCGCTGTGCGCGCCATACGGACCACGTCTTTGTCCTCGACCCCCAGAACGGCGTCTGCCAGCGCGACGTCGAGGCGCTCTTCGACCGCATGCGCAACGTCCAGGCGCCCGACGACGAGACCATCATGGAGCGTGTGCCCCAGAACTACGTGGTCGACGACAACCAGGAGGTGAAGAACCCCGTGGGGTCGTTCGGACGCAAGCTCTCGTCGACGTTCAACTTCATCCTCTGCCTGAAGACCCCCATGCAGCGGCTCGACATGGCGCTCAAGCGTCTGGGCATCCGCATGGCGGGTGTCTTCTCCAATGCGCTGGTCACCCCCGAAGCGGTGCTCACCCCCGAGGAGAAGGAGGAGGGCGTGGCGGTGGTCGACGTGGGCGGCGGCGTGACCGACGTGACGGTCTACTACCACAACGTGGTGCGCTACATCGCCTGCATCCCGATGGGTGCTACGGCCATCAACCGCGACATCCGGACGATGGGTGTCCCCGAGCGGCTGGTCGAGAGCCTCAAGCTGCGCTACGGCTCGGCGGTGGCCGAACTGGCGCCCGAAGACAAGCTCGTCCGCGTGAACGGCCGCACGGCCCGCGACGCGAAGGATATTCTGCTGCGCAACCTGGCTACGGTCATCGAGGCGCGCGCTACCGATATTGCTGAGTTCGTTGCCCAGGAAATCAAGGACTCGGGTTATGCCGACCGCCTGGCCTGCGGCATCGTCCTGACGGGCGGTTCGGCCCGGCTCAAGGACCTCGACGAGCTCTTCCGCCGCGTCACGCGGATGGATGTGCGCGTCGCGCTGCCCGAGGCGGGCATCACCGCCGAATCGAAGGAGCATGTGGCCGACCCGGCCTTCTCGACGGCCGTGGGCATTCTGCTCAAGGGCTCCCAGACGGGCGCCTGCGCCGTGGTTGAGATGCCGGCGTCGCACCGCACCGCACCGCAGTCGCAAACGCAGCCTCAGCCGCAGCCCGCAGCCTCTTCCGAAGCGGCGGCGCCCCGCACCGAGCCCTCGGCCCGGCAGCCGCTGCGCACCATGCCGCGGCCGCAGCCGGCGCCGCAGCCCCAGGTGCCCCATGCCGAGCCGCATCCCTACCATGCGCCCCAGCCTGCACAGCATTCCGTTGCGGCGGAGCCTGCACCGGCCGAGACCGCGCCGCAGCAGCCCCGTCACGACGAGGAGGAGCCGCAGCAGGAACCCCGTCGTCGCCGCGGCGGTCTGGGCTCGCTGCTGCAGGGTGCGCTCAAGAAAATCAACGAGAGCTTCGGCGGCCCCGAGGACGAGGATATCTGACGCCCGCGTGCGGAGGGTACCGGCGTGGATAGGGCGACAAGGCCTGAGTGCGCCGGGACCACGGGTAAGGCGGGAGCCGGGAGCACAGGAGCCGGGAGCGACGAAGCCGGGGAGCATCCGGGGAAGTGCAGTGTAGATAAGGCGGCGGAGCCGGGGTGCGTCCGGAGACCACAGGTAAGGCGGAAGCCGGGGAGTGACGCAGCCGGGGAGCATCCGGGGAAGCGCAGAGTAGATAAGGCGGCGGAGCCGGGGTGCGTCCGGAGACCACAGGTAAGGCGGAAGCCGGGGAGTGACGCAGCCGGGGTGCATCCGGGGAAGCGCAGAGTAGATAAGGCGGCGGAACCGGGCCGGAGGCCTGAAGCAAGAGAGAGTTGGACGGCTGTGCCGCGAAGGCGTGCGGCTGTCGAGTTTTTGACCAAAGAGAGAGTTACGAAACGATATGACTGACGATTTGATGTCCGAAATCAAGGCTACGAGGACGGACGGCTCGATAATCATGGTGGTGGGCGTCGGCGGTGCCGGCGGCAATGCCGTGAATCACATGTGGAACCTGGGTATCAAGGGTGTCGACTTCATGGTCTGCAACACGGACCAGCAGGCGCTCGACAAGAGCCCCGTGGAGAAGAAAATCCGCCTCGGCAGCGAGGGCCTCGGCGCCGGCAACGACCCCGAGAACGGCCGCAAGGCTGCCGTCGAGACGCTGCCCGAAATCAAGCAGTACCTCGAGGAGTCGGGCACGCGGATGATTTTCATCACCGCCGGCATGGGCGGCGGCACCGGTACGGGCGCCTCGCCCGTCATCGCCAAGCTGACCAAGGAGATGGGGCTGCTCACGGTGGCCATCGTCACCTCGCCGCTGGCCGTCGAGGGGCGCATCCGCTACGACCAGGCCTACCGCGGCATCGAGGAGCTGCGCCGCAACGTTGACTCGCTGCTGATTATCAACAACGAGAACATCCTCGAAATCTACGGACGCCTCTCGCTCAAGCAGGCCTTCGGCAAGGCCGACGACATCCTGGCCTCGGCCGCCAAGGGCATCGCCGAAATCATCACGGTCGAGAGCGACCTGGTGAACGTCGACTTCGCCGATGTCTCGAAGGTGATGCGCGACAGCGGCCGCGCCCACATGAGCGTCGCTACGGCCGAGGGCGAGAACCGCGCCGAGGCGGTGGCCGAAGCGTCGCTGCGCTCGCCGCTGCTCGACCACAACCTCATCTCGGGTGCGAAGAACATCCTGCTCAACATCTCGGTGGCGAACGCCGAGGAGCTCATGTACGAGGAGGTGGTTCGGATTCTGGAGTACATCCAGATGCACGCCACGGTGGAGGACCAGGACGGCACGGTCCACAACGCCAACATCATCTGGGGAACGAGCGAGAAGCCGCAGCTGGGCAACGCCATCGAGCTGGTGGTGGTCGCCACGGGCTTCGACAACGACGACGAGGAGCACGGCATGTCGCCCGTGCCGCCCCGCCGCACGGCGCAGACGCTGCGCGAGAAGCAGGCGGCCGAATCGGAGCTCATCCCCATCAAGCCGGCCGCGGCGGCTGCCGAGACGCAGCGCGTGCATCCCGAGCAGGTGGTGCTGGGGGCCAAGTCGACCCGTTACAGCAACATCGAGGCGTTGCTGAGCCGCCCCGCCTACCAGACCCGCAACTCGAAGTTCGTCGTCCAGGTCTCGGGCGGCCGCAAGGAGGTGCTGCGCGACGATGCGTCGGAGAACGCACACCGCCAGGAGCCGCACGGCGGGTCGCTCTTCGACTGAGCCACCGATGGGGGAGGCGCCCTCCATGTGCGGAGGCCCCTTCCGATGTCATACTAACACACGCAAACTTTGGAAACCGGTTCCTGGATAGCATTCAACGGAGTGACGACGCATACCGTCGTGCTGTGCATCGTCTCGCTCTGTCTGCTGATGGTCTCTGCGCTCGTGTCGGGTGCCGAGACCTCTTTTTTCTCGCTCTCGCACAACGACGTGCGCCGCATCCGCGAGCGCCGCTCGGCTTCGAGCGAAGGGGTGTTCAAACTGCTGGGCAACGTCGAACTGCTGCTGGCCACGATTCTGGTGGTCAACAACCTGGTCAACATCTGCATCGTCATCCTGACGTCGAACGTCATCGACGCCACCTTCACCTTCCTGCGCTTCGAGTTCCTCTTCAAGAGCGTGCTGGTGACCTTCCTGCTGCTGCTCTTCGGCGAGATTCTCCCCAAGGTCTTCGCTCAGACGGTGCCGGTGCGCTTCGCCTGCTTCGCGGCGCGTCCGCTGCTGGTGCTGCGCTGGATTTTCTACCCGCTCTCCTACATTCTGGTCCGCACGAGCAGCCGCATCAGTGAGAAGGCGGCCCACCGCAGCGAGCTCTCGCTGGACGAGCTGGCCGATGCCGTCGACATGACGCAGAGCTCCTCGCCCGAGGAGCACGAGATGCTCTCGGGCATCGTCAACTTCGCCAATACCGAGGTGCAGGAAATCATGAAGCCGCGCGTCGACATCACGGCCATCGAGATTACGGAGGGCTACGAGCACGTCAAGCGGGTCATCATCGAGTCGGGCTTCTCGCGCATCCCGGTCTACGAGGACGAGGTGGACAACATCCGCGGCACGCTCTACGTCAAGGACCTGCTCCCCTACATCAACCACGGCGACGACTTTGCCTGGCAGCGCCTCATCCGCAAGGCCTACTTCGTCCCCGAGCACAAGAAAATCAACGACCTGCTGGCCGAGTTCCAGAGCAACAAGGTCCACATGGCCATCGTGGTCGACGAGTACGGCTCGACGCTCGGTCTGGTCTCTCTGGAGGATATCATCGAGGAGATTGTGGGCGAAATCTCGGACGAGAGCGATACGGTCGAGAGCTTCTATACGCGGCTCGACGCCAAGAACTACCTCTTCGACGGCAAGACCCACATCGGGGACTTCGAGCGGGTGCTCGAGTTGGAGGAGGACCTCTTCTCCGACGTCAAGGGCGAGGCCGAGACGCTGGCGGGGCTGATGCTGGAGCTCAAGCGTGACTTCCCGCGCAAGGGCGACAGCTTCACGACGCACGACATCCGCTTCACGGTGCAGGAGGTCGAGGGGCACCGCATCGACAAGATTCTCGTGACGCTGCCATGACGACTCCCTCCGGCGCGAGGCCCCATCCGGCCATGACCTCCTCTTCTGACGCTACGCCCGCGCCCGTCAAGACAACCTCCTCCGACGCGGCGATGCCTTCCGATACGACAGCCTCTTCTGCAGCGGCACCCTCTTCTGCAGCGGCACCCCATTCAGCCGTTGCTCCCGGGAAGCTTTTGCTCTCCGAGCCGCTTGCGGCGGCCGAGACCGACCTCTGGACTACGGAGGAGGAGCGCGCCGAGGCGGCCCGCTTCGGCTCCGCGCGGCGCCGGAGCGAATACCTCACCTGGCGGACGCTGGTGCGCCGCGAGCTGGGACGCGACGCCGTGATTGGCTACAACGGGGTGGGGGCTCCGGTGGTCACCTCGCCCGAGGGGTACTTCATCGGGGTGTCGCACTGCCGTGAGCGGGTTGCCGTCTGCATCTCGCGGCAGCGGTGTGCCGTCGACATCGAGTCGGTGTCGCGTAACTTCGGCGCGGCGCTTGCCCGCTGCATGACCCCCCGGGAGCGGACGCTCTCGACGGACGAACGGCTCGGTGCGGCGCTCTGGTGCGCCAAGGAGGCGCTCTACAAGTATGCCGGGCGACGCGAACTGGAGCTGCAGCGCGACGTGCAGGTGCTCGGGGTCGACTTTGAAGCGGGGCGTATTGTAGGGCGCATCTGCGGCGGAGAGCCGCTCGAGCTGCAGCTGCGCTGCATCGACGACTGCGTGGTTGTCTGGCGCTGCTGAGGCGCTCTTCCCGGACATTTTTCGGGGTTCACACCATTTCTATTCCTCTCTTCCCTTTTCTATTCTCCGTACTTTTCCGTACTTTTCCGTTCTTCTCTGTTCTTCTCTGTTCTTCTCTGTTTCGCTCCGCTCTGTCTTCCGCTTTGTCTTCCCTCCCTGTTCCACTCTTTCTCTCCTGTTCTTCCCCCGTCTCCCCCCCCAGTAGCTTTACACCTCCCTTGTGTGACGGGCAGTTCCCTTTTTGCGGCTGTTTCCGGGGTCGTTTTTTTGGCTACCCCTCATTTCCGTCCCCTCCCCTCTTATCCTTCTTTGCCGGCTCCATTGTTGTATGTATCTGTAATTTAATCTGTAAATGTTTTTCGAGCCGCGTAGCCTTTCAAGTTTTGTGCCCGATTGCAGTTAGTTTATTCAAAAAATTTAGATATTTAATAAATATTTTGAATAAAATTCTTGCACATTTCCTTTCCGTGCATTACTTTTGCACCCGTCATAAATGATAAAATATTTTAAGAATTAATTAAAATTATTTAGTTATGAGGGCAAGGATTAATCAGTGGGTACGCACCGCTTTGATTATGTTGGGTGAGAGCATTCGTCTGCGCGAGATGTAATCGCCTGTTTTTTACTGAAAAATTACTGACAAATGAATAGGTCCGGCTCGCAGAGCCGGATTTTTTTGTGCCCGGCGCGGGGCGGGTCCCGGTGTCGGCGGGGTGGTTCGAGGCGTCGGGATGGTGTGGGGGCCGTTGTGCGGCGGTGGGGAAGTGTCTTGAATGGAGCGGGAGCGTTGCGACGGGGAGTTGGAGCGTTGGGTCCCGGCGGTGAGGTGAGGCAGTGCCCGGCGCGTGGCGGGTTCCGGTGTCGGCGGGATTGTCCGAGGCGTCGGGACGGTGGAACCGTTGTGCGGCGGCAGGGGTGTGCCTTGAATGAGGCGGGCGAGTTGCGACGGGGAGTTGGAGCATTGGGGACCGGCGGTGAGGCGAGGTAGTGCTCGGCGCGGGGCGTGTTCCTGTGTCAGCGGGGTGGTTCGAGACGTCGGAACGGTGTGGAGCCGGTGTGCGGCGGCAGGGGTATGCCTTGAATGGGGCGGGAGCGTTGCGTCGGGGAGTTGGAGCGTTGGGTCCCGGCGGAGAGGCGGGGCAGTGCCCGGCGGCGAGGCGTGGCCCGGTGTCGGTGGGGGGCCGAGGTGTCGGGACGGTGTGGGGTCGGTGTTCGGCGGCAGGGGAGTGTCTTGAATGGCACGGGAGCGTTGCGACGGGGAGTTGGAGCGTAGGGGCCCGGCGGCGAGGTGAGGCAGTGCCCGGCGTCGGTGGGGTGGTCCGAGGCGTCGGGACGGTGGGGAATATGTATGCCGAGGTGTTGCGGTGGTTGTGCCTGCTCTGCGGAAGGGTAAGTGACTGTACGTGGCGGCCGGGGTTGTGCTGCTGCGGCATGCTGTCGTGCGGATAAAACAGGAGAGCCCTGCCGGTTATCCGGCAGGGCTCCCTTGCGGTTGTTGCGCACGGTGGCGGGTCAGAGTCCGAGCTTCTTGCGAATATCCTTCGGCAGCGCCTGCTTGTTGACCATAATCGAGGTGGTCTTGTAGGCTACGAAGGGGCGCGAGAAGTACCAGAAGCCGTCGTAGGGCGGCACCGTGTTCCACGAATTCTGCACCTTGTAGTAGCTGTTGCCCGCCTGGTCCTTGGCCGTGCCGACAATCACCATGCCGTGGTCGTCGGTCGTCTCGAAGTTGTCGAAGGCCGTCTGGCGCAGCTCCTGCGTGATGGTGAGCTCCTTGCCCGGCTTGTCGAACTTGTAGAGCGCAGCCTCCTTCTCGCGGTCGGTCAGCTTGCCCCACTTCTCGGCCTCGGTGCCGCTCATGCTCTCGAGGTCGGCCTCGGGAACGATGCCGATGCCCTTGGTGCGGCTGAAGCCCTTCTCGCTCACGTCGGTGCCCCACGATACGGTGTAGCCCTCGTCGAGCGCATGGTCGATGACCTGCATCATCTCGTCGAGCGGGAGGTTGTAGGCCTGGCCCCACATCCAGTTGTCGGGCACCTCGATGATGAAGGGCTCGTAGAAGGGGTGGTGCGTGAAGGAGGTGATGTCGATGTAGTTGTCAAACTCGATGGGGAGCGACGCGGCGAACGTCTCGGGCGTGTACTCCTTGCCCTCGTAGGTGAAGCGCTCGGGCATCGGGCCGAAGTAGGCGTCAAGCAGGGCGTTGAAGCCGCGCTTCCAGGCCGTCGAGAGGGCCTTGTTGCTCTGTTCGTTGGCCTTCAGCACGGCGTCGAGGTAGCTCTTCAGCACGAGCGAGAGTTCGTGGAAGTCGGCCTTGGGCGTGCCGTAGTTGAAGCCCGGGTAGACCTCGAAGGGGACGATGCCGTGGGCCTTGATGCCCTCCGTCACGTCGCGCGAGGCGCCTCCCTCGGCGAAGTTGATGGTGCCGTGCATGCGGATGTACTTCTCGGCCTTGTCCATGAACGAGTGGCGGACAATCCACATCTCCGAGAGGTGCATCTCGGGGCCGCCGGCCTTGAGGATTTCACTCTCGAGGAAGGTCATCGTCGAGTAGCACCAACAGGTGCCGCTGCGGCTCTGGTCCTTGACGGGGGTCGTGCGCAGCACCTTGAGGTCGGTGAAGCGGTAGCCCGAGGCGGTATCGGCCGCTGTGGGCGTCTGCGCTCCGGCCGTGAGGGCCCCGCAGAGCGCGATGAGGGTCAGAAGTTTCTTCATGATACGGTTTTTGGGTTTGTGAATATTCGTTTTCCTGTTTCGGCGCTACGGCCGGCTGCTACTTCTTCGAGTGGGCGATGATGTCGCGGCACTCCTCGAGCGTCAGCTCCTCGGGGTTGCGCCCCTTGGGGATGCGGTAGTTCTTCCCCTTGTAGGCGATGTAGGGTCCGTAGCGGCCGTTCTTGACCAGCAGCTCTGGCTCCTCGTCGAAGCTCTTGAGCGGGGTGTGGGCCGCAGCGGCGGCAGCCTGCTGGGCGCGAATCAGCTCGACGGCCCGCTCGTAGGTGATGGTGTAGGGGTCGTCGCCGCGCTGCAGCGAGGCGAAGCTCTTGCCGTAGCGCACGTAGGGCCCGTACTTGCCGATGCCCACCATGAGCGTCTCGCCGTCGAGTACGCCCACGTTGCGGGGCAGCGAGAAGAGTTCGAGCGCCTCCTCGAGCGTAATCGACTCGATGAGCTGACCCTTCTTCAGGGAGGCGTAGCGGCTCTTTTCACCCGCGGCACCCTCAATCTCGACCATCGGGCCGTAGCGGCCGATGCGCGCCTTGACCACGTGGCCCGTCGTGGGGTCGGTGCCCAGGATGCGCGTCATGTTCGACTTGTCGCTCTGCGTCCCCATCGCCTTGTCGACCATCTGGTGGAATGGACCGTAGAAGTTCTCTATCATCTTCTCCCACGTGATGTCGCCCTCGGCGATGCGGTCGAACTCCTTCTCGACGTTGGCCGTGAAGTTGTAATCCATGATGGGGCTGAACTGCGCCTCGAGGTAGTCGTTGACCACCATGCCGATGTCGGTGGGCTGGAGGCGGTTCTTCTCCTTGCCGAAGTTCTCCGTGAGGCTCTTCTCCGAGATGCGCCCGTCGGCGAGCGTGAGCTGCGTGTAGGTGCGCTTCTGCCCCTCCTTGCTCTGCTTGACCACGTAGCCGCGGTTGATAATCGTGGTGATGGTCGGCGCGTAGGTCGACGGACGGCCGATGCCCAGCTCCTCGAGCCGCTTGACCAGCGAGGCCTCGTTGTAGCGGGCCGGGGCCTGCGTGAAGCGCTCCGTGGCGGTAATCTGTTGGGCAAGCAGCCGGTCGCCCTTCGCCATCTTCGGCAGAAGGCCCTCGCCGCTCTGCTCGCTCTGCTCGTCGTCCGTCGACTCGGAGTAGAGGCGCAGGAAGCCGTCGAAGCGAATCACCTCGCCCGTGGCGACGAACTGCTGCTGCGAGCCCGACATGTCGATGACAATCGTCGTGCGGTCGAGCTCGGCGCAGACCATCTGCGAGGCGACCGTGCGCTTCCAAATCAGGTCGTAGAGCCGCTTCTCGGCCGGCGTGCCCTCAATCGTCTGGCGGTCGATGTACGACGGACGGATGGCCTCGTGGGCCTCCTGGGCCCCCTTGGTCTTGGTCTTGTAGTTATACCAGCGCGAGTACTTCTCACCGTAGAGCTTGATGACCTCCTCCTTGCACTGGGCCAGCGCCTGCTGCGAGAGGTTGACCGAGTCGGTACGCATGTAGGTGATGAGACCCTGCTCGTAGAGGTGCTGCGCCACGGACATCGTCTGCGAGACGCTCATGCCCAGCTTGCGGCCCGCCTCCTGCTGGAGCGTCGAGGTGGTGAACGGCGGCGCCGGGAAGCGCTGTGCGGGCTTCTCCTCGGCGCGGGCCACCGTGAAGGTGGCGTCGATGCAGCTGCGCAGGAACGCCTCGGCCTCCTCGCGCGTCTCGAAGCGCGACGAGAGCTCGGCCTTGAAGAGCGTCTTGTCGGGGTCGTCGGCGGCGTGGAACTGCGCCACGACGCGGTAGTAGGGGGTCGAATGGAAGGCGATGATTTCACGCTCGCGCTCCACGAGCAGCCGTACGGCAACGCTCTGCACGCGGCCCGCCGAGAGCGCCGGCCGCACCTTCTTCCACAGCACGGGCGAGAGCTCGAAGCCCACCAGACGGTCCAGAATGCGGCGCGCCTGCTGGGCGTTGACCAGATTCATGTTGACCGTGCGCGGGTGCTCGATGGCGTCGAGAATCGCCCGCTTGGTGATTTCGTGGAATACGATGCGCTTGGTCTGGTCCACGGGGAGACCCAACACTTCGGTCAGGTGCCATGCGATGGCCTCTCCTTCGCGGTCTTCATCGGATGCGAGCCAGACGGTCTTGGTCTTCTGCGAGAGCTTCCGCAGCTCGTCGACCACCTTCTTCTTGTCGCTCGGTATTTCGTAGACGGGCTTGAACCCCTCCGAGATGTTGATGCCGAGGTCCTTCTTGGCCAGGTCGCGGATGTGTCCGAAACTCGATTTGACGACGTAGTCCTTGCCGAGGAACTTCTCGATGGTTTTGGCCTTGGCCGGGGACTCGACGATTACTAAATTTTCCTGCATGTTCTGTATCTCTCTGTCCTAAAACGCGAAAACCTAAGTATCGCACTTAGGTTGTCCGCGGTCGGTATTTTCTTTTTCCTGCTTGGTTGCTTGTTCTGCACCTTCGTTTACTTGAGCATCGTGTAGGTCAAATCGAGCCGGATGGGGGCCGTGTTCTGACCGTCGTTCTCGCCCTGGATGACCGCGTGGGTCGGCGTGAAGAGCGAGTAGGCTTCGGGACCTATGTAGAACGAGCGCTTCTCGATGTTGTCCCAGTCGATGCGGCTCCAGTTCTCCTCCGAGGTGAGCTCGTCGTAGGAGAGGCGCTCGAATCCCAGGCGCTTCTTCTCCTTCATGTAGCTGTTCCACAGCTCCTGCAGATGGGCCGAGATGTCGAGCACGTAGCAGCCGCGGCTGCGGTTGATGTAGCCGCCGTAGGAGAGCGTCGAGCTGTACTGCTGCTCGTAGGCGTAGGCGTAGTCCGAGATGCCCGAGAGCTTCTTGAAGTTGGTATAGGAGCCCAGACGCTCCATCGAGCGGTCCATCTCGTCGATGAGCGAGCTGAGGTTGGGGATGCTCTGCCAGTCGTAGTCGCTGTCGGTGAAGTAGATGGACATCTTCGCCTGGCTGACGCCCATGTTGGTGTACCAGAGCGCCGGGTCCTTGCGCTGCGCAAGTTCGTTCTCCCGCTGGCGCACGGCCTCCAGCTCCTTGAAGAACTCCTCGGTGAAGGTCAGCTCCGAGAGGACGCCGCCCATGCCGTCGACAAAGATGCGGCGGTTCTCGGGACGCGCCTCGTTCGTCTCGACCGCGTCGTCGAGGTTAATGCGCAAATCGCCGCTGACGGTCGCCTTGCTGTAGTCGCGACGGATGGTGTTGACCGAGAGGTTGCCCGCCTTGGATTGCTCGTCGTAGAAGTAGAAGACCAGTCCGATGGTATCCTTGATGAGCGTCGGGTCGCTCTCCAGACGGTTACGTCCGTAGATTGAGAGTCCGGTCGATTCGAGCTTCGTCGTATAGACGGCGCCGCCCGAGGTGGCATCCTCCTTGGGGATGATGTAGAGCCCCTTGAACTCCTCGATGAACTGCTCGATGCTGTCGAGGCTGTAGACCGAGTAGTCGTCCTTGTACTTGCCCTCCTGCAGCATCAGACGCCGCACGAAGGCGCGCCCCTCGTCGGTGGCCGTCATCGTCACGGCGGTGGTCGCCGGGCCGGTCTTCTTCCCGTCGGGGAAGGTGAACTCGAAGAGCGGCTTCGAGTCGGCCGAGATGATGCCCTCCTTTACGGGGTCGAAGTTGAGGTAGTAGTTCGAGTCGCGCTCGCTCTTTCCCTCGCCCAGAGGCTTTTCGGTGATGTACTTGTTGCTCAGCACCTCGTAGACGTAGTAGGTCTGGGGCTGGAGCGTGTCGCCCGTGTAGCTGCTGATGCCGAGCATGATTTGCGCCGAGTCGAAAATCGGCCGGTAGCCGAAGTATCCCGAGTCGACGGCGTAGTAGCTCACGTACTGCGAGAGGAAGCCCGCCGTACGCAGTCCGAACGTGTCGCTGAGCATCGTACCCATGTAGCCCGAGCCGAGATTCGACGAGATAATCGAATCGGTCTGGTAGAGGCGCGTTTCGAAGTATTTGTTGGGGTTGAATTCTCCGTTGGCAAGACGCCCGCCGAGGGTCGTGAAGCCCGCCTTCAACTCCTGGTTTTCGGGAATGAGGTTCGAGCCCAGCGTGTCGTCCACCTTCGTGCAACCTGCAAAAGTCATCGCTCCGGCGGCGGCCACGACGGCCAGGCTCCGGAGCACACGGCTGAGGTTATTGGAGTGCTTCATAGAATCGGTTGTAATTGTCGAAAAAGTCTGCCTCGTCGGGCGACTGGTACTCGAGCAGGGGTTTCCCGCTGCGGCGGGCCAGTTCGACGACCGCGGCATCCGCTCCTGCGGAGCCGACGACCACACCGTCGGCATACTCCATAACGAAGCGGCAGAGATTTTCGTATGACGGGGCCTCGAGAATCGACAGATTTTTGTCCTTGACCCCTTCGTGGGCGATTTTCGTACGGAACTCACGCTCCAGTTCACCGGGGAAGCTGTCGTCGTAGAGCGAGACGACAATCTTCACATCTCTGAAGATGGGGTCGTCGGCGAAGATTCGCTTCAGATAGACCGGCACCACGCTCGCGAGCCAGCCGTGGCAGTGGACCACCGTGGGGGTCCAGCGCAGCTTCTTGACCGTCTCGAGCACGCCGCGGGCGAAGAAGATGGCCCGTTCGTCGTTGTCGGCGAAGTAGTTGCCGTCGGCATCCTTGAGCACCGCCTTGCGGGCGAAGTAGTCGTCGTTGTCGATGAAGTAGATTTGCACGCGTGCCGAGGGTATCGAGGCGACCTTGATGATGAGCTGGTGGTCGTTGTCGTCGATGATGAGGTTCATGCCCGAGAGGCGGATTACCTCGTGCAGCTGGTGCCGCCGTTCGTTGATGCACCCGTAGCGAGGCATGAACGTGCGGATTTCATTCCCGCGTTCCTGCATTGCCTGCGAAAGCATGCGGCACAGCTTCGCCTCCTCCGTTTCGGGCAGATAGGGGGCGATTTCCTGACACACGTACAGAATCTTTGATGCCATGACAGACTGTTTTCGGTGAATGGCACCCTGCCTCGGGTGAGCGTCGGCCCGGCGATGCAGGGATGCGTCCGTGCAAAGATACGAAAAATTTCTTAAAGAATCAGCATCGCGTCGCCGTAGGTGCCGAAGCGATAGCCCTCCTGCTTGGCCACCTTGTAGGCGTTCATGACGGTGTCGTAGCCGCCGAAGGCCGCCACCATCATCAGCTGCGTGGAGTAGGGCAGGTGGAAGTTCGAGACCATGGCGTCGGCCACCGTGAAGTCGTAGGGGTAGAAGATGAACTTGTTGGTCCACCCCTCCATGGGCTTGATCATGCCGTTGGTCGAGACGGCCGTCTCGAGTGTGCGCATCACCGTCGTGCCGATGGAGACCACCTTGTGGCCGCTGCACTTGGCGTTGTTGACCGCTTCGGCCGCCTCCTCCGTGACGAAGAACTGCTCGGAATCCATCTTGTGCTTCGAGAGGTCCTCGACGTCGACCGTGCGGAAGTTGCCCAGACCCACGTGGAGCGTGATGAAGGCGCTGTCGACCCCCTTGATTTCCATGCGCTTCATCAGGTGCTTCGAGAAGTGCATGCCGGCCGTCGGGGCAGCCACGGCCCCTTCGTGGCGGGCGAAGATGGTCTGGTAGCGCTCGGCATCCTCGGGCTCGACCTTTTCGCGCACCCAGCGCGGCAGGGGCGTCTCGCCCAGCTTGAAGAGCGCCGCCTTGAACTCGTCGTAGGAGCCGTCGAAGAGGAAGCGCAGCGTGCGGCCGCGCGAGGTGGTGTTGTCGATGACCTCGGCCACCAGCAGGTCGTCGTCGCCGAAGTAGAGCTTGTTGCCGATGCGGATTTTGCGCGCCGGGTCGACCAGCACGTCCCACAGCCGCAGCTCGCGGTTGAGCTCGCGCAGCAGGAAGATTTCGATTTCGGCCCCCGTCTTCTCCTTGTTGCCGTAGAGGCGGGCCGGGAAGACCTTCGTGTCGTTGAAGACGAAGAGGTCCTTCTCCTCGAAGTAGTCGAGAATATCCTTGAAGATGCGGTGCTCGATGGTACCCTTCGAGCGGTTGATGACCATCAGCCGCGCCTCGTCGCGGTTCTCCGCCGGATATTTGGCCAGCATGTCGGGGCTGAAGTCGTAGCCGTATTGCGAAAGTTTCATGATATGTTGAGAAATTTGACTTTTCGACGCTTGAAACAACAAACAATCAGTATTTTTCTATACGTGGAAAAGTCTTTTTTGTTTCAATTTCCGAGAGTTTTTTCATAAAATCGTCGAGCTGCCACGCCTCGTCGGCCGTAAAACCGCCGCTGCGCGTGCGGCGCAGCGAGGTCAGATGGGCGCCGCTGTGGAGCTCCTCGCCGATTTCGCGGGCCAGCGAGCGGATGTAGGTCCCCTTGCTGCAGCGTACGCGGATGCGGATGCGGGGCAGGTCGTACTCCTCGAGCCGCAGCTCGTAGATGGTGATAAGCGCCTGGCGCAGCGCCACCTCCTCGCCGGCGCGGGCCAGTTCGTAGGCGCGCGTCCCCTCGATTTTCTTGGCCGAGTAGAGGGGCGGCGTCTGGAGCCGTTCGCCCGTGAGGGCGGCGAGCGCCTGCTCGACCCCCTCGCGCGTGATGTGGTCGATGGGGTAGGTCTGGTCGACGGGGTGCTCGAGGTCGTAGCTCGGGGTGGTGGCTCCCAGCATCACGTCGGCCACATACTCCTTCTCCTCGGCCTGCAGGGCGTCGACCTGCTTGGTGGCGCGGCCGATGCAGACCAGCAGGACGCCCGTGGCCAGCGGGTCGAGCGTTCCGGCATGGCCCACCTTGATTTTGCGGTAGCCGGCGCGGCGCAGGGCGAACTTCACCTTGCGCACCACGTCGGTCGAGGTCCAGCGCAGCGGCTTGTCGATGACGGCGATGTACCCCTCCTCGAAGTTTACATCGCGCAGGTCGTGTTGCGGCGTCATGCGTGGAGCGTGTAGCTGAGGATGGAGACGATGCCGGCGGCGGCGCAGTAGAGTGCGAACCAGATGAGCTTGCCGCGCTTGACGATTTCAATCATGAAGCGGCAGGCGAGCCATCCCGAGATGAAGGCGGCCAGGAAGCCGCAGAGCATCGGCACGGTGCCGATGCCGGCCGACAGCTCCCCCTTTGCGGCCTCGAGCAGCGCCTCGCCCATGATGGGGGCCAGCACCATGAGGAACGAGAACTGGGCCACGGCGGCCTTGCGGTTGCCCAGCAGCAGGCCGGTGGCAATCGTCGAGCCCGAGCGCGAGAGTCCGGGCATGGCGGCGCAGGCCTGCGCCACGCCGATGAGCAGGGCGTCGCGGTAGGAAATCTGCTCCTTGGGGCGCGGCTTGGCGTAGTAGGCGAAGGCGAGCAGGGCGGCCGTCAGCAACAGCATGGCCCCCACGATGGCCAGGATGGCGGGCGAGCCGAGCAGCGCGTTGAGCTGCTCCTTGAAGAGGAAGCCCACGATGCCGATGGGGAGCATCGAGAGGAGGAGCTTGAGCACGTAGGCCTGCTCCTCGTTGAAGCGGCGCGAGAAGAGCCCCCGCATGAGGCGGACAATTTCGTGCCAGAAGACGACGATGGTGCTCAGCACCGTAGCGGCGTGGAGCGTGACGTCGAACGAGAGGTTCTCCTCCAGCTCGACGCCCAGCAGCTCCTTGGCAATCTGAAGGTGGCCGCTGCTCGAGACGGGGAGGAATTCGGTGATGCCCTGCACGATTCCGAGCAGGATGGCTTGCAGTGTATCCATTGTTTCTATAGGCTTTTTGTCGTTGTGCGGAGGCGCCGCGCCGGGACGGGTCACTGGGGCCGGGCGCAGCGACGCGAGCGACCGTCGGGCGGGTTTATTCGTTGCGGAAGCGCTTCATGATGGCGAAGATTTCGATGACGAATCCTCCGACAACCAGAATCGGGGCCAGCGTGATGCGCCGCCACGAGAACATGGCGTAGTTGAATTCGTCGGGCGAGTCGCTGCCGCCGCCTGCCATGAGGATGAACCCCAGAAGGATGACGGCGAAGCCGACGGCCAGCAGGATGTAGTTGCGCCGCGTGAGGGGCATGCGGGGGTCGCTCTGCTCCGAAGGCGTTTTGTGCTCTTTTTTCATCGGTGAATCGGTATCAGTAAAGATATATCTTGTTGGACTTCATGTTGACGAACTTGTTGAGGGCCACCAGCGTGAAGAGGAGCGAGATGACCACGCCCCCCAGCAGCATCGCGCCGACGATGATGGCGATTTTGGTCGCCTCGGCGATGGTCAGCAGCTCGGGCACCGCCTCGTTCAGCCCGTAGACCGTGGCGGCGAAGAGCAGCGAGGCGACCACTCCGGCAACGAGCCCCTGGGTGACGCTGCTGGCCAGGAAGGGCTTCATGATGAACCACTTGGTGGCGCCGACGAGCTTCATCGTGTTGATGAGGTAGCGTTTCGAGAAGATGGCCAGCCGGATGGTGTTGTTGAGCAGGATGAGCGAGATGACGAGCAGCGCGCCGCCGAAGAGCAGCAGCACCAGCCGTATCTTGCCCACCGTGGCGTGCATCTGTCGGGCCACCTGCGCCGGGTAGGAGACGCACTCCACCCCTTCGAGCGCCTCCGTGCGGGCGATGAAGGCGTCGAGCTGCTCCTCGTCCGACGAGCCGGCCGTGAGGGTCAGCTCGAAGGAGTCGCGCAGGGGGTTCTCGCCCAGCAGCTCCTCGAACTCGCTGGCGAACATCTTGCGGAACTCGGCATCCTCAATCTTCTCCTCCTTCGACGAGAAGGCGATGGTGCCCACCAGCTCTTCGGCCGTCAGCGTGCGGTTGATGGCTTCGCGCTCCTCCTCCGAGAGTCCGTTGCGCAGTTCGACCGTCACGGCGATGCTCCGCTGCAGCGTGTCGGCCATCTTCATGGCGGCGACCATCAGGTATCCCACCGACCCCAGCAAAAAGAGGACCAGCGCCACGCTGACGGTCGATACGATGTATGAATTGCGGACTTTCCGCTTGAGTCTCTTGTCGTCTTTCATCTCTTGTCTCCGATTTGCCGGCCGACCCTGCGGCCCCGACCGGCGTTTTTCCAGCATTTTTCCAGGTTGCCTCCTGCACTGCAACTTCCCGAAGCCTCTCGGTGGCTTTTTCCGGCGGTTTTCCGGTGGCTTTCCGTGGCACCCGACCACTCTTCGCAGTCACCTTTGGTCTCCTGTGGCTTTCCGCGGCTCCCCGGCGGCAGTCCGGTTATTTCCTCCGCCCGCCGCATCCCGGCATATTTCCCCCGGCCGCCCTGCCTGGTCGTTCCCCGGTTGTCCTGTCCGGGCGGACTATTCGCCCTTCTGCCCCTTTTGAGATTTGGGCCCGTCGGGCTGCTCCGTGTCGGTGCCGGCAACCTTCCGGCGGCGCAGCGAGAGGAGGAGCGCCGCGACGGCTCCCAAAAGGATAAGCGCCGAGCAGATGCCCGTCACCGTCTCGGCCGCACCCCAGCCCGGGGCGCGGAAACGCCACTCGACGGTGTGGTCGCCCTCCGGGAGCAGCATAGCCCGCAGCAGGTAGTCGGCCCGGAAGTAGGGGGCCTCCTGCCCGTCGACGAAGGCACGCCAGCCCTTGTCGTAGTAGATTTCCGAGAAGAGAGCCATCGCCTCCCGGGGGGCGCTGTATTCATAGACGAGGCGGTTGGGCCGGTACTCCGTCAGGGTGATGCGCGCCGTGGCGAGGGAGTCCTCCTTCGCGGGCCGGAATCCCTGCATCGCCTCCCGTGCCGATTCCGCCACGACGGCCGTCGTGCGGAGGTTGACCTGCCCCAGCAGCTCAATCTCCTCGCGGGGCGTGGAGGCCTCGAGAAGGCTGTCGACGAACCATGCGGCGCCGAAGGCCGTCGTGCGGCGCACGACCTGCGGGGTGCCGTCGTCGCCCGGGACGATTAGATAGCGCGTGTTGAGCATGTCGAGCACCTGCTCGTCGCCGTTGGAGAGGTAGCGGTCGATGAGGTCCTGGTAGCGGGAGAGCTTGGCGCCGTGGTAGCCGCCCACCGAGCGGTGGAAGTAGGAGGTCGTGGCGTCGTTGAAGGGACTTACCGTGAGGTTGAAGACCCGGTATCCGGGCTCACCCTTGTCGGCCAGTATCTCCTTGTCGGCCGCCGTGGGTACAATCTGCTGGCGGCGGGCCGGCACGAAGTTCTCGTCGGAGAGGAAGCGGCGGTCGACCGGCAGCAGGTCGGCGACCACCACCACGCCCAGCAGCGCCACCAGCGCCCCGCGCCGGATGCGCCCGAAGGCATAGAGCGCCACGCATCCGGCCGCCAGCACCACGAAGAGCAGCGAACGCCATGCGTCGGCGCTCATCATCCGGGCCCGTTCGGCCGCCATGGCGGCACCCGCAGCCTCGCCCCACTCGACGTCGGCACCGCGGTCGATGTACTCCTGCATGCCGTTGGCCTGGAAGATGTGGTGGAACTGGTCGGTCATGAAGGTCGTGCTCTCCGTGCGGCCGAAGTCGAAGAGCGACCCGCCGCCCAGCGCCAGTACCAGGCAGAGGCCGCCCGTGATGCCGGCCGACCAGCCCAGCGCCCGCAACAGCCTGCGGCGCGGCACCTCGCCCCGCCACAGCGGCATGAGCGCCAGCGCGCCCAGCAGCGGCACGGCCCACTGCACGATAACCAGAATCATCGTCACGGTGCGGAACTTGTCGTATCCGGGCAGGTATTTGAACGCCAGTTGAGTGAGTCCCATGAAGTTGTGGCCCCAGGCGAGCAGCAGCGCCGCCACGCTGGCCGCCACGAGCCACCACTTGTTGCGGCCGCTGGCCAGGGCGATGCCCAGCGCGGCGAGCATCAGCGCCGCGGCGCCGAGGTAGGTGGGGCCTCCCGTGTAGGGCTGCTCGCCCCAGTAGGCGGGCAGCTGTTCGGCGGCGCCGCGCAGTCCGTAGTCGTTCAATACGGCCGCCACTTCGCCGTCGGACGAGAAGCCGGTGGCCGAGTCGCGCCCCATGAAGTCGGGCACGAGCAGGTTGAAGCTCTCGGCGCGGCCGTAGCTCCACGCCGTGGCATACTCCAGGTCGAGGCCGCGGGAGGTCTCCTCGCCCGCCTCGGCGAGCTCCGAGCCGCCGCGCGTGGTCTCCTTCGAGTGCTGGAGCGTGTACCAGAGGGGCGAGAAGTTGGAGCCGGCGGCCAGAATTCCCGCTGCGGCCAGCACCGCCGTGCGGCGGGCGAACGAGGCGAGGTGGCGCTGCCGGAGCGCAACGATGCCCTCCGAGAGCCAGAAGAGCCCCATCGCCAGCAGGAAGTAGTAGGTAATCTGGGGGTGGTTGGCGCCGATTTCGAGCGAGGCGGCCAGCGCCGTCAGCGCGCCGCCGACCCACATGTTGCCCCGCAGGGTTATCCACGCGCCGCCCATCATCAGCGGTGCGTAGACCACGGCCCACATCTTGGTGATGTGGCCCGCGCCGATGCTCAGCAGGAAGTAGGTTGAGAGTCCGTAGGCCAGCGCCGGGACGATGCCCACCCAGGGGTTGACGCCGAACATGAGGAGCATGAGCCACATGGCCACCATCGAGAAGAAGAGCAGCGAGGCGGGGATGTCCATGATTTTCGAGATGCGGCCGACGCTCTGCTTGACCAGCTGGGCCGGATAGGCCACGTTAATCAGGTAGGCGGGCATGCCGCCGAACATGCCTCCGGTCCACTGCGGGTCCTCGCCCGTCTGGGTGCGCGTGCGCTCGATGTCGCTGTTCATGCCCCGGTACTGGAGCACGTCGTGCTGGGGCAGCACCTCGCCCCGGAACTGGGGCGCGAAGTAGAAGATGCTCACCACCAGAAAGAGCAGCAGGGCCGCTGCCGGGGCCATCCATCGGGCCTTCGTATCGTTCGGAAAATTCATCGTTTCAGTGGTTAACCGACTGCCAAAGGTACGAAAAAACATTTACTCGCGCGTCGTTGTGGCGAAAAATAACTATCTTTGCGAAGCAAAAGAGTATCCGTTTATGATAACACTCGATATAATCCGCAAACCCGTGGCGGCCGACCTGGAGGAGTTTGATGCGTTTGTGGCCCGGCAGTTTACGGCAGAAGGGGATTTGCTCGAAGAGATGTTGCGCTATGCGCTTTCGTCGCGCGGCAAGGGGATTCGCCCCACGCTGGTGATGCTCTCGGCGGCGATGAATGCGCCCGTGAAGACGGAACGTCTGGGGCCGCGCGTCTCGCTGGCGGCGATGCTTGTGGAGATGATTCACGTGGCGTCGCTCATCCACGACGACGTCATCGACGAGTCGGCCGAGCGCCGCGGACGGGCCTCGGTCAACGCCCGCTGGCAGTCGCGCAAGGCGGTGCTGCTGGGTGACTACATCCTGGCCCGTAATATGAACATAGGTCTTTCGAGCGGTCAGTTCGACCTGGTGACCCACGTCTGCAACTCAATCACGGCGCTCTGCGAAGGGGAGATTTTCCAGAGCGACTGCGCCGAGAAGCAGAACACCACGCGGCAGAGCTACCTCGAAATCATCCATAAGAAGACGGCCAGCCTGCTCGGAACGAGCGCCTCGGTCGGTGCGCTGGCCGTGCGTGCGCCCCGTGAACGGGTGGAGCTTATGCGCAGCTTCGGCGAGGCGTTGGGCATGGCCTTCCAGATTCAGGACGACATCCTCGACTTCTCGCCGTCGGCCCGCACCGGCAAGCCCTCGAACAACGACCTGCGCGAGGGCAAAATCACGCTGCCGCTGCTCGACGTGCTCGAGCGTGTCGACGCGGAGCGCCGCAGCGAGCTGCTGGAGCGTCTGGCCCGCTGCCACGAGGACGAGGAGTCGGTGGCCCTGCTCCAGCGTACGGTGGCCGAAGAGGGTGGCCTCGAGGCTGCGGCCCGCGTGATGCAGGGATACCTCCGGCGGGCCCTCGACCTGCTCTCGACCTACGAGGATTCGCCCGCCCGTACGGCGCTGGCCAACCTCTGCGCCTACGTCGCCGAGCGCGACCGCTGAGCCGCTGCCCGGGGGGCGAAGGAGCCGGAGAACCCGGGGCTGGAAGTGCGGCCGGGAGAGCAAGGAGCCGGAAAACCCGGGCCGGAAGAGCGAAAGAGTCGGAGAACCCGGGGCCGGAAGTGCAGACGGGGAGCGGAGGACCGGAGCTGTCCGTGGGCCGGAAGTGCCGGGCCGCAGATGCGGCGGTGCGGAGCATGACACATGACATGAAAAACAGACATCGGTGAGCAGGAGTGAAGAGCGTGTATGTGAGTGAGTGCGTCGCCGGATGACGGAACAGACAGAACAAAAACCTAAATAAACTCGTAATGGAACAGAAAAAAAGTTACATCCTGCCCATCATCATGATGTTCGCGCTCTTTGCGATGATATCCTTCGTGACGGGCCTCACCAACCCTCTGGGTGTCATCGTCAAGCATCAGTTCGCCCTTCCGAACTGGATGTCGCAGCTGGGTAATGCCGCCAACTTCATCGCCTACTTCTTCATGGGACTTCCGGCAGGTCTGATGCTCAAGCGCATCGGCTACAAGAAGACGGCGCTGGCCGCCATCGCCGTTGGCTTCATCGGCGTGGGTGTCCAGTTCCTCGCCGGCCGCACCGGCTCGGGCGACGGCACCTCGTTTGCCCCCTTCTATGTCTATCTGGTCGGCGCCTTCATCTCGGGCTTCTCGATGTGCATGCTCAACACGGTGGTCAACCCGATGCTCAACACGCTGGGTGGCGGCGGCAAGCGCGGCAACCAGCTCATCCAGTTCGGCGGTTCACTCAACTCCATCTCGGCGACGATTGTCCCCGTGCTGGTGGGTTACCTCATGGGTGACGTGGCCAAGGCGCGCCTGAGCGACGCGGCTCCCGCCCTCTTCATCGCAATGGGCATCTTTGCCGTGGCATTCATCGTGCTGTGGCTCATGCAGATTCCCGAACCCTACGCCCTCGAGGAGAAGAAGGACGCCAACGACAAGTACGGTCCCATGTCGTTCCGTCACTTCGTACTGGGTACGGTGGCCATCTTCATCTATGTGGGTGTCGAGGTGGGCATCCCCAACTTCATCAACCTCTTCCTCACCTCGGCGCGTGACGGGGCCTCGGGCGCCGTCGGCATGGGGCTCGACACGGCCATCGCCGGTTCGGTGGTGGGCACCTACTGGTTCCTGATGATGTGTGGCCGTCTGCTGGGCGGTCTGGTTGGCGCCAAGGTCTCGAGCCGCGTGCAAATTGCCTTCGTCAGCGCTCTGGCCATCATCTTCGTCCTCATCGGCATCTTCGCTCCGACGACCGCCACGGTCTCGATGCCCGTCTTCCGTTCGGACATCAGCTTCGGTCTGGCGAGCGTTCCCGTGGGCGTGGTCTTCTTCGTGCTGTGCGGCCTCTGCACCTCGGTGATGTGGGGCGGCCTGTTCAACCTGGCCGTTGAGGGTCTGGGCAAGTACACCTCGGTAGGCTCGGGCATCTTCATGGTGATGGTCTGCGGCGGCGGTATCCTTCCGCTCATCCAGGGCTACGTGGCCGACCTGGCCGGCTATCTGGCCAGCTACTGGGTCATCATCCTCTGCCTCTGCTACATCCTCTACTACGCGCTCGTCGGTTCGAAGAACGTCAACAAGGATATTCCGGTCGACTGATTCGCTTCCGCACCGCAACGAAAAAGCGTCCCGCCTCTCTGTGGAGGCGGGACGCTTCGTTTTGGGCGTTGCCGTTTTGGCCGCTGTCGTCTCCGGAGTCCGGGGCCCATGTCCGCGGAGAGCCGATGTGGAGGAGCTGAAGCCTCGGGTTCGGGCGGCGGGCAGGATGGCCTGCGGAGCCGGGCCTGAGACCCTTCGTGCCAACAGCTTTTCGGGACTGCAACCCTTCGGACCAACAGCTTTTCGGACCAACAGCTTTTCGGACCAACAACTTTTCGGGCCTGCAACCCTTCGGGCTTGCAACCATTCGGCCCGAACCTTCGCAGGGCCGTCAATGCTCCGGACCGGCCCTCTTCGGGGCCGGCGACCGCCGGCCGGAGCGAAGGCAGGGACCTCCTCCGCCCGCGGCCGCGGCCGTTACGGCAGCTCGGTGAGCTCCTCGACCAGCGACTTGTCGACCTTGAAGGGAATCTTGCGCAGCTCGCCGCGGTTGCCCTCGGCGTCGACGGCGATGCTGACAATCACATACTCGGTGTCGTCCCACGCCACGCCGTAGGAGAGGTTGTAGGAGCTCTTGTCCATGTTGTAGCTGCTGTTGATGAGCGACGAGCCCAGCAGCAGGTCATCCGTCGAGGCGATGTCTGCAGCCTTGTAGATGTTCGAATACCAGTGCGCGGCGTCGGCATTGGGCTCAAGGCGTGCGCCGGGGACGGCCAGCCCGCGGAGGAACATGTAGCCCATGGGGCTGAGGTCGGCCCAGTCGTCTCCGTCGGTGAGCCAGAGCGTCGGCTCGGCCGCGGCGTTCGAGAAGGTCAGCTCCTTGGTGGTGAAGGCCTCGCCGAAGGAGGTCTCCGAGGAGGGCTCTCCGGTCTCCTGGTCAACCCAGAAGGCGTAGGGATGGTAGGTCGTTGCGGGCGAGAGCGTGCCGAAGGTGTAGCTGTCCGGCCCGTCGAACCCTTCGGAGCACTGCGAGACGATGTAGCTGGGCAGCGGGAAGAACATCGCGTAGTCGCCGTACTGCTCGATGCGCTTGGCATCCATCTTCTCGAGGAAGTAGGCGGCGATTTTCTCCTCGTCGCCGTTCAGCTCCGTGTACTCGGCGTCGGTCATCACGTCCCAGTAGTAGAAGGCGCGCACGTCGTTGGGGGTGACCGTCACGGTGGCTCCGGTGGCCGTCACGGCGTCGGTGCTGAAGGTGAAGCCGTAGTCGATGGGGGTCTCTTCGGGGGTGGTGATTTCGAGCACGGCCACCTCGGTGTTGATGAGTCCTTCGAGGTTCACGCCCACGGCCAGCGCATAGTAGGTCGTCTCGGGGGTGAGCTCCTTGCTCAGCACCGTCTTCTCACCATAGGCGCTCGAGTACTTCACGGCCATCTCGAGCGACCAGTAGTCGGTCACCTGCTCGATGTAGTAGTTGTAGATATGGGCCGGCAGGTTGTCGCGCACCTCCTCGTAGCCCGCCGCATCGAACATCTCGTAGTAGTAATAGATTGAGAGGTCGGAGGGCTTGAAGAGGACGGCTACCGAGGTCGAGGTGAGGCTCTGCGCCTCGATGGCGATGGTGCAGCCGGTCATCTCGCCTTCGGCCACGGCCTGCGAGTCGAAGGGACATACGACCACTTCGCCCGTTGCGGCGCCCGTCTGGTCGATGCCGTAGGCGTAGGCCACGTAGGAGGTCTCGGGGGTCAGCCGTGCGGGGTGGTACTCCGCGTCGCCGCTCCGGGTGACGGTGGCGAGGTACTCCGCGAGGCTCTGGCCGGCCTCCTCGGCTGCGGCGGTGAAGGCTGCGAGGTTCTGTGCGGCGATGGTGGCGGCATCGAACCCTTCGGCCGGGGCAACGGCCGAGTAGTAGGTTGCCTCCTTGTCGACGGGCACGACGCTGATGAGGGCGTCGCTGTGGGTTATCTCGGTAGCCGTGAGCGCATAGGGCAGCACGCGGGCCGACTGGGTTATCTCGACGGGGTACTCCTTGCCGTCGTAGGCGAGCGTCACGGTACCGGTGCGCTCCTCCAGAAGCTCGTTGGCGGCGGCGACGGCCGTCACCTTGGCCTCCTGCTCGAGCACGGTGAGGTTGGTTATCCACTCCTCGTCGGTGCGGGCCTCGAGGCGGGCCGACGTCACGGGATTCTCGATGGCACAGGTGATGGTTATCGTTCCTCCCTCGGCGGGAACCACTTCAGGCTGCAGGGTCGTCGTCACGTTCGACGGGGGCGCGGGTTCCTCCGCATTGTCCTCCTTGCAACCGGTTGTCGTCAACAACAGCACAGCGAACAGCGCTGCAAAGCACCGATGGGTCCAAAATCTCTTCATAAGCAAACGTTTTTAAGGGGGTGAAACATGTGGGAAAAAAGGGAAAGGAGTGCCCCGGAGGCAAACTTTTTTTGTTTGATAATTGATTGATAACCAGTAGTTAGTTTCGCTTAAAAAAGCTAATCTCTACTTATAAGCATACATAGAGGGTTTCAATAACCAACTGATACTGAAGACAAAAGTATATAAAAAAGTCGGATTGTAAAACACTGGAAAAGAACCTTCTTTTATCAATCAAGGAAATCAAAAAGTGTATAGAGCAAAGTGGCGCATGTATGGTATAGATAATTCCGTACATGCGCCACTTTCTTAATCATCTGATTTGCATTGATTTACATTAATTGTTATTATATACTATCATTTGGTACTGATAAGCATTGATTTTGCTTGTGGGGTGTATTATTGTCCACCTAAAAAAATCAAGAATATCTCCTTGAAACGGGTTTGACGAGCAGGTCGATGTGCTCGTGTTCAAGGATATGTTCCATAGCCTTGTATATGGGCATCTTTTCGATACCGGCAATCTTCAGGGCTTCCATCTTGATGGTATTCTCGATGAGCAACAGGTAGTCTTCCTCCTTCAGCTCAACATATTTCTGTGACTGTGATTTTAATTTTGCCATATTGATGTTGTTATTTGTTTCCGAAGTCGGCAGGAATCTCACCCCACAGGCGGTTGTCCCAGTGCAGCACTTCGATGTCCTTGATTCTTGCCTCCATCACTTTGAGGAATATCTCCGCTTTCTGCAATGCCGGGCATCTGCGTGAAGAGGCTGTCTGTTTGTTACGATACCACGTGATGGCTGTAATGCTGTCCGAGTAGATTGTTCGCGGACTTTCCGGATGTTCCATGACATATCTGACCGCCTCGACAATGCCGAGAAACTCCCCGATATTGTTCGTCCAGTTACCGATAGCTTTGGAAAAGAGTTCTTTTCCTGAAGAGAGGTCGACAGCCCGGAAGCGTGTCAACCTCTCTTTTGCAGAATGGGCACCGTCGGTCGCAATACCCACGACCGGTTTTTCTTTCATTGAATTCCTCCCTGATGTCTGTCTCCCGTATAGATGAACCCGTCGGATTCCATACGTCGTACCAGAGCACGCGCCTGATTCAGATAGTCGGTGATGACACCTTCCTTGTACTTGATATCCTTGCGTCCCTTGAGGATTTCCAGCACACCGTCTATTGTGCGGCTCATTACGCTCTTGCCGTCTTTCGGGTCGAAGAAAATCTTTTTGTTGCCGAACGTCACAGTTACTTGATACAATGTCTTCGGGACGATCACTGTTTCCACATGCGCCTGAAATAACACGGGGGTAGCGGCAACGACTACATACCCGTTGGCTTTGTGCATGGGTTTCAACTCTACCGAGTATAGTATGTTTGGCTCGAGAGTTCCTTTCAGGTCTTCCGAAAGGACACAAATCTGCTTGCCGAATCTTGAGTCTTCACGGACTCCCATCAATTTACGTGTCTTGGAATGGCGCGAAACGAACCCTATCAGTTCGCCCGTCTCTTCCGATCTCGCAAACTTCAGTTGCGATTTTTCCGATGTCATATTACTGTTCTTTCATATTCAATCTATTGCTTTCAATTGACAATCTGTTTTCAATGGGTCACTTTTCCATACAAATATATGCCAATTTTTCACGCCAACAAAACGTTTTAGTTATTAATTTTCAGATGGTTATGTGTAATATATATAGAGAAAAGGCTGCATTCAGTACAGCCTTTCCTCCTCTGTAAAATGACTGAAACGCTCGTCAGTATCAGAAGTTTGCAGTAGATAACGGCATTTCCAATAACGGTAAATCCGCCTTCCGTTGGGTATACAGTGATTTATATCGTCAGCATTCAGATATTGGTTCCCTTGTTCCGTACCGTGGTGCATCCATGTAGCGCACCCGGGCAGGTCCGGGTTGTTCCGGACATAGAAGTCCATTTTCTCTTTACCGGCGACAAAGATATTGTGTATCCGTACGTCCTTATCGATAGGAAACCGGTAGGCGTACAACGCGAAGTCACAGATGTCGGTTTCCAGCAGGTTGCCGCCAAAGTGTTCGGGAGCTTTCCGTTTCAGGTTCTCGAACCCCTCCAAAATACCCGGCCTGTCGCATATCTCGGCAAACCTTTCATCCGTTACCGGCGCAGCCGTCGCATAAACCACCCGAAAACCATTATCCGTACTGTCCAGTACCATGACATGCGCGACTATCCCCGGTGATTTGTTGATACTTTCGTCAATGCTGTCCGAGTCCGTGGTCAGACAGCATTTCAGCGTTCCGATGATTAATACCGCTACCACCAACAGTGTCCAAGGACCTATTGCTGCCGCTATCAATATCAATTCATCGGCCCGTTTCCGTATTTGTTTCATTGATTTTGAGAATGTGGCGGCCGGATACCCCCCGGACCTCGGACACGCATACCTTGCATCCTGCATCCAGCAACCGGTTTCTACATTCTTCCAAGGCGGCGTCGGAAATCCTGATGGCAGGTATACCTGCCGCCGTCATCTTGAACCGGGGCACTTCCGTGATCCGGGTAATCGTTTCGGCATCATCAAAATACGCCTCGAATGAATCTCCGACATGGAAAAGGATGATGGTTTCCACGCCATGCCTTTCCTTCATGCCGCCGTAACAGCGGCGAATAATCTCTTCCTTTTTCATATCAAATAGATATATTAGGTTTGATGTCAGCCAAACATGAAAGTGCCTGTAATCCGTTCAACTGCCGGGCTTTCGTCCGAAATACATATACAGACTTTCTTCATCTGACAAATATACAATAAATTACGGAACGACCCATGTCTATTGCATGAAACTATCCTTTCATCTTCACCTCCCTTCTTTCAAATTGTTCGCGGATGATTTCAACGAGTTGTCCGATGCTGTCGATTTTGTGACTCTTACCGCAGGCTTTGCCATGGAACAATGGCGTGAAGTACAGGTTAAAATCCTCATCGATGGAAAAACCTCCCACGAGGACGATACCCGCCTTGATACGGTAATACTCGCCGTACATGGCGTAATCATCCGTAGTTTTGGTGAACCCGTACTCCGGCAACAAGTCCGGCAAAGTGTCCAGGATCGGCCGGATAACATCCTTGAGAAAATTCGGGGTCTCAACTTCCTTTTTCCGTTTCCGACCTTTTCTGCCGGTTCCGTTATCGTCTTGCAGGTAATGGGCATCGAAACGATCCTGATACCTTTCTGTCAGTTCCTTAATATCCATATCCTTTATACATTTAATTGTTTTCCTCAAGCCACTCTTCCAGTGTCATGGAGGCCTCGAAACCGTATTCGTCAATCTGTACATAGCCGTCCTTTTCCGTGATAAACTCTTTCCTGGTCAGGATGGTTCCGCCATGATTTACCATCACCGTCGGTTCGATGGTCGCCAGACGGTCCCCGTCATCCGACTCCCGGATATCGTATGCGTACAGTCCCTCCGGAACGGCATTCCGGTCAATCCGCATATCCGTAAACAATGCAGGCGTGTCATTGATGGTCATAGACTCAAAGGTCTCGTTGCCAATGTTTTCTTTTGTAATCATATTTATTGATTCAAATAGTTTATTATTCCTGCTTGGGAAGTTCAATGGCTCTTACCCAATTGTTCCGGTCATCAAAACATTCATCATTGATGTTGGCCGTAAATTCCAGCGGTGTCATCTTCTCAACCCGCGTTGCGGGGTTATTTTCGTAATCAACGATGATTTTCCCGGCCGGAACGTCACGTTCAAATTCGTCCAGCGGGAAAGAGAATATCCATATTTCCCGGTCTTTATCTTCCCCAAGAAACGCCTTGAGGTTGTCTGTATAAGCCTGGCATTTGTCCCACGAGGTTTCCACGAATGAAATGATTTCCTCTTCCGGTTTGCCGGTACGGTCTTTCAGGAATGCAACGGCATTCCCTTTCCAGATATCCTGCTCGACACAGAGTTCCAGATAACGTTCCCAGACTGTCACCAGCCAGTCCATGTTAATCTCATGCAGGTGGCGGCAGGTGAAACGCTCCCGGCTTTCCGCGTTGTAAAGCGTGCAGCTTCCGTCCGTGCGTATCTCCTCCAACCGGTACATGGTGTATACCGGTATCCCGTGGCCATACCCGTCTTCCCCTTCCTCCTCGACATATACCGTATGGGGCAACATATTTTCCGGCATTTTCGGTATCGCACACAGGTTGGCTATAACTTCCTGTTCCAACGCTTTTTGTTTCTCCTGTATTCTCATTGTCTATCCATCTTTTAGTATGATTTTACCTTCTTGAAATAATCTCTGTTTGTAACGACGGTGGTTGCGTATATTTTCGGTATGTTTCTTCCGGTCATATTTATACAAGCCTTTTGCCTTGTTCTCTCTCAGCAGTTCCTTGTTCCGCTCTTCGCTTTCTGGGTTCACAATGAAGGTTATCAGCCTGCGGCTGACACCGTATTCCCGGGCAAGCTGGCGCTGGCTGACAGCTTCTGTCATGTAACGGTGGAAAATTTCAGCCTTCTGAAAAGGAGTGAGCTTCTGCCTGCGGTCATATTGTGTCCCGCTGATGATTATTCCCGAGCTTTTGTATGGCATGGTGAAGTCTGTTTTTCGTTTGTGGTCCATGAATGGTAGATGCGTTGTTTGCCATCTAAGGAGAGTAGAAACCAGCGGCTATAAATCCGTTCCAGCGTTTCGGTGTCGTGCCCGTATATCGGTCCCAGTTCGTTTGCAAACATCGCCGCTACCTTCAGCCTCCTGGTATCGGACAGCTTCTCCCACCAGCGGCAAATGGTCTTGTACTGCTTCACGTCCGTTACAAGGTCCGGAACCGGAGCGGAGGAGATATATTCCGCCTCTTTGCCGCACGGTGCCTGCCAGAACCCCTGTTCGCAAAGAGCGCGTTGCTCGTCACAAACCCGTTCTGCAAAGGATTTGAGTGCCATTTGGAATATCTTTCTTTCCAGTTCCTTACGTTCCATGGACAGTTCATGCACACCCACGTTCAGCCCGTGCTTATTGCGTTCATCCGGGGAAAGCTTGTTGCTCAAGGCTTTCCTGACCAGTTCCAGCCGTTCTTTCAGAGGGCCGTATTCGTTGTTATCTAAATACCGGTTAAACAGTTCCTGTTCGTTTCCGGGCAGTATGAATATATTTTCCATCATGCATCATTTAAGTTATCGGATGTGAATAGGATATATCGCAGTGGATAGCGGGTGTCGGGGTGCGGAAATAGCCACGAGATCCCGTGCCGTCAAGGGGCGCAGAAAAACGGCATCGAACTCCTGAGTATCGTCTTCACGGATATCTCGGACTTCAATGATCCATGTGCCTTCATAGCGGCACCAGGCAATCACCTCCAAAATCATTTCCTTTCTGTAGTCAGCCGGTCCGTCCCCGAAACTTTCACGTATCCGCTTAATTGCATCGTCTGTCAGCCGGACAAATTCCCCTTTGCGGAACGGAGCTTCCGGCGTAACGGCAGGAGTCAGCATCTGCCAGTCTTCATGTCCGTCCAGGTCTTCCACAGCCATTGCGTAGGCTTTGTATTCAGCTTCGGTCTCGAAATGTCGGGTTATCACATATCCCCCGGATTCGGCCGTGCTCTCCACCGACGAGATATCCCCGGTTTTCCTGTATATGCTTACAGTATCCTTACCGAGTAGAACTTTTACTGTTATCATTATTGCAGATGGTGTGGTTTTATTATAAATGGAACTCCACGTCTTCCTCCTCGAACTCCGTGTCGTGGTCCTCGTTGTACCCCTCGACGGTCGAACCAGGGACATAGGTCTCTCCGCCAATCCCATAACGTCCGGCATCGAGCAGTTTCCGAAGGGTTTCGGTGTCCCCGTTTAGAATCCTTTCGATGTCCTCCCGGCTGCCCCGGACGCTAATTCCGAGACGTAGCCAGAGATTTTCCTCTCTCGAGGTGTCCGCCTCTTCCGACCGGTGGCGTATGATATGATAATCACTCCATCCGTCGGCATCGTTTACCCCGGCGATGTAGGCATTGTACTCCGCCTCAGTCTCGAACTCTTTCTCGTCCACGACGCCCCCGTTATCCGCCAGCCATTCTTCAGAAGGCAGTTCATTGTTCTCTTCATATTCCCGTACGGCGTCCTCGCCGAAAATCGTTGTTATCTTTATCATGTGTCTTTGGGTTTTGAATATTTGTTATTTAATGGTTATCAAACTCGTTTGCCCGAACCGGTTTGATTCGGTTCGCAGACAGCCACCCGGTTTCCGGCGCGTATCAGTTTGGGGAGATACACGTCCAGGTCACGAAAAGAAAACCGCAGTTCCTTGACGCCTTTCCCTTGCCCGTCGACGCGTTCGGCGGTGGCAATGCCCAAAATGCCGGAAGCGGCGATGGCATCATCCTCATACAATTCACAAGATTCCCCGTTTCGGAAAATGTACAGGGCATCCGGGTGCGCCGCTTTCATCTCGCGGTATTTTCCCATCATGTCGGAAACTCCCGGGACATTTCCGTTCCCCGTTACATTCCGGGTCTTCAGTAGGTTCCTCGTGGCGTCGATGTCGATGAAATTCGTCCAGCCGGCTTTATGAAGTTCGACAGCAGCTTCCCGCAGGGATACCTTCCCGTTCTCGACCTCCTCTTTCAGGGATTCGAGAATGTTCTTGATTTTATAATCATTCATCATATTTTTTATTCTTTGGTTACATTGTTACTTGTTCCGACGGTATTCCGGTCAAGGGGAAAGCACCCGTGGCCTCCGGTAACCCGTCGATACACTGCCCGTCGTCAGGATTTCCCCGACAGGTAATGCCCGATGGACTTGTAACGGTTAGGAATGTTCGCGTTCTCGTTGAAACCGTTCAGGCAGTGGAGCAAGGCATCTTCGAGCGTGACATAACGACGGTCGAAAGTTTGGATATTATCCAGACAATAAGCATTTACAGCGTATTTGAAAGGCGCGTACATCCTTTCGTTCTCCCGCTTTAAAATGACAAACCAGTCGAAATGGAGTTTCAAGCGGAAACCGTCGCTCTCGCCGACTTTCATCAGCCGCTCTTTGTCGAGAAGCCGCCGCACGAGTGTGGCGTCGAGCTGACGGGTATACTCCCTGTACGCCTTGATACGGGCCGTGTAAGCCGCGGCATATTGTTCGATGTCCGTTTCTTTCAGCCGATGTTCCGCCGGGTAAAAGTCCAGCACCTCTTTCGTCGTGACGGGAATTTTCAGGTCGTCCACCCCGATCTCGTAGGTCTTGTTTTCCAACACGTCGTGGAACTCGAACCCTTGAATTCCCATGAGGGTAAATTCTCGCGTCGGGTCAGGGAGCGCAAGTGATTTGAGCTCTTCGAGGTCGCGGCACACGGCCACGACCGGATACTTCTCGACCACGTCTGACGGGCCTCCGATGCGGATATACGCCTTTTCACACCCGTCGTAATCACCATGCCGGACAATGTCGCAGCAGGTGTAGTTGGGGGCGGCACGATGCCGCGCCGTATATTCCGTCCAAAGCTTGTCCAGCCCGGCTTTTACTTCGTCAGGGTCGGTCAGGGCAACGTTGCCGCACTGGCTGCACCGGCCGTCCGACAAGGCGTTGCGGGTAAATTCGAGGAACTGTCTGGTGTTCGGGTCGATGACGGCGGTACATTTCACTCCAGTGCCGCCGCAGATACTGCATACGATTGACATAAGTTTTTTGATTTGTGTATTTATTCGTACAATCTTTCTTTTTGACGCTTTTTCAAGGTCATCCGGAGATATTGCATCAGTTTCCCGCAGGGACACAGGGCATGTTCCCGTTGGCGGGCATAACTCAGGTCCCCGTTGGAGAGAACCATGCCTTCAGCATTGAGACAGAGGTCGCCGTAAACGTAGTTCTCCTCCGTAAGATAAATCCCATGAACAGGGTTCGGAAACCCCTCCGTGCTGCGGCCTTCCCGGAAAAGGAAGATACGCTCGGCCTGTCCCCGGACTCCGAAAAAGGGATACGGGGAAAGTGCCGCGAGCGTGGCGGCATGCTCTGCCGGATCATGGAAGCGGTCGTCGCTCATTTCGAGCATGTGGCCGGAGTCCTGTTCCTTTTCCTCCTGGTACTCGTACAGTGCGGCGCAGGCTTCTATGAATTCCTCCGAACGGGATGTGGCAGAGCCGTTGGTTACGATATAAAAGTCATTGACAGTAATACCGTAGGCGCGTACCCGTTCGAGGATATGGCGGATGGCCCGGACGTTAAGCGACGGCTCGCCGCCCGTGATGTTGAAATGGTGAATATGCCTGACATGCCGCAGCAGGTTGCTTATATGTTTCAAAGGGATATCCACGGATTCGGCATCTCCCCGCATGCAATGGGTACAGCGCATGTTGCAACGTCGGGTAATCTCGATGCAGAGATTCTTGATATATAGTTCTCTCATATTCGATGTAGTTCGGCTTAGGTTTCATCCGGGATTTCCTTTCCCGTGTAAGGATTATACAGCGGTGTGTTGCCAACTGCCTCGGCGTCAATAGCGAAACTGCCACGGCCTACGTCGTAGAAGAGTTCCAGCTTTAGTGGCGTTGAAGCGATGACTTTCTCAGCCTCGGCTTGTGACAGGCCTGAATACATCAGGCATTTGACACGACACCGGAACATTTCCGGATTGGTTTCCGGCGTGGTAACTACATCAACGACCTCGCACACTTCATCCGTGATGGCGAAGCGGTCGGGATTGGGTGTGCCGTTCCTTCTAGAGCCGTCCGATGCGGCATGTCCGGTGATTGAATGGTTCCGCACCTTTTCGGCGGGATAGGTCTTATCGCCTTTGGCGAAATACGACTTGCCGGAGGCGACACAGGCATGATAGATTACGTCGTGGACCTTTCGTCCGTTGTCAAGTATAATTGTATAGACCGTTCCCTCCTGCAAGACAGGAACGGCATTCGGTTTATGAGACATAAGATTTGTTTTTAGCTGTTTATGAATTTCGGTCTTGCACGCCGCATGATGTGTAGGTCATCGTAACCGATGGCTCTCAGTTCGGAAAGCGGGTTGCGGTACTCCTTTTCATGGGCTGGCCGTGTCATGGCGATCACGCCCGCATAGTCGGCTGCGCCATGCTGGCCGACATGCATGTAGGAGGTTATTTCACCCCGCCGTCCGCTCCACGGTATGTCCGGGAACAGGGCGATGACCTGTCCGTCGGGATAGCGTCTAAAGACCACCTTCGTCATTTTTCCCGCAGATTTCCGTGTCGATTTCATAGTCCCCGTAATTTTTGAATTCATAGTCCACTTCGCTGATAATTTCGTCAACCTCTTCGTCCGTTATTTCATCAGCCTTCGGGTTGTCGATATCGAGCCGTACGGTCAGGTAAATGGTTCTTGTTGCCATAATATCATACATTTTTTAGTGTAACAAAGCCGGCTTATGACGGACCGACGGTATATTTCTCTATCAGCCGCTTCCGGTACGCCTTGTCTTTTCCGGCGGCAAGGCTTGCCAGTTTGCGGATATTCCGGTTGGCTTTTTCCGCGACCTGCTCCACTGTCGGTCCGGGAGTCATGAAATCACGGCATCCGGCACCGCAATACCGCTGCTTCCCCTTGACCGTCCTGCCACAGGCCGGACACCGGCGCTTGCCGTCACGCTCCAGCACTTCCAGAATATTGGCATGAATGCCTTTCCACCATTCAATACGGTCTATGTCATAATCGTAGACGGTTATCGTGTTCCCGAAACTGCGGGCTTCGACCTCAACGGCAATGCCCTCATTTTCAAGGTAAACCTTCAATACCGGGTCTTCGTGAGGCTCACAGTGCCTGTCATACCAGATGATATAGGTGGGATCGTCCAGTTCGTCAGGCTCTCCCAGACAGAGTTCCGTAAGGCCGTTGTTCACGAGAATGTTGCGGATGGCGTCTTGTAAATCTTTGATACAGTCCATTGATATTTCGTTTTATGGTTGTTCCTCATTCGTCAGTTCATCTCCGAAGCGTGGCCGACGAACTGGAAGATATCGGCGTATTGTTCGCTGTAGATATAGAATCCGTCCCGTTTTTCCCCGGTCTCCGCATCTATTCCGTCAGCAAGGAGATATTCCCCGTCATCCGTCAGGTAGACATCGGTAAGCTTGATACGGGGCGTGTCGTGCTTCCCGTACAAGGTTGTCGTGACGGGGAAGTTGTTGTCATCGAGTTCCTCCTCTTCTGTAAGGCCGAGTGATACGCGGCCATATTGTGCCAGGAACTCCAGCATGAATTTCAGCATGGCTTGCTCGGCCTCGTGCAGCCGTCCGTCGATAAAGGCGTACTGGGTGGCGAACAGATGCAGCTTGTCGGCGCTCATTTTGTCCGGGGCTTTGCCCGGCTCCGCATTGTCTTTCTGTATTTTATCCATATCTGTCATATTGTTGGTTTCATGTTTCCAGCGGGGTGAAGGAGACGGTCAGTATCACTTTCTCGTCACCCAGGTTGAACACTTTCAGGCAGTCGTTACTGATAGTCCTTTTCAGGATGTCTCCCCGGTATCGGGAATTGCGTACCTTGAAGGTAAAATCATCAATGAACGAGCTGATGCAATGAAGCACGTGGTCGAATTCTTCCTTACCATACCGTTCCATTTCAGGGAAGATGCCTTTCAGATGCGCCCGCAGGCTCAATATGTAGTTCGGGGTCTTGCCCGTGATTTTTCCCGAGTATGTGATTTTGTATTTCCTGTCCATGATATGCCGTTCCATTTAATCGTTACTGTCATACCAGCCCTCGATCTCATCGAAATAGCCGTTCGAGTCCCATTCTTCCAGCAAGGTGGTCGGGTACGTCCATTCAAGGCTGTAAAACAGATCCTGGCACACCTCTTCATTACCCTTGCACAGGGCGAGCAGTGAGTTATGCGTGAAACAGCCGTCACTGCTCTCCGACACACGCCAGTCCTCACGGTCTTCTGCCGCGTATTCAGGTACATAGCACACTTCATCGGGGCGGTTGAGAAAGGCATCCTCGTTCTTGTAGATGTTTCCTTCCCCTCCGTATTCCAGTTCATAGAACACACCTTCCGGCGTTTCTATCCTGTTGCCAATCTCTATCATAGCGTTACCGTTTCGTGGGTATATATAATCACCATCCGGGAGGAGAGCACCTTGTCGCGTACCGTGGGGTTGGCGATTGCCCAATCGGAATGGAAATGCATGTCCGGAATGGATGCGGTGTCCACAATATCGCCCCCGTTTTCCAGATGGAGATAATCCGGCTGATACAGGTCGCAAAGGAATTTGCCGTCCGTATCGCTGATGGCGTATATCTTGCCGTCGAGTGCGGCCGTCATCTCCTCCTCGCTGCGGTAGACCAACAGGTATTTACAGCCGGTCTTCATCTCTTCCGCAATCCGCTTATGCAGTTCTTCAGGAGATAATTCACGCAGTCTTGACACGACCGCCCCGATACTTTCCACGGCATCGTAGCTGTCCAAGACATCATGGCAGGTCGTTTCAAACTCCTCTTTCGGACGACCCGCAAAATTGATGGTACGGACTTCCTGCCCGTGCCCGCCGAGCAGGTAAAAGGGCGTACCGTTCCATTGTTCCTTTCTGACAGAGAGCGGCCGGGAGCATTCCCGTGTCTGCCGGTTCACAACGGCATACAGTTCCAGACTTTCCCCGCATTCCATACGCAGGATATGCCGGGCGAACTCCGTAAATGTCATGATTTTGATTCCTTCCCCGTTCGCCGTGAAGAAATCCTGTCTTGTCTGTTTCATAAATCCGTTTTTTTAAGAGTAGGTAATCGTTTTGTATAAGGGGTGGAATACTCACCTCGTTTTGAAAAAAAAGACCGCCGCAGCCGTAGCCGCGACGGCCCGTCATCATTATGGCATGTGATGAACAGGTTCTATTTTCGTTATTCGGCCTCGTAGTACGGTACGCCGTGCCTTACCACTGCTTTTTCCATTTCTTCCCACCAGATTTCACTATGGCGGTCATTGTCAAAATCTATGGGCTTTCTTTTACCGAGCCGCAGCCGGTCCCGTGTCTCCATTTCCGTTTCGTACACAATCTGTTCCATTTCTTCGTCCGTAACATGGTAGGTATCGAACGGCTCCGGCAGAGATTCCAACTCCCTGCGTGACAGCTCGGATTGCCCGCAGGTGAAAACCTTGTCATAGAAAGCGTCATCTTTCGGCGGCAGTTCGGGTTCCTGTTCCGGCAGCACATCCAAATAATCCGACTCGTACAGGTAGTTTTCGTCGCGCCCCTTCGTCTGCCGGTTGTTCTTGAACTCTTCCAGATCACTTTCCGTCAGGCGGAATTCCTTCTTCTTACGCCGCAGGTACTCCATCATGTTTTCGAGGGAGGAGAACGGGGCTATGAGCTCCATGGAAGAACGGTTGTGCCAGGCATCGCTCCGGTACAGCAGGTAGACCTGCGGGCGGTTCCGAGCCGCCTCCTTACGGTATTCGCCGAACTCATACAGGGCGTTGTCGAAACTTCCGAATGCCAGCCGGACTTTGTCTTCGACGGATATGGACTCCCGGCATTCCTCGAAACGGCGTTGCACGTATCCGATGAAATCCACGTCTTCCAGAGTCTCCATGACCGTGCTGTCATCAGTCGAGAGCGCGATGTCAGCTCCTGCGAAATTGTCGGCTGACAGCACGTGTTTCTCTTCATTGTATTCGTCTTCCGCCCTGCAGACGGCCAGACCGGGCGTTTCTGCCTCGATCTCCACGACCTTACGGAGCGTCTCTTCGATAGCTATCCGGTATTTTTTCATTGTATGATGTTTATTTGTTTCAGTTCACGTTTGTAGTTTCTCAATGACGGCTTGTGCCCTTTCTCCCTTACGATCTGGCGCATCTGTGCAAAGGTGTATGCCTTCTCCATGTCCAGGCCGTAGTCCGTGGCGAATGCCGTCATTCCGATATAGCAGAAGCCGAACTTCCGGTGCAGCATGTCGGCCGTATAAGGAGTCATGTCTTCCGCCAAGGTTACGGGGACAGCCATTCCCCGGATCTTGAACTTCAAGCCCTCGATAAGGGTCCCGCAGTTGTCGCTGTGGTAGGTCAGGTCCCTGCGGCGGGCGCAGTAACCGATGGTCTCACCCATGAAGGTGTTGCGGAAGATTTCCGTACGGTTCAGGTCCTTCAACTTCTCGACACCGTAATAGCAGACCGCCTGTACGGCTTTCAACGCTTTGTCCACACGGGGTTTGACAAAGCGGGGGTCGTTTTCCGCCACGATCTTTTCCAGCCACGTGCGGTGGAAGGTTCCGACAGGCACGTCGAACACCTTCTCCGGCGTGCAGTATTTTGAATCCGACCGCGTCATCATCAGATGTGCCGAGGACGGCTCGTATTGTTCTTTCAGGTAAAAGGCCAGACAGGTATTGCCGACTTTGCAGTAAGTATAGTCGTCACGGCTGTTTTTCAGCGACAGCATCGTGGTTTCCCCGCCGTAGAACTTCTCGGGCAGTCCGGTCTGTCGGCAGAACTCCGTGAGGAAATGTCCGGGGATGGCATGTGCATAACTGCGCTCCTGGTAGCACTCCTTCGCCATTTGCGGAGTGATGAACCGTTTGGCAAAGTCACAGATATGGTAATGACCGTAATCATACGCCGCCTGCGTGTTCGCGGAGCTCTGGAACTTTTTGGGCATCTGGCGGAACCAGCGGAAACTCGTCCCGTGCTCCATGCAGTAGTCGACAAATTCCCGCGTCCATACATTTTCAGGAAATTCGGGACAGTTGCCGTTTCTTCGGATGAATGCCTTGCACACTTCCACCGTGAGCAGGGATTGTTCAGTTTCCTCGTCGATATAGCAGTTCGTCTCCCGTTTGCTGTTATCGATGGCAATGACCAGTCTTTCCGGTGTCTTGAACCGCTTCGGCAACTCCCCGAACATGTAAGGGTGTTTCTCCATCAGCCGGTCCGCCAGCATGTCGTCCAGATATACCGACAACGGCTTGAAAAACTGGGGGTCTGTGATGAAGTTTTTTCCTTCGGTCGAACAGACAGCCGCATGGAGAATCTCATAGGAATAGAACCGGGCGGGAACAAGCGAGAGGTCATGTTCCGCCATCTTGCGGTAGTATGCCGCAGTCTTGAAACGGGACGGCACGACGGCATCGGTAACCGTGCTCAATATTTTCATCCCGTCGAGCATCCCGTAATAGAACTCTTGAGTCTTTACCTCAACGGGGACATATCCGAGGATAAGCCCCGTTTTCATGACGGCGTCTGTCCTGCTGTCCGTGTAATACGGGTCGTAAATATAGCTGCGCAAGGCCAGGTATGCCAGTTGCGCATCCCAAAGGCGTTCAGGTATGAAGGCGAGAATGTCGAAATCCCCGCGTCCGTTTCGGATGACCGCTTCTGCCATTTCTCGGGTAACCATTGCTTCGGGAACGGCCGTGATATTCTTCGGTTTTTTGCGCATGGCGTAGTCACAGACTGCTCCCGAACGGTACGCCTCCGGAATATTGCGCAGCTCGAAGCTGTGCCAGCTCTCCGTGCTGCCCGCGATGATTCGTTCTATACGTCCGGGTGTGAGGAAACGTCCCGGAATATGGCTCAGCACCTCTATTTCCTTGCTTTCGACGGCTGCTTCCACGATCTCTTCCGTGAACAGGTGTTCCGGCAGCCATTCTATGGCCGATACGATGTTATTGTGCCGCATACAGTTTCTTTTTAAGGTTGGACGAACGGACGATTCTCACAAGGCGGCACCCCCGGTAGACATAGAGTATCCTGGATTCCCGTTCGGCGAGTTCCTCAAGTCCCTGCCAGTGCTGCGGTGTATTTATCTTTTCGAGTCGGACATGGTTGTTCACATATACCGTGATCGGTTTCATGCTGTCATGGGAGGGCGTATCTTCGACGAAGAGCGGCTGTTCACAGTATTCTCCCTTGTCCATGACATGCCATCTGCCGTTATCGAACAGGAGGCACGTGTCCTCCATGCGGCCGAAAATGTCTGCGTTGTCCGCGATGCGTGATGCGGATTGCCGCGGTGTTTCCCGTCCGTCACGGATCTTTGAAAAACAGTGGACGGTATCGCCGGTTCCTGTCCATTTTCCATAGGGTGACGGTCCCAGTTTTTGTATGTCGCCCAGCGACAGCAGGGCATCTACCCGTCTGTCATTGGGATAGAACACCCGGAGTTTCCTCACAAGGTCTTTTGAAAGCGTCTCATGGAGCGCCTTGATGTGCCGGACACTGCCGTCCGGCAACAGTTTTCCGATTTGTATGCTCATAATAGTGCTATCTCTTGTTGTTGAAGTATAGCCGGGTCGTCCTTCTTTCGATTGACAGTCCGGCTTGAAAATTATGATTTACAGAAGTCTTCGGACTGGTATCCGGCCATGTCCGGTACGGAACCGCGTGTCATTCCGTCCTGTCGTCTTCCCGTCTTTTCATTTTCAGTTCCCTGCCGGTTGCCGTGCGGCAGAGCGGCAGTTTCCCGGAAGCGGTTTGCTTGCATCCCTCGACGAGCCGTCCTTCAGACACCATTTTCCCGTACATTTCCCTGATATAACGGTATGCCGGGGAGGTGTTCGAATAAACGGACTTCCCACGGAGTGTCTTGACACGCAGCTTTTCGACGAGTATTTCCAGCACCTGCTCCCGGCTCTTGTACAGGTTCCGGCGCTTGGTGCGGAAGGCGTCGAGAAAGACACCCCCGATAGTCATGTCATGAGTCTTGTGGTAATACGCGAGTTCTTCCTCCTCCGTCAGGTCGAGAATCTCGCCGTAAGTGTCAGTACGTAGGTACCGGAAGGTCGTTCCTTGTGCCAGAATCTTCTCGATAAGCTCCATGTGCTCTTTAAGAACAGGGCCCGATAACGATTGGGGATGACAGTACAGGCATGTCTTTCCGAGATACACCTCGGGACAACCGTCTTTGTATTTGTTTTCCTTGATGCTGAACCCTGTTTCCGTGAAAAGGCGCTTTACCTCGTCGAAGAAGCGTCCGGCTTTCTCTTCCGGCATGCGACCGCCGTCATAGCCGGACTCGACGCGGAAGTATGTGTCGATATATATCGGTGTGTCCATTTACAGTTCTGATTTTGATATGTTATATAAAGCATAGCCCGGAACCTCCCGCTCGGGTTCCGGGCATCGTTGAAAATATTCTCATAGACGTATGGAATCGAACACTTTGTCGATGTCCTCCTGCGCCAGCCCGATGTAGCGCCGGGTGGTTTCCAGGTTGGAATGGCGGAATATCTGGTTGAGCAGGATCAGGCCCTCGGCCGAGCGTCCCATCAGCTCGTAGACATAGCGCCCGAAAGTCTTGCGGAAGGTATGTGTGGAGAATGCCCTGATCGGCAGCCTGTACCTTACCTTGAATACCTTGAGCAGCCTGTTGATGTATTCCAGCGAGTAAGGTTTCCCGGTACGCGGGCTGAGAAAGATGTACTGTTCGGGGGCGGGTTGTCCGAGCATCTCGTACAGGAAACGGTTCTTCTCCTGCACGTCCCTGTTGAACTTGATCAGGCGGTTTTTCTTTGTTTTCTGCTCGATGCGGGTCATGGTGCTTTTTCCTAAGATGTCTTTCCAGCGCAGGGTCCTCACGTCGGAGGCCCTGCATGCCGTGCAGAACGACAGCCAGCAGTAGGTCTCCCACAGGTACTCGCCGTCCTTCTCAAGCCCGCGGACCAGCCTGTTATATTCCGCTATGGGCAGGTAGTCGGCTGTCGTCAGTTGTCCCTTGATTCTTGTCACGTGGCAGCCTTTTAAGATTCCGGCAACCCTTCCGAGAGCATCAGCTCGGCCAGCGCCCCGTTCTGGGGAATCATGGCCGGAATGTCCGTACGTCCGGGCTTGTAGATTTCGGTTGCCACGTTATAGATATCCCACGCCGTGAGCGTCTTCTTCTCTTCGGTGAGTTTGAGCAGGTCCTCGGTGAAGATGGAAATCTGGGACTGGTTCAGGGGATAGGTCTCCACCTTGGACGAAAGACGCTTGTCGGAACTGTCATGCGATACGCGCAATGCTGTCAGCAATCCGATGTAGGCGTACATCTCCACCGGGGTAATTACTTTCGCTTTCAGGCGGCGGATGCGTTCCCTGTCCTCGTTCATCTGTACCTCGAAGTTCGAGAGCCACTCGTCTACACGACCGAAAAGCTCTTCGGTGGTGACTTTGTCTTTCCCGTAGTTCGACACACTGCGTTCGGGGGAGAGGATGCACTGGTTGTGGCACACCCTGACGCACGGGCCGATGGCCGCCTGGATGCCGTCCTGATGGAAGGCGATGACAAGCGTCGTGGTCAGCTCGTCCGTTTCCCATTCCTTAATGCGGATGGTCGTATAAACGCGGCGCAGGATATGCGCCTCGACGGCCATCGCCCCGTACTTTTGTTCCACCTGGGGCAGGACGACCACGCCGGGCTGTGCCTTGTTCTTGTTCTGGGCGGCGAAGATTTCCTCCACCTCGTAATTCAGGTTGTGTTTCTGGCAGATGTCCGCCATGCGCTCTATCACCTCGTAATGGTAGATTCCCTTGAGCGGGTTGCCATAGATGTCATTTTCCTTGTGTGTGCGCCGGAGCGTGTCGAGCGTCATCACCTCGACGTTGTTGTTCTGGAAATCGAACTGCACGGGGGCGGCCGTTGTTGCTAATGCTGTTGCCATAATGATTGATATTAAAAAAGTTATACAATAAGAAAGGCGGTGAACCGTTGTCCATCGCCTTTCCGGAATTCATTTTGCGGTTTCAGGCAGGTAACGCCTGCATATCAGGTCCGTGATACTCGGGTAATACACGTTGCCATAAGTTCCGTATGGTCCGAAACGGGCAAGGAAGCGGAAGTAAAAATCTACCGGACGCCGGTAGCTCGTCTGTATTTTGGTTTTCAGCAGGCGGTAGGCGTACTCGTCAGAATTTTCCACCTTGACCTTGCGTCCGTTGAAATAATAGTTTCCCTCCTTATCTGAAGAAAACGATACCTCTTCCTTTGCCGGACGCTCGCCGGCAACGACCCTGAAGAAGTCCTCCAGGGAGCGGCAATCCTGGTATTCTACCGGAATCGTGTCGCCCTCTCGCAGTTTCACGTCCAGTTTGTCAAGCAGTGTCTTGATGGCGGGCGTGTAGATATTTTCGGATTGGAAGCATCTTGTATCCCGCCAGTATTTCTCGAAAAGAGAGCCGGTTTCAAGGAGTAGGAACAGGGTTTCACGCGCTGTCTGCGGTTTATCGGCCAGATATGGAATATACTCGGTCACCAGTATGGAAAGTGAAAGATACTCCTCCGGTTGCAGTTCGCTCTTCTGGTGCAGGTTACAGTGCCTCTCGAGCAGGGAGTCGATGTCGGCTTCCCGCAAGCTTTCGTCCGTCCATACCAGGCAACCTTCTTTCTTGCAGGCGGGACATTTATCCGCTCCATACGGCAGGAGCATCACCTTGCCGCAATCGGAACAGGTGACCAGGTCGCCTCGTTCCGTATAAACATCTACCGTTTCCATTCTCAATCCTCCGCGTAAGGCCATTCAAGGCAGCAGTCATTGCATACGGCCACGCCCTCGTCACTCAGAATGTCAATATCTGTGCCCCCACATTCGGGGCATACCGGTACCTTTTTCTTGTCCATTCGTCGCTCTGCCGCTTCTTCCGTCAGAAGCAGCGGCACCCAGTATGCCGATGTGCCGAAATCCCGTATCCCGTTTTCATCCTGTATGGGTTCACAACCTTTCGTTCCCATGTATTTCTGGGAGTCCGGCCAACACACGGCACGGTAACACTTGTCCCGTTCGGGAGATTTGCCGGTATGGCGTATATAGTCTTCCTCGGGCACGTAAAGCGCCCCGTTCTCCCCGCTTCCCCATGCCGGATAACCGGTTCCTTCTTCCTCGAAAGGAGCACTTTCCTCGGGAAATTCCACGAGTGCATATAACTTGTCATCCCATGCCAGGGAACACTCGCCGCAGTGGAACCGACTTTCGTGAATATCATAACGGATATTTTCCGAATTGCATTTCGGACAGATAATGTCTTTTGTTTTTACTTTCGGGAAACTCAGGATTTCTCCGGCAATGATTTCCATGCTGGGCCAGAACAACTGTTCGCAGTAATCGTCGGCCATCTTTTCCGCCAGATTCTGCATGTCGTCATCGCTGATCTTTTCCACATCGAAACCTTGTCCTTCCAGGTCATCGCGGTGGACGGACGTGATAGGGAAATACCCGGCGTTCAGCTCCCGGATAAATTGTCTTTCCTCTTCTGTCGGTTCGGGTAAGTTGTTGAAATATTCCCTGAGCCGTTGATAAAGTTCTCTTACCATAATTATATTCCTGTTTTTAATCTAATATCCACCAGTCGAGGACCAGTAGTTCCGGTCCATGATTTTTTCAAGTTCGAGGTCGGAACGTTCTTTCCAGAGGTCGAAGTCATCAAGCAGCTCCGTTCCGTCCTCCAGAGAAAGCACAGTATCCTCATTGTCAAACAGATAGTCTTGTATGTCATATCCGGACGGATAACGGTTTTCCCGGATGATTTCTTCTGCAATTTCCTTGTCCATTCGGTTGCCATTTTTTCAGTTCGCCGGTATTGTAACCGGATTCATTTGTTTTGTCTTTTCCTTGTAAAACCTGTCGATGGCAAGGAAGTAGTCCTCCGCATCCCAATCAGTGCCCGCATGCTCAGTCTCGAATTCTTCCGCCCACTGGACGATCTCGGCATTGACGGCACGGGAGTCCCTGTCCTCCCACAGGTTGTCCGCCCCGGCATTGTAGGCAAGGTCCACGACAGCCTCCTGCAACTTGTTGTAGCCGTTACACTCTCTACCGTTGGAACGCAGCCATAAGTCCACGTCGACGGCATCCTCTTCCGTCGTCCCATTGTGCAGGCACAGGCACTGCCCGTTGCCGTTATGGCATACGAGGACCGGCCGTTTGGTGTCGGGGCATATCCGTACCAGCAGCTCATTGGCGGCAAGTGTTTCCGTATCATGCCCATTGAGCATTGCAGGAAGCGCCTGGCTGACCAGACTCAGGATTTCCTGTTCCTCCTTTGTCCCGGACGGCTTGGAAGCCAACAGGTTCTGTATGCGTTTAAGAAGATTGTAAATCATAATCAGCAGTCATTATGTTCTTTCCAGATTTTACGTTTCTCGTCATAGCCCTTGTTTTCCCACCATTCATTGCAGGTTTCGGCAAACCCCTGATGGTTGTCTCCGGCCGGACACTTGTCCTGACGGCAACCCGTGATCTGTTCCATTTGATTTGCGTCCAACGAGTTCCACCATTCCTCCATGCGTTCTTTGAACTCTTTTAAAGTACAGAATGGCTGATGGTCCTCGCATTCGTCGCACCAGTTATCATAGCGGTCTATACCCGTGGTACCGATGAATGTACGGGCATTCGGATCCACCCATGCCTGGGTCTGTATATTGTCTGAACCGCACCCCTCGCATACGACAATCTCGTCGTCATTGACATCAGCGGAGATGAACCCGTGTTCTTCCAGCCAGTGGGCAATCTCAAGCAATCCCTCGGTCTGTACCTGTCCGATGGGCTCATCGAAATCCTCGCCGGCTTCGCCGTTGAGCGTGCAGAGCAGTTTGCCGTTCCCGTCGATGAAAAGTTCATAAACGGTCGCACTTTCATAACCGCCGTATCCGTAAAAAGCGGAATTGTGGACCACCACTATCGGGGAGGTTTCATACTCCGCTGATTCCGCCTCCCGGTAATGTACGCCGCAGTTGCGGTAGAACGTGCCGATGATGTTGTTCTCCTTCTTCACGGCGTCGCGGATTTTCTCCATAAGTGATCTTCTGATGGAGATGATACTGAGGTGCGCATAATCCTTACGGAGACGTCTGTACACTTCCTGCTCGAAGTTGCCTCGAACAGAGTCGAAAGGGGATACGCCGGCGTTCTCCCGGATATATTTGTCCTCGTTAAAGTTGTAGCGCCGGCAGACAATATTCTTGACGCGGCGGAATTCCTCTCCGGCAAATTTGAGGATACTGTTCTCGCCTAGCGAAGTCGGAAAATAGCAGCGGGGCATGTGCACTGTCATTTCACGGTAAAGTGTGTCATCGTCTTCCGGAAAGGTTCTGTCTGTTTCCGGCTTTGTAGGTTTTTCCTGTTCCATGTTGCTTGTTTTTTATCTGTAGTTGAACAATTTCCGGTTTGCCGCCCGTTGCATGGCGGTCACCATATTCTTATGTCATAATCTTTAAAATAGTATTCCAACTCTTTTAATCCTTCCAAAGAGTGCAGCTCGTTCTTTCCGGTCACTTCGATGTCGACGGATACTGCATTTTCATCTTTGATGTTTACTTTGGCATTGTCAAACACGCATCTTACATATTCTGCAATGCATGAGGCAGGCAGGTCGTTTTTTACAATATTAAGTACCATATTATTTATTGTTCATTAAATGTTTGCTACGTCCATAAACCGGGCACCGCTTGCGGTATCTGCATTCGCCCCGGGCCGCGTCGGTATGCGCCCGGTGCCATTCATCCCAGCTCTTCACTCCATTGTCTGTAAGGAATATGATCAGTTGCATGCAGCAGAAACCGCGTTCCTCACGTTTCCGGTCATGAAGGTTGGCCAGCCCGTTATCTTTAGGTTTCATACAGGTTTGATGTTACGGCAGGTTTGCTCGAAACGCCTTCATGGCATATCATTAAAACCATGAGACATGCACATAGGCATCGCTTTGGTCACTGCCGTTGATTAGACAATCAAGTACTTCGATAAACTTTTCCCGGTCCATCCCGGCCTTTGCCAGGCAGGAATAAAATTCTTCGGCATTCTGCCGGAAGGTTTCATCCTGTTCTGAGATATGTTTTCTTAGCTGCTGCAGACCCGAACGGGCTATTTCGAAGTCATCGGTATAGGCGTCTTCTGCGGAGTTATCAACTTCGAACATTGTCAGGATATCATAAAAGATATCCTGACCGCCCCCGCCATACATACCCGGATATTTGTATTCGATTTGCCAAACTCTGGCTACATGTAGTTTCTGGCCATTATCTTTTCATTTTTCGGATTTGTTGTCTTATGCAGTGCAGCATCAATTCGATACCACGGATGCTTTCCTCATTCTCTTTCAGTTTGTAATAGTAGGCGTTCGCTTCGTCGTAGTCTTCCCGTGCCTTGCGCAATCTGCATTCCTTGGCGTCACGGACCTGTTCATGGGACAGGTCGTAACCGATGAACTCGTCCATGAAACAGGAAACCGTACGCCCGTAATAGTGGTCCGTGCGGGTTTCCACCGCAGTACGGATGATGTCGTCGCACCGCCTTCCGAGTGTCCGGAGTACGTCGCTGATATGCCGGTCATGGTACTCGTAACCGAAGAAACGGGTATACCACTCGTGTTCCTGCCGGTTTGTCTTCCCCGCGTAATACTCGTACCATTGGGCGTCGCACTTGGTGTGCCTCTGGGTAACCTTGAATATGGCATACTCTTCACCGATCCATGTAAAACGTGAGAGTATCTCACTCGCTTCTTCCTCATAGTAGCTATCCCGCCAATTCAATTCTTCGGTCTGGCTGAGCGGGAGGAATGACTGTTTGGTGATCCACTGCCCGAAACCTTTGTGCGTGACATGCGGAAGCACTTTCACGACCTTGCTCCATGCCTCGTTGCAGGCTTCATCCAGTGAAGGGAAACTTTCAGGAAAGCGTTCCCTGTCCGTTCCGTCTCGCAACACCTCGTTCCAATCTTTGTCGCAGACAATGAGGGTGAGGTCCTCCCTCACATGGCAGTCGCGTTCGCAATAGCCGTAGGGAGCATCGCAGAGCGTGTACCACTCCTTCGGTCCATAACCGTCGTCACGTCCCAGATAGCGTTTGGGCTTACCCTTCTCTGTCTGCACCTCCCACACTTCCGTGCAGTTTCCACGGTCGATATGGTGCAGGCGTACCCTGATTTCCTTGTTATCTCGTTTTTCTTCCATGTCGTTCATTTTTAGTATGGCCTGTCTTTTTCTTTTCGAGAATCCGGTAGATTTCTTCAAGGTCATGCTCATTGTCTATCGGTTGCCCGTATTCCGTATCCACGATGACCACCCTGGCATTGGCCAGGTGACATCCTGCTATCGTCTTGTCATAGCCGCTCCATTCAGGATTGATTTCTGTTACCGTGTCAAATTCAAGTCCGTATGATGTCTTCATTGTATTTCCAGTTATTATGCGTATTTTTCTATTTTATGCTACCGCTTTGTTCTGCCCGTCGATAATATGCCTGCATTCGGCTTCCAGTTCTTTCATACATTCCGTACCATAGAATCCCCAACAACTGTCCAGTTCATTGTCATCGTCACTTTCCGGCATGATGCGATACCCGAAAACTTCCCCGGTATAGTAGTTGTCAAGGGTACTGATTTCGTCTTGCAGGTATCCCTCGATCCGCTTCCTGCGTTTCGCGGTGATGTTCTTCCACCCGTATTCCCGGCGCACCTTGTCCAACGGTACCGCGATGATTCCGAAAAATCCGGAATCCCACGGGCAGCTGAACGGCGAGGTGGATATTGTAATGCCGCCATGGTCGTAGAGGTAGACCGGCAGGGCGATATATTCCTTCAGGAACGATTCCCGGAAATTTCCGATATGCCCTTCAAAAACCTTGTCGATATCGAAGTGGTCATCAAACTCCTTCTCCGGGCGGTAGCGACGATGTGCCGTATAAAGCGTACCGAGATTGTCATATGCTTCACGCGGGCTTCGGGCGTCATCATCATAATAGATGTTGATGCGGTACCCGTTATATTTGATTTGATTATATAGATTCATTTGCCTGGGTATTATGTCTTGTTACAAAGTCTTACAAATTGTTCCGTAATCTCGTCCCGCTCGAACTCGTCGCAGTTCAGGTCGAAGAATATACCCGAAGCCGCGAGCATGTCACGGGCTTCCCCGTAGGTAAGGTCGTTCCTGTGCCTGTATCTGTCCACCATGTCCCGATGTTCGGCTTCCGCCCGGTCGTGCAGCCTCATTTTATACAGCCTGTACCATGCGGGGAACTGTTCCTTGGAAACCATATTTTCCAGCTGCAAGTCCCGGTATCTTCCCGGTGCCAGCAGGATGTGGCTGTCAATGTAGGACTTCGCCTCGGCTATGATTCCCTCCCTGGTGAAGGGACGGTGGGAGCGTGCCGTGAAATGCACCCATCCACCATGCAACGGGTGTTCGATTTCAATCTGCACACCCTGCCTCCTGACATGTACCACGATATAGGCGGTCTGGCCGGGGAACATATCGTCCTTGAGGCTCACTCCCCGGCAGGCCGGCGGGTCAACATGGATGTAGTGGTCCTGCCTTGCGCCCCCGAGGAACCTTTCAAGCTGCCGCATCGACTGGCGGTAGATGAATGTCCCCACGCGGCACTGGCCTCGGCGGATGTCGCCGTAATAGTACTTTCTTGCCCTTGCTCCGGTAATGCGGGACTCGTCCGATGCCTCGAAATAGCTCCGGTAGGTATCGTCCGTACGGCAGAAATCATATATTTCCTGAAAAGTCCTTGTTTTCATTTGTTACTCCTTTTTATGTATTGTCTTCTTCCGGCGGGGGAAATTCCCCCGTCCTGTAAAATATCTCTCCGAGACGGTCAGCCTGTTCCGCCAGACCTCTCTTCCGGACAGCCGACACGGCATCGCGTGCGGCCTTTTCGTACATGCCCAGCAGTACCGCCTCGGGCAGGCGTTTCGTCCGCCACACCTCCTGTGCGGTGGCGAGCATCTCCACCTCGCAGCCCAGATGGCTGGCCGTGAGGATAATGACGGCATTGCCGATGAAGTTCGGTACGCGTTCTTCCTGTTGTTCTCCTTTCATTGTTCCGTGCCTTTAATCCGTTTCGAACTCGTCTTCATAGACCTCGATCTCCTTCCTGCTCTCGCAGATGCGTACCAGCCAGGTGTATTGGAGCCGTTCCAACAGTTCTATACGGCGATAGCCCTTGTAGGGCACTTTCAGCGTTGCAATGTCTCCCGGTTTCATGTCAGGCGGGTATTTCAAACTGGACATGGAAATGGAATTCGCTTATCAGGCTGCAAATCTGCGGTACTGATTTAGGATCCTCCCCGTAAAGGTAGAAGATGGTCCGGCAACGTGTCAGGCATCGGATACCCTGTTTTCGTAACCGGTACAGCAGGTAGGCCCTGCGTCGTAGTTGTTTCTTGCTCATCGTATAAAGGATTATGTCGTTTTGATTAGAATAGCGGTGTGGTCGTCAAACAGGGGCATCTCTTTACGTTTTCGATGTAATGCCTCCATTGAAAGATGCTCATCTTGTGTTAACAGGGATGAGCATCATTTCAATGGAGGGAGTACTAATTTATTCTGACCCGCCACACCGCGCCGCCTACCGGGCGGATGGTGATGACGGCCTATTTCTTACGCCATGCCGCCATCTTCTTTTTGATGTTGATATTGTTGTCCGCCAGCATTTTTTTCAGGACTGCCAGCAACCGCCAGCCTTCTCCGTTTTTATACTCTTCCGCCTTGGCTGACAGGAACGTCAGTGACTGGTACTTGTCCAGACGCCGACCCCGGTCATTGACAGCCGTGCAACCGTGGAAACGAATCAGGTTCTGCATGGTAAAGAACGCCCCGGCTCCCTTATAGGCATCCATCCATGCCTTGCTTTGAGGAGTGCCCCATGGCAGCCGGATACGACGGTCATTGAACTGTCTGACCGCGTTGTAAAGCTGTGTGGCGTCCAACGCGTGCCTGATGTGGGTTATCGCGATGGAAAGCGGGTAGTACAGTTTGGATTGCAGGTCCTCCACGAAAATATTACGGCCGTGTATACGCTTGTAGGGAACTCCCTTGCATTTTCTTGTTTCCAGGTTGCCCACGTGTTTTTTCAGCGCGTTGACATAGTCGCTCGCGATGGCCAAAACCACATCACGGTTGAACCAGCGGTTTCTCTCGGCAAAACCCGTGATGTCCTTGTGTTCCATCTTCATCTGGGCGTGCAGCTCGTTCAAGAGCATTTTCCACTGGTAATCATAGCCTTTCCGGTGAATCATCTCGGTCACCCCTGCCGGCTCTTTTTCACGGTAATGCGTGTATGACATCATATGGAACATTTGTGCCATGACCCACCGGCGGAAGAGTCGGTTGTTGGGAACGGTACCCTGTGCCATGATGCTGCCGAATATCGGGTCGTTGTCATCCAGGATGGTAAGTTTCCCGTCTTTGTTGGAGGCGATATACTCGCCGCCCTCGGCTCCCTGCATGGCGAACAGGCAGCTCACGTCCACACCGGCACCGCGGAGTGCCTCGATACGCTCCCGCGCCCCTTTGGGAAGTCCGGCAGGAGAATTATGGCCGGCCACCACCGGATAGACGGTGCCCAAATCCGAATTCTTGCCGATAACGGTGCCCGTGGCGGCAAATTCCTTGTCCGCGATGGCGAATTCCGTGCCGCATCCGGGGCACAGGACTTTTGTTTCTTGTTTCTTTCTACTCATTGTGAATTTGTTAATAATTGATTACTTCCGGGTTCCACCCATTTTCTGAGTATCACCAGGTCCTTGTCTTTTTCGCTTTGCCAGAACCATTTGCCCATCGTTTCGGGATTCCATGTGAACCCGCCTATAATCCGGCAGAGGATATAGAATTCCAGCTCGAATTGCGCGGTATCCCGGTGTTGCCCGTACAGCATGTCCCCGTCCTCGAGGTCACTTTCGGGCAATGCCATGAAATACCGGCGGGACTTGCTCTGGCTGCGCTCCGATGGTATCGAATGTTTATAGCGGCGGTACAGCTCCTCCACATCCGTGAAAAAATCCCCGCAGCCGTACTCCGGCAACCACGGAGCGCCATCATACCTGCCGTTCCGTATCATGTGTCTCCCGTTTACTTTTAAACTTCTGGACTGGAAATCAATCCGGAAATTTGCGCCGTTCTCTATGGCGGTGACGGTTTCTCGGTAAATATCTTCCATTTTCTCACCTGTTTACAATTAATGGCACTCAAACCCCTGGCGCGTATCTTTATAGTCCTGATAAATACAGTAGGACTTCGGTCCTGAACCAGGTAGTTGCCTGGCTCAGGACCAAGCTTGAATACTGTATCTTGAATTTGGGTCCCTCGTGCATATGCGGTCGCGCTACCTTCTGTTCAGGGGACTCATCCGGACGGCACATCCCTTTAAAAACCTGATACGGGCCGCGAGTACAGCTGGAACCTGTGTCATCTGTCGTGTTAGCAGGAGATAACACAGGCTCCAGCCGTGTGAATTGCGGCTCTGTTGAAATCCCGGCCTTGCCCCCTTTGCCCTGTGCTGTTCTTTTTGCGGTTCCCGGAATGCCGGCACGTTCCTTTACAGGTCCGATGTCTGCTGTGGCGGAAGCCGGAATGGCGCCGTCGTATAACGTTAGGGATACGACGGCGCGAGACGGGCTTATCGGGGACAGCAGGCTGAATCCATTCCCCCGAACCGCACGTTCCCGTGCTGGAAAAGACTGAAAGTTCTCATAATACCGGCACATGGCTTTATGCTTCCGATGTATCCCGCGTATGGGTCTTCTGCGGAGTCCGAAGGCGACGGTCAGCCGCCTTCAGACTCGGAAAGAAGACGTTGGTACGCGGGATGCCCAAACCTATTCCTTGAACTTTCCCGGTGTGCTCCGGTAACGGGTACGGGACAGACGGCACATGACTTTAATTTCCCGATACATTACAGGCGCAGCCAGAATCGAGATGGGATTAACCGGGTGTTAGACCGGTTAATCTCGATATGGATTCTGGTTATAAGCCTGTAACGTTGAATAGCCTGCCCGTCCACCCGTTCTGCCGTGTGCCCGGCGTAACTTATAGCGATGCCACCAGCGTGTTGTACACCGCCCGGCTGGTCAGAAGGGCGTTACGCATGCAGCCGACAGTCAGGTAACCCGGTATGTCCCGGTCTGTTTTATCGCGGTTGGCCTTCACGTTGCGTCCCCGTCCCCGGACGATGCAGCCATCCGGTTTGGTTCGGACATATCCCAGACCGCCGATCTTGCACCTGCCCGTCTGAACGGCTCTAAAGCAGTCCATCACGAACTTGTTCAGCTCGTTGAGGTCACTCTTCACATTACAGACCGGCAATACCTGTATCGCCCAGCTGAACTCGCCCTTGTACAGGTAACGGTTCACGGCGTCCACGGCTTTTGCCAGTGTCGTGTCCCGGCAGCGGATTGTCCGCCGCTCGATCTCGTGCTGGAAGGTCTTGATGCGTGATGACGAGAGCGAGACCATGCCGCCCTTGATACTGAATCCTAAGAACTTGAACCAGACATCGGCTGCCAGGTATTCCACTTTCTTGGGATTTAGCTTCATGGATTTATCTTCCAGGCGTTTTTGGAGTGTGTCCATCGCTTTTTCATAATCCTTGCCGATAAAAAGCATATCGTCGGAATACCGGACGTAGTAGCCGTTCATTTGTGACAGTTCCCTGTCTAGGTCGTAGAGCAGTACATCCGCCAGCCAGCTAGCCACAGCACAACCCTGTTTCAAGGATTGATACTTGCTTTGCAACCGGTTATCTTCATCGAAATAGAGGTCCGAGTGGTAATATTTCCTAAGTACGTCTATCAGGGCAGACTGGCCGTGTTTGGCCTCCACCTTGTCGAACGCCTCGTCGATGAACCGTATCGGAACACTGTCGAAGTATTTGGAAAGGTCGGACTTCCAGCCCAGACAGCCGCTATTGCCGGTTTCTGTCATCCGGTGGCTGACTTCCGTAACTACCTTGCCGCACCCTATACCGGTCTGGTAGGACTTGCACGAAGAGTGCAGCATCTCCGGCATCAACTCGAAGAGCAGGTCGTTGGCGATACCCAGTACTACGCGGTCCATCGGCTCGTTTACGTACACTGTGCGGAACTCACCGTTGTCCTTGGGTATCTGCGCCGTGTGGGGAGGGGAAATCTCGTACTTTCCCCGGCGCATGGCATAGGCCATCGCCATACGGGTATGCTCGTCGGTCAGCCGAATAAGTTGGTCTTTCCTAATGTCTTTCAGCACGCCTTTCTCAATGGCCTTCGTCCACCGGCCTATGTCGAAGAACATTTGCAATATCTTGTCTTCATTCATGGCACTCAAAACTTTTTTGGGAAAGGATAAAATTCAGTATGTCCATGCCGGATTCTACGTCACATTCCTGCTCGTACTCCTCGCCCGTGTAGTAACTGTAACCCATGATGAAGATTTTCCCGTCTTTCCGGAGCGACGCGTTCGTGATGACCAGTTCCACGGGGTCACGGTCCACAACATGGAGATAGGTCGAGGATTGTTCACCGTTGTCATCAAGGCTGCCGCCACACTCGGAAAGCAGCTTCACGGACAGGGCGTAACATTTTTCATTCAGGGCTTTCTCCGCCACGTGATGGTTGTTCATCTCTTCCGTAAGTGTTCGGATGCGGTCACCGCGTCTCTGCTCGGGAACCGGTTCGAAAGCGGTTTCGAACATCCAGACAGGCATCCATTTATGGAAGACGGCGGGTCCCAAGCGGCATATGTAAACTTCATCGTTCTCTTTCTCCGTCTCCGGGATATCCATTCCCGAGGCTCGTGCTGCCGCTACGCTCATGCGCTCGAAACCGCCGAGGCAGGAAGGTGCCGACTTCAAACGGTAGGGACGGATGTTTCCTACAGGGACACCCATTGACATAAGTAGCATCCCCTTAAAAGTGTCGGTAACGGGAGTGGTTTGCTGTTTGTTCATTCTTTTATTCATTTTCTGGTCTTTGTACATACATTATGATTTCTCACGCATCCTCCGCAAGGGCCACAAGCCGCTCTTCCGGCAGCAGGAACTCCTCGTCCGTGAAGTAATAGCAGATTTTCCGGTCCACGGCCTCCGCCTCGTCCGATATGGGTGCGCCGTCTTTGCCGACCAGCACGTCTTGCAGACCCGTTACAGAGACCAGGGTTTTGTATTCCCCGCCCGTTCCACGGAACAGCGTCAGTTCCCTGACAAAATATTCCCTGTCATTCCATGTGATAATCTCAAACATTTCCTCCACTTCCGGGAACAGCCGGCACAGGACCGGAAACAGTTTGCAGGCATCGCTCCGGAGCATCAGGAAGACACATTCCATCAGGCATAGTCCGGCATCTTTGAGCATGGGCAGCAATACGTCCGTGCCTGCTCCGTTTGCCTCTGCCACTATCAGGGCTTTCCAGTATCCTTCCTGGAATGAGTCCGTCCAAGGGATGAGTTCGGCTGCCCTGACGGAATAGGAAACCGCGATTTCTTCCGGATTGTCCTCGTCCGTGGAAATCAGTCCTATTTTCGTGTCATCTTCGACAGGCTCCTTTACCGGCAGGCAGACTTTCATTTTCCGGAACGTGTCCGTGTCCTCGTCCGCCCAGTTGACAAAGCCGCCGAATCTTATAAAATCATATCTGCTCATTTGTCATTATTGTTTATTGTTATTTACCTTACAATTCTTCCGGTTCTCCATCGTTGATACTCCGGTAGAAACGGTCTCCGTCCGCCCACTTCTTGGCGGTGATAGCCAGCTCGAAAGCTTCCTCTATGGAAAGGCCGTCGGCGGGAAGGGCATCAAGGAGTTCTCCCATGCATACGTCATTCTCGCGATACTCTTTCTGCACCTTTCCGAGTGTCATTCTGCCCTTGTCCGTCTTTTTACGCCACAAAAGCATCTGTTGTATCCAATTTTTCATGCGATTCTTTTATTAAAGGAAATCCTTGGCATAACTGCGGGCTTCATTGAAAGTGTTGAAGCCGATTCCACTCATGCAAGAGATTGCCCAGTATCTTAATTTCCTGCTTTCGGCACGGGCAAGATAGATTTGCCCGATACGAATCCCGTCTTTGAGAATGTCATGCCGCTTGTCTTTTGTAATCCGTACCATGTTCCGACATTCACTTGTCCATTTTCCAAAATCCGTAATCGGACCCGTCACCGAGATGAGCACCGAAATAGTACCCCTCCGGTGAGTAACTATCGAGCGTGTCGAACAGCGATTCCAGCAATCCCGCCGCGTCATCGCTGTTCCACCAGTCTGCTTCTTTGTCCTCCATGGCATGGGCGGGGATGGCATTCATCACCTGCACGTACTCCGGTGTGTCACGGATAACGTCCAAGAACGCCGGAATCAGGTCCTGCGTGCGCATCGTGCCGTGGGAGATACTCTCTCCCGGCACGGCATGGAGGCGGTTTTGTGTCCTCTCGTCTATGAACATGGCATTTAGATAAAGGGCAGACGGGTATCTTCCAGCATGGAGGCCAGCATTTGACACATCTCGTATGAAGCACGGTTGCGGTCGTCAATGCAGCGTGAATCACGCCCTGCCATAGCGGTAATGGAAGCCTTTACCGTTCTGAAGAATGTCTGTTCCAGTGTCTTGTGGAAATAAGGAAGAGCCTGGGCGAAACGTTCGGACTTGAATCCCAAATCGTTCATGGCGTATTCCAGCTGTTTGGCCGCCTTGTACTCGCGGCTGTTCTCCAGGCTTTCCGGAATATCACCGAACTGTGCGGTCCGGAGCTGGCGTTCCAGTTCGATGACGGCCACCGAAAGCAACAGCTTGATGGCTTCCGGGTTGCCGATACCGTGTTTCTGCCCGTCAGCGGTATGGAACTCGATCAGGTTTACACTGTTATTCTCTTGTAATTCTTTGTAGCATGCGAGGGTCTTGCTGAGCGCTTTTGCTTTCTCTTTATCCATAATTTTATCTGATTTGATTGTTATTGCACACAAGTACGTCCCCAACGATGAAGTCTTTCGACGCCGGGTGATGAGCACGGAATATCCTGCTCGCTTCAAGATTGAGGGACAGAGGGATAAATTTGCCTTCCTCGTTGACGACCATTGTCGTGTTCCCGTCCAGTTCCACCAGTTCGATGTAGCCGCCGACAATCGCCTGCATCTCCTCCAGCGTGAAGTCTGAGCCATTGGCTGGCTGCACGGGTTGGCGTGTTCCGTCCGTTTTGATGATTTCTGTCATAGTTGCTTTGAAATTTTAAGATTCATGACTCGCCAGTATATCCAAAATCTGTTGCAAAGGGAATTTTTCAGTCCAGAATCGCTCGTCGGTATGTTTGCCGTACGCCCGGTATCTGGCTTCCCCGTTTGCAAATACCGCCAAGATATGGCTGACCAGCACATTGTCCGGCGGAACCAACCTTTCCAGTTCCGTTTCGGTCAGTTCCACGAAGCACCAGTTATTGTCTTCCGGCAAGTCCTCGCTGCCCAGTATCCCGTCCTCGTCCGGCTGGTAAAAACCAACCGATATGTCATAAAAGTTCAAAGACTGGAAACTGATGTCATCCTTGAATGGCTTGACGGCTTCCAGCCTGCCGGACTGTGTCTGTCTCCACTCTTTTGACAGGTACACGATTGCAAAGTCGCAGCAATCCCATGCACTGTCAGTTCCTGCCTTGAGCAGGAGGTATGGGGTAGGTTCATTTGAGATTTTCATCGTATTTCCCTCCTTTTATGCCACGCGTGATACCGTTTCACGGTGCGTAGCTGGTTAATGATATGGCCAAAAAGCTTGCGTGAATAGATGCGGTAATGGAACACAGCCGAATACTCGCATACATTGCCGTGAAAGTCCACGTGGGAGCGGTCATCCGCAAAGTCGAACAAGTCGCCCTGGATTTCCAGCGTGTATTTGTTCTTCCGTAGCCAGTCAAAAAACTCGAAGATGTCCTTCTTTTGGGAGTAGAAAGTACAGTATTCGTAGCGGTTTCCGCGCAGGTTCCTCAGCAATGCCGCCATCTCGTTCCGTTCCCGGCGGTCGCCAAATTCGGATCCCGTCCGAGTGGCGAGGTTCTTCAGGAAATATATTTTACCTCCATACTCGAAATAGTACGGTATGTAGGTGACCGTCTTTTTGTACCAATTGACATATTTGACAAAGGAAGCCTTCTTGACGATGGCGGGATGCAGGTTTACTTTCTCCATGTGTTCCCGAATCTGGCGGTAGATTTCCACATTGGAAAGACGTACGGGACGTTCCGCCCGGAAATACCTGCCGTCCGACTCGAAACAGAGCGCGTACAGGTTTCGGTAATACGGTTCCCCGACAAAGAACCAGTCGCTCTGCATGCGGGCCGGAGGCAGGCATTCCAGCAGTTCGTAATAACGTTCCTCCGTAATTTCATGGAAGGGCTTGCAAAGTGCCCGGGTATAACGCTTCACAAGCAGTGTCATGCGTACCGGTGATACAGCGACCAGGTACGGGTTCTTCTCCCTTTCGCGCAGTGCTTCCAGCGTCTCGCCGCCGTAGTCGCTGTGCATGTCATCCGACATCGACGTGAGGCATGTCCCGTCGAAATAACGTGAATCGATGATGTATCTCATGGGCACTGGATTAAATGGTTATTTTCAACACCTGACCGGCGGCATATTCGGCATTGCGGGTGAGCTGGCGCTGCCATGCCTGGTTGCGTGGCGCCCACTTGAAAGCGTTACGCTTCAAGGTCGTACGCATATCGGTATCGGGTATTTTGTCGAAGAGGATTTGCAGGCGGTCTTCTTCGAAGTTGTAGACCACCTTGCCGCCATCGAACGGAATCTCACGATTTTCACGGCTTGCCCGTTCCTGCTGCTTTTCCCGCACCTTGCGGACGAGTTCGGGATACTTGAAGATTGAATGGCGTGCCGTGACGACAGGTTTCTTGACTTTGTCGTTCCACTCTCGCAGACGAGCGACGGCACGGTCGATGATTTCCACGTTGCCATGGTTGACATAGGTGGAGAGTCGCCCGGCGAGGTTGCTGACGAAGAGAGCCCGGCTATAGCCTCGTGCCGTACCCGTATCGATACCGTGAATGGTCGAGGCGGCATCGTCGATAAAGGCTTTGACCTTCTGCCACTCCTCCTCGAGACGCTGTTCTTCGGGCTTGGCCGCTTCGGTAGCCTTGCGAATCGCTTCGAGTGCACGTTCTCGCCATTCCCGGAACGCCGTGACGCTCTTGGCGTGGCTGTTGCAGGCCTTTTCGTTGCGGCCCGTGTTGAAGCGTGCAGGTCCCGTAATCATCGCGCTGGCACAACGGCTGTTGGCGGCGATCATGGCAGAGAAATAGCGTTTGTAGTTTTCCATGTAACGTTCCCGCTGCTGCTCGGGCATCGACTGCAAATCCTCGTGCAGTTCCTTTTCGTGCGAGGCGATGTCTGACTCACCCCGCTCGTCGGGTGAGAAGGAGGTGAGGTTGTAGGAGCTGCACGCCTGCTTGAAATATTCTTCCAGATAGCCCGGGTGCGCCACTTCCACAACTTCCCAGTCCTTGAAGTCCGCCGGGGCGAGGATTTCTTCCTTGCCCGGATTCCCTACAAGATGGGAATAGCTGCAATACCCGTGTCTCTTTCCCCTGAAAAGAAACGCTACCGGTTCGCTTTCCGGGGCATCCACACGCCGCACCATGGTCACACGATGGGCATTTTCCTTTGTCAATAATGTTGTTTCCATACCTTTCTTCTTGATTTCGTTATTTGATTGTTTCCGATTTTTATTGTTGCTTCATCCGGGCGGCATGGTCCATTACAGAGGCGAACCCCACCTCGATACCTATCTGGTATCCGCCCTTGATGGTCGATTCCAGCTCCGCCTCGCTTTCGATCAGGGATTCCGAATCATCGGCATAAAGCCTGTACAGGGAGAATACGTCTGCCTCCCATAGCTTCCGGGCATTTTCCGCCGATACAAGCAGCCACACGAAACCGTCCTCACGGGTTACCTTGACGGCGGCTTCGCTATGGCTCAGAGTCCGCCACTCCTTGATGTCCAGTGCCACCCTCCACACGATATACATCAGCGCATCGTGGCGGCTTTTAATATCAGGGGAATCGCACAGGCGGCTGGCCACATCTTTGAGTGTCCGGAAAGAGTCCGCCATGAACTGCTCCACGACATACGGCTTTTCGGCAATGGCGGAACAGGCATCGTCCGCCCTGCCTGATTCCGGAACGGTCTGAATATCCTCCTCTTCAAGGAAGATTTCACGGTGCAGGTAGTCCAAGTAGTAATATGATTTCATTCCGCTTATTCTTTGGGGGTGAAAGTGATTCTCGTGTGCCCGTCATAACCGAAGGACGGTTTCAGGCCGAAGGCTTCGGCATCACTGCTGATGCAGCAGATGTCCCAAATCTCCAACCCTCCGGCGCAGGTTATGACGGTATTGTTTTCAGATATTTGCGGCGACTTGTCTTTCAATGCAGCCCCGCCGCAGATGCCGCGTAGAATAACACCACGCTGGTGGGTAGTAAGTTCTTTCGTTTCCATAGACCTAATCTTTTGCTTTTACACCGAACATGTTCTCCATTGTACTGGCGAGGGCTTCCTTGAAACCGTCGCTTACGCCCCAGTATTCAAGTAACCCGTTGCCGATGACCTGCATCTGTTTGTCGGTGGGCATATCGCCATCATACCCGTATTCCTTGAGCAGGGCACGGCTGATGATGACACCTTTTATCTCGTTGATTCTATGTTCCTCTCCCATAGCCGTTAATACATCTTTACCCGCAGACCAGATATCTGCTTTCTCGTTATTTCTGTCATTTTCTTTATCCGTTTATAAAAGCATAGGGGCATTCCGCCCCCATAGTTGTTTTCCTGTTACAATCCAAATAAAATTGGATCAAAGTTTTCGGTTAAATTTGTTTTTATCTTATTTACAGCGTATTGCATTTCTTGGTGAACTTCTCGGCCAAAGGTCAAGGCACGAGAGCCTCCGCCGGCCTTTGATCGAGCCGGTGCGGAGGCACATCGTGCTTAACACCTTTGGCTCTCTCGAAAGCCGAGATTTCAGAACCCGAAAAAATCCTTCGATAAACAGATTTTCCTTAGCGGTCAGCTCTCTGCCGCATATCCCTTATTAGTTTACAAAGGCCAGAGGAGCAGATTATTTTAAGCGGACGTTAACGCCGCAACAACTATGTAGTATTCTCTCTGGGAAAATCCGTTTACCGGAAGGGTTTCTCTATGACACGATACTATTGACATATTCGGTCTGATGTTTCAGCACAAAGAATAGACGGTTTACCAGTTTGCGGGCGACCTTTACGATAGCTTTGCTCTTGGGCATCCGTTTGCATTGTTCCGTATAGAACAGGTTCATCGCAGGGTCTTGACGTACCGCCACCCATGCCGCTTCTATCAGGTTACAGCGCATAACGGCGTGTTTTCGTATGGTAATATCCCCCGTCCCATCTTTCTCTCCGCTGGAGTGGCACATCGGGATCATTCCGATATAGGCAGCCAGTTGTTCGGCATTGCGGAAGCGGGTTATGTCGCATATCTCGGAGAGGAACGCCATTCCCGTAGCCTGCCCGAACCCCGGAACGCTCATAATCAACCGCAGCGGTTCGCGGAATCGATCCGTCTTGGCCAATGTCCGTAAAGCCCGTGTCATCTCCAGTTTCTGACGGCGTAACTCTTCCAGATGCCGGATATGAATGTCGAGGGCCTGACGGCCGCTCGGGGTGAGCGTCTCTATCTCCTTCAACCAGGCGAAAAAGCGCTTCGACCAGTTGGAAAACGGAGTGAGAAACTCCTGCGGAATCTCGATGCCTAAATACCGAAGTTGAGACTTGAGCCGATTCTTCTGACGGGTCGTGTCTTTGGTTATCGAGTTCTTCAATCTTATCAAGGAACGCATCTCCAACGATACGCTGTCCGGCGTATAAATGCCTTTCAGCTCGTTGGCTCTTAAACTCCGCGCCAGCTTACCGCTGTCCACGGTGTCGGTCTTACGCAGCTTTTCGCTGCTCTTGGTCGGCACGTCGGCCGGATTGACCACGATGTTGTCGATCCCTAAGGCCGTCAGACGCTCGTGTATCCAAAATCCGCAGAAGCCCGCTTCGTACACCGAGTGATACTCGGCGCCCGGATAACTCCGAGTTAAAAATCCGTACAACGCTTCTGGGCTCGGATGCTGGCTAAACTTCTTCAATACGGAGGTTTCGGACAAGACCGTAACCGACCAACTCTTCAAATGGACGTCGATTCCTACATAAATCTTTTGTCCTCTGAAACTAATTTTGTTTCTTTGCTCTCTCATGGCTATCGTCGTTTTAGTTAGTAAAGGTTTTGCAGCTTTAATCTAACCAAAATCTCGATAGCTTTTTCATTTATCCGCTATCATCGCGGCTTACCCTGATTGTAAACATAGGGATTATTAATTCATATTATTTTGCATGATTTTTTCCGGAACACCTATCCGGCATAGATGTACTTGAGCTTGGGCACTCCGTTCTGGAGCACGGTGAAGGCGTTTTCTTCCACCTGCACGTCCTTTGCCTTTGGCCACCATAGCCACGAGAGTTTCCCGTCGGGTTTGAGGAATGCCACGGCATTACCCTGCACTTTCCCGACCTCACGCACGCCGAGGTCTTTTCCGCCCTCGAACAGCCGGACACACCGCCACTTCGAGCCAAGCGTCATTTTCCGTTTCACGTCTGCTAATGTTTTCATACTCATTGCGTTTTTATTATTGCATATAAATTCTGCATTTCCGGTTGCACCGTCTCAGGCTGTCCGCCGAGAGCGGATAACTGCGGTTCAAATGGTCGGGAAACCCTTCTCGGAACATCAGCTCCGCCGTAGCGTACTCCTTGCACCATTTCCGCCGACGTCTCCCACGGGCAGGTCTCGTTTCCGGCATCCGCCTTTTCGGAGATTTCGGCACACGCCATTTCCCACCGACAAACACCGCTTCATATTCCCGTTGTAACACGCCGCTGCAATACGCCGCCACGCTGACAGCGGGCACACTTCCGAGCTGTCCCGTCGCGGCAAGGCTGTCAAGCGTATCGGTGGCAGCCTTGAAACTGGCAAAGCACCCGTAACTGCGGGTGCGCTTTGCGTCAAACACTTCTATCATATTTATTCGTTTTATTATTGGCACATCCGTTCTCCGCTTCCCCGCATAGGATAACAGCGGAAGCACGGCAGGCGGTTCCGCAGAACGCCAGACCGTGCTTAACCGTGTTATATACAAGGTAGGCACAACGCCTCACGGCGCAAGGAAGTCATATCGGAGGGAATTTTAGAAAAGTGCGGGCATTTCAGGGTGCAATCCTGACACAGTGTATATCAATGCCCGAAAAAGCGCGCACGCCCCGCAGTTTCCGCAGCACGTATGCGCGTCATGTTACTCGCCATCGTCCCCGCTGTCAATTCCGGCGGTGATGTTGCATATCTCCTGCAATGCCGATTCTATCTGCACAAGGTCGTCGATGTCGAACTTCACGGCATCGCAGTCCTTCTCCCACACTTGGCGGGCTATGAAGACGGCATCATGCAGCGACCGCTCGGACTCTTCCAGAGCGGTCTTCAGGTCGTCCACGGTGTACTCCCCGTCCTGCGGCGGAGGTACAGTCCCGGCACCGTTTTTTGCCGGGAAATTCTTTTCGCCTATCACGTTACAGTTGCTTTCGCCCGAAATGAAAAGCGCGTATTCTTGGCATACGCCACAAGAACACGCACTTACGACGGCAGATACGAAAAGGGCAGGCAGTCCCACACGTTCAGCGGGCTGCCTGCCGTCCTTTTGCCTTTTTCGGGCAGGTTTCAGTTACTCCGTTGCCCTTATGCCGCCTTTTTGCTTTCATCGGCAACCGTTCCGGCAGGCTGTTCCGCCACCTTTTCAGCCTTGCCGGTCTTGGTCGTTTTCTCGGCAGGCTTTTCGAGGTTGGCGAGGTTCGGGGCGAAATTCATGGCGTTGCGGATAGCCTTTGCAGCGGCATGGATTGTCTTTTGGAAATCACGGTTTGACTTCTCGAGGTCTACTTTGGTCGGCACAAGACCGATACGCGCCCAAACGCTGTCGGTAAGGTCGTACTTCTTGATACGATTTCCCGACTTCTCGCAGATGATGATTTCCGCAGGGGTTGTGGCACGGAATTTCGAGCGTATGCCGTCGGCATCGGCACGCAGTTTCTTTTCCTCCGCAATGGTGTGCCACATAGTTGCGACCATGTTTTTAATCACACGGAAAATCTCGTTGTCCGACTTGTCGGCAGGCTCAAAGTCCGCACCGAAAAAGTGCTGTGCCGTCTGCACGAGTTCACCGTCCTTGTTGGTAGAGTTGTAAACCAACATGATACCTGCAAACGAACCGATGTTTGCATACTGTTCCTTGTTCAATTTAGAAGTTGCCATAATGATAAAATTTTAGAAACACTGCGCAAAATCACGCATTGCGGGCACTCGGGGAGTCGAACCCCGAACTCTGCACCATAGCGCAAAGTGTGGCATTTCCTGCCACGCGCCCAAAAATTTGCCGTGCATTTCACCCTGCACGGCAAAATTTTTCGTAACTTTGTCGCACTTAAAACGTACCCCATAGCAGGCTATCCAAATGAGCGCATTTTCGGCATATCGTGTATCGGCTTACTCACGCATCACTCGTGTCGTGGCTCTGCGCTGCTTTACTCCAATTTCGGCAAGACGCTTCTCTGGCACGTCCCGGATCTTTCCCAATCCGGCAGCTAACTGTAAGGTGAGGCATTTAGGCGTTACCACCGAGCTGGGTATTGGGTATAGCATTGGCATATACATTTACCAGCGTCCTCTATGCGGATAGTTTTTACCGCTATCGTGCATTTTATTCCGAGCGCACAAGGGCGCAATTATGGCATTATTCTTACACGTCCTTTTTCCATACAACTCTCGCACTCCCAAATTTGCGTGCTTTGCGTATGCGGACTAAAAACACGTTTTTAGCCGTTCCAACTTGCTACATTGGTCTGTAGTCCTGCTCGGTGTGGTTATTTAACACCCTATTTAATCGCTCCAAAGCGAACAGGCGAATTTTTGATTTTCCAAGCCTCAAAAATAGGTTTCCCACAAAAAGGGCTTTTTGTTTCTCGCTCTCGGCGGTCTTTGCTTTTCTGTTTTTTAATTCTGTTTTTTACTATCTATTTTTTTATTCGTTTTTCTCCGTACTTGTTTGCCGTTTGTTTGGCTTTCGAGTACATGACTATTATAAAACCGTTTTTCAGAACTGCAAAACTTTTTGAGAAAAAAAATTTGGAACGTTCCAAAAACAGCCTTTTTGCGAATATGGAACGCACGCGCGCGAAGTGAATTTGTAAATAGTTGAATATCAATAAAATAGAAAAAATGATTTTCTTTGAAAAAAATTTTTCCTTTGCAAAAATCAAAAAAGCCCCGTTTCAACGTATGTATAAAATCAAAATCAGTTTTGTCTATTGATTATCAGATTATTAGCTGCTTAAAATGGATAAAATAGGACTGAAAAGATTTTTTTACTTTCAATTTGTAAGCAAAGATAATGTAAAAGACGTTTTTAGGCTTACTTTATACAAAAGTAAACCTAATAAATTATTGATATTCAATGGTGTAATAAAAATAAAAAGATTAGGGAGGGTGTACCCTCGGGTGCGGATTCGGTCTCTGTCCTCGGGCCGTTTTTTCAAGTCCGGTTTTCCAAAATGGCTCAAAATGCGGCTTTCGGATTGAAACTGTAAGCAGGTATCAAAAAATATACAGTAAAGTACTTGTATTTATCATGGTTGCTTAAGGTGCTGGTGTTCACCATGTCCCATATTTTTGAAATATTCTCATTTGTGGATGCCTGTCCTTTCAATTTTCACGGGTGTACAGACTTTCTGCACGATTTCCGGGTTCCGGCTTGAAGTTGTTTTTTAGATACGCTGAAAACGCATCAAAAAATATATAGAGACACGTCGGTATATTGACTGTTCTTAACCGGATTGGACGACGGAAAAGGAGGATGTGTATTCCTGTCATTCAGTATGTTCGGATATGCTTTTCACAATCGGACAATCTTGTAATGTTTTGTTCCTTAATCATATAGAATATACAGAACGAAGCTATCCACATGGATTCCGACTTATTTGTACGGTTTTTGTGACTTTATACAGGAAACCGTGGAAATGCAGAAGAAATGGGGTTCAGTCACCTGCCTTTTTGGTGAATTATACGTATATTTGCCGTATTGTATCCACTTATGTATGAAGTATGGCATTTTGCTGTTACAGGAAATATCTGGATAAAGAATCGAAAGAATGGAATCATATCATAAGAAGAAAATCGGGAGTATTCCGAAAGACAGCACGGGTGGGTCGTCCATTCGCAAGGGAATGGTCGTCTTCAACGGTGGGACATCGGAAACCGGACTTGTGGGAGATGTCACGGGTAATTGCGTGTCGGTTCCGGTAAGGATGACTGCGGGCAGAGAACTCGTTACCGATGACGCGGTCATGTTTCTGAATGATTGCCGGGAAGCGAGCGCAGAGCAAAAGATTGCCCTCCAACGCCTGCTGAACGAAGGCCATCTTGCATGGGACAAGCGCCGGGGTGTATGTTCGGAATCTCTCTATGCTCCCAAAGACGGACAGTTGGTAAAACTCAGTATCCTGGATGAGCATGTAATACTGGGGGCTTTCAAGGAAATCGACGCAAAAGGACGTGTTGTGCTGTATTGCCTGCTGGACGAAGACGGGAGCCTGCGCTATTCCCTGCATGAAACAGTCGGGTACGCGGTGAATCTCCAGATACTGCCTATCGGAACCAGTGGCCGTAGCAGGCTTTCCGATGCTCTACGCCAGAAAGGGCTTGCATGGAACGGACGGCTGAAGGAACTCGAACGGCTGGCAACACGTGTCAGACGCGGTGACAAGTACTATTACCTGAATGACATACTGGAAATCCGTGAATGCAGGGACAACAACAGGCCGGCGGACAGGAAACGGTTGGAATGCGGGAACTATTTCATGGAGCGGAGGGATGCCGAACTGGTACGTGACTGCGTGCGCTCTGTCGTAAGGCTGAACCGCGACAAGGATGCCAGACGGTAAGAGGGTGACGGTATAAGGTATTCGTTCTGTTTCTCTCTCTTGTATCTGGGGAGGAAGTGGTCCTTTAATCCTCATCTTATCCGTTTTCAACACTTTCCGATTCAAAAAAACAAAAAAACAGACGGCGTGCCGTCTGTCATGATTTGTTTCTTTTTTGGTATCTTTTTTCTTTGCGTCAAAGAAAAAAGTACATCTTTCTTCTTTCTTCTTGTATAATACTACTTATAGTATTGTTGCTACATTTGTAACACCCCTCCTGTCAGATACACGGTACATTTGTACCACATTGAGGGGAAAGATGTGGCGAATTTCGCGTCTTTCCACCCAAATTCCACTATCGGGAGCATGAATCGCAAGCCGATGTTGCCGCTTCGGAAAATTGCAGTCGCCTTTTGCAGGGCAGCATTGCAAGAACGAAAACGGTCTGATTTTCACGTGCAGGAAAATAACCGCAAAAAGAGATCCGATAAAACATCTATATATGAAAAATATCCCCTATATTTGCATAAAATTTACATATAACTGCGATATAATATGATTATTCAGTTCACAGTCGAAAATTTCCTTTCGTTCAAGGAGCCGGCGACCTTGTCTTTGGCTGCTTCCGCGCTGAAAGAAAAACAGACCCGGTCCGATGAGATTGTTTTTGAGCTTGAAGGTACGAACCTCTCTTTGCTGAAGAGTGCGGTCATCTACGGGGCCAATGCCAGCGGGAAATCGAATCTGGTCAAAGCACTCGATTTCTTCAAATGGTTTGTCATCAATTCCTCCAAAGGCGTGCAGTCCGGCGAAAGCATACGGGTGGAAAGTTTCCGTCTCAACCGGAGGACGGAACAGGAGCCCAGTTATTTTGAGGCGGTCTTTGCCGACGAAACGGTCCAATACCGCTATGGGTTCGAAGTCGATGAAAAACGTGTACACCGGGAGTGGCTTTATCAAAAGGGCAACAAGCGCAAGGCAAAGGAGGTGGAACTGTTCCTGCGTGACGGCGATGAGTATGAACTGCATCCCAAATTTTCGGTCGGCAAAGAGGTTGTCGCCAAAAAAATGGTGCGCGACAATGCGCTGCTTCTTTCCGTGGCAGCACAGTTCAACGAAAGCGTCTCGGTGGAAATCATGGGATGGTTGGCCAACACCACGATTGTTCTTGGCAGCAGCGACGAGCGGATTTGGGAAATGGCGATAGCCCAGATCGATGATCCGTCCATGAAAAGGCGTATTGTGGAGTTTGCCCGGTTTGCAGACTTCGGAATCGACGACATACGCAAGGTTGACAATACAGTCATCAGTTCACACCAGCAATATGACGAGGAGGGCAACGCCACGAAGACGGTCACTTTCCCGTTCCGCGTAAACGAGTCGGAGGGTACGATCAAATACTTCTCGCTGGCTTATCCTATAATCGACGCGTTGGATCATGGCAAAAGGCTGGTTGTCGACGAGTTCGACTCGAAAATGCACCCTCTGTTGACCAGTCGCATCATCGGGCTGTTCAATTCCAGAGTGACAAATCCCAGGAATGCACAGTTGATTTTCACGACACATGACACCAACCTGCTTAATGCAAGCCTGTTCCGCAGGGATCAGATCTGGTTTACACAGAAAGATTCGTTTGGAGCCTCGGAACTCTATTCGTTGGCGGAATACAAGGTTCGCAACAGTGCACCTTTCGAAAAGGAGTACCTGATGGGGAAATATGGCGGTATCCCTGTCATCGGCCAGTTTGAACGGTTATTTGACCTGAGGGAGGAAGAATATGGCAGCACGGACGAACAAGCGTGATCCACGCGCGGCACGGACACTCAGGCGTATCAGTTTTGTCCGTGAGGTCAAACAATCCTTCCTGATCATCTGCGAGGGGGTAAATACGGAACCGGATTATTTCAATGCATTTCGCCTGACTTCCGCCAATATTAAAGCGGTAGGCCAGGGACTCAATACGGTAGGTCTTGTCCAAAAGGCTTTACGGATGAAAGAAGAAGAGCGGAAGAAAGGACGCGAGTATGACCAGTGCTGGGTGGTATTTGACAAGGATGACTTTCCCGATCGGGATTTCAACCGGGCTATCGGTATGGCGGAAGCCGGTGGCATGAGGGTGGCATACAGCAACCAGGCTTTCGAGTATTGGTTCTTGCTGCACTATAACCTGGTACAAGGCCCGATGCACAGAAATCAATATGAAACAAAGCTATCCGGCTTGTTGGGCTTCTCCTACAACAAGGAAGCCGGTACAGGCGGTCGTGTTTTCAGGGAGCTGGGCGGTAAACAGGCTCAGGCCATCACGAACGCAAAAGCCGTATTGCGCCGAATGGAGGGAATACCGCCGGCACAGGCGGAATCTTCGACAACGGTGCATCTTCTTGTGGAAGAACTGAATAAGTATATTTAGCATATTCTGTCGTTTGCCCGGATAATATTGTACCCGGCTACCACCTCCTTCCGGTTTTATCGGATTTTATGTCGCAAAAACACAAAAACAGACGGCAAATCACAACGATGCCGTCTGTTTTTATTCATTTACGTTCCGTGGACAGATACGCTCAAACTTTTCGGTGTCTCTCTTTCCATTGGCTGACCTCTTCGTCAGAGACGGATGCCACGGTCCTTTTTTCCACATCGAACATCCGATGACAGAATGCCCTGGTAGAAAAAGGATTTCCAAGTTCCGCCAATATCCCTACAAGCCGGTTGTAGGAATCCATGTGCCACAGGTAATCGTACATCCCGCTGACCGGCACCCGTTCAAGCAATCCCATACGCGTTGTCTTTTCCACGCACTTGTCGAAAATCCGCGAACCCATCTCCATGTTCTCCATGTAGTACCGCTTGCTGCGCAAGGTGTCGTAACCTTTTTCACGCAGGCGTGTACGGTCTGCCATGTACAGCATGAAGATGACCTCTTCCGGGGTGAACGCGCCGACCAGCCCGGTGAAGCATTTCATAAACGGTATCACGTGTTGCCTTTTGTCGTCATTCCCTTTCATGTCCGTTTTCGCGTTCGTTCGTCCGTAATGTTTCCGCTTCCCCGTCATCCTTAATCGACGGATTGACATAGAACTGGCATATCCTGCCGTTTATCATCGGTTTATACACGGCGTATCCCAGTTTTTTGGCGTAACGCCCCACGGATACGCGGTTGGCGAACTTGCCGGTATGTTCCGTCAGGTGTTCCGACATCTCCCCGACGGTCATTCTGCTTTTCAGTTTCATATCATTCGCGTTTAAATGTTTTCCTGATAAAGGATAGCCGCGACTAATACGAACTGTTTGCAAATGGTATGAATTAATAAGAGGCGGTTCCATGAAATCGGCAAAGGAGGAATCAACCGGTTATACTGATACTTCATTCATGAAACCGTCCCTCATCTATTTTCCCATTATCCGGACAATCTCCCGTATCGTGTCGAAGTTCCGCTCGTCCAGCCATTCTTTGGCCACGTTCCACGAGAGCGACATTCCGAACTTCAGGTTCTCCATGGTGATGGTATGGTGCGACAACCTGCCTTCAGTGGGCTTGAGCCCTGCCGCATGCAGTTCACACAGTCCGTCCTGAAAGAATGTGCACCCGCCTGCTTCCTGTTTCGCCTGTACCATCGGCACGATATACGGGATTTTTCCTAACAGCAGGCCTACCGCCCACCGAGTGGGTGCAAGACGCTCCCTGTATCCGGCTTTCAGCAACCGGAGGATGTCTTCCGGCGTACCGAGGCACGGTATCCGGCATTGCTGCCTGCACAGACGGCAACGGCACTCTACCGGCCGTCTTCCTGTCTTGCGGATGATCCGCTGTAATGCCGTTTCCATCGCTATGCACCCGGTGGGCAGTATTCAGGGTTCCTCTTGCGCCACAGTTCTATGATACACTCCCGTCCGGCCTGTGTCCATCGTTTGGTGGATCCGAAAGTATATACCTTGCCCCGGCTGTTCTCCCACGTGTAAGGCACATCGCATTGCCAGGCCCGGCAGGAAGGAAAGACCACCCATTGCCGCTTCTCGTACTTGCAGATGCCCTCTTCGGCAAGGAACTGGTGCAACTGTCGCGGCGATATGCCGAGTTCGTCAGCGATGCGCGTGCTCTTGAACCAGTCCCTGTTCTCGATAAACTCCTCGTAGAATACGATTTTCGGCAGGGATTCACTCACCACCTTCCGCAGTTCCAGAATCAGTCTCGTCGCCGATTCCATATCCTGCGGCATGGGACAATCCATACAGGGCAGACCGGGTGCCGCCACCCTGGGGCGTTCGCGTACGATTGTCTTCCCTCGTTTCACGGAGAGTTTGCCGATAGCCTCGCCCAACCATTCCGCCAAAGACAGGTCAGGGGCGATCCATCTGGCCAACGGTATGACAAGCGGTGATTCCAACCAGGTCGCACCGTGCCCCCGCCCCCGTGTGGTGAAGACTTGCGACTCGTATTTCCCGGTATGTCCGTTGCCGGCCATTTCCCTGCGGAGCATATCCGTGGAAGCGATGCGTAGCCATTCAGACGGGATTTTCCCGAAGTGCATCGTGATCTGCGTGGCGTTGACCATCAGCTTGTCGCCGACACGCCGGAACGTGACGGGGAACCCTTCCTCGAAGTGCATGACGATGTCGTCCTGCGGGACGGCGTGCAGCTCCCCGGCTTCCAGTTCCAGAAGCTTGTTGCCCCACACTTCCAATTCATCAAGCAGGTCACGGGGTATAATAGTCTCCTTGCGTACCAGTTGTAAAAGCCGGCGCATATCGATGGGACGGAAACCCCACTGTTCCCTGCCGTTTTTCCGGAAACTGATTTTCAATGCCGTCGGGCAAACACGGGCGATGGCGCCGTTTTCAAGCAGTTCGTCCCGCTTGAGTATATCGCATATATCCACGGCGCAGATATGGAGCTGGCCGTTATGGTTCCGGGAAACCCTTATGTTCCAGTCCCGGAACGGAACATTCCTATTTTCCCTCATAGGTATTTCCTCCTTTCTTTTGGTTATCAGACTTACGTTTGTTTTCAAGCAAGGCTCTCTTATGTGCCATCTTGCGCACCGGATAGTACGTGCGTTTCTCGCCGCAAAGGGCGTCATAATCTTTCAGCATCAGTGTGCCGAGGTCGGCCAGCTCGATTTCCACATCCGGATGCAGATGCCTGAAATAGAGTCCGCCGCTGCATACATACTTGCCCGTGCAACAGAATGAGATAGCCTGCAAGTTGCCTTTTGTCAATTCCGCCGCGCTGTGCAGCGAGCGCGTGACCGCTACAAGAACCTGTGCCCCGTTGAAGATGAGCACCATCTTGGGTCGTTTAAATGTGCTGCGTCTCATGTTGTTCTAAAATTTGCGTTAATTCCTCCTTTGTAAATCTAAGACCGGCAGCCTGTACCAGCCAAGTGTCTGAAACCGTAAATCCACCGGACAGCAGTTCGTCCACGCGCTCCAGAAGGTAGACACCGAACGCGGGATCGATGTAAACGACAAATAATAGAGCCAGACATTCATCAATTAACAGGTGTCCCGACGCCTCGTCACGGATGATCATCTTTTCCCTGTCTATTCCGTAGGCGTCTGCCAACGCCGTTGCCCAGTGATGGAAAGCGACACGGAAATCACGGACATTATGCCGGCGTGCATCTCCTTTGGCCTGGATGAAGCGTGTCGCGTCGAAATAGACCGGTCCGTCTTCCCGTAACGTTCCGAAAAGCAGATCGGGGAACTCCCTGTACCGGATTATCCGGCAGGGAATCTTTTCTTCTTTCATGTTCTCTTTTTCATTGTTCTTGGATTTGTATCTAACGTGGTGCAAAGATATATCTTTTTAATATGAAATACACTATAAATATATACATAAATTACACTTTTAATAAATTGTTAATCACTGATAATAAGATATTTACAACATAAATAAAACCGAAATATCTATATATTTAAGTTGTATATTTCGGTTTGTAAATCAAGCATTAAGAGTCCCGTTCTCCATATATTCTTTTAGCCGTAAAAACCTCTCTTGAGGATTGTCTCTACTCTTTGAACAAGAAACAAAAAAATTATGGCTACATCGGACAAATCATTTAACGGGGAACTCTTGGAGAGTATTTTTAAGACCTCCAAAAAGACAATTCAGGAGTATGTCCGCGAAATCGAGCGCAACAACCGCTACCGTTCATGCCGTCAGGATACCGGCTCGGGATATATTCTCGATGACCGCGCCCGGCTCATTGACCTGTATGAAGCCTGCCTGCAACAGGACGCTCATATACGTTCCGTTGTCGAGACACTGGAAAGCCAGATTCTCGGCGACCGCTATATGCTTGCCCGTGTAAACGAAAAGGGAAAATACATCAAGGACGTGGCGAACTCCCTGAAGATACAGGGTTCGCAGTTCGACAAGATAATCAAGGGCATAGTGGAATCCAAGCTCTACGGGTACACCCTGCTTGAAATCATGCCGCATACTGACCCCAGAACGGGCAGGCTGGCGGAAGTCAACATCATCGAACGGCGTAATGTGTTGCCGGACCAGAAAACGGTACTGAAGCGGCAGGGACTGTGGGAGCCGCATTGGGATTTACATGACCCGGCATATTACCGTTGTTATGTACTGGTAAACTCCGGCGACTTGGGACTTTTTTCCGCCACGACCCCTTTGATACTGGCCAAGAAATTCACGGTGGCCAACTATGTGAACTTTTCCCATACTTACGGACAGCCGATTATCCACGGAAAGACGGTCAGCGAGAGCAACGCCGACCGCAAGAGGCTGGCTAACGAGATAGCCAACGCGGCACAGAACAAGGTGGTGGTTACCGGCATTGAGGACGAGGTCGATATCAAGACATTCACCATGTCCAACTCGGAAAAGATATATACCGGGCTTATCGAGTTTGTGAACAAGGAAGTTGCCAACCTCGTGCTCGGCTCCGAGTCGATGGCCGGAGGGATGCAGTCGTACGTGGGTTCCACGAAAGCACACCAGGACATTTTCCGCGACCGTATCGAAGTCTACCGTCGGTATATCGAAAACGTCATGAACGAGGAGATAATCCCCCGCCTGGTGGCTATCGGGTATATCCCCGGAGGATTGGAGTTCCGGTATTCGAACCGGATAGAGATGAGCAACGAGGACCGCATCAAGCTCTATTCGCTGATCACGGACAAATATGAAGTGGCGGCCGATGAGATCGAGAAAGAGTTCGGTATCAATGTGGGCCGGCAGCTCAATGTTATCCCGGGATTAGGTTTCGGAGCCGAAGGCGGCTCATCCGGTCTCAGCCACAACGACCGGGGCATCATGTCGGACGAGGAGTATTTCCGGCGTTACGGACGCCCCCGGGGGGCGAAGGTCGGAAATTTTCTGCGGGGAGCGGAATAGAAGCCCGTCTTCCGCTCCCGGACAACGCTCCGTTCAGGGCTGTCAGGGCATCTGCAACCACGGAATCCGATACGGAAAAGGAGTATCGTGTCATTTTCGATGCATTCCGCAGGCTGATCCTCTATTGGGAGAACAGCGCGGAACGTCTCGACATTATAGAGGACATCATCACCCTGCGTGCCTCTTTCCTCATAGACCGTGCGCTGACAGGTCTGCGAATCGATATGGACCGGGCATTGGAGATACTGAAAAATCACAACTCCTTTACAACAGAGAGGGAACGGCAGCAGCGTGACATCCTGATTGCAGCTATAGACAACCTGGTGGATTTTGCCGCGGCAGAGGAGTATGCCATGCTCGGGGAACTGCCCGAGACAGCGGATGAACAGGACATGGAAGCATACGAAAAGATATGCCGCAGGTATAACCTCGTCCATGCGGAGGAAGAGAACAACCAGGTATTCTTCGCGGCCTCGATGGCCGCATGGTGGATGGCGGTGGATATGGATACCGTGCTTACCTACATGACACAAGGCGATGAACGGGTACGTGCCTGGCATCTTTCATTGGAAGGGATTTCCTTCCGCAAATCCGAGTTTCCTCCGGAGCTGATACCGCCGATCGAATGGGGATGCCGCTGCTTTCTGGTCGCGGAGGGGTTCGCCGCTGTCCGGGCGGCTTTGCCGGATAAGGGAGACTATCTGGAAAAGGTGGATCCGGTCTTCCGGGAGAGCCTGGCAACCGGCGGGCGTATCTTTTCCGATGCGCACCGCTATTTCTCCGTCCCGCTTCCGGGTTACATGAATGATATTGTGAAACGCATTAAAGGAAAGTTCGCCTATGCCCAAGATAACGCTTGATGAGTTTTGCAGCCACTGGGTAAGCAGGACCAGTACGCGCGTCATGGCCAGCCGGCTGGAGTTCAACGTATTCGACTTCGCAACTGCTGCCGGTGACTATACCAGGCAGCAGTTCGTGTCCTCATTCGCTTCGGGGGGATTCAACGGTAGCAAATGGGCGCCTCGTACCTCCAAATGGGGAAAGAGGTTCACCCATCCTCTCATGAACGATACGGGGACTCTGGCCCGGAGCATACAGTCGGAAGCCGGCCGGACAGACATAGTGGGACGGCGTTCGGACCGTACGCGCATCTTCCGGAAAGGCGCCAGGTATTGCATGTGGACTACGGAAAAGAGCTTTCCAGTCAAGGGCAAGCGGGGACGCAGCAAGGAGCGTTACGGGCATTATGCCGCCATACACAATACCGATCCGAAGTTCGGGCTGTACACGGTAAACCAGTATTCCACGCGCCGTCCCGTACACCGGCAGTTCATCGGATTCTCACCGAAGACGGACGACTATATCGCCGCCCATTTCATAGATATGATTTTTAAAGGATTTCCACACCAGCCGTTATGATAAAAGACAAACACCCAGCACCACAGCCCGCACAACCGTCGGCACCGGCGGAGAGCCTGCCTGAAGAAGTTTCCGCGAACCCTTTCGTGGAGATATACCGGGCCGTTAAGCGGGCTGTCCTGACCCTGCGGGAGAATCCGGACGACCCGTTGTCGCCGCCCCTGTTCAAAACCGTCGCTATCGACAACGGCCAGTTCGCCCGCATTGTCCGTGACGATAACACGGAGTATGAGACTGTGTTCCCTGCCGTGTTCATCCACTTTATCAACGTGAGGTACCTGGTACAGCAACAGCGTATCGGTGAGGGACGCGCCACCATGCGCGTGCGGTTTATCTTGAATACGCTCAACAATGCGGACGAAGACAAGGAATGCGAGGCGTTTCTGGTCTTCCAGCGGCTCAATGTAGCCATACAGGATGCCAAGAACCATGAGCCGGCGCTGAGCGAGCGGTGCAACCTGACCTATTTCGACATGCCGCTTTCAACCAATATGTTGCAGGCGTACTGGATAGACTACGAGGTATGGTTCAGGGAATCTTCCGCGTGGAAATACAGGGACTGGGTAAAAAGGTATGTGGTCATGCCCCCGTTCACCCAACACAGCGATGCGCCGCAACATGACAGCGGCGGACACGGCTTCCATCCGCGTCCGGAACATGACGAAGTATCTGGTTTTTCGGATACCGGATCGGAAAATTGAAATCCATGCAGGAGATTTATCCGCACTGCGTATAAACAGACATGAATCAGCAGATAATACAAGACTCATGATACATTTTCTGTACTTGCTGAATTTAGAATGTTCAGCATGCCGGTCTTGATACAAATAGTTGCAACCGGTCTGTAATTTGAACAATCTATTATACTGTAAAGATAATCGCATTTCCATAAATGGATGGATTCTCATATTTCCACTTCCATAAATAGCAGTGCAAAACCTTTTCTTTTTCCACCGCCTACTCTTGTTCAAATAACCCTTGCATATGGATATGAACACACTTCAATATGTCGTCGGAGAGGCGAAGGCAGGCCAGCCGGCTGTTATCCGTTTCTTCGGTCGCGTGACGGAAGAGACGACCTCACGTTTCAATGACGAGTTCGACTTTTTGGAAAATATCATCCGTCCCTCCTGTATCCGCGTGTTGATCAACTCGGAGGGCGGCAGTGTCCTTTACGGCATGTCCACCTATTCCACCATCGCCAATGCCACGGTGGATACGGAATGTATCATCGAAGGGGTCGCGGCATCGATGGCCTCCATCATCTGGGCGGCGGGCAAGCGTTCTCTCATGCGTGATTATGCCATACTGATGATTCATAACCCGATGTTGCCGGACGATGACGGAGGGGAACCGTCGGACATGGTAACGGCTTTTACCAAACAGATCGAGACGATTTACCGGAAACGGTTCGGCCTGAAAGCGGAGCATGTGCGGGCCATCATGGACGGACAGGCAGGAAAGGACGGGACCTATTTCGACGCACAGGCTGCCGTCAAGGCCGGCATCATACCTGCGGAGCATGTCATCCATACCTCGAAGCAGCTTTGCCGTAAAGTGCATGACGAGATAGAAGGATTGACCGATACGGCCGCCATCCAGGAACTGATGAGCCGTGTCAGCGCGGGAAATAAACCTTTCAAAGGCATTGAACCTACTCTTACAGAAACGGAAAACGATATGGCAAACGAAAACAAGACACAAGGCTTTGAGTACGGGGCGATTGCAGCCTCGCTGGGCATGAAGGACGGTGAGGTCAAGGACGTGATGGCACGTATCTCTGAACTGGCCGCGATGGAACCCAAATACAGAGAAATACAGAAATCACTGAGCGACGCGCAGACCGTCATCGCCGGAAAAGACGCCTCCATCCGGAACTTGCAGACAGACCTGGCCGCAGCGACGGCACGCCTTTCCGCCTACGAGCAGAAAGAGAAGGACGAGCAGGCTTCCCGTATCGAGACATTGGTGGAGAATGCCATTGCAGAAGGCAAGATTGACCGTGAGGCGAAAACGCAGTGGGTGGAGATGGCCGGTTCCAACTTCGAGTTGGCGGAAAGCACGCTGGCTTCCATTCCCGCGCGGGAGAAAATCTCGAAGGAAATCGCCGATGACCCTGCCAACATCCAGGCCACGGCGGAAGCGACAAAGACCGCCGAACAGCTGATGGCCGAGAAGGTGGCGGAAGTGGTCGGTGCGGATTTCAAGTTCCGAAAGCTCTGACAGACTATCCGCGGGCGTCCGCCCGATTTTAACTGACATGCCGGAGACCGCAGTGTCTCGCGCGGAAACAGCAGGTATCCGCCAGTCGGCCGAGTTTCATTCTTCAACGGAAAACTTAAAACGACAATGGCTGATACAGTAAACTTTCTTCAAAACGGGTATAGCGGCGAAGTACTTGAGGACTTGCTGACCTATACCGTGCAGGGCAATGATACGGTCCGCGAGGGACTGATTCATATCAAGACGGGCATCCAGCACCGCTATACGCTTCCTGCCATCAAGCTGGGCAACATTATCCAGGACAACGTGCCGACCCCACAACCCATCCACGGAGCCAAGGGCGATGACGGCACGAACGAGTACCAGTTCACCGAACGCCATCTTGAGCCGTCCGATTTTATGGTCTATCTCGAGTTTAACCCGAGGGACTACGAGAAGTACTGGCGTTTCGCGCAGCCGGAAGGCAATCTCGTGTTCCGCGAGCTCGACCCGAAAATCCAGGCGACGATGCTCCGTCTCCTTATGGACAAGAAAAACGAGTATATCGGAAACGCCATCTGGACTTCCGCCCGCGGAGGAGAGACGGTGGCCAAGATTACCGCACCGGAAGGCTGCACGAAAATCGGAGCCAACAAGGAGAAATATTTTGACGGGGTCATCAAACGGATCCTCGACAATGTGAACTCCTCCGATGCCGAGGTGGTTGCCGGAGGGCAGTGCATCATTTCGGGAACGACCGAGCTGACGGACGGGGCCGCGGTGGAGGCGGCGCTCTATGCGATGTGGAGGAAATGTCCGAAGCAGATCCGAAAGAAGACATCTCTGACCTTTGTGGTCGGATGGGACGCCTGGGACGCGTATGACCAATATATCTCGGACAAGCAGGTCAAGTATTCCGAGAATACCGAGGTCAACCGCTATCGCTTCAAGGGCAAGCGCATCGTCCCGGTCGTGGGAATCCCCGAACACACGATGGTGCTCGGCGAGTTCTCCACCGGCATGGACTCCAACCTGTGGATGGGGGTGGATTACGCGAACGACACGGACATCCTGAAAATCGACCGTCTGCAGGCCAACTCCGAGCTGTTCTTTTTCCAGATGCGCATGAAAATGGACGTGAACATCGTCCGCCCGGCGGAGATCGTGGTCCATACCGCCTACAAGAAGAGCGAATAACACACCTTTCTTCATTCTCAATATCCACCCGGGGAGCGGAGGCAAGGCCCCGTTCCCCATTTTCATTCTACTGTTATGGCAAAGAAAATCAACACGGAGGAAACTCCGCAGACAGACAACAATAATATTCCTGCACCGGAGGCTCAGGCGGTGCCCGTTCCGGAAACGGCATCGGAAAACCTCGGGACAGGCGGCGAGACTGAAGACAGGCTGCCGGCCAAGACCGCGGGGAAAGGGAATGCAGGGTCGGAGGAGACGACAGAGCCTCACATCCTGTCCCTGTTGAAAAAGTTCCCGGCATATCCGTCGCTGTACATCGACACGCACGGAGGAACCTATGCGCCGGACACGGCGGCCGCCATCAGGGGCAAGGCCGTACTCTACAGGAATCCTTTCTACAACGAACTTAAAAAGAAATCATAATGGCACTCGGTAATGTATTTATCAAGGATGTGGACGGCAATATTCCTTACGATACCGGCTCGTCGGGCGAGAAGGTGACGGGACTGCTGTTCGACGTGTCCCTCCAGCCGACGCTTTTCACGGAGGGGTATGGTAAAACCAATGAGACCAGGCTCAAGCCTGGCGATGTCTGCTACATCACCTCGTTCAAGTCCGCCGTGAACGACTTCGGTATCATCGAACGTGTGGAGGCAACCGACGAGGAGGAGATGAATGTCAATTTCCTGCACGGCATCCCGGCATACCATATCCGTGAATTTTTCCGCATGTCCGGCAATCCGGGCGGTTCAGGAAAACTCTACGTGATGTTCGCGGACTGTTCGGCGAACTGGGATGCGCTGGAAATCATGCAGCGTGCTGCCGGGGGTATGATCAACCAGATAGGCATATGGACGGAACAGCCGCTGTGGAAAGCGAACGGCGCATCGGAACAATACAACCTCAATCTGGTAAAGGGGCTCAACGACGTGGCCGTGGGGCTTGCGGAGCAGAACCAGCCGCTCTCGCTCATCCTTTCCGCCAATCCTTCCAATACGGGGGCGGATACGACTGAGGGGCGTCAGATTGACCTGAATAAAATACCTTCATGCATCTGTGAATCAAGCCGTATCAGCTGTATATTCGGCCAGGCGCATCACGAAAAGATCTCCACGATGCAGATGTGCAACAGGAACCATACGCCCGTGGGATTTTTGGGAGCGGTTATGGGAGCCATAGCAAAGGCCAACGTGCACGAATCCATCGCATGGGTCAAGCAGTTCAATCTCTTCGCGGACGATTTCCAGGAAATAGAGTTGGGGTTCGGGGACATCAACCTCGACGAGGCAGAGGAGAACTTCCTCAGCCTGAACCGGTACGAGTCACTCTCCCCGTCACTGCTGGACGAACTCGACGATAAGGGGTATATTTTTCCCATCAAGTATGCCGGCCGCGAGAACGGGATCTACATCTCGAAAGACCAGACATGCTCACATGGGGATTTCCGTACCATTGCCCGGAACCGCACCATCAACAAGAGCCGCCGTGCCGTGCGTGCAGCCCTGCTGCCGTATGTGAACTCACCGCTGATGGTCAATCCTTCAACCGGGTTCCTCGCCCCGTCGAAGATTACAGCTTTCAAGACACTCATCGGGGATATACTGGCCAAGATGCAGGCGGCGCAGGAAATTTCAGGATACGCCGTCACTATCGACCCGAACCAGAACGTGTTGGTGGACGACACGCTGCGCATCTCCTATGTCCTTGTCCCGGTGGGCGTGGCCGTGAAGATTTATGTAGAGGAAGGACTGTCATTAACCGCAAATAAGACATAGCATATGGCAATAATCAACAATGTAGCATACTCGTGGTCGATGATAACCCTGTCATCGACCGCCCTGGGAATCGATGAAGGTTCCACGACCCTTGAAGGCGTGTCGGCCATCAAATGGTCGAAGAAGCGCAAGGTCGAAAGTAACTACGGCATGGGAGGACGGCCGGTGTCGAGGGGGTTCGGGAACATTACCTATACGGCGAGCATCACGATGGACTATGCCACGCAACAGCTGTTGCGTTCGGTGTACGGCTCGCTGCTCGAAATCGGCGAGTTCGACCTGATTATCAGCTTTGCCAACCCGATGGCCGGCGAGGACTGGACAACGACGACCGTAACGCTCAAAGGTTGCATCTTCACGGAGGATTGTCTCGAGTCACAGCAGGATGATACCAATATCACCCATGAATTCGATCTCAACCCGTTCGATATCCAAATCGGCTCGGGTGATACAATCTAAGCTGTCATGGATGTAACTTTCGAGGGGAAATCTTCTACCGGAAAGAACGAATGGCTCACGCCTCCCTGCCTGCTTCGGAGGCTGGGGCCGTTCGATTTGGATCCGTGTTCGCCCGTAAACCGCCCATGGGATACGGCGCGACATCACTATACCATTGAGGATGACGGCCTGCAACAACCCTGGTTCGGACGTGTGTTCTGCAATCCTCCCTATGACACTGCACTGATTGTCCGGTTTATCCGCAGGTGTGTCGAACACAGGAATGCCGTCGCGCTCACTTTTGCCCGCACGGACACGCGCCTGTTCCACGAACTGATATTCCCAAACGCCGATTCAATACTCTTTATCAAGGGACGGCTCAGTTTTTACCATGTTACGGGGGAACAGGGTGGTACGGCCGGAGCGCCGTCATGCCTGATCGCCTTCAACAAAGAAAATACCGCGGTTCTGGAAACATGCGGTATCGACGGGAAGTTGGTGAAGCCACGACTTCAATAGTCAACCATAAATTTGTTACATAATAACCCGTCTGTTTGCCGGATATTGACCTTGGCTGACAGACGGGATTTATGTATGGCAGACTTAAATCGAAATATGCGCTTCCTTATCGAATGACGTATGCTCGTTACTGAACACATAGCCCAACTGGTTGCATATGCACCGGGTGTTTCCGATGACCTTATTGATATTGCGGTGCGAGTGGCCATATATCCAGTATTCAATCGGGCTGTCTGCAATGAAACCGCCAAGCTCCACGGTAAATGCCCCATTGAGCGGACTGCCCTTGAACTCCGGCGCCATCAGTTCGAATGACGGTACATGATGAGTGGCGACAATGAGATGTCTGGCAGTACTTTGTTTTACGCTCTGTTCCAGAAAACGGAAACAGCGCGAATGTTCGTCATTGAACCTTGTCCAGTCCAGCGGTTCGCTGCCGTAACGCATCCTGCGGAAATCTGTGATGGCTGCCTCAGTTTCATAGGCATCCTGCAACAGGATATGTGACCACAGTGTGGTAGCGATCAATTCTATATCGTTACCCAATGGGATAACGGCATTATAGTGGCAGGTGATGTTTTCCCTGATTTTGAGCGACCAGCCGTTATACAGCTTGTCTATGTCGAACATCTTGTAAAACTCGTGGTTTCCGGGAACCACGATGACCCGGCTGTAATTTCCGGAAGCCCAGTCCCAGAACGGATGTCTGGAGTAGTTCTCATCTCCGATATATCCTATATCTCCGGCAAGGACAAGCACTTCTCCGGCAACAGCCAGCGGGTTGTGCTTCAAAAAACTGCTGTTCTCCCGAAACTCGAGATGCAGGTCGGATGCGTATTGGATTCTCATTGTTGTGTTATGAAATTGGCTTCAAGTTGTTCCAATAACTGTTCTCCGGAAATGCTTTTAAGTCCTGCCGATTTGAAAAAATCAGAGTTTGGCACTTCTTCTTTGACAGCCAGGCAAAACCTGTCAACATCTTGTTTAAGCGAATCAGGAACTTCGTAGGTGTCGGCAGGAGCAAGCATGGCAACCAGCCGGAATACATCTTTCTTGTGCTTGACGATATGTTTGCTGTCCACTTGTTCTCCATTGCTTTTCCGCTCGGTCATTTCTAAATAGGCCCTGCATTTCAGACAGATAAGACTTTCAATGTTCGCAATATGTACGCCCTCCTCCAACGTGCTGTGTTCAATGGTATAATTATAATAGTCATCATCCATCAAAATGGCTGACAGACTTGACAGGTCATCATCAACCGGAATGGGGGTAATGTGGGCATCGTCCGGGAATTTGACAACCCCGATATTTCGTGAAAAGAGTTCTATCTGATACGGGAAATCCGGATTTCCCGGTTCCTTGAACCTGTAATATTCATGCCTGCATTCCCCGTTCCCGGTTCCCTTATTCCTTTGTCTGTACCCTGCGGTTTTTACAAACTCCCAGAATTTTGCAGCAAAATCCGAAGACAGCGCCTCCACAATCAGTATAATGTCTATGTCCTTGGTCGCCCTTGGAGTTTGTGCATATATTTCTTCATGCATTTCACAGGCAGTACCACCTATGATGACATAGTTTCCTTCATATCCGGTGAAAAACTCCCTGAATTTATCAATTCCTCTTACCATATCATATTATTTATCATAGTTTCCAATTCTATTTGAATGCGTTCATCATCCATATCCTTCATGGCCAGAAATAAAGACAATTTGTCTACAATGCCGTTTTTTGAGAAAAAACATGGATTGTAACGCCATATCTCTATGCGGGTCTCGCCATATTCCTTGTCTGTCCGGATTTGCAACCGTCGAGCTTCTTCTTTTGCAATGGCATAAGTGTCATTTTTTTCCTTGTTCAGCATTGAATATTCCGACAAGGCATTTACTCCACTAATACAAAATACTTCATCAGGCAGACTATCGGTATATACAATCCGCTCGATGGGGTTCGCCAGGAACGGCAACATCCTGTCCCATAATTCACGCTTTTTGAACTGAAATATCATACTCTTTGTCTTGCCGCCGGATAAAGCGATAACTTCTTTATCTTTCAGCCATCTGACCGCCCGGTTTACATTGGCATACGACACGTTGAAAAGATCTGCAATATCATAAGTTCCTTTCCCTTCGAGAGACTTTACTTCAAGATGATAAAGGATTATGCATTGGGCAATTGCAGGAATCTGCGTTTCTTCACCTCCCCCGATATTATTTTTATGCGGTTTCAAATCTATCAACAAATCCGGTATGAACATTTGCTTTTGCGGTATGATGAAATTTACACGATGTCTGACAAGACGCCGTACATTATAGGCCGCCACTGTACGCAATACAAATATTACCGGGCATTGGGCTTTTCGCTCAACCAGTTCTTTTTGTTTCCGCATCTGCCCCGGAGTATATGCAGAACTGTCTGCACTATACAGAAGAACTACGTCATGCCCCAACAAGTTAGCCGTACAAAATGTATAACCGGCAGTAATATTGGCTGGGAATGTATGCAAGACATCCTTTTCGACCGGCCTGATGTCCGCCCTCAAATCAAGCAATTCAGCGATGTACCGGCTTGTCACATCTATAAAATCATCTATTTTGCACATAATCATTTATGTTTGAGAATATGCAAAATTAACGATTATATACTATATATCAAAGAAATATATGAAATATATTCAGCGAAATTTCCTTTAAAGACTGATCTGGGAATATCAGGAGCAAAGAAGTTTTTTGTATAACATATGGATTACAAGTGAATAAGAACCGTGTCTTCAACCTTTCCACGATTCTTTGTCCTACTCTTTCGGTGAATCAAAACAAATTCGATATGGACGAAAAAATGCTTTCATTGGAACAGGAGATCAAGATCAAGGAAAAAGCCCTCAAACTGAAAGAGGAGAAGAAACTCCGCAAGATTTGTCCGATGGTCGTTTTCGGAGACACCGCAAACGGCGAGAAAGAGATTTATGTGGCCTACATGTCCGAACCGAGCTTTCCGCAGTTCAGCAAATTCATGGCCGCTTCCAAAAAGGACGAGGTAATCGCCATGCGCACGTTGGCCCGCGACTGCTTCGTGGACGGAGATAAGGAACTCGTGGACGACGAGTCGCTCTTCCTGTTCGGTCTGATGGGACAGCTTTCCGAGCTGATCACCACCCGCCAGAGTGTCCTGGTAAACTTATAAGCCGGTGGGTAGTGACCGACGAGCAGCGCATCCGCCAGCGGATGATCTATGTCCGCCACTACTTTCCCGGCGTCAACCTCGACACGATTTCCGACGAGGAGTTCGCGATGCTTTCCGAAGAGGCGTTGTGGCTGCACGAGCAGATGCTCATCAGCCGTATGCCCGTTCCGATGTCATTGCCGGAGAGGACTCCTTGACCTGCCGCCGTAAGCTTCCGGTTTGCGGCGGCCTTCGTTTCATAATCTCCGCCCTTGCGGAAAGACTATTCTTTTAACGCAGTACCCATTACCATGGCTCAGGAACAGAACTATCAGGTCAACTACTCCATCAACGTGGATGCCTCTCAGGGCACCAAGCAGGTTATCGCCTTCGGTGAGGCGGTAGGCAAGCTGGTACAGGCGAAAGCGTCCCTGACTCCGGCCGTCACGAACATCAAGAATATGATGGACGAGATAGACCGCGTGTTCCGCACCAAGAACGGCAAGAAACGTAATTTCGATTACCGCCTGACCATCGATACGAAAAAAAGCGAAGAGAAGCTGGAACGTATCAAGGGGTTACTCACGGATATTTCCACGCTTTCCAAAGGCATCAGCCTGACCATCAATGCCGGTCAGGCTTTGGACAGCAAGAAAATCAAGGCCAACGCCAAAAGCCTTTACGAGAAAAAGGCTGCCGAGATGCGCAAAGCGGAGATCGAAAAGAATGCCGCCTCGTCCGTTGGCACGATGGCAGACGCGCAGAAACGCATTACCAAAGCCATCGGGAAAATCAACTCCGCCCTGGTTTCCATGGAACGTGACCGGGAACTGCAAATCAAGACCGGGACGGCGGAAAACAGGTTGCAGCAGATACTTTCCCTATTGGGTCGTATCAAAAGTGCTTCTGTCATTTCTTTCAACATGCAGGGAGGCATACCATCCGAAGGACTCACACCTTCCGTTCCGGTGCCATATGCTCCGCAGGCCTTCGTAATGCCCGAAAAGGCCCGGCAAAAACTGATGGAACGGCTTTATGCAGGACAGCAGCTGCATCGCCAGAAACTGGTCCACGCGGAGGAGCTCTTTACCGCAGACCAGCGCCGTAAGGCGGCTCTGGCAGAAACCGCCGCGGCGGAAAAGCGGCGTGCCGATGAAGCGCGGGCTAAAGAACGGGAGTGCAAGAATGCCGCCCGTGCTGCGGAGAAAATACGCCGGCAGGCAGAACAGGCACGCCGTAAGGCAGAAACGGAACGTATAAAGGCCGAGCAGGCTGCAAGACGGCAGGAACAGCGCAATGCGATGCAGTCCGTCAGGCTCATGCAGCGGGAACATACTGCAGCCGGTACGCTCTACCGCAGTAAACGCCGTGCCGCCATCAACCGTATCCAGTATTCGAAAGCGCCGTCACTCAGGAACCTCCCGTTCGCTTCGATGCTCAATGCCTATATGGGTTACAGCCTGATCCGTTCGGAACTGACGAAGGCCATCGACTATTCCAACATCATGGAATCGGCACATTCCATCCTCCGTGTGGCGGACAGCGACCTCAAGACATTCGAGACCCGTTTTGACAGTATGGCCCGTCATGTCCGTAAAATCGGCATCGACACGAAATACACAGCCGTGGAGATTGCCGGTGCCGTCAAATACCTGTCGATGGCGGGCATGAATATCGAGACAATCAACAAGTCCATCCGCCCGATCACGAACCTGGCACTTATCGGTGACAACGACGTGTCGTATATCGCCGACCTGGCCACGAACATCATGGCCGGTTATGATATCCATAACGACAGCATGGACAGCGTGGCGGACATTATCTCCTCCACCATTTCCCGCTCGAATGTGAATATCGTGGAGATGGCGGAGTCATACAAGATGGCTGCCGGTTACCTGCGTATGGCGGGCGTGGACTTCACGGAAAGCAGTGCCGCCATCGGTCTTTTGGGCAATATGGGTCTGAAGGGAACGCTGGCGGGAACCTCGTTGCGTGCTCTTTCCACACGTTTTGCCAAACCTACCAAGGAGGCACAGGAAGTTCTGGACCGCCTGGGCATCCGGTTCACGGAAATGCGCGACATCGAGGGGGTGCAGGTCGAGAAACTCCGTCCTATAGCGGACATTTTCGAGGAATTGAACAAGAAGGGCGCGTCGATGGCGGATGTCCAGGCAATCTTCGGGAAAATTGGCGGTAACGCGGCGATGATGTTCCTGAAGAACTACGACAAACTACGAGAACTGACTTCATATAACCGGGGGTCCCAGGGCGTTTCCTCAGAACTGGCATTGGTAAAGCAGAATACGACCAAGGGATTGTGGGCGCAGGTGACCTCCCAGCTGACCGAAGGGTTCATGCAGGCATACGAGGTGTTGGAACCCTCTATCCGCACTGTGCTCCGCACTTTTCTGGCAAAGTTCAAGGCTCCGGAATTTACCCGTGGCCTGGTGTCCATCGGGAATGCCTTGTTGGACATCTTCACCGTGATCGGCAATATCGGCGCATGGGTGACCCGCAATTTCCATTGGATAGAACCGCTTGTCTTTACAGGCGTTGTCGCGACCCGGCTGTTCAAGGTGGCGGGAGCCCTGACGAATATCGGCATCGCCATGGGGTTTATCGGCAAACAGTCTGCGGCCACGACATCAATCAGTGCCGTGCAGGGGCTGCTGGGGGCGGGTGGTATCGGTAAGGTTTCGTTTGCCCAGAAGCGGGCCATCGTGTCGGCCATGCAGTCCGCAGGCGTGGCGGGACGGGGAGCGATGAACCGCGCCTTGATGGCCGGGGGCGGTGTCATCGGAGCCAAAGGAGTCCTGCAGTCGCTGTTTGCCACACAGGTGGCTACCGGCAGCGGACTGACCGGTGCTGCCGCCTCGTTGAGTGCCATCAGTACAGGCGCGGTTGCCGCCACGGCAGGTATAGCCGCATTGGTCGGGACTTTGGGATGGGTGGCTTACAAGACCTGGAAGATAAAGGAGGCGAAGGATGCCGTACTGGAAGAGATCGAATCGAACCGCAAGTACCGTTATCCGTCCATAGAGGCACTTTACTCCTCCCTGAGCGAGACCTATAACATGGCTGTCAAGACAAAGCGTGCCGTGGACGAGGTCGTTGCCGGCAAAAGTATCGAAGAGGCTTCGGGACATAAAATCGGAGCCTTCACATCCAACTGGTGGGCCGGGTTCTTGGGGGAATTTGCCATCGCTTCATCTGAGGGGATGGTATCGCGAGACCATGTGTATAACATGGACAAAGCCCGTCAGGATGACATAAGGGATGCGCTTGTCACCCTTGCCAAACGCGACAGCCAGACACGTATCGATGCCGCGTACGCCGAGTTCGGGAAGATGGGTACGGTATTGGAAGTGGACGCTTTCCTCAAGACGGTAAAGGAGCGTTTCGGGCAACAGGAGAAGGATCTCGACAAGTCTTTGTGGCGTATGCAGGATGGCAAGGCCGTCTATGTGAATGATATCGGGGACAGGTCGGAAGCGGTTGCCGCCCGCACATACGACTATGCCCGGTACATGAACACGCAGACCGTTCCGGAGATTGTGCGTGCCGCCACCGCTTATCGGAATGCCATATCGAGTGCCGCCAATGCGCATGAGCTGATGCGTAAGGGAGGGTTCGACTTTGACCAGTTCAGGGCCTGGGGATTCGAGCAGGACGAAAACGGGCTATGGAAACAGCGGGCACTGGGGCAGAACGCCACCGATGCGCAGCGTATAGACAACATCGCGCATCGCAAGCTGGCACATACGACACTCGTGAAGTTCTTTTCATCGCTCCGGCAGACTTTCGGAGGTTCGGCGGAGGCAGCCGAGAACATCCTCCGCGTGGCGGGCTTCACTCCCGACCAGTACGGCAACGAACCGGATTCCAACGATACACGTCCGTTTGCTGCCAACCCGATTACCAACACGCATCTGGATGACGGAGGGGCCGGCGGCAACTATTCCGGCACGGGGCGGTTGTCCTCGGCGGCACCTAAACAGGTCATCGTGAACATAGAGAGCCTGCTCAGTGTCAGGACCATCGACCTGATGAAGTCGAAGGAGGGGCAGACGGAAGAGATACAGAACCTGAAAGAACAACTGGCACAGGCGCTCATCGATGTCGTGCATGACTTCGATGCCTCCTGGAACGCATAAAATGAAAGGATTATGGGAAGACTGATACAAATCGCGGCCTCGACTTTGTTGAGCGGAGGCATACTCAACCACGGTTCGCTTGGCGGATACATCAGCAACGCCACGCGTCTGGCGTTGGGCATGGGGCTTGCCGAATTGCAGGACGGGCAGGTACATTACTTCTCCAGGCACCATGACCTGCTCAAACGGGCAGCCATACAGGTTGCCTCGCAGACGGCTTACGGGTTGCTACGTTCCTATCCCCGATACCTCAAATACTGGGAACAGCAGGTGCGGGACAAATATCTTCAGACACAGTCGCAGTCCAGCCTTGCGAACAAGACCGGACAGTACTACCAGCTCATCAGGGAACAGCAGGCGGTGGCGCAGAAGAAAAACCATATCGATTCCATCGTCGGCCGGACAGTGGCGGATTTTCTGGAACTGTCCATATCAGAGGAGGGGAAGTATTATGACAACAGCGAGTGCAAGGTTTTGCCGAACAGCCGGTATGGACTGGTGACATTCGTGGACCTGGGACCGCAGGTACAGGTCAGCAGCCGGAACAATATCCTGCTGACCCGGGTACAGGGGCGGGACTATACCCGCAAGGAATATATATCCGGGGGTGACCTCGAGATTACCATCAACGGCAAGATCACCTCCAAATACCCGGACGTGTATCCCGAGGCGGAAGTGTCCAAGTTTATCAGGCTGGTACAATACAAGGGTGTCATCGATTGCGACAACACGGTATTGCGCCAGTTCAACATTTCACGGTTGATTATACAGGGCTATACCTTACAGCCTACGGATTGCCGGAACGTGCAGCCGTATTCGCTGAACTGTGTCGCCGTGGAGCCATCGGAAGCCGTGGAACTGAAACTGGCGGAACAGGAAAAGGTGGACACGGCCATCAAGCACACGAACAAGTGGATCAAGTATGTTAAATTCGGTACGGAGGTCATCGACCCCGCCTCGTTGCTTAAACTGACACGTTTATGGGTATAGCTGCAATGGATATCCTCTGCTGTCGCATCACCATCGGGGATGCCGACCCATCCAATCCGATGAGGATACAGAACGGCGTGGAGATTACGGAAGTCCAGTCGCTCGAAATCAACGAGAGTTACAAGAAGCTGATCGGAACGGCCAAAGTGATATTCCCGAAAGGGTCGGTATGCCGCTCCACGATTATCGGGAACGTGACATTGGAGGGCAAGGACGTGTCGAGGATAACGACGGAGGTGATGCAGGACGGTGTCATCATCGAGAAACGCAGCGCGCAGCGTCTGGTTGACGAGACGACATTCAAGGTCGGACAGCGCATCAATATCAAGCTGGGCTACAACGGCGTGCTGAAAAATATGTTCGACGGATACATTACCGGATACAATTCGGACAGCACGCTGGAAATCCAGTGTGAGAATATGGCCTACAAACTCAAACTGAAACAGGCACCTCATTTCGAGACCCCGGCGAAAGGGACGACGGTGAACGAGGTGCTGGAAGGCAAGTATAATATCCTGAAAGATACCGGCTTCAGGATACACTCGGATACGAAGCGGTTTGAGATACATATCGGCAAGGTAAAGGTCACGGACAACTTCACGGTAGCGGATATCCTTTCCGAATGGTCGAAGTACAAGGTCTACTGCTTTTTGAAATACGATGCCGATGATGACGGGGCCATGCCGTCCATTGCCGTCGGGCGTCCTTATTCGTCCAGCAAGGCTCAGCCGGTATTCCCGGAGGACGAATCGACAGGACCGTACAGGATATACTTCAACGAGCATGTGGCGCAGAGCAACCTGAAAGTGGTCAAGACCGATCCGAAGTTTTTGGCGGTGACGGGCAAGGCACTCGGGACGGATGAAAAATTCTTTGAGGTGACAGTACGCATGAATCCTGAATACGACCCGGAGATGCCGGGCAGCAAGGAGTTTCAGACGGTCAATGCCACGCAGATTTCAAAAAAGACGCACAAGGTAACTGGCAACACGACGGCATCGGGAGCGAAGACCAGGACCAAGGTGGATTTATCCACATATACCATCGTACCATATATGTCACCTCATGTCGGAATCAATTCCGACCGGCTTGTAGAAGAGACGACGGAATACTTTCGGAATTACAATCTGAACGGAATCACCGGCAATGTGACAGTATTCGGGGATTTCGGACTGTCTCCTGCCGTACAGGTGGAACTGATCGACTACCGTAATCCTTCCAAGAACGGCGTATACCTCGTGGAGGAGGTAACGACAACTTTCGGAGTGGGTGGATACAGACAACAGCTGGGCATTCCGTACAGGATTCGCAAATGACCATATTGTTTATTAATGGACATTCTTTCCTTCCAGAAAATACCCGAAAAGGAAAAACGGCATTCCGTGCCGCTCCAAGGAACATCACTGCTTTTTATTCATAATTAATCCACTGCATTTTTACAAATCCATGTCTTTAAAAATATTTTACAACAGGGGCGTTTCGGCAGGAAGAATAATATCTGCAAATACCTTTGATATAAATCAGTTAATCATCTTTTTGATTCTCTGAACCAGTATGGTCTTTCGTTTTTCTACAAAATCAGAAAAATTAGACAATGAAAGATCCGTATCCGGAATAAGGTGGTCCTCCATGAATTTCTGCATGTCCTTGTTCCGGGTCTGTTCACTAACCCACTTGTCCAATGGCTTGGCGTTTTTAGACTCGTTCTCATTGGCATCGAGCATCTGCAGGTTTAGGATGGAATTGTAGACCTGCCAACCATATTTTTCCTTGTCTTTCTCTTCCAGATCATTGTATGCAGAGGCTGGGTGCAGGTGGTCCTGATGGAAATTATTGTTCCTGTAATCAAGATTCGGATACAGCATGGCCAATATTGGGAAACTATATCGTGAGTCTTTCTGGCTGTAAAGCAAGTCTTCTATAAAATCGTCACCTACATCCGACAGTTTCTTGATTTCAGAGTTTATTTCTGCTGCCGGGAACAATGTCACGGTTTCTTTTATATAACAGCCGGTGATGTCTGTAGTATATGCCCTTCTTGACTGTGCAAGAACGGAATCAGCACTTGCTCCGAATGCCCTGCGGAGCAGAATTGAGAACAACCATTTTTTTATGATTTCACAATCCTCTCTATTTCCCATCTTTTTGTAAAAATCCTGATATATGTCCTTGTGGTAAAGATAATATAGTATGGGCATGGCGGCATTATATGAAGTCATTGTGAAATCCGTCAGTCCGAAAGATCTCAGCAAGTCGAACAGGTTTGAAACAGCATCCCTGATCCTAGTCCAATTATTTTCCACCAGTTCAATAAAACTCAGATTGAAACTTGTTATAAGGGAACGCACATCTTTATGATATAAGTACAGGAACGATTTCAATATGAAATCGTGAGATATATTAAATCCTTTAGAACGTATGTGCTCAACCAGATTCTTGATTTCTGTCTTTGCGTCCATCTGTTTACAATTGGCAATGGCGATGGACATCAGAATATCCGAAAAACTTAATGCAGTACCCCCGGAATTGATTCGAATAAAAATATTCACAGCTTTGTCAGGTTTCTGTTCATCCTCCTCGTAAAAATTTATATTGAGCTTGGTATGAATGACATTGTCCAACAGTCTCAGTAGTCTTTTGGATTCTTTGTCTATGTTATTGTCCTCGGCAAATTCATCGATGCCATAATTGTAATCCTGATGCAAAGCCAAAATCTTGCCTACACGGAACCATTTTTCACTAGACTTGTCAATAAATAAATCTTTTTCTTTGGATATGTTCTTGTCAACAAAGGAAAAGATGAACTCCCTGTCACTTTCCTCCTGTGTGTATTTACGGGATATATTGAGATATAGATGCCGGGTAGGAAAATTAGATTCAGAATAATCCCAACGTTTCCTATAATCTTTGTACGCATAGCTGCCGCACAGACCGATATATAATGATGTCAATCTCTGTTGTCCGTCCAATATTGCATAAAAATCGTTGATATTGTCCGTAGGAATCGGATCGTTGCATATCCGATGATACTGTATGAAAGCTGATAGAAACTTATAAAACCGGAAATCTGTTTTTGTGCCTCCTTTTACCTTCCAAAACAACATGGAACTGATTGGATAGCCTTTCATCAGAGAATCAAACAACTTTTCTATCTGTTCTGCCGACCATACAAAATCTCTCTGAAAAGCCGGCAATAGGTATTCATTCCGGTGGATACGTTCTATAGCCTGCGCTATCGTTATTGGTGATTGGAAACCTGCCATACTACTAATCAAGTGTTTTTTTACAAAGATAGAAAATTCTAATTTCATGTTTAATTTTTGAAGAAGGAAAATGCAAACCTGAATATATTCCAACGACCTATTCTTCTATAAAAAAATCAATGTCTTCAGATAAGTCGAATCAGTTGCTTATCCGTGAGGCTATCCGCAAGATAGCCTTGGGGCGGAGTATGGAGCGTATCAATCTGGCTCCCGGAGGCATGTCCGGTATCGGGACGGCCCGCATGATACACGGCTATGTCGCTAAGATACACGATAACCCCTCGGACGAGGAGTTTTCCGACTACGGCGGTACCATTGATGTCGGCGAGTACCCGGACGAGACGGCCTCCGCCGAACCAGTCATCCATAAAGGCGTGCTGCTCTCGGCCGCCACCAACAGCGAAGGCGGCTTCCTGATCGTACCTGCACTCTTTTCCGACGTGACCATCTTCATGGATGCCGCCACCCGCTATGCCTATGTGGTTAACTTCTCCCATGTGGATATCCTGCGGCTCAATGCCCGCACGGAAACCGTCATCGGCGTGACCGAAATGGAGGAGCTGGATCCGGAAAACGACTCCTCCCCGGACTACGACGAACTGGAAACCACCGGTAACGAGACCTCCACCCGCTATACGCCGACTGCCGTCACAACAACCGTCAGGAATGACAAGGACAAGGAAGCGACAACCGTTATCGATGCGGAAAGCATCACGCATACGGTGGACAAGTCTGAAGTCAGACAGACAGCAGATAAAGTGGTACAAAAGGTCAATTCCACGACCGTTGCCGTTGCCGACAACAAGGTGACGCTCGGTGACGAAAATGCCACCGAGCCGCTGGTTCTAGGTAATGAGCTTGCCCGGCTGATGCTCGACTTCCTGACAGAATGTTCGAAAATCATGACCCCCACACTGATGGGCACGATGTCGCCGATCAATATGCCGAACTTCATCTCGCTGACATCACGTATCCAGAATTTTCTTTCCAAGACCAGCTACACCAAATGAGCGTACAACTGCATCCCGATATAGAAACCCTCGACAAGGAGAGCCTGTGCTATTCCATCTATGCACAGCTGTACCATAACTTTTTCAATGCCCAGCAGAAAAAGGACGACGAGCATCCTTACGGCATCGAGGAAGGCGACGAGACCAGTCTGAGACTGAAGAATACCGCTTACGGTTTTGCATCCGCCATTGCCGGAGCCGTTGCGGGAGAGGGCGGTTCCGGAAGTGGCGGTTTGCTGTTGGATTACCTGAAGAAATCGGGCGGTGACATGACCGGCAGGCTCAGTGCCAATTACGGTTTCGAAGCCGGCATTGGAAACACCCGTATCCTGGAAACCTATTCGCAGGACATTACCGATCCGGAAGGTGTGGTAACTGCCGTCGAGTACGGTATCAGGATTACCGGCAACCTGAAAGTCGGGGGTGACAGCCTGCATATCGGCGGCAGGCAGTTGCTCCGTTACGACGCGGACAAGGCCACCGCTACAATCAATGCCTCCCATATAGACTTTCTGGATGCGACGGTACATTCCAAAGGGGCATGGATTATCGGGGACGAGGATACAGGAATATTCATCTCCCCGACACGGCTGGCCGTGGGCGGGCAGGATGTCTACCATCGTGGCAACGCCAATACGGACACGGCGGATTGGACGATGCGGGACGGCATGGTGAGACGGAATCTGACGGTGCGAGGGAGTACGGTCATGGACGGCGGACTGAAAGCCTTGCAAGGCGTGGAACTGGGCGACAAAGGGAAATGTCTGCTTTCGTTTTCGGAAGAGGATGTCGCGCTCGGCGGATTCCTCTCGTTCCTGGACGGGTTCGGCATCCGGATCAGAGATGTTCCCGTACTACTCCGTACCGACAAGGACAAGATACAGTTCGGGAGTATCGGCGGTGACCTTCTTTTAGGCGGCGACCATACCCCGAAGATACGCCTGTTCTCCGGCATATCGGACGTGGACGGCGAGTGCCTGATGCTTTCCCCTTACGGAAAGGCGTGTTTTCCGGGCTCGCTGACTGTCCGCCACAACTACGGCGCCGACCTGCTCTCCTCATACCGGGTAGACACTTCCGATGAAGGTATCGTTATCCACAAGCGCCTGCGAATGGGCACGGCAGAGGGATTCATGCTCACAGGCGACAGGGAGCGCGTATCGCTTTCTTCCGAGGTAATCTACGAGGAAGAAGGCAAAAGGACGGCTATCCCTCACAGCACGGATTTTTCACACCGTCCGTCCGTGAGCTGTTATGCCCCGCAGAACCGTCACAGCGAATCATTCCATATCTGCACCGATGCCGATTTCCTTACGGTCGGCGTTCCGTTGGAAGCAGCCGGGCATATCGGAATCCATGCGTCGCCCACCCGGATTACTGACAGAACCCTATACTTGACAGAGGCGTTACGCCTGCAAGCGGTGGAGGACGGTATCCGGCATTACGGAAACAGCGTCTTTACCGGGGCGCTCTCTTCGGAGTTCTTTTCCCCGGGCCTTTCCGGAAGCGGATGGGCTGTCCGCCGGAACCGGACGACAGGAGGCGTCTCCGCCACATTCGACGAGGTGGTGGCCCGCCGTAAGTTCCGCGCCTATGAGTTCGAGGTCAAAAAGACTTCGGTAACCAACGGTTCCTTCTGGATCAGCGACAGCTGTTCGGGAGACACCGTGGAAAAACTGTCATAATCCATGTCCGTATTCCGTTATCCGACATACAAGATCCGTATCGCCCCCGACTCGCAGAAGACACAGGGACTGCAAGCCGGGGATATCATCCGCAGGCAATATGCCGAACGGGAGCGTACCGTCTATTCGCTGATGTGCGTGACAGAAACCGGAACGGAGCTTGTCGGAGACAAGGACGCTCCTTATTTCATCGGGGCATTGCTGGACGGGGACGAACCGCAGGGCGGTGAACTGCTGGACTTCGTGCGGATTACCAACCTGTTCGATACGGCACGCAGCGGAGCCTTGTACCTGACGGCTTCTGACAGCGATTCACCCTATATGGATGTCATCGACGGCATGGCGACCGAACGCTCCCTGTGCTATCCCGTCATGGACGGAGGCATGGCGGGAGTGCCGGACAAGTCCAGATACGCCGTTTATGGCAGCATGCTGCAAACGGAATACCTGGATGCCGATTCGGAAGCGACACGCGTTGTCCGCATCATCCGCAATGCGGAACCGGCAGGAAACGCTTCCTTCGGGCTGATGCTGACATTGGAAGAACCGGTCGGATACCCGGAGCGCCTGCTGGTATCGTTCAAGGTCAGGTCTTCCAAAACATCAGGTTCCGTACCGATCCGGTTCGGCTATACGAACCGTGAAAAGACGGATGCGGAAGATGAAATCTCCATCGGCCGGGAATGGAAGTACAAGTTATGGGTCATCACCGTGGATTACCCGGCACAGTACAGCCGGAGCCTGTTTCTTGAGCTGACATCAAGCCTGGCCTCCGAGGGGGACTGGTGCGAGGCCGCCGACCTGAACATTGTCCGTCTTGCCTCCGTATCCGCTTTCAGCGAGGCGAGCAAGGCCCGTGTGGGAAAGGTCAGCGGCATCATCGATCCGGTCTTCGGCATGTTGGATGGTTACGGGGCCTATTTCCAGAATCTCTATGCCACACGCAATGTCAATATAGCCGGCACGCTTACCGCGGGAGACGAGAACGGTTTTTCAAGCACGTTTTATGTGGGCAAAATCCACAAGAATGTCATACCCGACAGCCTGTCCTGCCGGTTCAGCCATTCGGAAGAGCTGGATGAAACATCTCCCGCCGGACTCGGGCGGTGTGTACGGATAGCCGGAGACAGTCTTCTTGGTGCGCAAAGTGCCGCCTGGCGGGAGGCTCATACAGGAGTCTGTTATTGTTTCTCAGTCTGGATAAAAGCGGAAGATACGGCAGCCATCCGGTTCTATCAAGATGAGCACCTTGTCGGTGATCGGACGGTGGCTGCCGGTAAAGGATGGGTCCGTTATAATGTCCCGTTCCTCATACGCGGGTCAGATTCCCCCGTCATGTATCTCGGCATTGCCGCTTCCGTCCCCCTGTCGTTGTCCGCCCCTCAATTGGAGGCCGGAAAGAACGTGACCCCCTATCAGGCGACCGATGAAGCCTTGTCCTACACGGACGATTACGGTGCCTGGTTCAACAAGGGAGGTATCGGGGGTACCATACAGAATCCCCTGTTGCGGCTGAACGAAGACGGCTCGATCGCTTCACGGGACGGTTCTTTCGTCATCAATCCGGACGGGACGGGCCATTTCGCCTCGGGACGGTTCAAGTGGGGCAAGGATACCATCGAACTGCGCGGTGTGACCATCCGTTGGGAAGACCTCGATGAGGAGGCGCAGGAACTGCTCAAGCCCCGTTCCGTCTCCCTGACAGGCGGCACGGCGTTCCATTTCAAGGACGAGCTTTCAGGCGCATGCGAGCCGGAGAATATCCCGCTTGTGGCGACCGAATACAATTTCGAGCCGGAAAGCCGGCAGTGGGAATACCTTGCCGCTGACGGCATATGGAAAGATGCCGGATGCAATGCCGCCGTGTTTGAAATGACACCCTTGTTTCATGGCTGGGAAGGACGCGACGTGCTGACCCTCCGCTACACGGCAACATACCGTAATGAAAAAATCAGTGCGGCTCATACCTTTTTCAAACTTTACGACGGATTGCCCTCCTATACTGTTTATGTGGAGTCTGAAAACGGCACGACATTCCGCAACGGAATCGTCTCGACGGTACTCCGTGCCAGGGTATACAGGGGAGGCGAAGAAATCACGCCGCTCATTCCCGACGGCAATTTCCGCTGGATACGGACGAGCCGCGATACGGAGAACGACAGGATATGGAACGCCGCACCGCGTTACGGCAGGGAGATAGAGATAACCGGCGGGGACGTGTGGCGCAAAGCTGTTTTCGACTGTGAAGTGAATATATCAACAACATTACAATAAGCATATGGCAATTAAAGTAGCACGCGGACAAGTCACCATCATCGACCAGAATGATGCTGTCTCCTTACAGGCGTTTATCGGTTCCTCGCAACCGCTGACCCAGGTGTTCAACAAGGATACCGGCGCGTATGCCCCCTCGTGGGCGGCATCCCCGTACCTGATATTGACCCCTTCTCTGTTTGTCAGCGGCAAGGCGGCCGTAGACCAGATCTCATCCGTCGGCAACGCGGCGACATTGACAGCCGGTGTCAAGAGCGGTTCCGCCAAATGGTACAAGGACGGCACGGTCATAACTTCCGGACAGGACAGCTGTACGATCGGCGCCGCTTCCGCCAAATACGCCCTGACCGTCAAGGCCAACCACATGACCGTTTCCGCCCCGCAGGTACGGTATACTTTCGAGGCAATCTACATCGATGCCAACGGGCTGGAGATTCCTTTCCGTGCGGAGGTACAGTTCACCCAGCACCTGAACGCCGGAGCGATGATCGCCGCCGTGGCGTATGCACCCGACGGCATCGTATTCAAGAACGACGAGGTGGCGACGCTCAGGGCGCATTGCGACCTGTGGCGCGGAGCCTCTATCGACACGACGAACGTCACCTACGCGTGGGGCATCAAGGATTCGGCGGTATTCGCGGGCACGACACTGACAGCTGCCGCGGCAGCCGGAGCCACGACCATAACGGTCGCTTCGGTAATGAACATGGAGGCGGGAGGCAGGATAACCATAGGATCGGCACAGTACACCATTTCGGCAGTCAACGCCTCCACGAAGGTCGTGACGCTGACCTCCGCACTGAGTGCCGCAGCCGCATCGGGAGCCGCCGTTTCGTGTCCCTACTACAACTCCATGCTGGGTGCCGGCTGGGCATGCCTTACCTCGACCAATCCTCGGGGCGTGACGGCAGGCTGGACGACAAACGAAATCACGATTACGGCAGATGCCGTTCTCAACTTCGAGACCTTCAAGTGCGCCATCAAGGATACGGACACCTCGGCGGGCAACGCCTCGGCGAACAAGGTCGTCTGCGACATCATCTCCTTCACGGATATGTCCGACCCCATCACGGTTGATCTGGTCAGCCAGAAGGGGTTCACCATCAAGAACAACGGCAATGACGTGGATGCCAAAGCCGTGTTATACAGGGGCGGTGAGGAAATCGACACGGGCGGGACAGCTTATACCTATACATGGAAACTGTGGAACTCTGCCGGGACTTCCGTCGTGAAGACCTACACGGGAAAATCCATCACGGTCTCGAAAGCCGATGTGACGGGGAAAGGCGTGCTGATGTGCGAGGTATCGAAATAAACGACATGTCTTACAACGAATACGAGGGTGCCAAATACTTTTTGGGACACCCTCATTGCGTCTGACGTGTTTCCCGACAGGAAAGTCAGTCTCTTGGCATGGATTTCACGATCCCGCTCACGGGGTCGAATTGTACGGCGGCATTGTTGAACAGCCGCTCGATATGCCCGCTGCGGATCATTTCGGAGGTCGGCAGACAGTGAAGGACGGGCGTATCGATAAGGGCTATTCTGTCACTCAGCGAGAGGGCTATATCCAGTTCGTGAGTGGAGAACAGAATGCATTTGCCCTCAGCATGCGCTAACCGTGCGAGCAGGGAACACAATTCGTAACGGTTGGGCATGTCAAGAAACGAGGTCGGCTCGTCCAACAGGATGACGGGCGTTTCCTGAGCCAGAGCACGGGCTATCATAATGCGCTGGCATTCACCGTCCGACATCTTATCCATCGTGCGGCCGGCATACGCCTCCATTCCGACCGAAGAGAGCGACCGCATGACGATTTCCCTATCTTGAGGCTGCATGCGGCCGATCCAGTTGGTGTAAGGGGCGCGGCCGATAGCCACGACATCCTCGCACCGCAGGTTGGCGATGCGTGTGCGCTCGGTCGTGACAAATGCCAGTTGCCTTGCCTTCTCCGGAGTTCTCATGTTTGCGATACAATGTCCGTCGAGCAGGATTTTACCGCAATAATTATGATTCAGTCCGGCTATGGCACGGAGAAGTGTAGATTTCCCCGTGCCGTTCCTGCCAATAAGGGCAGTCAGCTGTCCTCTTTTGAAAGAGGCATCGACCTTATCGAGAAGCCTCTTCTCTGCGTAGCCTATGGAAAAATCGCACAGTTCTATCATACCGTCATCGATTTATTGCGTAAAACCACCCATACGACTATCGGGATTCCCAGCAGTGCGGTAATGGCATTTACGGGCAAAGTGAACATTTTGGAAACGATATCGCAAAGAAGCAATACCGCCGCCCCCGAGAGAAGGGTTCCCGGCAGGAGCACGCGGTGGTCGGCCTCGCGGAAGAGCATCCGCGCGACGTGAGGCATGGCAAGACCGATGAAGCCGATCGGGCCGCAGAAAGCCGTTACCGTGCCGGCCAGCAGCGTCGTCGAGAGAAACAGCAGACCGCGCGAACGGCGGATATTCAGTCCCATCGTTACGGCATATTCCTCGCCGAAGAGCAGGAGGTTGAGCGGTTTGATCGTCCATACGGCCAGCAGCAACCCGACGATGACCGACGGAAGGAGGATGGCGAGCTGCGGCACCGTCACGTCGCCGAGCGACCCCATCGTCCAGATGACGAACGCCTTTAACGCCTCCTCTTTGCTCAGATATTGCAATATCTGCACGACAGCGCTCACGCCTGACGAGAACATCATACCCAAAATCAATATCACCATAATGTCCTTTATGCGGTGTCCGACGGCAGCGATTACGAGCAGCACGACGGCCGCACCCAGCCAAGCCGCTCCGGCGATGCCTATCGACGAGCCGACGCCTGCCAGCACCACGAGCGCCACGCCGAGGCTTGCACCCGAGCTGATGCCCAGCACGTAGGGGCCGGCCAGCGGATTGCGGAACAATGTCTGCATCTGCAAGCCGCTGACCGATAGCGCCGCCCCGGCCAGCAGAGCCACAACCGCCTTTATCAGCCGTATGTTCAGTACGATTTTCGCCGTAGTCCGCGGGCAGTCGCCGCCCGTCAGGGCCGCCCATACGTCGCCGACGGGAATGCGAACCGCGCCCACAGCCAAATCCAACAGGAAGAGGCCGACCGTAAGCACGGACAACGCGGTGAACAGGATGACGGGGCGTGAACGCATCTATTTCAGTTGTTTGTAGTATACGAAATCTTCTTCGACCAACTCGGGGTGGAATATCTTCACGAGGTCGCGCAGAAGAAGGTCGGGATTCACGATGGCCGATTCGTAGTAGTCGTTGCCTCCGGCGGCATTGGTGCGGGCGTTGTTGTTATAGACATAGCCGTTTCGGACGCAGCGGGTATCGGCGAACTTCGGGCAGGCGGCTTTCAGTTCGTCGAGTGTGTTCGCCATGCCGACGTTCAGCCACATATCGGCCTCCGAAGCGAGCAGGTATGCCTCCTCCAAGTCGATAGGCGTCGAAGAGTTGCCCGTGTTCTTCTTGTAGATGTAGTCGCCTCCGGCGTCGGTAATCAGCCGCACGGCATAGTTTTCCGTCGAGGGCATGAACCACGAATCGCCGTAGGGCGTATTGAGCATGACCGACGGGGCATCGAGAACGGCACCGGACACTTTCTGTTTCAGCGCATTGTATCGGATCGGAATATCCGCGAATACCTTTTCGCCCTTCGCGCGTTTCCCGACGACCTCCGAAAGCGCCACCAGCCATTCGGCTTTGCCCAGCGGAGATTCTTCGAGATAATCGCCGACATACATGAACGGGATGCCGAGCTCCTTGAGTTTGCTCTCCATCGCACTGGCCCCGTTCACGCCGAAAAGCAGCACAAGGTCAGGGTCGAGCGACAACAGAAGTTCATAATTGATATTTCCCTCGTAACCCACGTCGCCGATGCTGTCGCGGCGTGCCTGAATGTCGGGATTGGAGATATAGTCGAGTCCCGAAACGCCGACCACACGTGCCGTCTCGCCGATGGCGTCGAGCATGGCGATATGGGTCGAGGACATCGCCACGATGCGCTGCGCATCCCCTTCGAGGACCTGCCCGTCGAAACCCTCGGGAACGGGTTCCCCGTTACGGGAGATGAACAACCGGGTGGTGACGCTATCCGCGCCCTGCCACGGATTCATGACGGAAACCAGCACGCTCTGTCTGCCGTCTGCTCTTTCAATCTTGAATCCCGAGGCATATTCGGGAGCGTAAAGCTGTTTGTTGAAATCGGCAAGTTGGGAACTCTTGCCACGACAGCCTGCAAATGCCAGCGCAAGCAGCACCATCAGGCTCAAATTCTTTAATACTTTCATATCATTACCTTATTTACGTTTACATTATTTTCTGCTTTTCCCGAATTTCGGGGTGATGCCGATGAAGAACTCGAAGTTGATGCCGGGCATAGGACGCGACAGCACCGAGAGATAGTCCTCGTTGAACAGGTTATTGACGGCAAGTTTCAACTGTACATCCAGCGGTTTGAACGACAGCATTTTCTCCAGTGAGATATTGCTCATGAAATACCGGGGCAGGTGGCCTGTCAGCGTGTAATCGTTGCTCGACATGGTGAAACGTTCCGAGTAGTAAGCCCACTTGTAGAGGAACGCCCACGTCCGCCATGACAGCCGTCCTGTCAGCGAGGCGGAGTGCTCCGGCACGTAAGGCAGTTGTTTTCCCACCGACTGGTCGGCGGGCGACATCTTTTCGCCCTCGTTGATGGAGGGGGTCCACGAATAGGAACCGTTCAGGTCTATCAGCCAGTCCTTTGCCGGCTGCACGGCAAGGTTGGCCTTCACTTCGACACCGTAGGCATGGACTTTCTTCACGTTGCGCGGCGAGAAGAACCCCTTGGTCGTCGGCAGCCAGATGATCCAGTCGTCGATGTAGGAGTCGAACCAGCTTGCGCTGCCGCCCAGTTTATATACCCCCTTTTTGCCGACATCGAAACTCACTCCGGCGTCATAGCTGAAGCCGTGTTCGTTTTTAAGGTCGGGGTTGCCGCCCGGCAGAAAGTAGAGGTCGTTCAAAGTCGGAAAACGATAGTTGCGCGATACGGAGGCTTTCACCATCACGTTCCCTTTGCGCGAAATCAGTCCGTCGATGAAGAATGCCGGGATGAGCGGAGCCCATTTGTCGCCCGACATCTCCTCGCGCAAGACCAGCGACAAGCCCAACGGCTCGACAGGCTGCCATTTGGCCGATACAGAACCGGAGAGCTCGACACGCCCCTTGTCATATCCGACGACGGCTTTGTTGCCATCCTGAAGGATGATGTTCTTGTCTTCGCTGCGCACGAGATGCTGGTACACGGATACGTTCGAGGTGAAGAACCATTTCCTGCCGGGCGAGTATTCCGCTTCCGCCTGTCCGTAGAACGTGTTTATCTTGCTCCGCGAACGGGTCATGGAGGCCCAGTTGTCCGGCGCCACCTCACGACGGTAGTCGTAGGCCATCCACGTATGGATATAACCGCCTTTCACGCCGACTTTCCATTTCTCTTTGATATGGTCCCATGACAGGACACCACGAAACGTCTGCTCCCGCTGGCGGTTCTCGAAGGCGGTCTCATCGCCGTAATCGGTCGTGAGCATCGGCAGTTCCCGGTTGGAGTTGATATACCATGCGTTCAACCCGAAACGGTCGCCTTTCAGGGTGTTGTAATATACCTCCTGCAACAGGTGCAGGTCCTTGAACGAACCCGATCGGTTGCGTTCCTTGGGATGATACTGTCCGATGATGTTCTTCTCCTCGTCGTAGATATTTATCTTCTTGTCGTGGTTGGTGTACTTGTAATCGTTGGGCGACGACGAATAGACCGCGCGGGTCGAGACCTGCCATCGGTCGCTGCCGTAGGTGAAGCGGGCGAACTCGTCGAACGTGCGGAACGACCCGATGCCCTGCACGTATTGGGCATGGAAGCCCTCGCCGACCTGCGGCGTAGTACCGAGTTTGACAAGTCCGCCGAGTCCGCCGCCCGTTTCATTCACCGACGACGTGCCATGAAGCAGCGAGGCCTGATCTATGAAGTAGGACGGTATGGTGGAAAAGTCGGTCATACCCAGCATGGGATTGTTGATGCGCATGCCGTTCCACGTCACCTGCGTGTGGCTGGGCGACGTGCCGCGGAAAGCAACGGTGGAGAGCGTGGCGCGTCCGTAACTCTTGACGAACACGGACGAATTGAACGTCAGAATGTCGGCCATCGATAAGGCAATGTTCTCTTTCAGTGCGAGCGAGTCGAACTTCGTCTTCTGCACGCCGATTTCTTTCATCGGGCGTTTGCCCCACACCGTGACCTCGTCTATCTGGTGGATGCGTCGTGTGATTCCCTGCGCGGACAATACGGACGGACAGACGAGCAGTAGCGAGAAAAGTATGTATTTCGTATAAATCATTTGATTCCGTTTTTAGGGTGGGTATTCGCGGAAAAATGTACCGTGGAGGATGCCGGCACGGACGTTTGATGCGGGTCGAACCCATTCTCTTCAAGCAGTTGTCCGTATTCTTCCTCGAACGAGATCTCCTGATGGATTGTATGCTGCTCCTCGATGTGCCGTCTGAGCCGGTGAAGGTCGCTGAACGACACGCTGAACGAGTCGAATCCGGCAGCCCAACCGGAGAAGTCGGCATATTCCGGGGTTTTCTGGTATACCGTTCCCGTGGCGCCTTTCACCTTGTTCACGATCTTGCTGAAATCCCCGGAATTCGGAATCTCGACAAGTACATGCACGTGGTTGAGAAAGGCATTGGCGGCATGTACGCGGCAACCTTTCCCTGTAAAAATCCGTGTCATCCGCTCGAGCATCAATCCTTTTCCCGTTGTCGGAATCGTCATCTTGCGTCCTTTGGTAACGAAGATGAGATGGTATAGGTGTCGTATCCTGCCCATCACTTCCAACAAAATGCGCCGGGGATTATCCCGACATAGAATTCATCGATCAGTTCACCTTCGGACGAGTAGCGGTAGACAATGCCCTGCTGCTGGTAGTCGATGGCATCGGCCACGTAGACATCGCCACGCACGGGGTCGACGGTCAGGCCGTAATAAATCGTACCGCTGTATTCGAGGAACGGGCGCACGGGAACACGTTCCGCATCCACGTCCATCGACCATATGTCCTTGTTGATCCAGTAGAGCTTGTCGCCCGTACCGTTGAGCTGCACCTCCGAAGGCCAGTCGCCCATCTTGAACTTGAACTGCTTCTCTACGGTGAACGTCTCGGCATCGATGCGGTAGAGAGACGGGGCTTCGTAGCCGTAGGGCGAACCCTCGTACCCACCGTCGGTGATCGTCCACATCTTGTGGTTCTTGTCCATTACCAGCGAGGTGGGCTGGATGCCGACTTTCAGTTCTTCTACCACCTGATCCGTTTCGGTATCGATCTTGATGATGCGGTTTTGGTACGACCAGCAGTTGCAATAGACATATTTGCCATACTGCACCATCTGCTCCGTGGAGCCGCTTTCCATCGTCATGTCCGGCACCTGGATGTAACCGGTGATTTCATATTTCTTGGGGTTGATGATGAAGATGCGGTTGTCCCACAATTGGGTGACATAGGCTTTCTCGTCGCTGAGGAAATGGATATAGCGCGGCGAAGTCAGGTTCGTGATACGGCCCACCTCTTTGAACGTATTGAGGTCGATGGCGAAAATCACGTGGGAATTGTTCACCACGACCCAGCCCTTATTGTCGTGGATGCACATCGATTGCGCCACGTCGCCCAGCTTCATGCCGTTGGCACGGAAGAACACTTCATTCTGCACCTGTTGGGTTTCGGGGTCGTAGTACGACAACGTGGCATTGCCGTACTGGAAGTTGCCCTCGTTGGTGATGAACAACCCGGCTCCGGTAGCGTTGAAATCTTCCACCGCATCTCCGTAGTCCCACTCCATGCAGCCCGCCAGCAACAGCGGCAACCCGCATAGAAGAATGATATGTCGTATCAGATGTTTCATTGGCTTGTTATAAACGGGAAAGAGTACCGGTCTTTCGGCCAGTACCCTGTTCCCTTGTAAAATAATGGGTGTTACTGCTGGGTATAGCGACCGGCTTGCATATCCTCGTAGGTGGGGTTATAACCGCAATTGGTTACAAGCCAGTCTTCTTTCTTGATTTGCTCTTCTTCTACAAAAGATTTGAAGAACGTATAATCAACAAACCGTGTCAACCGGATAAATCGAACTCCTGAGAGTTTTGTTAAAGTTGGCATATTGAAAGTCGTAAGCGATGCTGCATTTGCAGCACAAAGTGTTCCATCAATGGCCTGCAATTTGGGGCATGAAATAGTTTTTACGGCACGAACAGTCATACCAACACCCCCGACATGTTCCAATGACGGAAATGTAAAATCTTTATTTGATGCCATAAAATCTAAAGAACCATATAAAATATTATTAATCACCCCTTCTTTGATATATTGAGGATTGCTTGAACAACCGACTGACTTTAAATTCGTAAAATCATAATCATAGTTAGAAACAGCGTTCAGATTACCGATAATACATAACTGACCTCCGACAATTTCCAATTTCGGGAACGAGATATTGTTTGCCATTGTAGTTTCGATGCTTAAATATCCATCTACACTTACCAAGTTAGGGGCTGAAACGCCTTTTTTTGAACCTCTTATAATTTCCATATTCCCGTAAACTCGTTCAAATTGGAATACAGGATCTGTTGTCATATTGCTAGAATACTTAAAATTCTTAATACTCTTAAAATTCAATTCTGGATCTATTCCAACACTTGAACCGGTAATACCGCTCGGAGCTAGAAACATGCTAACTTGCGACATATCCTCTTTTGTGATAATTTTTGAGAATATAGTCCCGTCTGTAATAGAAATTAAAGGTTCGTTATCCTCAAAAGGTACAAAATTTACTTTGCTCAAATCTAAAATTCGATCAGAACACTCCAATAAACGCAGCAAGGTCAGTCCTCCGAGTTGTTCTAATTTACTCCAATCCGGCAATTTTTTCAAGACTTGGAATTTCGATATTGTCAATGTGCCTTTAACAATCGACAAGTTAGACAGTCCATCTATTTCTTGTAATTTATTATTTCCCGTAGATGTAAAAGCATCGGACGCAATATAACTGGAAACGAGATTAAGGTCGCCGTTTACTACCGATAATTCCGGCAATGAAAGGGTCTCCAACGGAATCGGTATAGAAGCAAAATCCACACTTCCAACTTCTTGTAATTTCGGAAATTCCAAAGAAATCATTTTGCCTAAATTATTAACCCCTAAGCGACCGTTTACTTTTGTCAATTCAGGAATTCTCAAAGATGTGATTTCTCCTCCTGGTTCTCCGTCACTTGTCAGACACTGGAGATCAAAATCCTTTACGACAGTGGTTAATTTAGGGAATTCAAAACTTTGTAGAGATGAAGTCCTGAATATTATATTTCCATCAATCGTTTCAAGGTTGTCGAATTGCACATATGCTACTTGATTGTTGCAGACAACGATGTCGCCAGTAATATGCTGCAAAGATCTCATACTGACCATCTGCAATTTACTGTTGGTCGCAAAGGCAGTTTCAGTTCCTATTTGCAAACCTCCAATTGAAGTGATATTATCAAGTCCCGTAAGATCTTGTCCAACATAACTTTTCCGAATGATGATGTTTCCTTCGACTTCCTTCAATATTTTTAATGCGGCGATATCCGACAATTCTTCTGCATCCTCAGCATCCGACCCGATAATCAAATCACCTTTGATAACCGTTACGTCCGTATCAATGAAAGCCGTAACATCCGCTGTTGTCTTCAATTCCACATCCCCTTCATAGCGAATCTCGTCTTTAATGACTTTATATGTATAATCATTCGCTTCTCCATTGTAAGAGGTTACACGAAACGTTCGTTCCGTATCCCAGTCAGTAATGCTTGCCGGATCGGGAATAATTGTTGCCGAGGATGTGTATTTGAATTCGACTTGAGCATTATTTAACGAAACAGTATATGGAACTGTTATGGTAATTATATTGTCAATTATTTCCGCTGTATAGGATTGACTTGCCACAGTCATCACGACTGATGTGATAAAATTGTCATCGGCATCAGCAGGACTTTCTGGAGTCTGATTATCTTCTGAACATGATAAAAAAAGAAATGGGGCAATGAATAGTAAAAGCCAAAACTGTCTCATATTATTGATTATTAGTTATTGATAAGTCTTCAAATGAAAATACTTCTGTGGATATCTCTCCAAGCCAACCACTTTTCGATAATACTCCACACTGAACTTTGATAAAGTCTATATATTGCAATTTTACTGGAGTCCCGTCATGATATATTGCATTGGCTATTTTGAATCCGTTGCGCTGACCGCTACCATCAATGACATTTCCTCCTACCAGATTATCTGAACCCATATTATCCACATACCCCCACTCATAAGCGTTATTCGCCCAATATCCTGTAACGGGATCTTGATTGTTGCGAGGAGTCAGACGCGTCCCATATAATGTATAGCTATCTTCTTTAATCCAATTGGGATAATAATATTCTTGGCCATGGTATGCATTCATATCGACAGAACCTGAATTACCTTCACTATCTACCCACGGAGTATGTGCTCTGGGTGCAGGTCTATAGTAAGTTACTTCGTAGTCTTGTATTGTACCATCGATGCCGGTTTCAGATCCTTTTAATTCATACCATTCATCGTCTGGCTGGCCATTGCCATTTATATCTTGCATTACCCAAACAATGCCCGGCTCATTTGAGCCACCGCTCGAACTGTTAAAAGCATTTCCTTGTATTGCAAAATCGTATTCTCGGCCACTCGGAGCAATACTATGGTCAAAACCGATGATGATATAACCACCGAAAGATCCCAGTGAAACATGCGCTTTTTTGTTCAATCGTTTCGTTGCATACTCTATGGCTTGTTGGGGCGTCGTTTCATTTCCTATAAATCCGGTATTTTGGGATAACTCATTAATAAACTGTCCGGGAGCAGGAATGAATTCATAAACCTTATCCCAAATACCTGAACTTGTCGCTGTCGCTTGCCGATAGCGTTCTTGTTCCGTTTTTTCTTCACAAATAACCTTAACTGTCGTTGTAATTGAAGTATTACTACGTGTTATGTTACGTGAAAGTGGCTGTGTGTTGGGCATTTTTTCTGTAACAGTAACAGCAACGAAATATTCTCCAGGAGTCGTCGGCGTGAATTTAAAAACCCTGTCGGTAGCGGCTTCCATAATTTTTCCATTGACCTGCCATTGATACTGTGGATAATCGAAATATTCCAGCAAAGGCCGCAAATATACAGGACGCCCTGCAAAAGTATAACGATCCGTAGAAGTTTGTGTATAGGATGGTGTCGGAAACCGTACGGAATAAGGCATTGTTTCCACAACTTCTACGTCGAAATCACGGATTGTTTCTCCGTCTATATTGGATGCCCGGATTGTTATCGAATATGTACCGAGTTCTTTTTCGTGAAACGTATATGCTTTTTCTGTTCCGACGATTTCTCCATCGCGTACCCATTCAATTCTAAAATTTTCAAGATCGTCATGTTGAATATCTGGAGATAAAATATAATCCGTGTTTTGAGGCACTTTTAATCCTTTAGAGGGGATTATGATTGAAATTGTAGGTGGAGTTAACTCCAATACTTCTACTTTTAACTCTTCTTCCGCATAACCCTCTGGTGTATCAACTCGCAATTTGATATATAGATGTTGTTCCTGATTCCATGTATACTTCAATATTGATTCAGATGAAAGAAGTTTTCCATCTACTGTCCATGCATAAAGTGCATTATTCGCATATTTATATGTCGGGGCAATTGTCAGTTCACGCCCAACTTTGATAGTGTAAATGCCAGTCTCACTATCGAGTTCAATTATAGGAGCTTGTTTTATTTCTTCAGTAATTACATCGTTCTTATTACAGCTTGTAATAAAAAACAAAAGTACAAGAATACTAAATATGAAAGCCTTCATAATAAAAAGGGCATAGAACTGAAATCAGTTCTATGCCAAACTATATTAAATTGTTATTCTATTGTAACGTCGTCTATACAAAGATACGCCGGAGTATTGAGTCCATATATAGGATCGACATCAGATCCTTCAAAATTGAATTTTACACTTTGCACATCCGCTACATTAATATCCCAATATGTCCATGTAGTTACGGGGGACACTGTTGGTTTATCATATCGGTAGTCGGCCAACAATTTCGATACAGTGGTGATCAAATTTCCATCTACGTCATAACATTCGATGTTGACTTGGAAATATCCTATATTGTTGCCGTCAGAATCTTTCAGATTACTCAACGGTGTTGCAACACCCGATGTTCCGAACTGATTACCATTTATAATCACACCATAGGTATATGCTGTGTTACAATACCATAAACCCTTGAATTTGCGAGGGGAGTCAAAATAGAATTCAGGTTTGGCCATCCACTCCGTATTTCCGAAATCAGAGTAGCCGTATACAACAGCAAAATTGGAACCGCTGTGACCTGCCCCTGTATTGGCCCCATCTGTGGATGCTGTATTATAGACACTACATTGATTCTCCCAAGTATACCACCAATTAGTTCCAGAAGTCTTGCCGGCAGCAGAATCAGAACGATAATTGTATTTCGACAACGCAATGGCACCACTGGAAAATTCAGTATACGCTCCATAAGAATTGGTTACAGTATTCATGTCGGAGACAAACACAAAATCGGGATCGTATATTTCCCTGATTTGGTTCTCTGCAGTATATCCATAAAGCGTGTAGTAGTTCTCTGCTTTAGGCGAAACCGCCATGAATGTTTCATCGAAGTCATCGAATGTAATGGTTGTAGTGCCATCATCATTAAAGTTGGCTCGGGTTTCGGGAGTTACTGAATCAGTTTGAGGATTCATCAAAAAGTCATCGTCTGAATTACAGCCGGTGAACAGGGCGGTTGCCGTCAACAGGAAAGCTCCCGCCAGAAAGCGTAAATTTCTTTTCATAGCTTACTTGTTTTTTAATAAAACATATTTTTAACAAACACAAAAAATCCCGTTCGCGCAGGTTTACACGAACGGGATTATGTTTGTCTTCAAATATGAGAATGACTCCTACGGCATTCCGTATCTGATCGCAACCCGATTTTCTCCCGCGGGTGTAAATCCTTTTCCGGTCATGGCAGGTCTTCTGACTCGTCCCAGTCGTCGCGCCTTCCCAGCATTACACCAGTGGCAGGTTGCGGCAACCTTGAGGGGACTTACAGCAGCGGGTACTGTCCCGGATTCTCACCGGATTCCCTTTTCATCCGTGGCGGCGAACCGCCCGGAACCATTTCCAATTACAAAAATACAAATATTTTTTATAATAATATCATTTACACGAAAAAAAATCCGCAACCTGCCGGAATCATTCCGCACTATACTTTCAGAAAAAGGTTTCATGGCAAAGATTCTCATCGCCCGGGGACAGGCGACCATCTATGTCCAGAAGGACGGGTATACCATAACCCAGTCTTTGGGTGAATACGTGTTCCCCGCGGATGACACGGGGAAGATTCTCTCGTCCGTCACTCTCACCTCGACCGTACGGGTGATGTGCGGGGACGAGGAACTCACGGCCTTTACCATCGGTGCGGTGGGTAAGCCGGCGGGATTCTCATCCGTTACCGTCAATAACGGCACGAAGACCTTAACCTACGTTATCACCGCCGGTACGACGACCCTCGCCGACCACGGAACAATAGATATTCCCGTGACAATTTCCGGTATTGTCTATCATCTGTCGTTCGTCTGGTCGAAAGCCAAGGCGGGTATCCCGGGCAAGGACGGGGTCGATGCCGACATGCTCGACTGGGTCAAGGAGTGGAATACGGGTAAGACGCTCATCAACGGCAACACGGTCATCACCCCCAAACTCTTTGCGGGCACGAAAAACAGCGACGGCACCGTCTCCGGGATAGCCATAGGCTCGTTTACACTCAATACGAAGACCTCCTCGGGAACGATCGCCGCAGAGGCGGTAAACGGCATCTATGGATTTAGGGATGGCTACAAAACCTTCTATGTAGATAACGGCGGTAACGCCCAGTTGGGTTATGGCGACCAGTATGTCAGGTATAACGCCACGACAGGCAAGGTCGAGTTCGGCAGCGGAGTGAGTCTGAACTGGGTCGGTGCGACCTACATCGACAAGGACGGCGTCTTTACCGGAACACTCTCGGCCGATACGATTAAGACGATTTCCATCAGTGCTTCCCAGATCACATCGGGGATTATCGCTGCGGCACGCATCGACACGGCGGCGTTGAAAGCCTCCTTGATTACCGCCGGAAACATCGAAGCTCTGACCTTGAACGTTACAAAAGGGAAAATCGGCGGCTGGACGGTGGATGCCGACTCCCTTTACCGGGGTACGAAGAACAACACTGTGGGGAGCTGCACCTCTGCCGCAGGTAGCATTACGCTCGGCTCGAACGGTATCCGGGGCTATAAATGGCGGCTGGATGCCTCGGGAGCCGGAGCGGTCGCGGGCGGCAACATCGCGTGGGACGCTTCGGGCAACGTCACGTTCGCCTCGACGGTCAGTGCCTTGTGGACGGCACCTATCGGCTCCCTCACCACGGCTTTGGGCGGCAGCGGCTATCCCAAGCTGACGAAGATCACGGCCGACGGAATCTATACCGGCAGTATCACCGCCTCGCAGATTACCGCAGGAACCATCTCCGCCGACCGCATAGCGGCAGGCAGTATAGCGGCCTCGAAGCTCGATGCCGCCAGCATCAGGTCCTCCATCATCAACACGGACTATATCAACGGCCTGAGCTGTACCTTCACCAAAGGAAAAATCGGCGGCTGGATGATCGGGGCTTCGGCCCTCACTGCCACGCATATCTCGATAGACAGCGGCAACAGACGCATCGCGGTGTACGGGGCCAATTCGGGTGTCGCTAGCGGGCAGCGGGTGCAGCTCTACTACAACAGCGACACGGACTTCGGGCTCTATACCACGGACAGTGCAGGGTACTGCGTGGCACAGCTGGGTTCGAGCAACAGCATAGCCGGCTGGACGATCGACACGACTTCCATTCGCAAGGGCAACGTGTCGCTGGGCAGCGACGGCTCGATCATCAACTCCACGAAATGGAAACTGAACAACGACGGTTCGGGGCAGATCGCCTCGGGCAACATTGCATGGGACACTGCCGGGAACGTTACGTTCGGGGCTTCCGTATCGCTGCAATGGAAGAACGACATCGAAGCGGCCAAGGTTACGAACTTCGGCTATCGATATTACAAGAAACTCATCATCAACGGCGACGAAGCGACCTATTATCCAGTCGTTTTCAAAGGTGGCGACCAGAACATCAAACGTACCATTCTCGTCCGTCGGGGATATGCCGAGCAGGCTCCGGTCTCGTGGAACACATCCACGCACAAAGGAGGTCTGATCGTACTTATCAAAACCAACTTCGGCGGTTGGGGTGGCATTGCCTATTCATGGGATATCTATGACCTTTCCGAGACCTACTGCCGGATGTTCGCCGGGGCGCAGCTGTGCGGCAACTACTGCATGTTCGCCGTCTTCCTGCGTGGCGGCGGCGATACGGGTGCCGTGTACCACCTCTACTCCGACCAGCCGATAGAGAGCAGCAGTTATAGTCCTTCGCCGATTCCGGCAGCTCCGCAAATCGCTTACGGCAACGACCTTATCTTCCAGAGCGGTTCCACACAAGCCTATGCCCCCGCGCCGCGCACCCTCACGGCTGCCGTCGAGGAGGAGATCCGCCGCCATCGGTTCATTGCTCTGGCGCAAAGCACGGACAGCACGCTTGCGGCGCACCCGCTGACCTATATCGGCTCGACAGGGATTTACACGGGCACCCTTACCGCGGCGCAGGTCAACGCCGTGGCGATCGATGCCGGCAGTATCAAGACGGGAACACTTTCGGCAGACCGTATCGCCGCGGGCAGCATCAGCGCCTCGAAACTCGATGCCGTGGGTATCAAGTCGTCCATTATCAATACCGATTACATCAACGGTCTCAGCTGCACGTTCACGAAGGGCAAGATCGGCGGTTTCTCCATCGGCAGTGACAACATGACCATAGGGAACGTCGGAGCTGTGGGTGCCATCCCGTTGCAAATCCGTTCCGCCTCCACGGGCAGCGGTTACTGGTACACGGGAGCCTACAAGCCGCTGGGTATATGCCTTACGTGGTATCAGAGCAGCAATGCAGGGCATATCGTCCTCGGGCAGGTGGCGGCATCCGGCAACAGTGTCAAGACCGGATTCATAGGTCTTCAGATGATGTCATGGGACAATCTGGAATACTTCTGCCTCTCGGTGAACTATACCAAAAGCGGCAGCAAGGAGGTATACAACCGTATCGCGGGGTGGGCCTTCGACCACAACCATATCTGGAAAAACAACATCTCGCTGGGCAGCGACGGATCTATCGCCAACTCCACGAAATGGAGTCTGAACAACGACGGGTCTGGGCACATAGCCTCGGGTAATATCTCATGGAATGCCGCCGGCACGGTTACCTTTGCCGCATCCGTATCCGCCCAGTGGACTACGGGCATCACGACGGCGCAGGAACTCGCTTCGGCCATGGCGTTCGGGAAGATGCTCTACCGCGACCCGACTTTCTGGAACGGAAACAACGGTGTCGTGGTTTACAACAACTCCCAGAACGGTATGGTGACCGTTACCCGGCAGCAGGATGCCACGGCACCCAATGACAGCAAGTATGTCCTGAAAATCCAGACCAGCGGCAGTGCCAGCCCTCGCAACGGAGGCTTCTATTTCGGGGCGAAATGCGGTTACCGCAAGGTGCTCGTCGCCCGCATTATCGCCAAGATCCCCGCCGGCAGAAATCTCTGTTGGGCGACGAACAGCGTCGGCACGGGAGGTTCGCACCGGTGGCTTACGTCGAACGCCGGCACGGGCGACTGGAAAGAATACGTCTACAAGGTCGTGTGCGGCACCGCCGATTTTTCCAGCACCCATTTCTTCTACGTGGACGGCACGCAGGGGACTTCCGATACGCCTGTCATCTGGTATGTGGCCTATGCCACGGTCTTCGACCTTACCTCCACGGAGAAATACACGACCACCATCGATGCCAACGGCATTTACACGGGAACCGTACGCGCCAACCAGATTATCGTGGATTCCGCCCTGACTGTCGGAGGGAGCAGCTATAACGGCAGCATCTCCGTCAAGGATGCGAACAATAGCGTAAAGGTCACGCTGGACAGGAACGGTATCACGGCCGTGAGCGGCAAGATCGGCGGCTGGATTCTCGGAACAAGCGCCCTGACCGCTTCGGCTCCGGCCTCGGGGCACCGCATCGTTATGGGGGCTTCAGGATATATTTACCACGACAACCCTTCCACCGGAGTAAACTATTGGGCGCTGAACACGGACGGTTCCGCCACGTTCGGGTGCGGGAAAATCTCCTTTGCCAATGACGGATCGGGTTATCTGGCCAACCAGAATATCAAATGGGACGCCTCGGGAAATGTCACGATGACGGGCACCATCAACGCCAATGCCGGCACCATCGGGGGATTCGTCATCGGTCAGGGGCGCATCGGCTCGACGGCGACAGGAACCGGCTCAGGCGGCGGCCTTGCCATCTACGACGACCTGTTCCGCGTGGGGGACACCATTTCGTATGTCCTGTTCGGCAGCAACACCATACCGGCATCCGCCGGCGGATCATGTGCCACCGGACGTATTGTGAACAACAAGGTGAACAGCATCTTTAATAACAACTACGGGCTTTATATCGATGTCAAAAACGGTAACCGTAACTACGGAATATGGTCCAATGCCTCTGTTATAGCCCCTGCCTGCATCGGCAACAAGATCAAGAATGTCTATTTCACAGGCAGCGGTTACACGATCGATTTCTCGCAGTTCAACATCTTTTTCGTTTATGCCAACCAGAAGTACAGCGTGACCCTGCCGTCGGCATCGTCCGTGGCCACCATGTTCGGTTACTCGACTCTGCCGTCGGACTTCGCCTGCATATTTACCCTAATTTACAACTACAACTGGGGGAATAGCCTTGTATTCACCAATATCCGTAACCACAACGGGGATCTTGCCAGTTACACGTTAGCCAAGGGAGACTCCATTACGGTATTGTGCGCCAATTACCCCTCGTTCCATTACCAGATATTAAATCACTCTTATTAATTTGAATCAGTAGTTGAAAATAAGGTATAAAAATGCGATGGCTACCTTTCCCATCGTATGAATTAGCAGTCCGCAAGTAGAGCGGCACTTTGAAGCTCTTTGAATATTTGTTTTTTCGTTCAGCCAACTGAATAGCGCTTCAATGGGTTCCCTGACAGATGAAACGGCTTGAGAATAAATGTCATCAGCGGCCTTGCTTCTCTGCTTCTCTTCTTCAGGAGCCCCTTTGATTGACTTGACGGGAGCGTAGAACTCATTGGCCTTATCGCGTCTTTCCTGCTCCCAGTAGTCATTGCTTCGGTATATCTTGTCAGCGAAGATCTTCTTGTTGAAAAGATCCGGCATGCATTCGCTCTGGAAGACCTTCAGGTCATTCTCGGAGGCAGGAGAGAGCGCTATCTGGCACGGATGAGGAAGATGCCCTTTCCTGCGATATCCTACCATGTGAAGCTTTAGTCCATGATAGTACAGGTTCTTGGTGGAACAGTATCCTTTGTCAGCGATATCTCTGGCGACCTTGCCTGTACGGTTTCTTCCGCAGCATGTGATTATCGGCATCGAGTCAACAATCACGGTATCATCCTGACAGTCAGAAGGCCTGAACATCCTTAATAACTGCGAGGACAGTTCCCTAACAGCACCGGCCATCCTGTTGAGACGGTAATTGAATGTCTGATAGGACACCAGGTTCGGGAACCAGTCGCGCAAGTACTCTTTAGCGAAGTTGTGAATATCCTTGATGAGGGTGTACTTCTGCTCATGACCGACAAAGAAATAAATCGTGAGGATTTCCTCGTCGGAGAACAACGGTTTCGAATTATTGCTGTATCTTTGGCAATGGTATTTGAGGCTTTGTTCGTACATATCGCAGATATACATATAGATTTTTATTAGTCTATACTCTTTGTCCTTGGGAATCATAACAAGCAAAAAATAGGGGTATTTTTTACTTTAAATTACTGATTTTCAAGGATTTTACAAGTATTTCCATCCCTTAATTTTCAAATATTTACAACTAATTCCGAGGCTTAAATGACCTCGGTTAAACTTATAAATCACAGCAGTTCAACTGCTGATTGGAATTATTAAAAACTTTTCTGCTGGGAATATCCCTACACTTAATAAAAACAGAAGCGA
>ERZ1504282.13-NODE-13-length-113028-cov-22.625371_pt1 | contig 113028 bp, 92 predicted proteins | sample MGYA00571870_ERZ1504282 | MGnify/ENA primary metagenome ERZ1504282 (study PRJEB39906, sample SAMEA3182057) | gut metagenome | biome: human; feature: gut; material: Stool; isolation source: human stools | place: Canada | collected 2012-11-26 ...
GACTGTCGTAAAAAGAATAAAACTTTATAATGAATTGATTGCCAATGTAATATAAAATTTGTATCTTAGCTAAAGATAAAAAGAATACCTCCAATTGCCCTAGAAAAGCCAAATTTGGAGGTATCGCAAAAATTAATCTGCATGGCTAAGGTACAAAATTTCTCTGAAATATCACCCGATCTTCCTTTCACGGAGTTCGATTTTTATGAATTGTATAGGCGGACGTTCGAGACTAGCGAGCTGGGAAAAATCAGGAAGAGGCTGCCGCTTGGTGAGATGGCAGAGAACTTTGGACTGATAAGCAAGAGCATGAGAGCGAAGAAAGGACGAAAAACATACTTCACCCCGGAGGGCAAGGTTGCGCTGATGTTCCTGAAGATGTACACAGGTCTGAGCAGCCCGAGGTTGATGGAGCATCTTAACGGCAACGTCCACTATCAGCTCTTCTGCGATGTGAGAATAGACCCGATGCATCCTCTGACGAACTATAAACTTCTGGACGACGTGTTTTCGGAGCTGGCCCGCGGGCTGAAGATCCAACAGCAGCAGGAGATACTGGCAAGAGCCTGGAAACCGTACATGAAGGACCTGGATACGATGTATACGGATGCAACCTGTTACGAGAGCGAGATGCGCTATCCTACGGATGCGAAGCTTCTGTGGGAAGGAATAGAGAAGTCATATGAGATAATGTGCACTCTGAGTGCCAAGCTGAATGTGCACCGTCCGAGGACGAAGTACGTAGACGTAGAGAAGGCCAACCTGTCGTACAGGAAGCGGCGCAGGCATACGAAAGTCCAGACCAGGAAACTGACCAGACGCCTGCTCAACCTTTTGGGGAAGATACTGAAGGAGACCCGCACACTGGAGAGGGAGAATGCAGGCGCGGAGAAATTGCTGACAGCCAGACAGAAGAGCGATATTGAAATCATCACAAGAGTGTACCGCCAGCAGAAGGCCCACTTCGAGAACAACAATCCTCGCGAGAGTGTCAAGGACAGGATAGTGAGCATCAGCAAGCCGTCGTGAGAGGCAAGGAAGTGAAGAGCGTAGAGTTTGGTGCGAAGTGCAACAACATCCAGGTTGACGGACTCTCATTCATCGAGAAGCTGTCATTCAATGCCTTCAACGAGGGAACCAGGCCTACGCACTGCCTGAAGATGCACCGAAAGCTCTTCGGTGTGGAGGCGAAGAAGGTCGGAGGAGATGCAGGCTATGCCGGCAGCGCCAACAGGGGGTACTGCAAGGATAGAGGAATACAGACGTCATTCGTCAAGCGTGGCCGTCCGTCCTTGGAAAAGAAAGAGAACGACATCATCCGCAACGAGCTGGCGAGGGTGAGGGCAACGAGGATGGAAGGCTCGTTCGGAACGCAGAAGGAACACTATGGCCTGAAACGCATCAAGGCAAGGACGAAGTTGACCGAAATCCTGTACATCTTCTTTGGCATCCACACGGCGAATGCAGTACAGCTCGTTCGGCGGGAAGTCAACGAAATTGCTCAGGCTGCCTGATGTTCGAGGTGAGTGAGAAACGGCCCTTTCACTGGAGTATTGGCTCCAGTTGGGTCCAAAAATGAAAAAAGGGGCTCCGAAACGGAGCCGAAAATATAAAAAGATGAGTTCGATCGGAAAAATTACCGGGACAGTCTGCCGATTGACTCATGTATAATTTTGTCTCGTGTTGCACTTGCTCGTTGACTCTGCCGCGTTGATTTTTTTGCATTTTTCTGCGAAAATCTGTAAATTTGCAATCTTATGACCAATTATATGACAATGTTTATGTGTGGTAATGCGGCTTCCGCAATGCGTGCGTTTGCAGCCGCTGCTTTTCTTCTTTTCTTTCCGGCCTGCATGAAGACGGAGGAGCCTGTTTCCGTACAGGATGACGGATTCATTGAACTGGCATTCACCAAAAACGGTTTTGTTGATGATACGCAGGATATGCCATCAGTGAAGGCGGATGTGGATGAAGACGGGAGCGGAACTTTTACGGAAGGGGACAAGGTCGGGTTGTATATATACGGCAGTCCTTCCAGGCATGTCATTCTCACTCTTGAGAACGGCAGGTGGACTCCGGCGCTGAAGAAGAGCGACCTGGGATCCGGCACGGCCAGGCTTTCCGCATATTATCCTGTATCGGAGGCTGAAGGCATCGGGTCAAACGTGCACCGCCATAAGGTGCAGACCGACCAGAGCGGGGACGGCTACATGGAATCGGATCTTCTGTGGAGCCATCTCGACATTGATCTTGGCTCGCTTTCAGGCAACAGGATAGAATTCCCTTTCAGGCATGCCATGCACAGGCTTGTCATAAACATTACGGGCTCTGACGGTACATTGCCCGAAGACCTTTCAGTAAAGGTCCTCAATGAGACCGAGGGGTCGCTTTCAATCTATAGCGGAAGTCTGAATGATCCGTCCGGTGAAAAGGTGAGAATAGATGCCAGAAAAGCGGAAGGGAGTCAGGGCAAGTTTTCCGCAATACTTTTCCCGGGCAGTCTGGGCCCTTATTCCGACGGATGGGTGGAAATAACTGCGGGCGGCAAGACCTCGACCTTCAAGGCGCCGTCGGAAATCGGCGGCAGGGATTTTCTGGAGAGCGGAAAGGAGACTGTGCTGAACCTGAGTCTGAATCAGGGCGGCGTCGGCCCCGGGGAAGAGCCGGAGCCGGAGCCTGATCCCGACTATGCTGGGAAAATATGCTGGGTATATGGAGTCAAGACGCCGGAAACTCCTGACTACAATGAGGAGACCGTGAAAGTGCTGACAGATACGGATAAATTTTATCCGTGGAACTTCCCTTCAGGAGTATGGTTCAAGTTTGACAGCGATCCTGAAACAGCCTATCTGAACTGGCAGGAGGGCTTCCGCTGGTATGACTGCGACAAGGACAATCCGGACGAAAGCAACTCCCGTCCCGGCTATCATGACAGCAACATGTGCTGGGCGGCCGCTTCGGCATGCATGCTCCACTGGTGGATGAACATCAACAGCGACTATATTGCCGCGTATGACCGTAAATATGGAGATGTGTGCCCGAAATATCCGCGCCCTTCATCTGAATTTTCTGGCACTGAAAAAAGCGAGATATTCAATTTCTTCAGGGAGGCAAGCCGTAACCGCGGAGGGGATGCGAGGGACGGCATCAACTGGTTCATCAACCACACTCCCGGATTGGGTCTAAACGACACTTTCGACGACGATGCCTTCGGAGGCTATTTTACGGAGGTTTTCAAGGGAATGAAGATAGCCGACTCTTTCGGGGGCTTCAGCAAGGAAACGTTCAACGAGCTCATAAAAGACGCCCTTGAGAATGACCGCGGACTCGGATTCATACGCTCACACGGACTGACGCATGTCATGGCTCTCTATGGTGTCGAATTCGATGATGAAGGATATATCTCGGCCGTATATTATGTCGACAACAACGACTATTATAATTTTCAGGTCACAGGCAGCAGCACTCCGTTCCAGAGGCATCGCCTGATCCGCAAGAAGATTACCTACAATGAGGGCAGCGGATTCAAGATATTGATCGGGGAGGGTACATCGTATGCGATAGTCGGAGTGACTACGATGGATCTTATGCGTGACGTATGGCGGAACGCCTTTCCGGAAGTGCGCACAGACGACTGAAGCTGAAAAATGATGTCGGGCAGTGCCCGGCAGGATTGCAGACATTTTATTTGACATAGATATTATGATGATTATGAAGAGTTATAAATTTTTTCTATATGCTGCGGCGATTCTGCCGGCGGCCGTCTCATGCGACAGATCCGTCCTTCCCGGCGGGGACGGCGGCAGCGATGAAGTGACGGGAAAAATCGACATAAGGACTGCCGTAGGCCCCATTGTGAAGTCGCCTCAGCTCGGACAGGACGGCTCCGGAAATTTCGTAAGCGGAGACATGTTCCGGCTTACGGTTTCAGGAGAGGGCTTTGATGATATAAGCGAGATCTATACGGTGGGAGAAACGGAACTTTTCTGGTCGGATTTGGAGCTTCCGGATAATTCCGGTACGGTGTATTTTTCAGGATGTTATCCTGATCAGGATGCCGTTTCAGACGGCAGTTTCCGTTTTGACATGCCGGCAGACGGCGAGACGGATCTTCTGCTTGCCAAGGCTGTTCCGGTGGCGTACCAGGCGTCGGCGGTGGAGCTGAAATTCTCTCATGCTTTCCACAGGCTTGCCATAGAATATGTGTCTGACGGCACTTATTCCGATTCCGATCTTTCGCAGGTAGCCACATCCGTCAATGCGATGTCCTCATGCACGGTGGATCTGCGCAAGGGCGAAGTTGAATCAGGCTCTGCTGCCCGTCCGGCAAGATACATGGAAAAGAAGGGGAATTCCGTGTCATATATGCTGATTCCGCAGCAGAAAGACGATGTCACTGTAGAGGCCTCTTTCCAGGGTATGAAAAAGACGTTCACTCTTCCGGACACCACCGGGGACGGTCAGGCGCTCAGTCAGCTTGAAGGAGGCAAAATGCTGACGGTGCGGCTTGAGATTTCTTCGGACGGGATCAGAATGGACGGAGTGGAGATCATAGGATGGGAGTCCCAGGGAACTGTCAACGGAGGCATATCCTTCTGAATCACCTCTGTCATCAGGCATTGATTATGGACAGGACTACAATAGGGACAGTAGTTTAATTCCGTCATAAACATATCCTCTTTTATAGCCAAGTCTTGCTTATCTTTATAATTAATGGCTTTTAGAAATTAAAACGTTTCAGAAAGACTTTAACTCAAGTCTATTTAATTTGAATTATTGTGTTACAAATACTCTCCAGCTCCCTTCCTTCTCGCCTCGCTCCACATACTTTTTTGAAATCAATTGATCCAACAGTTTCTGTATAGCCGTCACACTAATACCTGTTTTCTCTTTCATGTCTGCCAATGTTAATGTTGGCTGTGTTCGCATAGCGTTCAGAATTTTCGTATAATTGGGGGTTCGGAAGGCAATCCGTTCCCCATCATACCACCATACATTTTCATTTTGTTCGCTTACAAACAATACATCATTATATATTTCCGTAGCTACCAGATCATTGAAATATTTCAAAAAAGGGTGGATGTCCTTGATGTCTGCATGGGCTCCATCACTGGGGACAGGGCCAACCTCCATATCAGTTTGGTGTAAAGCGTCTAAATACTCACTTTTTTTACGACTGCGTACTACAATCATCGGATAGTCATGGCGAGTCAGAATGTAGTTCACCATCAGTCGTGCAATACGACCGTTGCCGTCCTCGAATGGATGAATGCGTATATAACGATAGTGAAACAGCGCGGCCAACTCTACTGGAGATAATTTCCCCTCTTTCTCCGCGGCATTATACCAATCCACCAGATCTCCCATTAATCCAGGAGTCTCCTCGGGTGAAGCATATTCGAATCTGTCCCCATACCGTGTAATAACACTGTTCGGTCGTGTCTTATACTGGCCGGCATGAATTACATAACTTGTTTGCATGCCGCCAGGCAAATTACGATAAACAGTATAATCTTCTCGTAATATGGTTTTATGTAATGTCCGGATAAAATTCTGTGTCAATGGCACTCCCTTCACCGCAGCTTCTTCCGTCATCATTCGCAGGCCTACGTTACTTGCGGCCATTTCTTGTACGTCACGCACGTCTGCCTCCCCAATCACTTTGCCGAAAAGCAGCAGAATTTCTGTCTGTCCATAAGTTAACGTGTTACCCTCAATGTGGTTGCTGTTGTAATTGAAATCCACTGTAAAACGTCGGCTAAGCCGTTCTTTATCCTTTTCTGACAGTGGTTGCAAATTCTGCCATGCTGCAAGAGCCTTTTTTATGTTAAGATATTTCATACGGACATCTATTTTCCAACCATATTGCAAAGATAACATAATTCTTGGAAAAGGTTGTATATGTACAACCTTTTTGCTTGTTTTTTGAAATGTGCTTTGAAGGTTTAGTCTGTGTGAAAATCTGGTTCACGCGATGATCGCGTGTTGGGATAAGTGGTTCCCAATTTGTTGAGTGGATATAAAAATAGCGAGTAGGTCGCTAATTTCTTTAGCGACCTACTCGCTACATAAGGTTTATTATTTCTTGCAATCCTTACAATGCCTTTGCTCCGAGCAGTTCCTTGCTCGAAATTTCGAGACATTGATGGCGAGCTCCGTCCTTCTCGGCGATCTCCAGCAGGAGAATCTTGTCCTCCTCGAGTGTCAGCTTCGGAAGAGCGAAGACGATGCGCTGGCGCTGGTGCCCGCGCACAATCGAGGGGTCGTTGCAGACCCGCAGCGGTTCGATGATGCGCTGCTGTTGAGCCGTGCGTTTGGCCGCCTTGCGGTCCGCGACGACAAAGCGGCGATAGTCCACCTCGAAGGAGATGTTCGTGTTGTTGGCAATCTGCACATGGAGGTAGATCACGTCGTTGTGGACGTAGATCCCCCGCACCTCGAGCTCCACGCCGTATTTCCGGGTGTGAATTCCCTTTACGTCTGCGCGGTTCTGGCGGTATATGTCGCTCAACACGCGTTTTACCGTGGCAGGACGTCCCGCCCCACCTCGCGGAGCAGTACGCGCCCTTCGTCCGCACGGGCTGGCTCCGCGGCTGACGCGGGCTGTGCCGCCGGACTCTCCACGACCGAAATCTCGATGGTCGACGTAGCGGGGTTCTCGGCATACCGGGCATCGAAGGTGTAGAACCCGCCATCCTCGGTAATTACCGTGAGGTTGGTCTCCTCCGCAAAGTCGCGCACGGCGGCCTTCACCCGCACGACATTCTCCGCGCCGTCGGCTTTCCCGGCAATGATGGCCATCGAGCCGATGTCGATGTAGGTTACGGGTGCCGGGAAGAGGATATGTACGGTCTTCGTAAATCCCACCTCAATGGTGCGGGGCGTGAGCCCCTGCCGGGACGAGGTCCCGTCGTTTTGGGCCATGACTTTGGCCGCAGCAAAAAGAGCGGCCAGAAGAGTCAGATAAATAAGGTCTCGTTTCATGGTGTTGCCGTTTAGTTTTCTTTGGAGATTAACAGAATCTGGTGGTTGGCCTTGAGGGTGATGCGTACCTCGCGGAGCTTCTCGGAGAGGTAGCGGGAGGATGCCTGAATCCCGCCCCGTGCCAGTTCTGCGAGGAGCTGCTGCCCAGCCGAATGGGTGATGTTTACGCTTGTCCCGGCCGTCTGTCCCACGGATGCCAACGCCTCCTTGAGGGCTGTCCGCTCGCGGGAGTTGGGGACGTTGATTCCCGGCTGGCCGTCGAGATCATACGCCTCGGCCTGCACCTGAAAGATGTGTTCCCGGTATGCGATGGAGGTTACCGTCACCCGCAGCCGGTCGCTCGTTACGGAGACGGCGCCATAGAGCGGCGTGTTGCGGGGGATAATCGCTCCGTCGATGCGTACCGGTTCCAGCAGCCGGAGGGCGATTGTCGAACCTACGCGCACGACTTGTGTCTGCGCGACGCAGGCTCGGATGGTCGGAGCCGTATCCATCGGAAGAACGCCCGCGGCCGTCAGAAATCCGATGTTACGCTCCCGGGCGGAGTCAATCCGCGGATTGAGGGTCGAAGCCCGGACATCGCCCTCGCGGACGGGACGCATGACGCTGAAACGTCCCGGGGATTTCGCGCCGTCGGCCTCGCCTGAGATTCCGGTCCCGCCTCCGAGGTAGCGCTGTGCGAGGCGGTACTGCTCCTCGGCCACCTCCATCGGGTCGGGCTGCTGCCGCTCGATGGCGAGTTGCTGCTGCAGGGAGGCCACCTGCTCGCGGAGCTCTTCGACCTCGGCATTGCGCGGTGGTGCGGCGTAGAATTGCCGGGCCTGCTGCTGCATGGCGCGGTTTGCCTCGGCAGCCCGGCGCACGGGATTATCGGTTGGAGACTGCGGCTCCGTGTTGCGAAGCTCCTCATCGAGCAATGAGAAGGAGTTGTCCCCGAGGGTCATCATCCGGTTGCGGGACTGCTCCTCGCTGGCCACACGCTCCGCGGCCTTGCGCTTGTCGCCCTCGATCTTCGGGGCCTTGCCGTCGGGCAGCGTCGTGTTGATCCCTGCCTGCCCCTCGCCGATCGTGGGCGCGGGTTTGAAGAGGAACCAGATGAACCCGATGACCAGACAACTCCCGACAGCGGCCACCAGGATGACTTTTCTTTTTCGCTGACGCTCGAATGCCGCAGCGGAATCGGGCGTCGGTGTGGTTTTTTGTCTCTCTTCCATGGTTATCGAAGTTTCAGATTTTCCAAAGAGGGAGGCGCTATCCTCCCGAAGTCGAATCGCGGTGCCGGGCCGAAGAGCAGCAACCCGTAGAGCCCGACCAGCAGCAGAAACATCCCGAGGAGGATGCACCGCCGGGTTCGGGGCGAGAGTCGGTCGTGCCAGCGACGGATACGCCGCCGCAGCCAGCGCACGCGGCTTTGGATAAATGCTTTAACGGTCATAGGTCTGCAGGTCCTTGTTTTCAACGATCATCAGATCCTCGACCAGAAACCCCTGCGGGTTGTTGTCCGAGCGGGAGACGTTGACCAGCCGGCAGGTCGTGACGAGCGACCGCTCGGTGATCGTATTCTCGCGCATGATGCGCTGCCGGGCGTAGGTCGTGGCTTCGTAGGGATAGCGGTCGAAGTTGCAGCGGATGCTGTCCACATGGACCATCTGCGAGACGTTGGCGGCAATCAGCCGGTTGAAGAACCCCTTCTCCTGCAGGAGCTTATAGTAGGACAGAGCGCTCTTGTCGGCCATCTGCAGGGCCCGTTCCATGTTCGACTCGATGGCCGCCTTGTCGGGTGAGAGCGAGAAGAAGAGTTCGTGGAAGCGGCGCACATGCTCGCGGGCCTCGACGGGACGGTTCTGGGCAAGGTCCTGCGAGAGGGCGACCATGAGCGAGCGTCCGTTGTCCAGAACGTAGATCTTTTCGCGCTGCCGTTCGGCAAAGGCATACGAGAGGCTGACGGCCGTGATGGTCACCACGGCGCAGATTCCGGCGCAGATGAGCGCATAGAGGCGCAACTGCCGGAAGGAGGTTTCGATGTTCAGCAATGATTTGAATTCCATGATGCGATTACTTTTTGAGGATCAGGCGAGCTGCGGAGGCCAGCCCCTTGCCGGCGGCTCCGACCGTGCTTTTGGTCCCGGCCCAAACCTTCCCGGTGATCCATCCGGCACCGCCGCTCACGAGCGACGTAGCGCGCGAAATGGTTCGGTTGTAGGAGGAGAAGCCGTTGGCCTGCACGACCCACGAGGCGATCGAGGGAATGCAGAGATAGCCGCAGATGGCCACGAAGATGAAGATTAGGTTGACGCTGTTCGACATGTCGAAATACCAGTTGTAGTCCTGCGCCATCATCTCGGCATCGTGCTGCAGCGAGAGGGTTTGCAGCCGGGCGATGATAGCCGAGAAGAGGTCCGAGATAGGGAGCCACAGGTAGATGGAGATATACTTGGAAAACCATTGCACCAGGGTGTTTTGAAATCCGTCGAAGATTGAGATGGCGAAGGCGATGGGCCCGAGCAGCGAGAGGACAATCAGGTAGAAGGTCCGCAGCACGTCGAGGATCACGCCCGCCGCAGCGAAGAAGAGCTCCATGATTGCAGTGAGGGCCTTCAGAATCATCCCCTTGATGCTCCACGACTTCCGCTCGCTCTGCATCCGGTCGAGGGCCTGCTGCGACTGCTCGTCGATGCCCAAGGCCTGCAACTCGCGCTCCTTCTCCTCGTCTTCGGTGTAGTAGCTCTCCGCCGGAAGCCGCTCGCGGCTCTCCTGTTCAAGGCGTGCGCACTCCTGCCGCCACTCCTGCATGTCGAAGGTCTGGCCGACCATCAGCGAGTGGGTGGCCTGCACCAGCGGTGAGAGAATTCCGTTGAGCGACCCGAGCACAAGGGTCGGAAAGAACATGATGCTAATTCCAATCGCCATAGGTCGCAGCAGCGGGAAGAGGTCAATGGGTTCGGCCCGGGCCATCGCCTGCCAGATGCGGTAGGCGATGTAGATCAGGGCCCCGATTCCGGCTATGGCCGTGGCAACTTTGGCCATCGGATAGCAGAGAACCATCATATCGTCGTAGAGAACGCGGAGAATCGTGTGGATGTTCTCTGAAATGGAGAGTGCCTGTACCATCGCTACCAGTATCGTTGTTCGTCGGTTCCGTAAAGGGCCATCACGCGGTCGAGGTCGTTGCGTCGGGCGTCGCGCAGCAGCGAGATGGAGATGTTCTTGCGCGTGTAGTAGCAGGCCAGATCCCGATGGTGGCGCAGCACGCCGTAGACCCGCTCCACCACGTCGATACGGTCCTTGTCCGTCAGCGACATGTCCGTGGGGTTGACAATATCCTGCAGCTCCTTGAGCTCCCCTGCCGACTCCTCGATAATCCGGGCATATCCCGTGGCGATGGCCGCCAGTTCCGCGGCCGAGAAGTTGTCATCGACCACCATGCGCTGATAGCCGTTGACGTAGATGTCGGAGATCTCCCCGACGAGCAACATGCACTGCTGGACCTTGCGGGCCGAACGGACGAGGTTGTTGACCGCCTTCAGCGCGTCGTAATACCGCTTCCCCTGCTCGTAGATTTTTACGGTCTCTTGAAAACTTTGCAGGAGGGTCGAGCCGTTGCGGGCCGCTTCGATAATCTGTTTGGTGGAGTTGATGATTCCCTGTGCGAGGTTCGTAGGGTCCGTGACGACCCATTGCGCCTGCGCAGCCCGGGCTGTCAGGAGCAGCCCGAGGCAGAGCAGAATAATGCGTGGTTTCATGGTTCGGTGGTTTTGAAGTTCGTTCAATGTCTCAATTTGCGAGGTACTGTTTCGGCGGGTCGCATCACCGCGGGGTACTCCCGGCGAAAGAAGGTGCGGCCCGGCTCCCGCTCAGGTTGTGCGACGCGGAGGTCGAGTTCGTGCGTCCGGGCTTTGCGGCCCGTCAGTCGGACAAGCCGTGCGTCGAGCTCCCGGAATGCCGCCTCCGCCTCGGCACGTTGTGCCTCCGAGGGCAGACCCGGATGGATCTCGTATTTGTCGAGAAACTGCCGGCTTGTGTGCGGATCGTCGATGCGCTCCGGAGCGCGGGCCAGCCAGCCCAACGTGTTCAGTTCGCTTTCGAGACGCTCGACATAACTCCGCGGAACGGACATCTCGGGCATCCCCTCGATGGTGCGCTCGGCACCGCGGACCAGGTGGTTCTCCGTGCGGAAGATCTCCTCCCGGAGCTGCTGCATCCGCCGCGGATCGGCTCCGGGCGTCGCCGTATCCCGCTCGTGCCGCATGGCCTGCAGCATCTCACAGTCGACATCCCAGCCGTAAAGACGAGCCACATAAAAGGGCGGCTGCATCCGGGTCGTGTCCTCCGTCATGCGGCACAGTTCGCGGAAGATGCCCGTGCGGAAGAGGCGGTCGACAAGACGCATGGCCGCCTGCACCTCCCCGGTTGTCGGCTGCCGCATCCGGCTCTCGGGATGCCGTTCGGGATAGGCATCCATGAGAAGCGTGTGCAGGGCCAGCACGCCGTGAATCGGATGGGAGCTATTTCCGGGCAGGTTGGCCAGCTTTCGACCCGTGTGCTTCATGGCGGACGTCCTGCGCAGGGCATCCATCAGTTGCAGCACCTCGTGGCGGGCCGCCTCGTCGGGCGCGGTGAGGAGCAGCGGAAGACGCGCCATCATCTCCAGCCCGATACCCCGCGTCAGCAGCTCCGAGTGGCGATGCTCCCGGACCAGATCGGTCAGCGTCCGGAAGTCCCTGTCCTCTAATAGTTGCCTTGTTCGCTGTAGGGTCGGCTCCCATTGTTGGAACTCCTCCCCGGCTGCGGGGCGAAAGAGCCCCTCGAATACTTCGCGCCACTTCATGCCTCGGGTTCATGATCCGTGAAACACTCCTCGGAAATGCTCTCCTGCTCCGCACGCCGACAGGCCAGCTCCTCCGAGACAAATCTTCCGTAGCAGCCCAGCAGCAGCGTATCGCTCTCGGGGTCGAGTTCGATGGGGTTCATATCGCGCGGGTCGTCGCGGCTGCCGAAGAGCAGCGTGCGACGTTCGGCTGTGATGACGGTATCCTGCACCAGCCGCCGGTAGCAGAGCGTGTTGTCGAAGATCAGCATCCGGTAGGTTCGGGTGCAGATGCGGCGGATCGAGGCCGAGAGGTTGTTCTCCGTCGAGAGCCACGAACCGCAGATACGGTCGTAGGCGATCTCCTCCTGCAGCGAGGTGATGAGTCGCACAAGCTGGGTGCGCTGTCGGATTTCGGCCCGCAGCGCTGTGAGCGCCTCCGAGGGGGTGATGTTTGGGGTACTACTCATGGTAAGTTGTTTTGAAGGTTAGACAGATCACGTTTGAAAATACCTTCCGGAATGACCAGCAGCAGGTCGGAGCCAGGGGTGTGGAAGAGGTCGACACGCGCACCGCCATAGGTTGTGTAATGGATGCACGAGGCATACTTCAACGGGTGCCTCTCAAAGGATTCACGACCCGTCCGCGGGTCGTAGCGATGGATGCGAATCCAGAAGCCATCGTCCGTGTGGTTGATCTCGAGCCGGGTTTTATCCAATGTCGAATGCCACTCGCCGCACAGCGGGCGGATCTTGTGGTATTCGAAATCGTAGAAGAGCCGGAATCCGCCGAGCAGGGCCAGCAACGCCAGCAGCAGCCCGGCACAGCTCCAAAGGATCTGTTTCATGGCCGGGAATTTTGGTCTTCCCGCTCGCGGGCCAGCGCGCGGATGGCTGCCTGGATGTCGCCGCCGAGTTTCTCGGCCCGGGCCATCACCTCCATCTTCTCCCGCTCCTCGGTGGTGTAGCAGAGATACTCTTCGGTCGAGACCTCCGTGGCGTAGACCGCCGATTGCACGCCTCCGAGTCCGATCCAAACCTCCTTGTAGGTGCGGCGGGGATCGTTCGCCTGGTTGATCGAAAGGATCTGCGCCCGCTCCTTCTCCGAAAGACCGAGCAGCGTCTGGATCTGGTCGAACTTGTTCATGTACTTGCGCTGGTCGAGGAGGATCTTGCAGTCGGCATTGTTGATGATCGACTCCTTGACGATCGGCGAGGAGATGATGTCGTCGACCTCCTGCGTAACGACGACCGCCTCGCCGAAATATTTGCGCACCGTTTTGTAGAGGTAGCGGATGTAGGTCGACATGTTGGCCGAGGTGAGGGCCTTCCAGCACTCTTCAATCAGAATCATCTTGCGGATGCCTTTCAGCCGCCGCATCTTGTTGATGAAGACCTCCATGATGATGATTGTCACCACGGGAAGCAGCGTGCGGTTCGAGAAGATGTTGTCCAGCTCGAAGACGATGAAGCGCTTCGAGAGCAGGTCCAGTTGCCGGTCGGAATTGAGCAGGTAGTCGTACTCGCCGCCCCGGTAGTAAGGTTCCAGCACGTTGAGCAGATTCGCCAGGTCGAAATCCTTCTCGCGGACGTGCTTCTGCTCCAGCAGCCGCCGGTAGTCCGAGGTGAGAAACTCGTAGAAGGTGTTGAACGAGGGTTGGATTGAATCGTCCGTCTTGAGCTTCGAGAGGTAGAGGTTCACGGCGTTCGACAGGGCCACCTCCTCCGCGCGTGTCGGCTCCTCGGATTCGCGTTTCCAGAGCGTCAGCAGCAGGGTCTTGATTGACTCGCGCTTCTCGATGTCGTAGACCCCGTCCTCGACGTAGAAGGGGTTGAAGGCGATGGGTTCCTGCTCGGTGTAGGTGAAGTAGATGCCGTCGCGTCCCCGCGTCGTGCGGTGGATCAGCGAGCAGAGCCCCTCGTAGGAGTTTCCCGTATCGACGAGCAGAATATGGGCCCCCTGTTCGTAATACTGGCGGACCATGTGGTTCGTGAAGAAGGACTTTCCGCTGCCCGAGGGACCCAGGATGAACTTGTTGCGATTGGTGGTGATGCCGCGCTTCATCGGAAGGTCCGAGATGTCCAGATGGAGCGGAATCCCCGTGAGCCGGTCGGCCATCTTGATGCCGAAGGGCGAGAGCGACGAGCGGTAGTTGGTCTCGCCGTTGAAGAGGCAGACCCCCTGCTTGAGAAAGGTCAGAAAACTCTCCTCGGCGGGGAAGTCGGCCTCGTTGCCGGGGATGGCGGCCCAGAAGAGCACCGGTACGTCCACCGTATTGTGGTGGGGCGTGCAGCCCATCGTGGCGAGCTGCGACCCCACGTCGTTGCGCAGCCGCTTGAGCTCCGCCTCGCTCTCGGCCCAGACCATGACGTTGCAGTGGCACCTTACGGAGCGCAGCCCCTGCGAATGGGCTTCGTTCAGGTAGAGGTCGATCCACTCCTTGTTCAGGGCATTGCCGCGCGAGTAGTTCGCCAACGAGTTCATGTTGCGGGCCCGGGCTTCGAGCCGCTTGAGGGTCTCGTCGTGGTTGTCCAGAAAGAGATACTGGTTGTAGATGTGCGAGCATCCGAGCAGCAGCCCCGCGGGGGCCGCGAACGAGAGCCGGCACTCCGAACGGTCGGTCGAGAGGCGCTCGTAGCGGAAGTCCGTCGCGACGCTCTGCGGCAGGAGATCCAGATCGGAGAGCGTGTGCATCGAGAGCAGTTTGTCGCCGATGCGCATCATGCCCGGATTGAGACGGATGTCCTCGTTGACCGTGGGCTGCCGCTCGTCCGAGAGGGCGAAGTAACGGGCCAGCAGCCCCGCATCGGAATCCGTGCCGACGATCTCCGCCTCCGTGAGGCGGTCGACCCGCAGTAGCCCCGAATCGTTCAGAATGCGCTCCATCTGGGCGACACTCTCCAGGAAGCGGGTCACGGCCTCCCCGTCGCGAATCTCCTGCGGGATGATGAAGCCCCGGCACAAGACGGAGGCGGCACTCGTCTGCCGCAGCCGCTCGGGAGTGCTCTTCGTGATGAAGAGGTGGCAGGTATGGCGCAGAAAGGGTCGTTCGTTGAAGTGGCGTTCATAGGCCCGGGAGAGAAACGTGCGCTCGGCCTCGGAATCGGGTGTTTCGTAACGCTCCTCGATGAAGAGGTCCTGCTTGTGAACGACGGTGTGGTCCGGGAGGACCTTCAGCGCCTTGACCCAGGTGGCGTGCAGCGCTTCGTACTCCTCGGCCGTCAGGGTGAAGAGCTCCGGGAGCGTCACGCGGAAGGCGGCCGTTACGTCGGCGAACTTCGAGAGGATGCAGTTCCCCTCGACGGCCAGCAGCGGGAATTTCGACTCGAGGGTCGAAGTTTTCAGGGTTCCTCGCATGGCATCAGCGTTTGGGTAGGGTTCGACGTTCGAGCAGGCGGCGCACACTCCGGCGGTGGATGATGCGGCGCGGATGCTGCCGCAGGGCGAGGAGCTTCATCAGACCGTGGGGTCCGAAGCAGCGATTCAGATAGAAGGTCGCCCAGGTGAGGCCGCTGCCGCCCGCGACGGCGAAGAGGATGCAGATGCCCTGCGGAACCCCTCCGGCGTAGAGGATGACAAAGAGCAGGAAGATGCCCAGCAGCCCGGCAACAAAGAGGATCAGATAGTGCGAGGTCAGCCCCTGAAACTCGACCTGCCGGTCGACGCCCTTATGGATGGTGTACTGTGCCATGTCAGAGGAAGAAGGAGCGTAAGACGGTGCCGACGATAACCAGAAAGACGCACGAGAGGAAGAGCGCCGTGGCGGACTTCGAGGCGTCGGGGTCGCCGCTGTTGAACTTCGAGTAGACGCGGACACCGCCCACCAGTCCCAGCACGGCAGCCACGGCGAAGATTAGTTTGGTGAGCGGGTCGAAATAGGAGGTGACCATGTTGGTCGCCTCGCTGATTCCGGCCATGCCGTTACCCTGTGCGAAGGAGGCAAGCGATGCGTGGAGCATCAGAATCAAGAAGATTGCGCTTTTTTTCATCGGTTTTGCAGTTTGGTTATGGGTGTGAAAAAGGCCGCAGCCCGCCTTTCGAGGCAGTCTGCGACCGGGACGGAAGCAAACCGTTGCTTCCCGCAGCAAATCATTCGGGCATTAGCCGTAATCCCGATTCCAGTTCATTGTGCATTCGTTTTTTGAGGGTCATACATAGTTTCGCAGGTCAAAATTCTCAATCTCGCGGCGCTCCTCCTCCGTAATATCCGGCGCAAGGATGCGCTCGCCCGTTTCGGCACTTCGGAGCAGCGCCTGTACCTCCGGATCGTGCAACTCGCCGTTGTTCGGCAGGGACGGAGGCCGCAGCGCTGGACGGGGCTCCCGCGGCTCTACGGTCTCGCCGTTCTCACGGATTGGACCCTGGAGGACCAACTCGCCCCAGCCCTGCATCGAGGCCGGCTTTTCGGCCGGGGGCGGAACAAATGTAGCAGCATCTTCGGGCTTTGATTCCGCAGGTGGCGGGATGGCCTTCCGAGGCCGCAGATGGCCGGTAACCGCGTAGTGATTCGGGATGATCAGCAACGGTGCCTCTCCCCGGCGGGACTCGGCAGCCAGCTCCGAATCGGCCTTGCTGCCCGGCCCGTCGGTCCGGAATTTTGCGGACTTTCTCCACCGCTGCGGAAGCCATTGAGCAATTCGTTTGAGAAGGGAAGTCGGGAAGCCCATCTTTACACCAGATCCTTGAAATTCCGGGTCCGATTGATGCGGTTGATTTCGTCCCGATAGAGATCAAGATGATGTCTCATGATGTTCTCGACATAATCCGTAACGGTCAGATTCCCTTCGCCAATCCGTTGGACGACACTGTGAATCCGTCGCTTGGTCTCCATGCTGAGATAGACGCTGCCTCGTCGTTGGAAGGGCGTAGGATGCAGAAAGGTTTTCCGGAAATCGGGCTTGACAGCGCCTCGTTTCGTGGAGACTGGAATCGGTGGCATTATCTCTTCCACTCGGGCAACCTCCTCAGCAAGAACAATCCGGACAGGTTCCTCGTCCGGAATCTTCTCGCCCTGTTCGATGGAACCCGGGTCCTCTTCTTGATCCCTAACGACTGATTCCGACGCGGGATTTTCCTTCGGCTGGGTCTTCTCCCGTTTTCGTCTAACGAAGAAGAGGGTGAAACACAGGATAAGAAGAAGGATACTTGCAAGGATGAGCAGAGATGCTGCCCAATCGGTTGAAAAATGAAATGTGTTCATGGCTATAAAAGATCTTTTGTACTTCGTTCCTTGTAGATGCGGTTGATCTCCTCCTTGTAGAGGTCGAGATGCTGCCGCAGAATTTGTTCAACATAGGAGGTGGCGGTCATACGCTCGCCTCCGATCTTTTTGACGACCTCGAGAATCTTACTCTTCGTCTCGAGACTGACATAGAGGGCTCCCCGAATATGAATATCCAACAGCGACATGAAGGTCGGTTCGAATTCGGGGACGACCACCGTCCTCTGTCGGCGCGATTCGGTTGAATGCCCCGTAGTGCGCTCTTCGGAGGTGGGTGGCGAGGTTTCCGCAGGCGGTTCATCCGGGGGGGTGCTCCGGTTGCACTACATCCACGGTTTGCGGAACCAGCCCCGCAATCATCCGGCGCATGGCCTCTTCGTCGACTTCCACTTTGTTCTTGCGGGCCATATTCATGAAATTTGTAGCATCGAAAGAATCTCGGCCGCAAGGTTCTCGATCTGCGCTTCGCGGGCAAAGGTCCGTTCCGGAGCCAGCAGGGTCGAGCGTCCGATTCCCGTGCCGTCGGCCAAAAGTTCCTTGTTGAATTTGGACCGGTAGGGAATCTGTGTCTTCAGGACAGGCAGATGAAGCTGACGGATGATCGCCTCGTAGCGTTCATAGAGAGGGGTTCGCTCGCGGCGATCGAACATCGTCCAAAAGAGGTGGAGGCTGCGCAGACGGAGATGGTCATTACAAACCATGCCGTTATAAAGACTACGGGCAAAGGAGAGCGAACTCTCCAGCACGACCTTGTCGGCTTTGATCGGGATGAAAAGGGCATCCAGCGAGGAGAGGATCTGCAGCACCCCTTCGGTATTGACTGTTCCGGGCAAATCGTAGAGGATAATCTGCGGATGATAATCGCTTTGCAGTTGTCGCGCCGTCTTCTCAAGGGCATCGGAAGGCGTGCTGCTGACGATAGGCCAGAATTTCCGATCGGTTCCCTTGAACTGACGGGCGACCATCAGTTTGTAATAATCGCTCAAATTGAGGATCTCCAACTCGCGGGTGCGTTGATTGTAGATCGACCATTGGGGATAGTCGCAGTCGACAACCAGCACGTCACGCTGCAAGGTATAGTGGAGATAGCTGGCAAGCAGAACGGTGAAGGTTGATTTTCCGACGCCGCCTTTTTGATTGCATACGGCAATGCTTACAGGTGTGTTTTCCATAATTTATTACTTCAGGAAGAGGCGATTTAACAGGTTCGTTCAAGTGTGCGTTCACGCACGAACTCCCGAGTTCGTGAATTCAGGAAGAGGGTCCGGCACGAACAAAGGGAAGCATTTCATCGTGAAGGAACAGATGACGGAAGCTGTTCCCGAAATCCTGAAAAACAGGATTAATGAACAAATACAATAGCAGTTTCATGGATGGATTGTTGGACGTTTGCCCGCAAGGTAATGCAGTTTTCGGGGGTTGATTCCCGATGTCCTCCGGAGGCCTCGCATGGCCGACAACAGCGCTTTTTAATCCCTGAAGATCCTCGTAATATTGCAACGGAGAATCCGCCCGTGTTTTTTTGTTTCGGAGATGCTTTTTCGGGAGAGGAATTGTCCTCTGCGGATGCCGGAACTGTACCCGTCGCCTGACGGGAGCGAGGTGTACCTTTGTCCGACAACCGGCGGTTTGTCCGACAAAGGTCCTCGCTCTGCGAGGCGGGCGGTGTTCTCCCAAGTCGAACCCCAAATCTTCCATCGAATGACCCGTCAGCGAAAACACTACCCTCTATCTCAAACCCCGAGTTACAAATACTCGTTCCGCCTCAACGAGGAGCAGGAGATTCGCTTCCGGCAGATGCTTGCTGCCGCCGGATTGGAACACAACCGCAGCCAGTTCATCGTCAAACGACTCTTTGCCGAGCGTTTCGAGGTTATCCGCCGTGACCCTTCGAAGGTGGAATTTCTGACACGTCTCAACGACCTTTACTTCCAGTTTCAGCGTGTCGGAAATAATTATAATCAAGTGGTCCGGGCCATCAACAGCCACTTCTCCAACGTCTCGATTCCCCGCCAGATTGCCGCGTTGGAACAGCATACCCGTGAGTTGAAAGCGTTGAGTATAGAGATTCTGAATCTAACCAAACAGGCCGAAGGATGGTTGCGAATATAAGGACGGGAGCAACCGTCGGCGGAGCCATCCGCTACAACGAGGAGAAGGTTAACCGCGGGCAGGCCGAGGTGCTCTTCTGGAATCGGATGCTTGATCCGTTCGATACTGCGGGCCGCATGAACCACGAACGGTGCATGGCCAGTTTCGAACCCTTCCTGAAGGCCAATCGGCGAACGATCAACACGGTCTTCCATGTCTCGCTGAACCCCTCGCCTGAGGACCGTCTGACCGATGAGCAACTGGGCGAGATTGCCCGCGAATATATGGAGCGGATGGGCTACGGCGAGCAGCCTTACATTGTATTCAAACACCGGGATATTGCCCGCGAACATCTGCATGTCGTGTCGCTTCGTATCGACAGAGAGGGGCGGAAACTGCCTCATGACTTCGAGGCCCGACGTTCCGTAGAGATTACGCGGGACCTCGAGCAAAAATACGGGCTACACCCGAGTGTCAAAGGCCAGGAGCTGCAGGACCGGGAGGAATTGCACAAGGTGGATTATCCGAAGGGAGACGTCAAGCAGCAGGTCTCCTCCACCGTAAGGTCGTGCTTGCGGCATTACCGCTGCGCCTCTTTTGGCGAGTGGCGGACGCTTCTGGAAGCCTTTAATGTCTCGGCCGAGGAACGAACCGGGACCATCGACGGACGCGATTATGCCGGGATGATTTACGGCGCGCTGACCGATGATGGCTATGGCATCGGAACGCCATTCAAGTCGAGCCGGATTGGGAAGGATGTCGGCTATGAGGCCCTGCAACGCTACTACGAACGGTCGAAAACGGTCTTGAAGGAGCCCGGAGCACTTGACGGGTTGCGGGGAAAGGTTGCGGATGAAATGGCGCGGTGCTCAAACAGGACGGAGTTCTGCGAGCGATTGCACGACACGGGAGTTGATGCGGTATTCCGTTTCAATGCTGCGGGACGAATCTACGGCGTGACCTTTATCGACCATGAGCAGGGAATCGTAGCCAACGGCTCCCTGTTGGGACGGAGTTTCTCGGCCAACGTCTTCGAATCGCGGTTTCATGCCGAGGGCCAAAATCAAATTATGCACGAACGTCAGACTGCCATGCCGAAAGAACCGAATATTGGAACCCCAACCTCTTTCAATCCGATAAACGCCATTTTAGATCTGGCTGATGTGCAAGCCTTCGAAGAACAGCAACAGCAACTAAAAAAAAGAAAAAAGAAAAGAGCGTTACGGAGATAACGCTCTTTTTTAATGCTTTATGTTTAGAAATAGAATGACAAGAATCGTTAGGTAATCTTTCAAAGAGAGTCGCAAGGTATTTATGGCTCTTTGCAATTCATAATCTACCTTACGAGTGGTTATCCCGTTTTTATCGGCTATCTCCTTGTAACTCATCCCCTCAAACTTGTTTGCCGTAAGGATTTGGCGTCGTAGCTCCGGCATCCGGGCAATTTGTTTGCGGCATATCGCCATGATTTCTTCACAGAACAATTCATTCGGATTGCAACTTTCGATGGTGCGCGTATAGTAATCCATGGCACATCGCTCTTTCATCAAGATTTTATCGTAAACTGTTTTTTTAAGTTCCTTGTTGCGACGATATTTAAGGCATTCGTTTTTGACCGACTGGTATAAATATGATTCGAATGTTTTTATTTCGATATATTCCCGATTGTGCCACGCCGCGGTAAAACACTCGTTTACTGCATCGCGCGCCGCATCCCTGTCGCGCAGGTAAGAGTACGCGATCCGACACAATCTTTGTTCGTACCTATGAAAAAACTGTTCGAAAGTCTCGTACGTCATTTTCTCTGATACAAATTCCTGCATGACACAATTTCTGCTTGTAGAGCAAAGATAGTAAAAAAAATATCAAAAAATGGCCAAGCGGGGAATTTATATATTACATTATCAATCAGTCAATTACAAAATTAAGGAATTTTTCTAATTTAATAAAAATATTTATTTGCATTTGAGATCGAGAATTTGCCTTGTTCGTGGATATATAATAATAGAGGGGGTAATAAATTAAGATCGCCCAAAGATAGTTTATGAAAAAACCAATAATTATGGATAACACCAAAATATCCGATACTTTGCTGTTCAAGTTTTTCCTTGGGGAGACAACGAATGACGAGACCGACCGGATTGCGGCGTGGTTGGACGCAGATCCCGAGGAGCACCAAAAGTACATGAACGAGGTCCACGAAAAGTTCATCGTAAGTATTATGATTGAGCCAGACTCCGTTCCCGAAGCTGATACGAACTTATGGTACCGCATAACACATTCAAGACCGATTCGTCAAACCATAGGAATTGCTGCTTCATTGCTTGTAATTATTGGAGGAAGTTACCTGTTCTTCTCCTCTCGGATGGATCGCTTAGCTGAAACCCCCACTTCGATCGAGGCCCCAGTCGGACAGCATGTCAGTATCGCCTTGGGTGATGGTACCACAGTAAAACTCAATTCGAAAAGCCGAATCACTTACCCGGCACTCTTCACTGGCAAAGAACGGCGCGTGTACCTCGAAGGCGAGGCGATGTTTGAAGTTGCGCATGACGCATCGCAACCCTTCATTGTCGAAACCTATGCCTGCGATGTCGAAGTCTGCGGTACGCGGTTCAATGTGAACGCCGACAAGGATGCACAGGAATTCTCAACAGCGCTTTTCGAGGGAAGTGTTGCCGTAACCAATAAGGTGAATAACGAAAAGATCCGGATGGAGCCCAACACCATCGTTCATCTGAAAAACGGGCATTTGCGCTTAAGCAACCTGGAGAACCAGGACAATTATCTGTGGACCGACGGCATCATCTCATTCAGTGGCGACGATTTCGGGCAAATCATCGACAAGTTGAGGAAGTATTTTGACGTTGAAATCGAAATCCAACGGGAAGAGCTGCCCGAGATTAAGTACAAGCGTCTGAAGATTCGCACCTCGGAGGGTCTTGACCACATTTTGCGCGTTCTGCAGCGCTCTTCGGATTTTACGTATGAATACAACGATCTCGAAAATAAGGTCATTATCAAATGAGATAGCGTAATTTATTCATTAATGTCAAATGCCCTAAATGAACTGCCTATGGAAAAACTCATATAGAACCTGATTCCTCCTATTTTTTGATTGACATAAAAAACCTGCAGGTGTTGCACCACCCGCAGGCCGCAGTTCAATCAAAATACTAACCGATTTTTACTTGAACCTTAACTCACAAATGTATGAATAAAAAGATTATTCAGCAAATCCGTCTGTCTATTCTTTTGTTCGTTCCGGCCCTGCTGTTCCCTCTATCCACTCTTCATGCACAGAATGTGCGGGTTACCATTCGGGGAAATGGGGTGAAAATGGAACAGGTCATCAGCGCAATCGAACGACAGACCCGCTATCTTTTCGGTATCGGAGACAATGTAAATACCAACCAACTGGTCTCTGTTCACGTTGAGAACGAACCCCTGAAGAAAGCCCTCGACGAGATGGTCCGCGGTACGGATATCTCCTATACGGTCGAAGGAACCAATATTCTGTTGTTCCGGCGTGCAAATACCTCGAAAGAGCGTCCGGTGGCGGTCTCGGGCCGCGTGACCGATGCCAAGGGGCAGCCGATTATCGGCGCCTCGGTGATTGTTCGCGGCACCACGCTGGGTGTTTCGACCGATGCCGAGGGGCGCTTCACGCTGGAGGTTCCCGCTCCGGCCTCCTCGCAGACCCTCGAGGTGAGCTATCTGGGCTACGAGACGGCCGCGGTGCCGGTCGGTTCGCGGACCTCGTTCGCGGTGACGCTCCGGGAATCGACCTCGGAGATTGAGTCGGTCGTGGTGACGGCCCTCGGCATCAAGCGTCAGGAGAAGGCCCTCTCGTACAATGTCCAGCAGGTCGAGGCCTCGGACATCACGCTGGTCAAGGATGCCAACTTCATGAATTCGCTCTCGGGCAAGGTGGCCGGTGTGACCATCAACGCCTCGTCGTCGGGCGTGGGCGGTGCCACGAAGGTGGTGCTGCGCGGTAACAAGTCCATCTCGCAGTCGTCGAACGCCCTGTACGTCATCGACGGTATTCCGATGTACAACTTCGGCGGCGGAGGCGGCACGGAGTTCGATTCGCGCGGTGCTACGGAGTCGATTGCCGACCTGAACCCGGAGGATATCGAGTCGATCTCGGTGCTGACGGGCGCTGCGGCCGCGGCCCTCTACGGTTCCGAGGCGGCGAACGGTGCGGTGATGATCACGACGAAAAAGGGACAGGCCGGGGCCTTGAAGGTGACGCTCTCGAGCAACACGGAGTTTCTGAACCCCTTCGTGCTGCCGGAGTTCCAGAACCGCTACGGCACGGGTCTGAACGGGCAGCGGAGCGGCTCGAACATCTACAGCTGGGGTGAGCGGCTGAATGCGGCCTCGCGCTACGGCTATACGCCGAACGACTTCTTCGAGACGGGCCATGTCTATACGAATGCCTTCACGCTCTCGGGCGGTACGGACCGCAACCAGACCTACTTTTCGGCCGCAGCGGTCAATTCCGACGGAATTATTCCGAACAACGAATACGACCGCTATAACTTCACTTTCCGCAACACGACCTATTTTCTGAAGGACAAGCTCCGGCTGGACGCCTCGGCGAGCTATATCTACCAGCAGGACCAGAACATGACCAACCAGGGCGTCTACTCGAACCCGCTGGTTTCGGCCTACCTCTTCCCGCGGGGCGAGAACTTCGACCTCTACCGCCGCTTCGAGCGCTACAACGAGGGTACGAAGCTCATGGAGCAGTTCTGGTCGTCGGACATGGAGGGCGGCGACCTCCGGATGCAGAACCCCTACTGGATAGCCTACCGCAACCTGCGCAACACGGACAAGAAGCGCTACATGCTCTCGTTCTCGGCCTCGTACGACATTCTGCCGTGGCTGAACGTCACGGGCCGCGTGCGGATTGACAACATGAACTCGCTCTACACGCAGAAGCTCTACGCATCGTCGAACACCACGATTACGGACGGCGGCAGGAACGGCCACTACACCGAGGCGCGCGCCTACGATTCGCAGACCTACGGCGACGTGATGGTCAACGTGAACAAGACGTTCGGCGACGACTGGTCGCTGCAGGCCAACCTCGGCGCCTCAATCAACAACGTCAAGAGCGACGAGCTTTCGTACCGGGGCCCGATCCAGGAGAACGGACTCCCGAACGTCTTCAACGTCTTCGACCTGGACGACACGAAGAAGCGTGCCGAGAAGACGGGCTGGCACGACCAGACGCAGTCGCTCTTCGCCTCGGTGGAGGTGGGGTGGAAGCAGATGCTCTATTTGACCGTCACGGGCCGTAACGACTGGGCCTCGCAGATTGCCGGCTCCTCCTCCTCGTCGTTCTTCTACCCGTCGGTCGGCCTGTCGTGGGTCCCCACGTCGCTGTGGGATACGGGCGAGGCCCTGAACTACCTGAAAATCCGCGGTTCGATTGCCTCGGTGGGTATGCCCTTCCCGCGCTACCTGACCATCCCGACCTACGAGTACGACGCCACGAACCGGGTATGGAAGGACAAGACGCACTATCCGATTGGGGATTTGAAGCCCGAGCGGACGACGACCTACGAGGTGGGTGTGGATGCCCGGCTGTGGCGCCACCTGAGCCTCTCGGCATCGTGGTACCGGGCCGATACGAAGAACCAGACCTTCGACCCCTCGCTGCCGCCTTCGTCCTCCTATACGACGATTTACCTGCAGACGGGCCACGTCCGCAATACGGGTGTCGAGCTCTCGGCGGGGTATGACAACACGTGGCGGGATTTCCGCTGGGCGACGAACTTCACCTATTCGTGGAACCGCAACGAGATTATCGAACTGGCGGCCAATGCCGTGAACCCCATCACGGGGGAACCGCTGAATCTTGAGAAGCTCGACATCAAGGGGCTTGGCAAGGCGAAGTACATCCTCAAGGAGGGCGGCACGCTGGGCGACCTCTATACGACGTCGAACCTGCGCTTCAACGACAACGGCTACATCGAGGTGGACAAGAGCGGCAACCTGCTGCTGACGGACGAGGGGGACGACATCTACCTGGGTTCGGTCTTCCCGGACCACATGCTGGCGTGGCGCAACGACTTCTCGTGGAAGGGTGTGAATCTCGGGGTGTTGTTCACGGCCCGCATCGGCGGCATCTGCTACTCCGCGACGCAGGCCAACCTCGACTTGTACGGTGTCTCGGAGGCCTCGGCCGCGGCGCGTGACGCCGGGGGCGTGTGGATTAACGGCCGCGAGATGGTCGATGCGCAGAAGTGGTACCAGGCCATCGGTTCGCAGTCGGGCCTGCCGCAGTACTATACCTATTCGGCGACGAACTTCCGGCTGCAGGAGCTCTCGCTGGGCTACACGCTGCCGTCGAAGTGGTTTCGCGACCGGATGCGGATGACCGTCTCGTTCGTGGGGCGCAACCTCTGGATGATTTACTGCAAGGCGCCGTTCGACCCCGAGGCCGTGGCCTCGACGGGGCTGAACTACCAGGGCATCGACTACTTCATGATGCCGTCGCTCAGGAGCCTCGGCTTCAGTGTCAAATTCCAATTCTAAACGACTACGGGCATGAAAAAGATAACGACAACAACGGGCCGGCTGCTTCTGGCGGCCGCACTGCTGGCTCTGGCCTCCTGTACGGGTGATTTCGAGGATATCAACCGCAACCCGAACCAGGTGACCGAGGAGCAGATGGAGGCCCTGAACTACAAGACGGGTACGAAGGTCCGCACGCTGCAGGGCCTGGTGATTCCCGTCGAGGAGCACATGTACCAGTTCAACGAGTCGCTGACGGGCGGGCCGTTCGCGGGCTATATCGGCGCCACGGTCGATACGTGGCAGACGAAGTTCGAGACCTACAACCCCTCGGCCGACTGGCGCAAGTGGCCCTTCGCCAATGTCATCACCGAAACCTACACCCCCTACAAGGGGATTGTCGGCGGTACGGACGATGAGGTGGCCATCGCCTTTGCGCGGCTGCTGCGCGTGGCCATCATGCAGCGCGTGACGGACTCCTACGGTCCGATTCCCTACTCGAAACTCGAAAGCAACGAATCGGTCTACGTCGAGTATGACTCGCAGGAGGCAGTCTATACGAAGATGTTCGAGGAGCTGGACGAGGCCATCGCGACGCTGGGCCGCAACACGACCCTCTCGTCCGATGCGTGGAGCCGCTACGACGGGGTCTACTCCGGCAACATCGCGCAATGGTTGAAGTATGCCAACTCGCTGAAGCTTCGCATGGCGATGCGCCTGACGGAGGTGAAGCCCGAGCTGGCAAAGACGAAGGCCGCCGAAGCGATTGCCGGGGGCGTCATCACGTCGAATGCCGACAATGCGGCGATGCATGCCGCGGAGAACCGCACGACGCTCATCTACAACGACTGGGGCGACCACCGCGTGGGTGCCGACATCCTCTGCTACATGACGGGCTACAACGACCCGCGTGTGGAGAAGATGTTCCTGCCGAACGACGCGGGCAACTACGTCGGCATCCGCATCGGCATCGACGTGGCGGGCAAGTCGACGGCCATGGCGAAGTATTCGAACCTGATCGTCGAGTCGACGACCCCCTACCTGTGGTTCAACGCCGCGGAGGCGACGTTCCTGCGTGCGGAGTACGAACTGCGCTGGGGCTCGGAGGAGACGGCCCGCGAGCTCTACGAGGAGGCCATCCGCCTCTCGTTCGAGGAGCGGGGTGCGAGCGGCGCCGACGCCTATGTGGCCGACGCCACGAGCCGCCCGGCGGCCTACACCGACCCGCTGGGCTCGTACAGCGCCGCGGCGCAGAGCACCATTACAATTGCCTGGACGCCGGGAGCTGACAACTTCGAGGCGAACCTCGAACGCATCATCACCCAGAAGTGGATTGCCATCTTCCCGCTGGGCGTCGAGGCGTGGTCCGAACACCGTCGCACGGGCTATCCGCGGCTGCTGCCGGTGGTGGCCGACAAGTCGGGCGGCGGGGTCGATGTGGCGCAGGGTGCGCGACGGCTTCCCTACCCGGTGGAGGAGTACCAGCAGAACAACACGAACCTGCAGGCGGCGATTCAACAGCTCAACGCCGAGCAGACGAACGGCAACCGCACGGGCGACCAGATGGGTACGCGCGTATGGTGGGACAGCAAACCCTATAACAACTGACCGATATGAAACAGACAAGCATATACCGAATGATTCTTCCGGTTGCGGCGTTGCTGCTTGCCGCCGCATGCAGCGACTGGACCGAGACGGAGAGCGTGGAGAACAGCGTGCGCAAGCCCTGGGAGCAGGACCCGGCGCTGTGGGCCGACTATACGGCGGCGCTGCGGGCCTACAAGCAGTCGGAGCACTACCTTTCGTATGCGCGGCTCTACAATTCGCCCGCGAAGGCCGTGAGCGAGCAGGACTTCATGCGCTGCCTGCCCGACTCGCTGGACATCGTGACGCTCACCAACGCCGACAATTTCTCGACGTATGATGCCGAAGACATGGCCGTGATGCGCGAAAAGGGGACGCGGGTCCTCTACCAGGTGGACTACGCCGCGCGCAAGGCGGAATTTTCCTCCGAGGCGGCGCTCAAAGCCTACCTCGACGGGGTGATTGCCTCCGTCACGGCGAACGGTCTGGACGGCTACTCGTTCACCACGGACCCGCTCGACGCCGCAGCTACGGCCACGCTCGTTGCGACGCTCTCGGCCGCCAAAACGGAGGTCCAGCTGCTCGTCTTCGAGGGCAACCCGCTTTCGGTGGCTGCCGCCGACCGCGCAAAGCTCGACTACGTGGTCCTCGATACCGAAAAGGCCGAAAACACCACCGACGTACGGCTGCAGGTGCTCAATGCCACGGGCTATGCGGGCATTGCGGCCGATAGGCTGCTGCTGGCCGCCGAGATTGACGCGCCGCTGCAGGACGCCGACCGCACGGAGTATGCCGCCGTGGAGCTGATGGCGCGCTGCGTGGTGGAGTACGGACCGCTGGCGGGCTTTGCGGCCTACAACATCGCCGGGGACTACTACCACGCCGACCGGAACTACAGCACAATCCGCGAGGCCATCCAAACGTTGAACCCTTCCAAATAAGAGAGCCATGAAACGATACCTCATAACACTTTTCGTGCTGCTCGGGGCACTGACGGCCTGCGAGCGGTACGATGCCGACGACCACAAGTTCGACAACGTGGTCTACCTCGATGTCTCGCAGACGAGCCCCGTGCAGCTGGCCACCTTCAGCAACAACCGCGCGACCTATGACTGCACGCTGCAGGCGGCGCTGGCCTATCCGGCCGACGGCGACGTGCAGGTCTCGCTCGCGGTCGACCCGTCGCTTGTGGCGGCGTACAACGCCCGCTACGGCACGCAGTGGCCGATGCTTGACGCGAAATACTACACTCTTTCGTCCGAAACCGCGACGATTGCTGCGGGGCGCACCGTCTCGGATCCTGTGACGCTGCAGCTCCGGGAGCTGATGGGCGAGGGCGAGGAGCAGACGGGTGCCCTGCCGCTCGATGAGACCTATCTGGTGCCGATCCGTATCAGCGGCGCGTCAATCGACGTATTGGGCGGCTCGGACGTGGCCTACTACGTCGTCAAACGCTCCTCGGCGATCACCGTGGCGGCGCAGCTCGGCGCGGGCAACTGGATCAACTTCCCGACGCTCGACAAGTACGGCGCCAACAGTCAGGCCTGGAACGGACTTACGGCCATGACCTACGAGGCGCTGATCTATATCGACGAGTTCGCCACGACGGATGCGGAGGACATGCCGGTGAGCATCTCTTCGGTGATGGGTGTCGAGCAGTACCTGCTGCTGCGCATCGGCGACACGAACTTCGAACGTCAGCAGCTGCAATTCGACGGTTCGGGCAACGGCTCACAGTTCGGCAAGTTCCCGGGCAAGGACGCCACGAAGAACCTCGAAGCCGGTCGTTGGTATCATGTAGCCTGCACCTACGACCAGACGACCCGGACCGTGCGCGTCTATGTCGACGGCAAGATCCAGAGCGAGGAGACCGGTGTCGGTATCTCGTCACCGAGCAAGAAGAATCAGATCAATCTGGCAATGCGTGCCTTGTATGACTTGTGGAACTCTGCTTCGGAGACTGAAAAACCGCAATATGAGACTGAAGACACAGGTTATAACAAATTGGGTGACGCCTACCAGTTCTTTATCGGTAAGTCCTACGACGAGAAACGTCCGCTGAACGGCAAGATTGCCGAGGCGCGCGTCTGGTCCGTGGCACGGACGCCCGAGCAGATCTGGGAGAACATGTACAATGTCGAGAACCCGGCCGACGACCCGACACTGCTGGGCTACTGGAAGTTCAACGAGGGGGCAGGCAACACCGTCAAGGACTACTCGATGTATGGCAACGACGGCGTGGCCGAAATTGATATTGTATGGCCTTCGGGCATCGAAATTCCGAAAATCAACGAAACGGAGGAGTAAACCATGAAAACGAATCACAAGCTATTCAGAACGATAGGAGCGATGCTCCTTGCGGCGACCGTTCTTGCAGGCTTTACGGCCTGCGAGACGGATACCGTAGAGCAAAATGGCGGTAAACTGCCCGATAAGGAGGCTATCGAATCGACCTACGGCATGTTGCGGAGCAATGCTTCGACCGGTAATACGGTGGAGATGCTTTTGACGGCAGGTACGGGATTTGTAACCCGGGATTTCTATTACCAACAAACAAAACCTGCTGCTGACGGTACGACGTTGACGCTGCGTATTGATGAGTCGCTTGTCGAAGGGTTCAATGCGGCAAACGGAGTGGAATGCCAATTGTTGCCAACAGCAAACTGCGAATTCCCCGATGGTCAAACGCTGGAGCTCGCCGCGGAAGGGCAGCGATCGGCAGCCAAACGTGTTCGTATTTTAGCTGAAGGCCTGACAGCCGGAGAGTATTTACTTCCGGTAACGGTGGCCGAAGGCTCGGCAGACGACAACCAGACGCTCTATTATACGCTGACCGTTCGTGACCCTCAGCCGGGAGACTATGAACTGCACGACGGTTCGGATCTTTTCTTTGTATTCTACATCAATACTGATCAGTATCAGCCGTTGTTGGTACAGGATTATTTATTGCAAAAAAAACAATCAAGAGGTTCAGAAGTGGCATGGTATGGAACTATTGGCAATATTATCAATTTACGAACGGTAACTATCCGATATAATGAATCCGATAGACGTGCTATACTAAATTTAGGATCAGACATAACTTATGTTCTTAATCATGCCTCGAAATATATTTGGCCATTGCAGGAAGCCGGTCGCAAGGTTTGCCTCAGCTTGGAGGGTGGAGATACTGGACTTGGCTTCTGTAATCTTTCGGATGAACAGATTGCCGATTTCGTGGCACAGGTTAAAGCCGTAGTTGAGATTTACAATCTGGACGGTATTAACTTGTGGGACCGCAATGCCGGGTACGGTAAGGACGGAATGCCGGAAACAAATACGACTTCCTATCCGAAACTCGTCAAGGCGATGCGCGAAGCTCTTGGCTCGGAGAAACTGTTGACGCTGACCGTCTACGAGGAGCCGACCGCAACCTTTTGGGATACGGAGGCAACAGGAGGAATCGAGGTTGGAAAATATCTCGACTACGCCTGGTCTGGTTACAACAAAAATACGGAGGCAGTACAGTTGCTCGACCCGTGGCATCCTAATGAATCGTATGTCTCGGCCTATACTCAAAAACCAATTGCCGGATTGGATGCCTCAAGATTTGGATGTGTCAATTTCCCAATATATCCAAGTGCTAAAAATTATGATGAAATGATGATGCAGGATCCTTACTATTTGGCAGATTGGATTTCTTATGAATATAATCCCAATAATATTCTCGTATTCGATGACATTAGGACTAATCTTCAAGATGAGTACGAAGCAGCCTGGGATCAGACCTTTGCTGTATGTTGCGAATATATGGATATTGATAGTTATATTTATCTTGGCACACGTCAAGGCTATTCTTATTTATTGGATATGTCTTCAATATCTATACTTCCAACGGGTATGGGAGGTTATGGAAAATGGTTAAAAGATTGGTAATAGAAAAATTTGGTCAACAGATACAGCCTCCCTTTTATTCTCTCTCGGATCCCGTATGGGAGCAACCGCAAAACAAATTAACCTAAAAACTTAAACGTTATGAAAAAGACTTTGAAACTTATGGCTGCTCTGTTTGTCGGAGCTATGTTTATGGGTGCCTGCCAACAGGCCGAAGAGCCCGCTGTTGAACCGGGACAGACCGACGCGGTCGTAACCCGAACCTATGGTGATAAAACTCCCAAGATTGCTATCTATGTGGAGACAAACGATGTGAACCCGCTTAACGCAGGAGACTATGTGCTTCCTAATGGAGAGCCTTATGCAGATATTGTCGAACTGTTTGCTGCAAACATTCACAAGCGTACCGTGAATGGCGTGACGGAGCCTGTGCTCTATCTGAACGATAAGATGACCAACCTGATGGAGAACGGTGGATATCTCAATTATATCAAACCACTGCAGGATAAAGGGATCAAGGTTCTACTTACGGTTCTTGGCGATTGGCAGGGAATAGGTGTTGCAAATATGAATGATACTCAGGCAACACAATTTGCTCAAATTCTGGCCTATACCGTTGAAAGATACGGGCTTGATGGTATTGGCTTTGATGATGAATACGCTAATTATAATACGGCACTTGTTAACGGTTCTTTTGGTAATATCATTCTCAAACTTCGTAATCTGATGCCTGAGGGTAAACTAATAACGGTATTTGAGTTCGGTAATTACGGTTCATCTCAGATTAATGCAACTGCCGCAGAAGCGATTGATTACGTATATTCTAACTTTGGTTACAACACTTATATTGGAGTCTACGGTTTAGGAAAATCACAATATGCACCACTGTCAATTAATTTGGGATATTATTATTCGCAGGTTCAGATTAATAGATATGCGACTAATGCGTGGAATGCTCAAAACGGTGGCTATGGTGCGATTATGCACTTTAATCTGCGAAGAACATCAGATGTAGATCCAACGTCATTGTTTGATGCAATCGCTTATGAACTTTGGGAAGACTCAGTTTCCGTTGCCAGCACGCCTTCCAATGCAGGGGACCGTCCGCAGGACTGGACGTTCGTAACGGGTGGGCATGATATCACCATGGATGATGTAAATGCCCAATAACTCCTCGAGGAAATCTGTTTCTGTTGTCCGAAATCGGGAAATCAAGTAATTCGGCGCGGGTATTCTTCCTTGTGGAGAGTACCCGTTTTTGTATCAAAAAGAAAAGTTGTCAGCTTTTGTTGTCCGAAATCGGGAAATTTTATCGGCTAATGGGTTTTGCTGACAACTTTTCTCTTTGGATTTGTAAAATGTTGGCGGAAATGGCGTTCAGATAGAGATTCAAATCCTTTCCGCCGCGGCTTTTTTCGTTGGCTTTTCCTTTATCCGAGTTCCAGGCGTGCGGCTCGATAAATCGCTTGATTGAAGCATCTGCGCGTTCTCCATTGATTGTCAGACGCATAAATACGGGAGCTTCGCCTCTTTTGTTGAGCTTGTCCCGCCGAATGTAAAACAACAGGCTGAAAGTAGTCCTTTCCATAAGTACACCGAATTAAGGGTTACAAAATTAGTTTCCCAAGTGTCTTAAGTCAAGAGGAAGACCGCTGCAAATAAGTGCAAACCAATCTGTTACGAGGAATTCGGTGTACTTTTTCGGCCCGGAAAAAAGTACACCGAATAGGCCACAAGTAACCTGCTTTCAGATGCCTTTTTCAGCACTTTTGCCAAAAATAAAAACCCTGTAAATGCGTGATTTACAGGGTTTTTTCGCTACTTTTCTAAGTGTGCCTTGCGGAGAGAGAGGGATTCGAACCCCCGGTACAGTTGCCCGTACACCGCATTTCGAGTGCGGCCCGATCGACCACTCCGGCATCTCTCCAGATGTTTCCCGCAACCGAAAACCTCTCGGTTTGGGACTGCAAATATAGACATATTTTCTGAAAAAAGATATTTTTGGCCAAAAAAAATGCATTCACCCCGATTTTTTCGATTCGGGAGGTGATTTTTCCTATCTTTGTAGAGGATGCCGGAGGCCGCTGCAGCGCACCGGAAGGCCATCTGCGGGGCAGACCGGCTTTATCCGGGCATTCGGGGACCGTACCAGGAGCCGGGCGAAAAAGCGCCGGCTGCAGAGAGCCGCGGTGCCACACGAGGCGGGAAACAGCCGACAGCGGAGGGCCGCGATGCCACACGAGGCGGGAAACGGTCGGCCGCGACGCCACACGAGGCGGGAAACGACCGGCAAAGGAGGGCCACGATGCAGTATTTGTCGCCCGGGACCTTTATATAAAGGAGACGAATCCCGGGGCCGCAATATTGGAAAAGCCCGGGACCGCAACACTGGAAAAGCCCGGGACCGCAACACTAAGCCCGGGACCGCAATGCCGGAAAATACTAAAAACGGTACGGTTTTCGTTTTCTTGACAAAGAGACTTCCGTCCCAAAAAACAGGATACCATGAAAAACAGAACCATCATATTCGGACTGCTCCTCGCGCTGGGAGCGACGGGGTGCTCCTCGTCCTTCTACCGCGAGGCAAGCTATGCGTCGGACGACCTCTACGGGCTACACGACCGCACGAGCATCGCCCAGGAGCAGCAGGCGCGGGCCGAGGCGCGCAAGGCCGAGGCCGAAGCGCGGCGCGCCGAGTGGGAGGCCCTGCTGGCCGAGGCCAACGCGGCCGACGCCGAGGCGGCCTACTACGATTCGAACCCCTACGAAGGGGTGCTGGCCGACACCTACGAAAGCGCCTATGCACGGCGTCTGCGCGGCTTCGAGTCGCCCACCTACCGCCTGCCGTCGAGCTACTACAACTTCTGCTACAGCGGCGAGTTCACCTACCTGACGGCCTACGACCCGGCCTTCTACAACATCATGATTTCGGGCGACGAGGTGTGGGTCGAGCCCAAGTACATCACCTCGATGTTCGGCACGTGGGGCGCCACGCCCTACTACGGCAGCTGGTACTACGGCTGGGATTACGGCTGGCCCTACCGCTACGGCTGGTGGGGATGGGGATACCCCTCCTTCGCCATCGGCAGCTGGGGCTGGAGCCTCGGATTCTATCCGTGGTACAACCCCTGGTACTACTACGGGTGGTATGACCCGTGGTGGGGACCCGCCTGGGGTCCGGGCTGGGGCGGACATGTGCACTACCGTCCGCACAACATCGTCAACCGACCCTCCTACTCCCGCCCGGGCGGCTCGCTGTCGGGCCGCGGCAGCTCGTTCAACCTTCGTCCGGGACGCGCCACGGGTCTCTCGGGCCGCGGCAGCGCATTGCAGGGCGGCCGTACCTTCAACAGCGGAACACGCGGCGGCAGCTCGTTCAACCGAGGCTCCGCATCGTCGTTCAACCGAGGCTCCACATCCTCCTTTAACCGCGGCTCCTCGTCGTCGTTCGACCGGGGCTCGTCGTCGTTCAACCGGAACAACAACCGGAGCACAACGAATTTCAACCGCGGTACGACGAACTTCAACCGCGGCAGCAGCCCGTCGTTCAACAGCGGCAGCTTCGGCGGTGGCGGCGGTTTTGGCGGCGGCGGTGGCGGCAGTGTAGGAGGCCGCAACGCCGGAGGTCGTTAACACAGTGCAGTAAAGAAAGGAGTGCAACAGATGAAAGGATTCGTAAAAGCAGCAGGCCTGCTGCTGGCCGGGGCGCTTTTCGCAGCCCCCGCAGCGGCACAGAGCCCCCAGAGCCCCCTGGTAACGGGCGGTCTGATGGCCAACAAGGACATACTCATGCCGTCGAACTTCGCCGAGCTGTCGCAGACACAGTTCAACTTCGGCACGGCCCGTTCGATGGCCATGGCGGGGGCCTTCACCTCGCTGGGCGCCGACCTCTCGTCGATGGCCATCAACCCGGCCGGACTGGGCATGTACCGCCACAACGAGATATCCATTACGCCCCTCGTCACGATGACCCGCGCGCAGAACAGCGCCGAAGCGTGGAACTCGAACGCCAGCAACCGCTTCGCGTTGAGCAGCTTCGGCTTTGTCTTCAACCTCTACGAGGGGACGGGGCGCACCACGAGCGTCAACTTCGGCTTCGGCTACAACCGCCTGGCCGACCTGAACTACCGCTCCTCGTTCCGCTCGACGGGCAACATGGGCTCGATTGCCGACATGTACGCTCTGCAACTGGGTCAGGCAAAAATCAAGGCCTACGACATCACGGGCGACAACCTCGACTGGTTCAACCAGAGTCCCGAGCTCTGGCCGGCGATTCTGGGCTACAAGGCGGGTATGGTCGACGATTTGAGCGCACCAAAAGAGGACCCGTTATGGAACCCCTCGTGGATTGGCAGCGACCGCAACAACATCGACATCGGCCACTATGCAGGGGTCGAGAGCCGCGGCTCGGTGGGTGAATACGACCTCTCGCTGGGCGCCAACTTCGGCAACAAGCTCTACGTGGGCGCCACGCTCGGCATCCAGGCGATTCACCAGGAGCTGCAGTACACCTACGCCGAGGACTACTACTATCCGGGCGGTACGACGGAGCGCCCCGAGGGCGTGGCCTCCGACCTGCGCTTCCAGCAGCTCTGGTCGAAGCTCAACCAGGCGACCGTGACCGACGGCGCGGGGGTAAACCTCAAGCTGGGCCTCACCTACCGCCCCATCCCCGCCCTGCGCATCGGCGTGGCCTTCCATACGCCGACCTACTACTCGCTCGAGACGCGCTATCAGGGGGCCTCGCTCGGCGTGGCCGTCTGCAACGACCCCGACTACAACCCGGGGCCGGGCGAGTACCCGCAGCCCGACGGCAACGGCTACATCGACTGTCCGGGCGAATCGCCCGTGCTGAGCAGCAAAAGTTGGGCCTTCACCACCCCCGCACGCCTGCTCTTCGGCGCATCGTACAGCTTCGGCGGCCGGGCGGTCATCTCGGTCGACTACGAGCGGGCCTGGTTCAACGGCATCCGCGTGAAGGAGACCCCCTCGTTCGCCTACGCTCCGGCCGACTACAACGCGCTCTTCCGCAACAGCTTCAAGGGGTCGAACACCCTCCGCGTCGGTGCCGAGTTCAAGCCGCTGCCCATCCTCGCCCTGCGTGCCGGCTTCGGCTACAGCGGCTCGTGGCTCGCGGGTGAAGATGCGGACTACTCCTCGCCGCTGGCCCGTGAAATCATCTACTACGGCGCAGGCGTGGGCATCAACCTCTCGCGCACGGTGACGCTCGACGTGGCCTACAGCTACCAGAAGACCAAGCAGAACGCCTACTGGCTCTACTACGCCGACCTCTACACGGGTTCCAACGTGGAGCAGAACAGCAGCGCCCTCTACAAGACCGACTATGCGCGTCACGCCGTGGCGCTGACGCTCGCCTTCCGCTTCTGAGCGGGCCGGCAAGGGGGGGGGAGCCGCCCGGCCCCGTGCCGGGAAGAACGGCGATGGCCGAGCAGTCGCCCGGCTCCGGACCGACCTCGCTCCGACATCATCCCGACACCATCCCGACACCATCCCGACACCATCTCGGCGTCGCTTCGGCACCGTACAGACAAGGCAAACTTGAAGGCCTTCCGCCCCGGCGGAGGGCCTTTTTTGCACGCCGCGCGATTCTCACGCGGGGAATGAGGTGAAAATTAAATTAAAATCGTTAATTTTGCGCTCCGGAACAACCATTCGAACACAAAATAGACAACAGATATATGGCAAAGGAACTTAAAGACCTGACCAAGTCGGAGGAGAACTACTCGCAGTGGTACAACGACCTGGTCGTGAAGGCGGGGCTGGCCGAAAACTCGGCCGTCCGCGGATGCATGGTCATCAAACCCTACGGCTACGCCATCTGGGAGAAGATGCACGACGCGCTGGACAAGATGTTCAAGGAGACCGGGCACCAGAATGCCTACTTCCCGCTCTTCATCCCCAAATCCTTCTTCTCGAAGGAGGCCCACCACGTCGAGGGCTTTGCCAAGGAGTGCGCCGTGGTGACGCACTACCGCCTGAAGAACGACCCCGAGGGCAAGGGCGTGGTGGTCGACCCCGACGCCAAACTCGAAGAGGAGCTCATCGTCCGCCCCACGTCGGAGACCATCATCTGGAACACCTACAAGAACTGGATTCACTCCTACCGCGACCTGCCGATTCTCTGCAACCAGTGGGCCAACGTCGTACGGTGGGAGATGCGCACGCGTCTGTTCCTGCGCACGGCCGAATTCCTCTGGCAGGAGGGCCACACGGCCCACGCCACGCGTGAGGAGGCCATCGCCGAGGCCGAGAAGATGATTCACGTCTACGAGACGTTCGCACAGGATTGGATGTCGCTGCCGGTCATCGTGGGCCACAAGTCGCCCAACGAGCGCTTCGCCGGCGCCGAGGATACGCTCACCATCGAGGCGCTGATGCAGGACGGCAAGGCGCTGCAGAGCGGTACGTCGCACTTCCTGGGTCAGAACTTCGCCAAGGCCTTCGACGTGCAGTACGTCACCAAGGAGGGCAAGCTCGAATACGTCTGGGCCACCTCGTGGGGCGTCTCGACCCGTCTGATGGGCGCCCTCATCATGGCCCACTCGGACAACAACGGTCTGGTGCTGCCGCCGCGTCTGGCCCCCATCCAGGTGGTGATGATTCCCATCTACAAGGGCGAGGAGCAGCTCGTGGAAATCCGCAACCGCTTCGAGAAGCTGGCCGCCGAGCTGCGCGCCAAGGGCATCAGCGTGAAAATCGACGACCGCGACAACGTCCGCTCGGGCTTCAAGTTCGCCGAGTACGAGCTCAAGGGCGTGCCCGTGCGTCTGGCGATGGGTCCCCGCGACATGGAGAACAACACCATCGAGCTCATGCGCCGCGACACGCTCGAGAAGGAGACCCTTCCGCTCGAGGGTCTGGTCGCCCACATCGAGCAGCTGATGACCGACATCCAGAAGAACATCTACCTCAAGGCGAAGGCCTTCCGCGACTCGATGATTACGAAGGTCGACACGTGGGAGGAGTTCAAGGAGGTGCTCGATACGAAGGGCGGCTTCCTGCTGGCCCACTGGGACGGCACCGTCGAGACCGAGGTGGCCATCAAGGATGCCACGAAGGCAACCATCCGCTGCATTCCCTTCGATGCACCGGAGGAGGAGGGACGCTGCATCTACACGGGTCGTCCGTCGCACCGCCGCGTGCTCTTCGCCCGCAGCTATTGATGCTCGGCCGGAGCGCTCACCGGACTACGGGCGGAACGGATGCATGGGAAGCCATGCACCGCTCCGCCCTTTTTCCCGCCCGGGGTGCCCGCTGCCGTGCAAAAAAATCCGACGCCGGGATACCAAAGCCGCACCCCGCTGCGTTTCCCGCAATGATTCTTCTTTTTAGCTACGCACAACAATGGATTCCGCTGAATTCCGCAAACGTGAGATTTACCGCGTCACCTTCGTCGGTTTCGTGGCCAATCTGCTGCTGACGGCCGCCAAGTTCGCCGCCGGCATTCTGGGCCGAAGCGGAGCGATGGTCGCCGACGCCGTCCACTCGCTCTCGGACATGGCCACCGACATCGTGGTGATTGTCTTCGCCGGCATCTCGGCCAAGCCGCGCGACGACGGCCATGACTACGGCCACGGCAAGTACGAGACGCTGGCCTCGATTCTCATCTCACTGGCGCTCGTCGCCGTCGGCGTGGGCATCCTCCTGCAGAGCATCCGCTCCATCCGCATGGTCGTGGCGGGCGAGGAGCTTCCGCGCCCGGGCGTCATCGCGCTGGCGGCGGCAGCCGTCTCGATTCTGGTCAAGGAGCTGCTCTACCGCTATACGGTGCGGGCCGGACGTCGGCTCGAGAGCCCCAGCGTGGTGGCCAACGCCTGGCACCACCGCAGCGACGCCTTCTCGTCGATGGGCACGCTCGCGGGCATCGGCTGCGCCTACTTCCTGGGTGAGAAGTGGCGCATCGCCGACCCGATTGCCGCCATCATAGTCTCGTTCTTCATCTTCCGCATTGCCCTTCAGCTGCTCCACTCGGGCATCGGCGAGCTGCTCGAAAAGTCGCTCCCGGCCGACACCGAAGCCGAAATCCTCTCAATCGTCACCCACGACCCCGCCGTGCGCGAGCCCCACAACCTGCGCACGCGCCGCATCGGTTCGTGCATCTCCATCGAGGTGCACATCCGCGTCGACGGGCGGATGGATGTCGAGCATGCCCATGAACTGACGCGCGACATCGAGCGTCGGCTCCGCGCCCGCTTCGGCGAGGGGACCATGGTGGCCATCCACGTCGAGCCGCTCCACGCCTCGACCCCCTGCAGCGACGCCCGCTGACCGGGGCCCGGGGTGCCGTTCCCGGACCGGGAGGCTGAGGGGCAAAGCAGCCGCCAGCCACACACGCCACGCTCCATCCAAAAGCCGTCCTCCAAGTGCGGAGGACGGCTTTTTTGTAGTTTTGAAACCGCATGCAGGCGTTTCGCCCCTGTATGCCCCGGCTGCCGGGTGGGCGTTTCACCTGCCATTTCGGTCGTTTCACCCCTCGGCCTACCACACCATCCGTCGTACGCCGACTGCCAAAATCGCCCCCTCAGGGCCCACGGCACGGTTTTTGACCGCTGCGCAAGGGGAGAATGCGGACGGCGCCGACCGCCCGTGCGCACGGCGCGATTTGGAGATTCGGAGAAAAGTGACTATCTTGCACCCGAATCGTAGACGCCCCGACGCGTTTCCGATATTTGAAACTGAGTACAAACCCAAAAACGGATTGCCTATCGGAAAATATTCTACTCTTTAAACCAACGGAAAGAAGAGTATGAACGTTCAAGCATTGAGTGACCAGGCATTGCTTCATCACTACCTGTCGGGGGACCGGAGCGCGATATCGCAACTGATAGAGCGCCACAGCCGCCGGGTTCGTGACTACATCAACATGATGGTCAAGGACCGGGACGTCGCCGAAGACATATTTCAGGAGACATTCATCAAGGCGGTCCGCGTCATCGACGACGGACGCTACACCGACAACGGGAAGTTTCTCTCGTGGGTGTTGCGCATCGCACACAACCAGGTCATCGACCACTTCCGCGCCCAGAAGCAGGAGAAGGAGGTCAACGAGTCGGAGTCGGGGTACGACATGTTCGGCACGCTGCGGCTGGCCGAAGGGAGCGTCGAGGACGCCCTGGTTTCGGAGCAGATTGAACGCGACGTCCGTGCGCTGGTCGAGCTGCTGCCCGGCGAACAGCGCGAAGTGGTGATGATGCGCTACTTCTCGGGACTTAGTTTCAAGGATATTGCCGAACAGACCAACGTGAGCATCAACACGGCGCTCGGACGCATGCGATATGCGCTGATTAATCTGCGTCGGATGATTAAGGAGAAAAATTTGGTTTTAAGCTGAAATCCGTGCAATATTTCCCCATGGGGTGCGTTAGTTAAGTGTAAAGCCTAAAGGATGCTGCCTATGGAGGAGATTGACAAAACCGATTTTTCGAACGCCATCTCGGACGATGAGGATTTGATGATGAGGGAGGTGATACAAGGTGATGTTGATTTGTATTACCTGCATCACTACCTCACGGAACTTTATCGTAAGGGATAATTTTTTTAAGGGTTAATTTTTGATGGGAGAAGGGGACCGGGGGGCCGGTTCCCTTCATTTTTTTGTGCCCGGCCCCCGGGTGAGGGGCGGCTGCGGCCGGAGCGGAAACGGGAGCCATGCTCCACCCGGAGAAGCCGGGGCGGAAGCCGGTTCCCTTCATTTTTTGTGTCCGACCCCGGGAGAGGGGCGGCTGCGACGCGGCAGAAGCGGAGTCCGAAACGGAAGCGAAGCCCCATCAGGAAGAGCGGCGAAAGGGCCGGACGGCACGCGCAAAAGCACGGGCGAGAAGAGAGTTCCCCGGGAGTCCGATATTGTCGGACTCCCGGGGAACTCTCCTTTACCGGTGCATTGCCGGCCGCACTACCTGCTCAACATGCCGGCATAGTAGTCGTAGAGCGCCGTCTGGCTGCGGAGCGGTGCCTCGCCCGGCAGGGCCTTGACGTAGGAGTTGCCCGTCTGGTCCGCAAGGTCGCGCGCCTTGACGTTGTCACTCCACTGGATATCGAAGACCCGGCGCAGCAGCCTCTGAATCTGTCGGTCGAGAATCGGGGTGCAAACCTCCACGCGCCGGTCGAGGTTGCGCGACATCCAGTCAGCCGAACCGATGTAGATGCGCTCCTCGCCGTCGTTGCAGAAGATGAACAGCCGGGCGTGCTCGAGGTACTTGTCGACGATGCTGATAGCCCGGATGCGGTCGCTCATCCCCGGCACCGAGGGTCTCAGACAGCAGGCGCCCCGCACGATGAGGCGCACCTCGACCCCTTCGCGTGCGGCCCGGTAGAGCCGCTCGATGGTCCGTTCGTCGGTCAGCGAGTTGCACTTGGCGTAGATGTAGGCCCGGCGCCCCTTGCGGGCGTTGCGCGTCTCGCGGTCGATAAGCTCCTCGAAGGCCTCGCGCATGTAGTAGGGCGACACGAGCAGGTGCTTGTACTTGAACTGCTTGTGGCTGTTGGAGAGGAACTGGAAGACGTTGCGCACATCCTCGACGATGCCCTTGTGGGAGGTCAGCAGACCGAAATCACCGTAGATGCGCGCCGTATCCTCGTTGAAGTTGCCCGTTCCGATGTAGGCATAGCCCCGCACGCCGGAGCTCTCGCGCCGCTCGACCAGGACGATTTTGCTGTGTACCTTCAGGTCCTCGATGGCATAGATGACCTTGACCCCCTCGCGTTGCAGCAGGTCGGTGTACTCGATGTTCTGCTCCTCGTCGAAGCGCGCCTTCAGCTCGACGAGCACCGAGACCTGCTTGCCGTTTTTGGCGGCGTTGACCAGCGCGTTGATGACCTTCGAGTGCTCGGCCGTGCGGTAGAGCGTGATGGCAATCCGCTCGACCCGGGGGTCGATGGCCGCCTCGCGCAGGAAGTCGATGAAGTGCTGGAACGAGTGGTAGGGGAAATTGAGGAAGATGTCGCGCTTGCGCACCACCTTCAGGATGCTCTGGAAGGGGATGATGTCGCAGTGCTGCAGCGGTGCCGGATTGACCGTCAGCAGGTCGGAGCGCACCTTCGGGAAGCGCATCAGGTCTTTCATCAGGTGGTAGCGGTCGCCCGGTGCAAGCGTTCCGGGAGCCGTCAGCTTCAGCTTGCCGGCCAGCATGTCGAGCAGGTCGACGGGCATCTCGCGGTCGTATATCAGCCGGATAGGCAACCCGTAGCGGCGGCTCTCGACCCCCTCGGCAATCCGCTCGAAGAGGCTCTTCGAGACGTCATCGTCAATCGAGAGCTCGGCGTCGCGCATGATTTTGAAGGTATGGACCGAGATGTGGTCGTAGGTGAACATGAAGAAGACGTCGTCAATCATCAGCCGGATGATGTCGTCGAGGAAGATAACCTCGCTCCGCCCCTCGCGCGCGGGAAGCACCACGAAGCGCGGGCAGGCCGAGCTGACCGGTATCCGAATCACGGCGTAGCGCGGCGCCTTGCCGTCGTTCGAGGACATGCGGACCCCCAGGTAGGCGTTGCCGTCGGGCAGGAAGGGAATCCGGACCGACTTGCGGAGCATGAGCGGCACGAGCCGCGGCGAGACGACCGTGGCGAAGTAGTCGCGGCAGAACTCCCGCTGTTCGGGCGAGAGGTGTCGCTCGTCGACGACGAAGATGCCCTGCTGCTCCATCTCGTGCAGCAGCTCGTGGTAGGTCTGCGTGAAGAGCCCCTGGGCGCGCTCGGCGCGGCGGCTCACCTCGGCCAGCAACTCGGCCGGCGTATAACCGCCCGTGAGACGCTGCTGCCGCCGGGCGCGGCAGAGCCGCATGAGGTTGGCGATGCGGACCTTGAAGAACTCGTCCTGGTTGTTGGAGAAGATGCCGAGGAACTGCAGCCGCGAAAGCAGCGGCACGCTTCGGTCCTGCGCCTCCTGCAGCACCCGTTCGTTGAAGGCGAGCCAGCTCAGCTCGCGGTTGTTGTATGTGAAATCCATATTACCCATCGTTGGTGGAATCAGTGTGTCAGCAATTCGATGAAGCGCTCCTCGGCCGAATCGACCCAGGCGCGGAAACGGTCGTCGCCCGTCGCGGCCCCGCGGCGGGCGAGGTAGTCGACCAGCCGGTCGAGGTCGAAGCCCGCAGCCTCGATGCCGGCCCCCGAGGCGACGGCATCGGCCGCATTGATACGCTGCTCGATGTGAGCCGGGACGAGCAGCATCGGCTTGCGGTGGTACATCGCCTCGCAGACCGACTCGAAACCCGCCGTGGTGACGTATGCGCGGCAGCGGCGCATGCACTCCAGAAAGAGCCGGTCATCGAGCCGGTGGAACGTCAGCCCGGCGCCCGACTGCCACGTCTCGGGACGGTCGCGGCGGTCCCAGAAGACATGGAGCCGCTGGTCGGGATGGCAGTCGCTCCAGCGGCACAGCTCGTCGGCAAAGCCGTTGTTGACCATGTAGCCCAGAATGAAGCCCCCGTCCGAGGAGTCCCCCGTGAGCGCCTCGCGGCGCAGCAGCGGCGGCACGACGCGGATGCGGTGTCGGCAATCCTCCTCCATGGGTCGGAACGAGAGGGCCAGCAGCCGGTCGCAGCCCCAGGCCGTCATGCGGGCGTGGAGCCGCAGCAGCCACCCCTCGACACCGCGGCCGCGGCCGTAGGGATAGTTCGCATGGTTGAGCAGAAACTGATGGGCGACGCCCGTCATCGGCACCCGGATGGCGAAACGCCTGAGGGCGAGGCCCGTGAGCAATTCGTAAAAGTTGACGATGTGGTCGGGCTTCAGTTCGGCAATACGGTCACGGATGAGCCGCATGCTGCGGTCGTAGGCCGCCAGACGGGCCGGTGCGGCGTTGAGCAGGAGCGTGCGCAGCATGCTGACGCTCCGGTTGGCGTGATCGAAGGCGAAGCGCGGCGCCTCGAACTCGGTGACCGACGCCCCGATGCGCTCGAAGAAGAAGTCGGGCAGACGGCGTACGGAGCTCCGCCCAACGAGCACCCCCACCACCTGGTGGCCGTGGCGCCGCAGCATGGCGGCCAGCGAGAGGGCCTGCGTGAGGTGGCCCCGACCCTCACCCTGTATGGAAAAGAGGTAACGCATGGTCATCCCCTCTCCTGCTCTTCGGCGTCGTAGCGCAGAATCGACCAGTTGCCGTCGTAGTCCTCGGCCAGGGCGGTCAGCGATTCAACCCAGTCGCCAGAATTGAGGTAGAGGATGTCGCCCACCATGCGTTTGTCGGCCTGGTGGATGTGGCCGCAGATGACCCCCGAGCACCCCTTCTGGGCCGCCACGCGCACCAGATGCTCCTCGAAATCGCTGATGTAGGAGACCGACGCCTTGACCTTCTGCTTGATGCGCTGCGAGACGGAGTAATAGGGCAGCCCGCGGCGGAGACGCCGCCGGTTGTAGAGCCGGTTGAACCACATGAGCAGCGAGTAGCCCACGTCGCCCACCTTGGCCAGCCAGCGCATCGACGAGGTAACGTGGTCGAAGACATCGCCGTGGAGCACGTAGTAGCGCCGCCCGCCGCTCACGTAGATATAGTCGCGCAGCAGCGTGATGTTGGCGAAACGCATCGGCAGGATGCGGTCGAGAAAGTCGTCGTGGTTGCCGCGCAGGTAGATGATGTGCGTGTCGTGCTGAATATCCAGCAGCCGGCGGATGAAGTTGGTGTGGCGGCGCTTCCACTTCTCGCGCCGGCCGCGCAGCAGCTCCCAGCCGTCGATGACATCGCCGCAGAGAATCAGCGTGTCGCAGGTGTGGTACTTCAGAAAACGGTTGGCCTCACGGGCCTTCGACCACTTCGAGCCGAGGTGGATGTCGGACATGACAAGGGTCCTGTAATGTTTCGATTCGGTCATTGACTTCCAGAAAATCCGGTTTTGACACCGCAAATGTGCGCTCCGCATCTTTCAGTCTTGCGACGGGAGGGTTAAGATTCGGTGAAATCCGACGCTGCAACCGAATTGTAACGGAGACGAAAGGGGTCCGAAACAGCGGTTCGGCATCTTTGCGCCGAAAAAAATAAGAGGGCACATTCAAATCCGTCCAAAAATGGAGACCGTCTATCTGGGAATCATTCTGTTTCTCTTCATGCTCGCCGTCTTCGACCTGGTGGTCGGCGTGAGCAACGACGCGGTGAACTTCCTCTCATCGGCCGTCGGCGCAAAGGTCGCCCCCTACCGCGTCATCATGTGGATTGCCGCCACGGGAATCCTCTGCGGCGCCCTCATGTCGAACGGCATGATGGAAATCGCCCGCCACGGCATCTTCCGTCCCGAGCAGTTCTTCTTCCAGGAGCTGCTCTGCATCTTTCTGGCCGTCATGGTGACCGACGTCATCATCCTCGACGTCTTCAACACGCTGGGACTCCCCACCTCGACCACCGTCTCGATGGTCTTCGAGCTGCTGGGCGGCACCTTCGCCCTGACGCTCGTCAAGATGGCGGGCACCGAGGGGATGCATTTCGCCGACTACCTCAACACCGAGAAGGCCCTCTCGGTCATCATGGGCATCTTTCTCTCGGTGGCCGTCGCCTTCTTCTTCGGCATGGTGGTGCAGTGGCTCGCCCGACTGCTCTTCACCTTCCGCTACCGCGAGCATCTGAAGTGGAGCATCGGACTCTTCGGAGGTATCGCCACGACGGCCATCGTCTACTTCATGCTCATCAAGGGGGTCAAGCAGACCGCCTTCATGACCCCCGAGGCGAAGGAGTGGATAGCCGCCAACAGCGGCACGCTGCTCCTCGCCTGCCTGGCCGGCTTCACGGTCGTGATGCAGGTGCTCCACTGGCTGCACGTCAACGTCTTCCGGATTGTCGTCCTGCTGGGCACCTTCGCGCTGGCGATGGCCTTCGCGGGCAACGACCTGGTCAACTTCATCGGCGTGCCGCTGGCCGGCTACGACTCCTATCTGGACTATGCGGCCAACGGCGCCGGAAGCGACAGCTACCTCATGGGGGCGCTCAACACCCCGGCCCGCACCCCCTTCCTCTTCCTTGCGGCCGCCGGCCTTATCATGGTCTGGACACTCTGCACCTCGAAAAAGGCGCAGAAGGTCATCAAGACCTCGGTGGACCTCTCGCGCCAGGACGAGGGCGAGGAGATGTTCGGTTCGTCGGCCGTGGCGCGGAGCATCGTCCGCACCTCGATGTCGCTGGCCAACACCGTTGCGAGCATCACCCCACCGCGCCTCAAGGCGTGGCTCGACACCCGCTTCTCGCAGGAGGATGCCGTCATCGCCGACGGCGCCGCCTTCGACCTGGTGCGCGCCTCGGTCAACCTGCTGCTGGCCAGCCTGCTCATCGCGCTGGGCACCTCGCTCAAGCTGCCGCTCTCGACCACCTACGTCACCTTCATGGTGGCGATGGGTACGTCGCTGGCCGACCGCGCCTGGGGCCGCGAGAGCGCCGTCTTCCGCATCACGGGCGTGCTGTCGGTCATCGGCGGATGGTTCATCACCGCCGGCGTCGCCTTCACCGTCTGCTTCTTCGTGGCGCTGGCGATGTACTACGGCGGCGCGGTGGTCATGGCCGCCATGATTGTGCTGGCCGTCGCACTGCTCATCCACAGCAACATCCGCTACCGCCGCAAACTCAAGTCGGAACACGAGGACAACCTCTTCCGCCAAATCCTTGCCGAGAAGGACAAGAACCGCGTCTGGGAGCTGCTGTGCACCCACGTGAGCGGCACCTTTGCCGGCATGCTCGCCTACACGGCCGACAACTATGCGGGAGTCACCGACGGCTTCATCGAGGAGGAGCGCCGCACGCTGCGCCGCGTGGCCCAGACCATCGACCGCAAGAAGGAGCTGCTGCGCAAGGTGCGTCGCCGCGAGCTCATCGGTCTGCGTCGCACGAACCGCAACACGGCCATCGAGAAGAACATGTGGTTCCACCTGGGAAGCAACTGCTGCGTGCAGCTTCACTACGCGCTCAAGCGCATGTGCGACCTCTGCCGCGAACACGTCGACAACAACTTCAATCCGCTGCCCGCCTCCTGCGCCGCCGAATTCATCCCCGTGCGCGACCGTGTGAAGCGGCTGCTGTTGCGTGCCGAGGCGATGATTCGCACCAACGACTACTCGCACGTCGAGGAGCTGATGAGCGAGAGCGCCGCCGTCAATGAGCAGCTCACCGAACTGCAGCAGCTCCAGTTGAACCGCATCCAGGAGGAGCAGGGCAGCATCAACGTCTCGCTGGTCTACCTGAACGTGCTGCAGGAGTCCCAGGAAATCATCTCGGCGCTGCGCCACATGCTGCGCGCCAGCCGCAACTTCCAGCAGTAGCCCACGGTGACAGCTGCCACCTCCGAGCGCCGACCACCTCCACCCGACACCGCCCGGAACTACCCCATACGAAACAAACGGCGGGCAACCCACAAAAGGGTTGCCCGCCGTTGTTGCAGCGGTCCGATGCACGGGGCGGAGCCTCATCCGAAGAGCCTCTCCCCGGCGGTTCCGGCTCTTCAGAGGGAGATTTCGTCCTCGATGGTCCCCTGACTGCCCCACCCTTCGATGGTCAGGCCGTCGAAGAGAATCACACCGTCGCGGATTGTGAGGTTCACCGTCAGCTCCTTGCCCCCTTCGAGCATTGCGGGGCAGGCGTCAAGCTGCGAGAGGGTGCACTGCTTCGAGAGGCTGCCGGCACGGATGTCAAGCGCGACACCGTCGGCCGCCTGCGGCACGAGCAGCAGCGTCACCTGCCCGCCCCGGGCCGAGAAGCTCTCCTCCGTCGAGCCGCATTCGAGGCTGTTGGCCGCCAGGTCGACCGTGCAGCTGTTGCGGGCCGTGCACGAGGTCTCAATCGCGGAGGCATCGACCGAGGCATCCTCGACCGTATACTTCACCACCAGGCGGTGCATGGCGTGGCGGAAGTGGAGCGCAACGGGCAGCTCGCTGCCCACCTTCACGCCCCGGGCCGAGGCCATCAGCAGGTCGCCCGACGCATCCTGCCGCACCGTAAAGTCGAAGCGGCCGCCATCGAGCGTCCGGGTCGGGTAGCAGGCGGCAAAGTCGACCGTCGCGCCCTCGGCGGCAAAATCCAGGTCGCTCCAGCGGAGGGTCGTGGTGCCGAGCGTGTACTCGAGCGTACGCGAGGCGCTGCCGCTGCCGGCCAGAAGGGTAAAGCTGTCGCCCGGAGTGAACGACCCGCTGCCGTCGGCATCGAGCTGCGGGGCGCGCGTGAAGGCCCCGATGTCGGTCTTAAAGGTGATTACGCGCTCCCCGGCAGGGGTCGGCTCGTTCGATTTGCTGCTGCAGGCTGCAGCGAAGAGGGCCGTCAGGGCGGCCGCACCGCATATTGCAATTCTTTTCATGTGTTTCATGTCGTTTGAGTTCGATGGATTGTTTCGGTTTGATTGTTTGCCGGCCGCAACCCGTTACTTTTCGGGCTGCACCGAGGGGTATTTCCGGGCCCAGATGTCCCGGCGCAGGTCGACGGCCCCGACGCTCATGACGGTCATTCGGGCCGTAGGGCGGTAGAGGGGCTGCATGTAGGTGTAGCCCTTCGACATGTCGGCGTCGTAGACAATCTGGTAACGCGAGATGACAGCCCCGTTGGCATCCTGGTCTCCCAGGTTGTTGTCGCAGAAGTAGACGTGCGAGATGATGCCGTTCTCGTCGTACTCGGCCCCCCAGAGCGTCATGGCGTGGTTGCCCACCACGTCGCCTCCGTAGCCGGTCGGCGAAATCGAGAGCGCCTTTTTATTCTGCAGCGCCTCGGTGACAAAGCTGTTGAAGGCCTCGCCGGTCGGATAACGCCGAGAATCCTCGGCAATGACGTCCGACTGCTTGAACACCTCGGAGAAGAAGCCGGGGAAGCCCCACATCTTCGAGTTGGTCTGCAACATGCCGATGTCGCCCGTGATGAACCAGTTGACGCCGTCGGTCTCCCAGCCGCTCTTGCTGAAGAGCGACTTGAAGAACTCGAAGACCGGCGAGCGGTTTGAGGAGCCGCTGTCCTGGAAGAGCTTGAACTCGGGAGCCGGGCGTTCGGAGGTCCGGCCCGATTCGGGGGCAACGACCGTCGGGGTCTTCAACCCGTAATACTCGGCATCGTAGGCGGCGATATACTCCTTGTTCAGCGTCATCCACCACAGCGGCAGGTTCGAGGCCGTGGCGGCCCAGCAGAGGCTGCCGTCCTGCTCGGCGTAATCGTTCGACTTGTTGCAGTCGAACCAGCCGCACCCTTCGCTCCAGGTGAGGTTTTCAACCTCCATGTCGGTGAAGTCCCGACGGAACCAGACGCCGGCCGGTATGCGCCCACATCGAAGGCAACGTTGTAGGTGGGCAGATTCCCCTCGCCCGGGAAGTCGGGAACCGAGAGGCCGTAGACCCACAGCGAGCGGTTGGCCAGTTCGGAATCGCCGCCCGACGGCTTGCGGAGCGTCAGCTGCTTGCCCGCCTCGAAGCGCTCGAGCGGTGCACCGTCGAGCTGCTCGGGAGCCTTGTAGATGATTTCACGCTCCGAGGTGGTGATGCGCAGCAGCCCCTCGTCGCTGCGGAAGGCCTCGACCGACTGGGGGAAGATGACCGCCTCGTAGCTGCCGTCGGCATTCCGGCGCGGCGTTATCCACCCGAACTCATCGGCCGGGGTGAGCCCGCCCGTAAGCAGCTCGAGGCTCCCCTTCATCCGGCTGCGGAGCTCGACCGAGAGCACCTGCTCGTCGCCCGAGAGCTCGATTCGGAGCCGATGCATGGCATGCGTGAAGCTCAACTCGGCGCGGTTGCTCCCCGCCGGCAGGCTCTGCTGCGCAAAGAGCAGGTCTGCGGCCGCAAGACCCTCGGCGCTCTGGTCTGCGGCAAGGGTGAACTCCGCAACCGGGCTCTTCCCCGCGCCGGCACCCTGCACCGGAGAGCAGGCCGCGAGGGTCAGCTCCCCTGCCCCGAAGTCGCTGCGGCGCAGCTGCGGCTACCACTCCCCGCCCGTAAGGGTGAGTTCGCGGTAGGCCACCTCCGTTCCGTTATCAATATAGAGCCCCACGCGGTCCCCTTCGGAGAAGCTGCCGGCTCCCGAGTCATCGAGGCTGGTGCGCGTGGCGGCAATCGAGAAATTCAGTTCAAGGAGGTCATTGCCGCCTCCTGCGGCAGGGTCGTTCAAATCACTGGTGCAGGCCGCCAGCAGGCAGGTCTGAAGCCCCAGCATCATCCATACGGCTCTTTTCATCATCTTCATCGTTATCTTCATGGTTCGTTTGAGGGACAGGCTCGCGGCAGCATCCGGCGGAAGGCTTCCCGACGAAGGCGGAGCGGTCGTCGGAACGGTGTTGCGGAGGTGCTCCCCGGGAGATGTCCCGGCTGCAAAGATAGGGCATTATCCCGATTCTGCAAATCGGCACCCCCTACAGGCCGGCCGGAGCCGTTCCGCAGGGGGTGGGAAGAGCAGGAAGCAATCCGTGGCGGGCGGATGCGGGAAATGAGGTGCAGGTGGAGGGAGCGGCCGGCAAACTCCGAAACGGGGGCACGGGAACAGAAGGCACGAGGCAGGAGCGGAACAGGCACCGGACTGGCCGCGTGCCCCGGGCAGGCAGAATCAGTCGGTGCTGACAGGGTCAGTCGGTGCAGCCGGTTCCCGACGGCTCCGGCTCCGACAATTCATACTGACGGTAGAGTTCGTGGATGATGCCGTCGGCCAGTCCCATGCGCGGAACGCAGACCGTATCGATGCCGCAGAGGTACATCACCTCGGTGAAAATCCGCAGTGCCGGCACGATAACCTCCGCGCGGCTCTGGTTCAGATAGAGCTGCTCCATACGCTGCGCCACCGACATGGCGCGCAGCCGGTTGTAGAGTCCCGTGAGCTCCTTGGCGCGGATGCATTCGCGCGACTTCTTCTCGAGCATCTTGTGCAGCTTGTTGATGTTGCCGCCCGAGCCGATGATGGACGAAGGATGCCAACGTGCGGCGATGTCGCGCAGCCACGCCTCGAAACGCACCCACTCCTCGGGCTCCTCCGCGCCGCTGAAGATACGCACCGTGCCGAGCCGGAACGAACGGGCCTCGACCTTACCTCCCCGGGCGTAGACGACAACCTCGGTGCTGCCGCCGCCCACGTCGACATAGAGATAGGTCTTCGAGGGGTCGAGCGTCTCCTTGAGCCCGCCGGCGGCGAAGATGGTGTCGGCCTCGCGTTCTCCGTCGATGATTTCGACCGAAATGCCGCTGCGGTTCCGAATCAGCTCGACGACCTCCGCCCCGTTGGCCGCCTCGCGCATGGCGCTGGTGGCGCAGGCGCGGTAGTCACGCACGGCAAAGGCGCGGAAGAGCGCCGCGAAGCCCTGCAGTGCGTCACACAGCGCCCCGGCCTTCGCCGCACTGACATGTCCCCGCAGGAAGACGTCGTCACCCAGGCGAATAGGCACCCGCACGAAGGCCGCCTTCTTGTACTCGAGGCGGCCGTCCTCGTAGCGTTCGACATAGTTGATGAGCAGCCGGATGGCATTCGAGCCGATGTCGACGGCTCCAAAGGTATCTCTTTTCATCGCATTGCGTTTTTCGGAGAGCGCGGCGCAGAACCCGGAACTCCGGGCCCGATGCCCGGCAACCGCCCGAGGGGAGGCTCGGCAGGGAGCCCTTCCGCACGCGTCGTCCTCCCCGCAAAGATAGTGCATTTCGGACAAAGAGAACCCCGTGCAGCGGTATTTCGCCGCCGGAGCGCCACTTTTTTGGGGGTCCCCCTCGAGCCGTCCGGTCACAACTCCGCGAGGTCCCCCGTCCTCGCCGCAGCATGCGCCGCAACCTCCGGCTGCAAACGCGCCGCCTCTGCCGAACGCCGCGCGAGGGGTCTGCAACGGCGAATTTTGCCCCTCGGCCGCCGCACGCACCCCCGCGGCAGACTCCGCCGCCGCACTCCCGAAACGGAAGATGCTGCCTCAAAAGCCGATAGGCCGCGGGGGCGAGCCTGCCCGCGCGTATCGCAAATGATACCGCGCATTTCCCGAAAACACCCCATTTTTGCCGAAATTTGCGACGTCGGCATCCTCACGGAACAGACGCCCGTCCGCGAATGAGTTGTGTGCATGTTATCTAAGGAAATCAATGAGTAGGAGAATCATTCTGACGGTTCTGATGACGGCGTTCGTCTGTCTGGGAGCCTCGGCCCAGCGGTGGGCCGCCAAGACCAATCTGCTCTATTGGGCCGCAACGACTCCAAATATCGGAGCCGAGGTGGCGCTGGGCAAACACTCCACACTGGGAGCCACCGTCAACTGGAACCCCTGGACCATCGGCTCGGACAACAAAATCCAGCACTGGTTCGTACGCCCCGAGTACCGCTACTGGTTCTCGGCTCCCTATACGCGCTTCTTTCTGGGGCTGCACGCCATGGGCGGAGGCTTCGAGGTGGGCGGCTTCAAGCTGCCGCTGCTGGGCGACAAGCTGCTCACGGGGCTGCCCGGAAACTACTACAAGGGTTCGTTCGCCGCGGCGGGCGTGAGCTTCGGCTACGCCTTCTACCTCTCGCCGAGGCTCAATCTGGAGCTCTCGGCCGGTCTGGGCGTGGCGCGCATCGCCTACCACACCGAGCCCGTCAACGGTCCCAAACCCAGCACGAACCTCAACCGGGTGCGCTACCTTCCGATGCCCACCGAGCTGGGCATCTCGCTCGTCTATCTGTTCAACGCCAAAAAATAGCCTCCGACCATGAAAAAATACTGCCTTATGCTGCTTCTGCTCCTGGCCGCATGGTCGGCCCGGGCACAGTTCGTCGGAGACATCTCCGTGGTGCGCAAGAAGCTCAGCGCCCGCGACGGCGAACTGACCATGGTGCTCGAAATCCGCGTGCGCGACCGCGCCGTCACCCGCTCGCAGAGCCTCGTCATCATCCCCGAGCTGAGCACCGCCGACCGCCGGTCGGTCAAGCTCTTCCCCCATATCCTCATCGAAGGCCCCTACCAGCGCCACATGCGTGAGCGCCGCCGCGTGCTGACCGGCCGCCGCTGGATGGAGCGCGAACCCTACCGCACCATCGAGGCCGTGCGCGGCACCGACGAGACGATTCACTACGAGATGAAGGTCCCCTATGAACCGTGGATGGAGCAGGCAACGCTCGTCATCCGCCAGATTCTGACCTCGGCCGACCGCTCGCAGCGCATCGCCACCATCGATGTCAACGGAGCCGTCGAACGTCCCTAAAGGTTGCAGGATATGAACTACGGATTTGAAAAGAGGATGCGCCGGACACTCGGCGCACTTGCGGTCGCACTCCTGGTCGCGGCGATGCTCCCGTCATGCAGCGGCCTGCGCCGCCTGGCCCGCAGCGAACCGGAGGTGGGGCTCAACCTGCCGGCCCGTGCCACCGTGCCCGACGCCGCACCGGCCGTCGACACGGCCCGTTCGGCCAACCGCATCATCACCTTCCGCCGTCAGGACGGAACCCAGATTTACCTCACACCGATGGAGGTCGACACGGCCACCGGCCAGAAGATGATTTCGGTGGCCATCGACGAGGTGGTCATCTCGGCCTCGAACCGCCGCAACCTGGTCGAGCGCAACGGCAAAATCAACGTCGAATTCGTCGTCACGGTGCCCGAGGCGTTCCAGGAGAAGGACTGGCGGCTGCAGCTCCACCCGATGCTGCTGAAGGGACCCGACACGCTGGAGCTCGACCCGCTGGTCTATACGGGTGAGCGCTTCCGCGCCATGCAGGAGCGCGGCTACGCCCGCTACGACGCCTACCGCGCGCGGATTGTCGACAGCGCCGACTACTTCGAGGCCTTCGGCAACCACCGCGCCTACGACCGCTACATGCAGCGCGTCGCCCGCAGCCGCGAGCGATACACCTCCTTCGAGGAGCGCCTCGACGGGCTCTCGCCCCGGGAGGCGATGACCGACCCGCAGGTGGGCTGGATGGCATCGGGCGACTACCGCGGCCGCATGCGCCAGCTGCGCCGCTACGCCCGCTCGACCGACCGCTTCGTGGCCCGCAACACGCCGTACCGCCGCGACACGACGAACGAGTACGACCATCTGAACGACTACTTCGCCCCGCGCTACCGCTACGCCACGGAGGACCCGCTGCCGGGCGGCGCCATCTTCACCCGCGTCGAGGGGCGCTACGAGCAGCAGCGCGAGCAGCAGCGCGAAGGCTACTTCCAGCAGGCGGCCCGCTCGCCGCACCGGCTCGGCACCTGCCTGGCCCATGCCGACGACGAGTCGCTCTACTACGCCGCCGCGATGCGCCGCGACTATACGGGACGGCGCAACACGACGGCCGAGGCGACGCTGCGCGAGCTGTCGGACAGCACCGTCGAGCGGCGCTATGAGCAGCGCCAGGAGCGCGTCGGGGCGGTGCTCGGACGGCTCAACAACCTCGACACGAACCAGATGCGGCTGAACTCGATTCCCCGCGAGCGCATCGAGCGCAACGAGCGGCTCGACGCCCGCAGCGGCGAAGTCTTCGCCCGCCGCGTGCGCTACCCCTACCTCCCCTCGCCGCGGCTCGACACGGTCATCCACCAGCCGGACGGTTCGGTGCAGTACCACTACACCGAGCTGGTGCAGGCCGACGAAAACACCTCGAAGCTCTACCTCTACCTCACCGGCCGGGTTGACGATACGGGCGGCGGCCGCTATGTGCTGCCCAAGTCCGACACGCTGACCTACTCGGTGGCCTCGATGACCACCTTCGTCGACGAGACGACGCGCTACATGCAGCGCATCATCACGCGCGACGCCGAGGCCAACGCCCGCTTCTTCTTCACCTTCCCCCAGGGCAAGGCGACGCTCGACAGCTCGCAGGAGGAGAACCGCACGCAGATTGCCGCCGTACGCCGCCTCACGCACGACCTGATGACCGACCCCGTCTACATCATCGACAGCATCACGCTGCGGGCCACCTCCTCGCCCGAGGGTTCGTGGAGCCTCAACGAGCGGCTGGCACGCGAACGCGCCGAGGCGCTGCGCCGGGTGCTGGTGGGCGAATTCCGCACGCTCTACGACTCGCTCAAGGTGGCGGCCAACTATACGCTCGACGAGCGGGGACGCGTCGTGGCCGGGCAGGCCGACGACGGGCTGCCCGACCTGCCCAACCTGCTGCGCACACAGTCGCTGGCCGAAGACTGGGCCGAGCTGCGGCGGCTGGTGGTGGCCGACACGCTGCTCACGCGCAAGGAGGAGCTGCTTGCGGTCATCGACTCCGACATCGCGCCCGACAGCCGCGAGTGGCGCCTCCGGCTCAAGTATCCGCGCGAGTACGACCGTCTGCGCAAGGTGCTCTACCCGCAGATGCGCGCCGTCGATTTCCGCTTCAACCTCCACCGCCGCGGCATGCGGCAGGATACGGTCTACACGACCGAGGTCGATTCGAACTACATGCGCGGCATGGAGCTGCTCAAGCGGCGCAACTACGAGGCGGCGCTGACGATTCTGCGCCCCTACGAGGACCGCAACACGGCGCTGGCCTACCTCTCGCTGGGCTACAACGAGGCGGCCTACCGCATCCTGCGCAACGTGCCCGACGCCCACTCGATTGCCGACGTGCAGTACATGCTGGCGGTGGTTGCCTCGCGGCTGGGTGACGAGGAGCAGGCCGTGCAGTACTTCCTGCGGGCCGTCGAGCTGAGGCAGAACCTCAAGTTCCGCGGCAACCTCGACCCCGAAATTTCGAGGCTGATTCGCAAGTACGGACTCTTCCGCGAGGACTTCGAATAACCGGCGCTCCGGCATACGCAAGCGGGACGGCCGCCCATGCAACGATGGGCGGCCGTCCCGTTTTTGCATGCCATACAGAGGCTGCGGTCAGAGCTGCTTGTCGGCCACACGATGCGCCGTGCGGAGCTGCAGGCCGAGCAGTGCGGCCGAGGCGCCGGCCAGCAGCAGCGAAAGGCCCACCCAGACCACGACGGCCGTCGAGCCGAAGACCAGCGGCTGGAAGAGAATGCCCAGCGCGCAGAGCAGCAACAGGATGCCGCAGAGGATGGTCCATCCGGCGCCGCGGATGCCCACGGCGCGCATGTCGCCGCCCAGCCCCACGGCGCTGAAGCCGCGCATGAGGAGCCAGAAGCCCAGGACGACGGGGAGCGTCGCCGAGGAGAGGGCCACGTTGAAGACCAGGATGAGGCCCAGGACAATCTCGATGACGCCCCAGGCGAGCATCCATCCGCGGCCGGTCACATAGTGGGTGTTGCGCACCGCAACAATCGTCTCGACCACCCCCGTTAGGAGCATCAGCCAGCCGAAAAGCACGGCCATGCCGACGTAGCTCTGCACCGGGAAGGCGAAGACGACCACGCCGATGAGGAAGAGAATGACCCCTCCCGCAAGCAGCAGCCACCAGTAACGGACGGCCTGCCGCGAGCCTTCGAGGTAACGGAACAGGGAATCTTGCATAGGAACTCAGGTTTTGATTCAACCCCGCAAGGGTGCAAGGAGTGTGCCACGGAGCGCCACGGAACGCTCCCGAACGGGCGAAAAGCGCCCCGGAGCATACAAACACGCCGAATATCGTCTATCTTTGCAACCGTAAATCGAACAGAACGAGTACACATGGCGATTTCGAAGGAGATGACCTCGGGGCGGCCGCTGCCCCAGATTCTGAGTTTCACGCTGCCCCTGCTGCTGGGCAACCTACTCCAGCAGACCTACTCGCTGGTCGATGCGGTCATCGTGGGCAAGTTTCTGGGCATCAACGCTCTGGCCTCGGTAGGAGCCAGCACGTCGGTCGTCTTTCTGATTCTCGGCTTCTGCAACGGATGCTGCGGTGGATTCGGCATTCCGGTGGCCCAGAAGTTCGGCGCGCGCGACTACGGCGTCATGCGGCAACTGGTCTTTGTCAGCCTGAGGCTGGCCACCGTCATGTCGCTCTCCATCGCCCTCGTCACCTCGCTGCTTTGCCACAACATCCTGCAGTGGATGCGCACGCCGGAGAACATCTTCCAGGGGGCCTACGTCTACCTGCTCATCACCTTCATCGGCATTCCCTGCACCTTCTTCTACAACCTCCTCTCGAGCATCATCCGCGCGCTGGGCGACAGCCGGACCCCCTTCTGGTTCCTGCTCTTCTCGACCCTGCTCAACATCGTGCTCGACCTCTTCTTCATCCTCGTGCTCGACTGGGGCGTGGCCGGCGCCGGCATCGCCACGGTCCTCGCACAGGGCATCTCGGCGCTGCTCTGCTACCGCTACATGATGCGCCACTTCGAGATTCTCCAGCCCAAGTCGCGCGAAGAGCGGCAGTACAGCCCCCGTCTGGCCCGCACGCTGCTCACCATCGGCGTCCCGATGGGGCTGCAGTTCTCCATCACGGCCATCGGCAGCATCATGCTCCAGAGCGCCAACAACGCGCTGGGCACGGCCTGCGTCGCCGCCTTCACGGCCGCCATGCGTATCAAGATGTTCTTCATGTGCCCGCTCGAGAGTCTGGGCATCGCCATGGCCACCTACAGCGGCCAGAACTACGGTGCCGGAAAGCCCGAACGGGTCTGGGCCGGCGTGAAGGCCAGCACGCTCCTGATGCTCATCTATTCGGCCTTCTCGTTCGTCATGCTGATGCTCTGGTCGCAGAGTTTCGCGCTGCTCTTCGTGGAGCCCACCGAGCACGAGATTCTCGCCGATACGGTACGTTTCCTCCACATTTCGGTCTCGTTCTTCCCGGTGCTGGGCATGCTCTGCGTACTGCGCTACACGATTCAGGGGGTCGGATACACCAATCTGGCGATGCTCTCGGGCGTCTCGGAGATGGTGGCCCGCATACTGGTGAGTCTGCTGGCCGTCCCCTCGCTGGGCTACATCGCCGTCTGCTTCGGCGACCCGACGGCGTGGGTCTTCGCCGTCGCCTTCCTCGTGCCGGCCTTCGCCTGGGTCTACAAGCGGCTGCTCCGCATCCGCGACTCGAAGTGGAGCGCCGAGGATGCGGCGACGCGCAGCTGAGCCCTCCCGACCGCTCCGCAACGATACAAAAAAGGCGTCGGACAACCGAGGTTGTCCGACGCCTTGTCGTTCATACAGGCCGCTACGCGTGCACGGCACCCTGTTCGCTGCCGTTCTGCTCGCTGCTGCCTTGCTCGTTGCCACCCTGTTCGCTGCCACCCTCCGGGCCGGTGCTGCGCACGAAGTCGAGCAGCGCACGGGCCGTCTTCTCGGGCTCCTCGAGGAAGCCCATGTGACCCGAGTGTTCGAGCCACACCACCCGCGCCTGCGGATGGGCGGCCACCATCGCCTCGGCCTTCTCGACCGGGATGTAGCTATCCTCGCGTCCCAGGATAAAGAGCTGCGGCACGGACGAGGCGCGCAGCATCTCGTTGCGGTCCTTGCGCGCCAGCATGCCGTTGAGCAGCGCCACGATGCCCTCGTCCTCCGTGACGAAGACCTGCTCGGTGAGGTCCTCGATGGCATCCTTCATCCGCGCCCGGTTCTCGGGGGCGAAGCCCGCCTCGGGGGCCACATGCGCCAGCAGCTCCTTGCGGCCGGCGCGCACCAGCGCGATTTCACGCCGCCGGTTCTCCACCTTCTCGGGCGTGTCGGCATTGGGCGTCGAGCTGAGCAGCACCACGCCGTCGAGCATCTCGGGATGGCGTTCACAGAAGGCCAGCGCCACGTAGCCGCCCATCGAGTGGCCCACCAGCGTGCAGCGCGCAATGCCCAGCGCACGCAGTCCGTCGGCCACCACGTCGGCCAGGAACTCCATCGAGTGCTCCTCGCCCGTGACGACCGAGATGCCGTGGCCCGGCAGGTCGAGCGTCACCACGCGCACCTCTTTGTAGAGCAGCGGCACGAAGTCGTCCCAGACGAGCATCGATTCCAGATAGCCGTGCAGCAGCACGACGCAGCGCTCACCCTTCTCCGAGTCGCAGACATGCAGGGCAACCGGCCCCGCCATGATGAATTTTTCGGTCATTTTCCGTCAAGATTACTCCTCTTCGTCGTCGAAATAGTCGAGGGCCGACTCCCGCTTGGGGCGTACCTCGTACGTTTCATCCTCCTCGTCGTCCAGATGACGGTAGAGCGTATGACGCTCCTTGCCGCTCTTGTGCAGCGGTTCGAGGCGCTTCGCCTTGCGAAGCTCGTCCGTGTCGTGCGCACGGCCCCCCTTGGATGTTTTCATGGATGGATGGAAAAGATAAGGAAAAAAGATGTTGTACTGAATTGAATATACGCAGAATCAGAAGTTTTCGGTATCGAATTCACCCTCGAAGACCCGGCGGGCAGGGCCCGTGAGCCGGATGTCGGTATAGTGCTGCGTCCCGGCCTCGTGGCGGAAGCGCACCTCCAGCTCGCCGCCCGGCACCTCGATGCGGAAGCGGTGCACGGCGGGCTGACGCACGTACGAGGTGACAATGGCCGCCGCCGTGACCCCCGTACCGCAGGCCAGCGTCTCGTTCTCGACGCCGCGCTCGTAGGTCCGCACGCGCAGATGCCCTTCGCCCAGCTCCTCAACAAAGTCGACGTTCGTTCCGCGCGGGAAGCGGGCGTCGTGACGAATCGTACGGCCGCGGCCCACCACGTCGACGGCCGAGACATCGGGGACGAACTCCACGAAGTGGGGCACTCCCGTGTCGAGGGCCCACCACGAGCCGCCGTCGCGAATCTCCGAGACGTTGAGCATCCCCACCTCGATGTCGCCGGCGAGCCCCCGCGTGCGCAGAATCCGCGCCATGTGCAGCCCGTCGGCCGCGTCGAAGAACTTCACCTCGCCGCCGACACCGAGGTGCTCGGCAAAGAGCGTGAAGCAGCGGGCGCCGTTGCCGCACATCTCGCCCTCGGAGCCGTCGGCGTTGTAGTAGCGCATCGAGCAGTCGAGCTCGGAGCTGCGCCGCAGCGTCATCAGCCCGTCGGCCCCGATGCCGAAGTGGCGGTCGCAGAGCCGCGCAATACGCGCGGGGTCGGGCGTGAAGCGCTCCTCACGGTCGTCGAGCAGGATGAAGTCGTTGCCCGCACCCTCGTATTTGGCAAACTTGAGCAGCATGTGCAGCGGTGTTATATCCTCACAAAAATAATAAAACTTCTAAAAGTTTTACTACTTTTGTAAAAAATTGTCTCCCCCGTTCCGCACCCGCCGCCCGGCGCGCCGCGTGTGGCAAAGGAATTGTTAATTGACACAACATCATGAAAAGTCAGCTCTTCAAGCACCGCTCCATCCGCAAGTTCAAGTCCCGCCCGATACCCGTCGAAACGCTGCGCGAAATCCTCGAGGCCGCCACGCGCGCCTCGACGTGCGGCAACATGCAGCTCTATTCGCTCATCGTAACGCGCGACGAGGCGCTGCGCAACGAGCTCGCGCCCTGCCACTTCAACCAGCCGATGGTGCGCCAGGCCCCCTGTCTGGTGACCGTCTGCGCCGACGTGCACCGCTTCTCGATGTGGTGCGAGCAGCGCGACGCCGACCCCGCCTACGACAACTTCGAGTGGTTCCTCAACGCCGCCACCGACGCCCTGCTGGCGACGCAGAACCTCTGCATCGAGGCCGAGTCGCACGGACTGGGCATCTGCATCCTCGGCACGACGCTCTACACGGCGGGCGACATCGCCCGCATCCTCGAGCTGCCCAAGGGGGTCATCCCGCTGACGACCGTCGTGATGGGCTACCCCGACGAATCGCCCGAGCTGACCGACCGGCTGCCGCTCGAGGCGGTGGTCCACTACGAGAAGTACACCGACTACACGGCCGCCGAAATCGACGAGCTGTGGGCCGAGCGCGAGGAGTCGGCCCAGACCAAGCAGCTGCTCGAGGAGAACAAGCTGCCCAACCTGGCCCAGATTTTCACGCGCAACCGCTACCGCCGCGAGGACAACATCGCCGTGTCGAAGGCCTACTTCGCCCTGCTGCGCGAAAAGGGATTTTTCAACAACTGACCGAACCGGGTCGACAACCGACGCCGAGACACCGATGGGAACAAGGGGAGTGCGCACGCTGGCCATCGCACTGCTGAGTCTTCTGGGCTCGGCCTGTAGCGTCACGCGCCACATTCCCCAGGGCTCCTACCTGCTGACGAAGGTCTCGGTGGAGACCGACCATGAGGCTCCGCGTTCGGAGCGAATCACCTCGTCGGAGCTTGAGAAGTACATCCGCCAGAGCCCCAACAAGCGCTTTCTGGGGACCTACTTCTACGTCTGGCTCTACGAGCAGGCCGATACGGCGAAGCACAACCGCTGGAACAACTGGAAGCGCAAAATCGGCGAGGCCCCCGTGCTGCTCGACATGAACCTCACGGAGCGCTCGGTGCAGAACTTCAAAATCTACCTCGACTCGAAGGGATTCTACGCCTCGGAGGCCTCCTACGAGCTCGACACGACGCGCCACCCGCGCAAGGCGAGCATCACCTACCGCATCCGGCAGGGGGCGCCCTACCGCATCGACACCATCGCCTACGACTTCCGCGACCAATTTCTCCGGCCGCTGATTCTGGCCGATACGGCCCACTCGCTCATCCATGCGGGCGACATCTTCGACATCACGCAGCTCGACGCCGAGCGGACGCGCATCGCCACTTACCTCAAGCAGCGGGGCTACTACAACTTCTCGCCGAGCAGCATCGAATACGTAGCCGACACGCTCGGCGGCGGACACCGCGTCGGGGTGACGATGGTCATCAAGCCCTACCTTGCGGGCTACAACGCCCAGGGCGAACCCATCTTCGAGAACCACAAGGTCTACCGCATCGGGCGGGTGAACGTCTACCCCGAATACGACCCGGCGGCCGTCCGTGTCGACTCGTCGCTCCTCGAGCGGCTCGACACGACGCTCTACGAGGGGCTGCGCATCGTCTACGAGGGTCGGCCCCATCTGCGCCCCGTGGTGCTGCGGCAGGCCATCCCCATCTACCCCAACTACCTCTACAACGCCTCGCAGGTCAACCGCGCCTACTCGGACCTCATCGGACTGGGCTACTTCAAGAGCGCCCGCATCGCCTTCACCGAGATGCCCCGGCTGACGGCCGACTCGACGCAGAGCTACGTCTCCTACATCGGCGCCCTGGCCGACTCGACCTCCAACCGCTACACGCGCGAGGAGTACCTCGCCTGCCACATCCTCTGCACGCCGGCCCTCAAGCAGAGCTTCAAGGCCGACGTCGAGGGGAGCACCACCTCGAGCTTCTACGGACTGAAGGCCACCGTCGGCTACCAGAACCGCAACATCTTCCGCGGCGCCGAGTCGTTCGACGTCTCCGTCACGGCCGGTTACGAGTTCATGAAGGCGCCCGACGCCCGCAAGAAGACCGCCAAGGAGTTCGGCGTCACCACGAGCCTCCTCTTCCCACGCTTCCTCGTGCCGTGGAGCGCCTCCCGCTTCCAGAACATCAACCAGCCCAAGACCAAGCTCGAAGTCTCGGTCAACTACCAGGACCGCCCCTTCTACCGCCGCACGCTCTCGAGCGCCAGCCTCTCCTACCTGTGGAGCAACAAGCGCTACTCCTCCTTCGCGCTGCGCCCCATCGACATCAACGTGGTCGACGTGAGCTACCTCGACGCGCAGTTCCTCGAGGATACGGAGAACGAGTACCTGAAGAAGAGTTACGAGTCGCAGTTCATCGGCGGCCTGAACTTCAGCTACACCTACAACGGCCAGCTCAAGAATCTGGGCGGCAACAGCACGCTCATACGCTTCAACTTCGAGACGGCGGGCAACCTCATCGACGGCCTCGAACACCTCTTCTCGCGCCCGGTTTCGGGGACCGACTACTACCACATCTTCGGGCTGCGCTACGCCCAGTACTTCCGCACGGACCTGAGTGTGAGCCGCACCGTGATGCTGGGCGACAAGGTCGCGCTGGCGGGGCGCCTCTACGGCGGTGTGGGCATGGCCTACGGCAACTCGAAGGGGGTGACCATCCCCTTCGACCGGCTCTTCTATGCGGGCGGCAGCGGCGGCATGCGCGGCTGGACGCCGCGTACGCTCGGCCCGGGCTCCGTGCCCAAGCCCAGCGACACAAGCTACCCCACGCAGCTGGGTGACATGAAGCTGGAGGCCAACCTCGAGCTGCGCTTCCCGATTTGGGGCATCTTCCACGGGGCCACCTTCTTCGATTTGGGCAACATCTGGTATGTGCGCCAGACCGACGGCTCGATTCCCGAGGCGGCGCTCTTCCACTTCGACACCTTCTACAAGCAGCTGGGCTTCAACACCGGTCTCGGCCTGCGCCTCGACATCAAGTTCGTGGTGCTGCGTCTGGACTGGGGCATCCAGCTCCACAACCCCAACAACCCGGCCGGAGAGCGGTGGATTCACAACTTCCGCTGGAGCAACACGGCGCTCAACTTCGGCGTGGGCTATCCCTTCTGACGCCGGGCGGCAGCAGGCAATGGAGTCGCTCCGGCAGAAAATGCGGAAAAAACGGCCCGACGATTTGGATTTTCGGAAATTCGTATTACCTTTGCAACCACAATCGGGGGATTAGCTCAGCTGGCTAGAGCGCTTGCATGGCATGCAAGAGGTCACGAGTTCGAATCTCGTATTCTCCACCAAACGAGGCCGAAAGCAGGCCTGAAAGCTGTAAACGACTTGTTTACAGCTTTTTTTGTTGTATTCCTCCTCATCGGACAACGGCAAAAGAGCGGGAGAAAGTTCCCGCCTCCGCACGCCCACAGGCAAAAAAAGAGAGGCGCCGGACGGAATACACCGTCCGGCGCCTTGCTGTCAGCATCTCGGATTGCCGCTATTCGTTGCGGAACATCGTCTTGAGCTCCTCCGTCGAGAAGAGCTTGCCGAAGTTCGTGCCGTCGCAAATCCAGAACATCATGTTGGTGATGTTGTCGGCACCGGCGCCCTTCACCACGTTGTCCGCGATGGTCAGGTTGTCGTGCATGAAGCCGCAGATGGTCACGGCGCTGTCCTTGCAGTAGGCGCTCGATACGTTCTCGAACGTGCAGCCCGTAACGGTCACCTTGGCCTGGGCGTTGGCGTAGTAGTCGCTGCCGTTCCGCAGCTCGAGGTGGATGTAGCGGTAGCCGCCCTCGACCGTGTTGCGGAAGGTGCAGTTGGTAATCTCAATCGACTCCACATCCTTGTCCGTCAGCTGGATGGCATCCCACTGCGCGTTGGAGAAGGTGCAGTTGTCGAAGACCAGCGTCCGGCACTTCTGGCTCGTGACGTAGACCGCCGAAGCCTGGCCCGAACTGCTGGTGCCGTTGGCAAAGTGGATGCCGCGCACCACCGTGTTCTCACCGTTGAAGTAGACCGGAGCACCCGTCAGCGTCACGTCGCCCTGGGCCGTCAGCGTCACATCCTTCGGGAAGGAGAGCACCTCGCTCAGCGCGATGTCGCCGACCAGCGTGATGACCGGCTCACCCTCGGCGATGGCAGCTTTCAGCTCGTCGGCCGTTGCTGCACCGGCGCCCTCGATGACCTCATAGGTTGCCGGGTCGTCGCTCACCTTGACCGACGAATAGCCCTCAACCAGGAAGTCGCCGCCGCGTCCGGGGTCACCCGTTGCCGGGTCGTAGTTGACGAACGTACCGCCCTTGATGGCGACCGTTCCGGGGTCGGAGTCGAGCTGGTTGAGCAGGTACCAGTGTCCATCCACCATCTGCGTTACGGAGAAGTGGCCGCCGTTGATGGCCAGCGAACCGCCGTAGACCTGGATGCAGTTGACATCGGAGCTGAAATCGCCGCCGTTGATGACGAGCGAACCGTTCTTGTTGACAATCAGAATGCCGCCGTTCTTGTAGGAGATGTTGCCGGGGCCGTTGATGACCATGTCGCCGTTGACGTTGAAGGCGGTGTAGAGCTCCTCGCTGTCAAAGACGATGTCATGGCCGTTCAGGTTGAGCTCCATCTTCTTGCCCTCGGCAACGGTAATCTCCTGCTCGAGGGTCATGTTCTCCTCAAGCTCCACCGTACCGCCGTTCTCGGCCGCAAAGAGCAGCTGCGAGAGGTTGTGGTCCGGCTCGCCGAAGCCCGGGTCGATATCGATGTCGAAGTCAACGTCGCCCGTCAGCACCGAACCGATGATGTTCGTGCGGTAGTTGCGCTGCACGGGAACGTTGCTGAAGGTCAGATTGCCCGTCGTCGCGCCGTCCGTGAACTCGAAGGCGATGTTGGTCGTCGTCTTGTCGGCGCCCATCAGCAGGTAGTTCATCGCCAGATAGGTGTACGTACGGCCCGATACGACCAGCGACTCGGTCGGCACTGCGTGCGAGGCGAAGTCTACGCTCGTGCTGCCCGTCGTCGTGCCGTTGAGCAGGTTCAGCGTCGTCGGCACGTTCGTTGCGCTCATCGAGGTGGCAAGCGCTGCGCTCTGGAGTCCGCCTGCGACGGCCTCCTCCAGGTCATCCGTTCCCACGTTCACCTGCGCGAAGGGGCGCACCAGCGTCACATCCTGGCTCATCGCTCCCGTTACCTTCATGCCGGTAACCGAGCCGAAGAAGGCGTCGCGGCTCTCGTCGTTCGACTCTGCTGCCGCGTAGTCCACCGTAACCGTCTGCGCCTGGTAGTCGACCTTATAGGGGTTCGACTCGTCCTTCTGGCCGTAGGCGTCGGCCCAGAAGAGCACGTCGTAGCTCTTGCCCGTCGTCAGGCGGAGCGTCAGCTGGGCCTTCAGGTCGGTGAACTCGACCGCGGGGGCACCCTCGCTCTCGCTCGTCAGCAGCGGGGTCTGCTCACCGACCGCATATACGGCGTAGGTCAGCTTGCGGGCCGTCTGGCCGTCACCCATGCTGCGGGTCTGAAGCTGTTCGGGAAGGCGTGCGCTGAAGGTCACCACGCCGTCCCCGTTCATCCCGGCAGATTCCATCTCATCCCGGGAGCAGGCAGTCGTCGCCATCAGGCCGGCAACCGCCAAAAAGAGAAACAATCGTTTCATAATCAGTAAACCTTAACAGTCTGTATTATTATCCGTCCGATTATTCGGCTACGATTTCATAGGGATAGGTCGCGTCGCCGGTCTGACGATAGGCATACCCCTGCTCGGGAGTCCAGGGCTGGTTGGATGCCGAGCGCGGCTGGGAGCTGAAGCGGCCGCCCTTGAGGATGAATCCGCCCAGCGGATTATCGGGCACGTCGTCGTTTGAGGCCAGCGCGCACGGGGTGCGGTCCGAGTAGTAGCTGCCGCTCAGCACCTCGATGACTCCCTCCGATGCGGCGTAAAGCGCATAGAAGGCATCCTGACGGCCGGGTTCCGAATTACGTGTGGAAGCCGTGACGTTGTCGCAGACGACATGCGAGCCGTCGATGGCGGCGACGGCACCCTGGACGCCCTCGACGGTCACATCCTTGAGCGTCATCCGGCAGCCGCTCTCGGCGCGAATCGCATAGGCCCACGAGCCGTACTTGTTCGACGAGGTGGAGGAGACGCTGCCGTCCTCAATCGTGATGGTTCCCAAACCGGCAACGGCAAAGAAGGCCGCGTTCAGGTCGACACCCTTCAGCGTAAGCACGGCGTCGGCGCTGTTGTTGTAGAAGGCCGTACCCGAATCGTTGCGCGTCGTCTCCCAGGTGCCGCCCTCAATGGTCAGCACACCGTTGTTCCGCACAATGCCCTTGGGGCAGGTGTAGGTTCCCTTGCCGCGCAGGGTCAGTTCGCTGTCGTTGGTAATCATCCATTCGGTCTTGTTCTCGACCGTACCGTCGATTGTAATCACCGTCGGGTGCTGGATGGTGAAGGGCTCGATGCCCTCCAGATTGAGCGTGGCCGACTCGGGGATGACCACCTCGCCGCCCTTCTGGGCAATCTCGGCCATCACGGCTGCCACATCCTCCTCGGTCGTAATCGCGAGGCCCCGGATTACCTCCCATACGGCGGGGTCTTCGCTCGCCTTGATGGACGAATAGCCCTCGGCAACGAAGCTCTTCACCGTACCGGCATCGTCGCCCGTCGCCGGGTCGTAGTTGACGAACTCGCCGCCATAGACCGTGATGGTACCGGGCTTCGAGTTGTTGACGTTCAGCACCGTATAGATGCCGCTCGGCGAGTCGACCGCGCTCTCGAAGTGACCGCCGTAGATGGTGATTTCACCGCCGTTGTAGGCATAGATGCAGTCGTTCCAGGCTCCGTTCTCGTCGGCCCCCACCTTGTAGCTGCCGCCGTTAATCGTCACCTTGGCATCGGGACCCATGGCAGCGATGGCCGTCACCGTGGCGTTGGCTCCGCCGTCGATGACACCGTCGCCGTTGATTTCAAGCTCGCCGTAGACATCGATGGCACCGCCCACCGAGGTTCCCACATACTTGATGGTATGACCGGCCAGATTGATGGTCATCTTCTTGCCGGCGCGGACCTTGAGCGTCTGCGGCAGCTCGACATCCTCCTCAAGCTCCACCGTACCGCCGTTCTCGGCCGCAAAGAGCAGCTGCGAGAGGTTGTGGTCCGGCTCGCCGAAGCCCGGGTCGATATCGATGTCGAAGTCAACGTCGCCCGTCAGCACCGAACCGATGATGTTCGTGCGGTAGTTGCGCTGCACGGGAACGTTGCTGAAGGTCAGATTGCCCGTCGTCGCGCCGTCCGTGAACTCGAAGGCGATGTTGGTCGTCGTCTTGTCGGCGCCCATCAGCAGGTAGTTCATCGCCAGATAGGTGTACGTACGGCCCGATACGACCAGCGACTCGGTCGGCACTGCGTGCGAGGCGAAGTCTACGCTCGTGCTGCCCGTCGTCGTGCCGTTGAGCAGGTTCAGCGTCGTCGGCACGTTCGTTGCGCTCATCGAGGTGGCAAGCGCTGCGCTCTGGAGTCCGCCTGCGACGGCCTCCTCCAGGTCATCCGTTCCCACGTTCACCTGCGCGAAGGGGCGCACCAGCGTCACATCCTGGCTCATCGCTCCCGTTACCTTCATGCCGGTAACCGAGCCGAAGAAGGCGTCGCGGCTCTCGTCGTTCGACTCTGCTGCCGCGTAGTCCACCGTAACCGTCTGCGCCTGGTAGTCGACCTTATAGGGGTTCGACTCGTCCTTCTGGCCGTAGGCGTCGGCCCAGAAGAGCACGTCGTAGCTCTTGCCCGTCGTCAGGCGGAGCGTCAGCTGGGCCTTCAGGTCGGTGAACTCGACCGCGGGGGCACCCTCGCTCTCGCTCGTCAGCAGCGGGGTCTGCTCACCGACCGCATATACGGCGTAGGTCAGCTTGCGGGCCGTCTGGCCGTCACCCATGCTGCGGGTCTGAAGCTGTTCGGGAAGGCGTGCGCTGAAGGTCACCACGCCGTCCCCGTTCATCCCGGCAGATTCCATCTCATCCCGGGAGCAGGCAGTCGTCGCCATCAGGCCGGCAACCGCCAAAAAGAGAAACAATCGTTTCATAATTTCATCAAGGATTAACAAGAGGTTTTCTATTATTTATTGTTTATTACTTTTTACTTTACTGTCTACTGCACGGTCTACTGCACGGGGTAGTTCCAGTCGCCGTCGAAGCCCGGGTCAATGCCGATTCCGCCCGAGGCCTCCGACGTGAGGAAATTGCCGCGCACGATGGTATGCCGGCCCCGCATGAGGGGTATATCGAAGGGGTTCGTGGCCGACAACTGCGTTCCGTCGCGGTCGTAGACCTCGAGGGAGACCTTGACGGAGGCCTCGCCCTCGTTGACCAGCACGTAGTCGAAGCCGAGGCTCGCCTCCGAGTCGCTCGTCCGCGTGATGCGGCTCTCGAACTGCACGCCGGTAGAGGCGTCGGCCGTCTGGTCCGTGAAGAGGTTGAACGACGAAGGCACGTAGCCCGCATAGTGAACCACCACGCGGAAATCATCCAGGTCGATGCTCCGCGTCGGCTCGTCGGCGGGGTCTGCATCCTGCGAGGCGCCGGCATCCTGTGAGGCGCTGTGTTCACGGCTTTCGCGGAGCGCCTGCACGCGGGTCATGAATTCGGTCAGGTCGGTCGACACGAAGCTGTAGCGCGCCTGCGGACGCGTCATCGGGACGGGCACCACGATGGGGCCCTCCTGTGCCGGTTTCGCAATGGCGGCGTCGGCCCGGCCGCGGAAGGCATCGCGGAACTCGGTGCTGCCCGCATATTCGGAGGTGAGGAGGGCGACCTCCGAAAAATCATCCGTACGGAAGAACTTGTGCTCCTGCGTTCCGGCATCGACAAAGTCGGTCCAGACGATGAAGCGGTAGGCGCCCTCTTCGAGCTGCGTCTCGATGCGCAGGTCGGGCTGCGCCGTCACGGACTTCGTCACCACCATACGGCGCTCCTCCTCCCGGCCGAAGGCGCCCTCGGCATCGGCCCGGTAGATGCAGACCGTATAGCGCAGATTGTACGCCTGCGGGTCGTCCAAGACGCGGGTCTTCACGTCGACCGTCTGATACACGGGCAGTTCGGTATCGAAGGTCAAATCCAGAACGACGGGATACTTCGCGGGTTCGGTCGGGCCCGGAAACTCGTGCACGTCGCACGACACGAGCAGGAAAGCCAGCGGCAGACCACTCAGAAACAGCCTTTTCAACACGCTCCTTTTCATTATTTCCGAGTTTTTTTCAGGTCAAACATGTAGGAAAACGAGACGGCGGCGTTGTCCAGCCCGATGAACGTCTTGCGGACGGTCGAGGAGCGGACGCCGTTCCGTTCGTTGCGGAACTTGTCATAGTAGGCCTTGTAGACGCCGGCGCCGAGCGAGAACTCGACGTTCCAGCGTCCGCTGCGGCCCAACGGAATCCGGTAGCCGAGGTTGACGCCTCCGCCAATGGCCGGAGAGTTTCCGTTGTGGTCCTGGATGCGCCAGTCGCCGCCAAGCGCCAGGTTGTAGGAGGCCACCCCGAAGTGGAGCGCCGCGAAGAAGCGGTGCTCGCGCAGGGGCCAGAAGCGCAGCTCGGGCTGCGTGCCCAGCATGCGGAACTTGACCGTCGAGGTGAAGTAGTCGCACGCCGAGTAGTAGACGGGCACGCTGAAGGAGATGCGGGGCGAGAGGTCAATCTCGACGGCCACGTTGGCCATCATCATGCCCCAGCCGATGGCGTTGGTCTTGATGTGGATGGCGGGGCTCCACGCGTCCGAGGGGGCGGGAACCACCTCGCGGCTCACGTCGGGCAGCGGAGCCGGAGCAGGGGCAGGTTCGGGAACGGGCGCCGGTGCCGGTTCGGATGCCGGTGCCGGTGCCGGTTCGGGTTCGGGCTCGGGTGCCGGCTCGGGCTCGGTCGGCCGCGTATAGAGCATGGCCGAGGCGCTGTTGCGCAGCTCGGGGAAGAAGTGCTGCAGCATGTAGTTGTAGGGGCGTCCGCCGTGCAGCTGCATGAGCGACTGCTTGCGGCTCCCCACAACCCGGCCCTGCGCATCGAAGCTCCAGACGGGTTCGCGGTCGAGGATTAGCAGCACCTCGTCGCGGGAGGGCATCGTCGAGGCGGCCACCAGCTCGCGCAGCCGCTCCCACTGGATGCCCACCGACTCCTTGACGAGCATCCCGGCGGGAATGCCGGTCGTACGCATCAGATAGGCGGCCAGCGAGTCGACGCGGTACTGCGACAGCCGCTCGTTAGCCTGCTGCGAGCCGTCGGGCGAGGCTCCGGCGCGGATGACGACCCGGTTCAGCGTACCCTGCTCGAGCGCCTCGCGGATGGCCTCCGTAAAGTGCGCGAGCGCGGCCCGGTTGTTCCGGTAATCGGGGTCGACAAAACGGTATCCCACCCGATAATAGAGACTCACGGAGTCTGCTACCTCCTGCGCACAAATCGGCACGCTGCACAGCATGCCGAAGATAATCAACAGCAACACTCGTTTCATCGGTTTTCTTTTTTTCTATGACTACGCCACATCGAACCCGGAAACTCAATCCCGTTCATCAGATTCCAGGTTCCCCAATATAGCTTTTTTTTACTCCGATTGTTCACTTCGTCACCTTTTTTAACATATATTTAACCTGAACGGGCTATAAATGACGACCAAAGAGCAGATTTTGGGCTTTTTTGTTTTATGGGCAGGCCCCGAACGGAACAGCCTGCGCCCCTTTCGAGGGATGACGTATCGGGGAGTGTTCGTCCGGGGAAGAGGGGATGCCCCGAGGAAGAGAGGAAAGAAAGCGTCCGGAGGCAACCGCGCGGAGGCGCAAAACGACGGCGGCACGGAGGCGCAAAACGACGGCGACACGAGGTGGCGACACGAGGTGGGAAAAAGGGCGCGGCGACATGCGATAAGGCCGCGTGAAGTACGACAAGGACGTGCAGACCTACGAGCGCAAGATGTACGCCTCGACCCTCTCGGTGCTGGCCGAGAACTCGTCGAAGGGCGCCTACCTGAAGACCGACCGCAACACCACGCAGACCTATGCCGACGTGATGCTCAACATCAACAAGTACTTCGCCGACAACACGCTCAACCTGACCGCCACGGTGGGCGCCAGCCTGCAGGACCTCACCCACAAGGAGGAGTCCTTCGGCGGCGGTCTGAAGATTCTGCCCAACCTCTTCACCTTCTCGAACATCGACCCCGCGGGCAAGCTCACCTATGAGCAGGACAACTACCACGACCGCACCAACTCCATCTTCGCAACCGTATCGCTCGGCTACAAGAGCATGGCCTACATCGACGCTTCGGTCCGCAACGACTGGATTTCGGCCCTGGCCGGCACCGACAACTCGTCGATTCTCTATCCTTCGGTAGGTGCTTCGGTGCTCTTCAACGAGATTTTCCACGCCAACTCGAGGGTCCTCTCGCTGGCCAAGCTCCGCGTATCGTACAGTGAGGTGGGTAATGCCCCCGAACGCTTCCGCGCCATCACGACCTATCCCCTCTCGGGCGGTCTGAACACCTCGACCTACTTCCCGGCCGTCGACCTGCAGCCCGAGCGCACCAAATCGTGGGAGGTCGGTGTCAACCTCTCGTTCTTCCAGAACAAGCTGACCCTCGACGTGACGGGCTACCTGTCGAAGACCGTCAACCAGCTCTTCAGCCCCGACATCACCTCGACGACCGGCTACACGAAGCTCTACGTCAACGCCGGCGAGGTGCAGAACAAGGGTATCGAGGCCGCCCTGGGCTTCAAGCAGAACCTCGGCCCCGTACACTGGCAGACCAACGTGCTCTGGTCGCTCAACCGCAACCGCGTCAACCAGCTGCTGCCCGAGTACACCAACGACAAGCTGGGCGTCACCGTCAAGCTCGACCAGCTGGACGTATATCAACTGGGCGGCGCCAAGCAGATGCTCACCGTCGGCGGTACGATGGGTGACATCTACGTCAACACAATGCGCACCGACGAGCAGGGCCACATCTGGGTCAACAGCATGACCGGCGCCCTGGAGACCGACCGCAACAACTGGGTGAAGGCCGGCACGTCGAACCCCGACTACACGCTTTCGTGGCGCAACAACTTCGAGTGGAAGGGCATCTCGCTGGGCTTCATGATTAACGCCCGCGTAGGCGGCATCGGCATCTCGGCCACGCAGGCCGTCATGGACTACTACGGCGTATCGGAGGATTCGGCCGTCGCCCGCAACAACGGCGGCGTGAATGTCAACGGCTACAAGATTGACGCACAGAAGTGGTATCAGACCGTCGGCGGCAACGGAGCCAACTACATCGGTTCGATGTATGTCTACTCGATGACCAACGTCCGTCTGGGCGAGCTGACGCTCGGCTACGACATTCCCATCCAGAAGTGGTGCAAGTGGATTAAGGGCCTCAACGTCTCGTTCGTGGGCCACAACCTCTGGATGCTCTACTCGGAGGCCCCCTTCGACCCCGAATCGACGGCCAGCACGGGTACCTACAACCAGGGCTTCGACTACTTCATGCAGCCGAGCCTGCGCAGCCTGGGCTTCTCCGTCAAAGTAACCTTCTAAAACCGAACAAACAGAAATCCTATCATGAAATCGAACAACTCATATAGAATCAGACGGGTACTGCTCGCGATGCTCGGTACGGCCCTGACAACGGCCTGCACCTCCGACTTCACCGAGTGGAACACCAACCCCAACGAAGCGACCGAGGACATGCTCGACTGGGACAACGCCCGCACGGGTTCCTACTTCCTGCAGATGGAGCAGAACGTGCTGGTGGTCGCCCAACCGGCCGCAAGCATCGGTACGGACCGCTATCAGACGGTCGAAATCATGGGCGGCGACGGCTTTGTAGGCTACTTCGGCTTCCCCTCGCCCTCTATCAACTCGGCCGGCCGCTACAACTGGAACAAGGAGAGCTGGTACGGTGACATGTTCACCACCAACTACACCCGCACGATGAACGCCTGGCGTTCGCTGCGCATGGCCATCAACGACGAGAACGACCCCCGCTTCGCGCTGGCCCAGATTCTCAAGGTGGCCGCCATGCACCGCGTGACGGATACCTACGGCCCGATTCCCTACCTGAGCTTCGGCGTCGAGAACGAGGTGCCCTACGACTCGCAGAAGGATGTCTACTACCGCTTCTTCGAGGAGCTGGCCGACGCCGTCGAGACGCTCGCGCCCTACGCCAATGCCGGCGAGACGCTCTTCACGGATTACGACTGCGTCTTCCGCGGCGATTTGACCAAGTGGGTCAAGTTTGCCAACAGCCTGCGCCTGCGTCTGGCCATGCACCTTGCATACGTCGACGCCTCGAAGGCACAGCAGGAGGCCGAGGCCGCTCTGGCCGCCCCGCTGGGCGTGATGACCGAGGCTACGGACAAGGCCGAGCTGCAGCACATCTCGCCGCTGGAGACCTACGAGAGCCCGCTCTACATCGTCGGGGTAAGCTGGAGAGACCTGCGCATGGGCGCCACGCTCGACTCCTACATGAACGGCTACAACGACCCGCGCCTGTCGGCCTACTTCAACACCACCACCGACGGCAACTACCGCGGCATCCGCGCCGGAATGGCCAACACCGTTTCGAAGGACGCCTACGCACCCGAGGCCGACGGCTCGCTCACGGGCCTCTTCTCGGCGCCCAACGTCACCAGCACCTCGAACGTGGTCTGGATGCTCGCTTCGGAGTCCTACTTCCTGCGTGCCGAGGGCGCGCTGCGCGGCTGGAGCATGGGCGACACGGCCGAGAACCTCTACCGCAAGGGTGTCGAGACCTCGTTTGCCGAGAACAACGCGGGTGACGCCTCGTCGTACCTGGCCGACAACTCGCTCACGCCGGCCGACTACACCGACCCCGTGACGCCCGCCTACTCGACCGGCGCTCGCGGCGAGATTACCATCGCATGGAACGAAGGCGACGGCTTCGAGAAGAACCTCGAGCGCATTATCACCCAGAAGTACATCGCCCTCTACCCCAACGGCCAGGAGGCCTGGACCGAGTTCCGCCGCACGGGCTATCCGAAGGTCTTCCCCGTATGCGTGAACGAGAGCAACGGCGGTTGCGTCGACACCGAGACGCAGATTCGCCGTCTGGCCTTCCCGCAGTCGGAGTACAACACCAACCGCACACAGCTCGACAAGGGCATCGCCCTGCTGGGCGGCCCCGACAACCCTGGCACCAAGCTGTGGTGGGACGCCAAATAACCACGACGCATGAACAACGTTCAAATTATCCGAAAGACAATGAAACGTACGACATATGCAATCTTAGCCGGCCTGGTGGCTCTGGGAGCCATCGGATGCACGGACGTCGAAAAGACGGAGATACAGGTACCGAACAGCCACAGCAGCGAGTACTACCGCAACCTGCGTGAATACAAGAAGTCGGACCATGCCATCTGCTTCGGATGGTATGCCGGCTACACCTCCGACTCGTCGCCCTCGATGGGTCTCCACTTCACGGGTCTGCCCGACAGCATGGACATCATCAGCCTCTGGTCGGGCATCCCGTCGAACAACCCCGAATACGTCGAGTCGAGCGACTTCAACGAGCGCTACATGCCCAACGCCTACCGCGAGCTGCAGCAGGTGCGCGAGCAGAAGGGTACGCGTTTCGTTATGTGCCGCATCTGCCGCATCGAGGGGACCGGATTCGAGAAGAACGACGCCGGCATCGAGGCCTATGCCCTCTACCTGGCACGCTGCGTGCTGCGCAACAACCTCGACGGCCTTGACCTGGACTACGAGCCCGAAGGCGACTGGCTGCAGGGAGAGAACTTCACCAAGTTCATCCAGGTGCTGGGCCAATTCTTCGGCCCGAAGTCGGGCACGGACAAGCTGCTGATTGTCGACTTCTACGGCCAGGTGCCGCCCGCCGAGACGGAGCCCTACGTCGACTACTTCGTGCGCCAGTGCTACTCGTGCAGCAGAGCGACGACCCTGCAGGGATACTACGACCAGATGAGCAGCTGGTGCCCGCCCGAAAAGTTCATCGCCACGGAGCAGATGGGCTGGTACTGGGAGAACGGCGGCGTGGCCTTCACCGAGGAGGACGGCAACACCGTCGACTCGTGGGGCAACCCCCTCTACTCGGTCATCGGCATGGCCCGCTGGAACCCCGAGCAGGGGCGCAAGGGCGGCTTCGGCGGCTACTACTTCGAGTATGAGTATAACACCACGCGTCCGGCCAATGCCACGCTGGGCGACATCGAGCAGAAGTCGATTCCCTACTACTCGATTCGCCGCGGCATCCAGGAACAGAATCCCGCAAACAAATAACCCCTCCTAACAAGCTAATCCGATGAAAAAGACCAACAGAATATTGCGTGCGGCAGCCGTGCTGCTGCTCCTGACCGCCGGTCTGGGCTCCTGCCAGGAGGCCGACGAATACGGAGACGCCGTCCTGATGACGGGCACCTCCTCCGACCCGATGGTCTCGTTCGCCATCGACGCACTGCCCTCGGCCTACTCGGTGACCGTCTCCTCGACGACCCAGGTCAGTTCGCCGGTGACGGCACAGGTGGCCGTCGACCCCTCGCTCGTCGAGGCCTACAACGCCAAGATGGGCACCAACTACTACCCCATCCCCGACGGGGCCTACACGCTCTCGACCGACGAGGTGACCATCCCCGAAGGCCAGGCCGTATCGAGCTCGGCCGAGGTGATGATTGTCGACGACAGCGAGTTCGTCACGGGCCGCGTCTACGTGATTCCCGTAACCATCAAGAACGCCAACTTCCCGGTCATCGAGGCCAGCCGTACGATTTACCTCAAGGTATCGCGTACGATTCACTTCAAGGCGCCCTATGTGGGCAATGCCGCCATGGCCTACCAGTTCCTGCTGCCCGACCCCATTCCGTCGCTTCCGGTCTACACGTGGGAGGTGAAAATCTACGCCGACCGCTTCCGTGAGCTGGGCGCTTCGGGTACGACGCGTGTCTGCTCGTTCGGCGGCAACGAGACCTCGGTCGAGGGCGGTGCCATCGACGACGGCGGCTTCAAGTGCGACCAGAACCTGCTCCGCTTCGGCGAGGGTACGGACGACCCCAACCAGCTGCACGTGACCACCAAGCAGGGCAAGATGTCCTCCAACACGCGCTTCGCGACCAACCGCTGGTATGCCGTGGCGCTGGTTAACGACGGCAGCACGCTGACGCTCTACATCGACGGCGAGAAGGACAACTCGATTACGGTGGCTCCCTACGAGTATGCGCTCTACGGCGTACAGATTGGCATGCCGTCGGCCGGCTACCAGTCCTCGCAGCTCTTCTACGGCCGTCTGAACGAGATGCGTCTGTGGACGCGCGCCCTCTCGGCCCGCGAAATCAAGGCCAGCATCTGCGGCGTCGACCCCTCGACCGAGGGTCTGGTCTCCTACTGGCGCATGAACGAGGGTGAAGGCACCACCTTCTACGACCTCTCGCCCAACAAGCGCGACATCGCCTACACGAACGGCATCACCATCCAGTGGACCGACGACGACTACAACAAATGCGTTGAATAACCTCCAACCCGACACAAACCATGAAAAAGAACATAAAGAATCTTCTGACGCTCTGCACCGCCGGAGTATTCGCTCTGGCGTCGGTCTCCTGCTCGGACGATGAGACGACGGCCGTACGGCCCAACGTCTCGCTGCCCGAGGCAGGGAGCCAGACCCCCGTGGCCGTCACCTGCGACGAGGTGCTGACGGGCAACTACAGCCACTCCTTCACGCTGACGCTCGACGAGCCGGCCGCCGTCACCGCCATGGGCGACATCAAGGTCGACCCCGCTCTGGTCGACACCTACAACGCCGAGCACGGCACTGCGTATGTCCTCATGCCGGAGAACATCTACCGGATTCCCTACGACAACTTTGTCATCGCCGCCGGCCAGACGGAGTCCAACGCCCTGACGGTCGAGTTCACCGGTTCGCTCTACGGGCTGCAGAAGGGTACGACCTACCTGCTCCCCATCACGGCCGTCATCGACGAGACGATTGCCGACCGGGTCGACTGCAGCGACGTGGCCCACTACATCGCACTGGATGTTGACCGCGAGCTGATTTACACCCCGGGCCTCTCGATGCAGAACTACTCGAGCGCCATGTACCACACCCTCTCGATACCCAACAACGAGGTGGTGACCATCGAGGGCAACACCCACACCTTCGAGATGCGCATCTTCTGCTACGGCTGGCACAGCGGCACGAACTACATCGGCACGTGGCGCGGCCAGGATACGGGCAACAACAACGAGGCCTTCAGCGGCTGCGAAATCCGCGTCACGGGCGAGGAGGGTGCCAGCAACATCGGCAACCGCCAGTGCGACCTGACGCTCGCCTCGCAGGGCAAGACCATCTCGACCGGCATGTGGCACACGATTTCGATTACGTGCGACGGCACGCAGACCGGCCAGCGCCAGGAGGTTGCCTACCGCTACTATCTGGACGGCGAGCTGATTGCCGAGGCGGCTCCCACGAAGCGTTTCGGCCCCACGTCGAGCCAGCGCTTCCAGGTGGGCTACACGCTCACGGGCTTCCAGTTCGGCTACGCCTCGAGCAGCTACTACTTCAACGGCCTGATTGGCGAAATCCGCATGTGGAAGGACTGCCTCACGCAGGAGGAGATTCGCTCGCACCTGCGCACGGTCGAGAATCCGTCGAAGGATGAGATGTACGCCTACTGGAAACTCGACGAGGGCGAGGGCACGACGCTCAAGGACTCGTCGGGCAACGGCCGCGATTTGACCTTCCCCGAGGGGACCGAGGTTGCCTGGGGCGCCGAGCTCGAGGACTAACCTCCGCACGGCAAGGGCTCCGGGCCGCAGAGTGCTCCCGGATGCCATCCACGGAAAACCGCGCATCGCACAAGGATGCGCGGTTTTTTCGTGCCCGCGGCGGACGGCACGAACGGAAGGCGTGTGCGGCAACACGGATAGGCGACGGAACGGCGGCGACCCGGAAAGGCGGTGCGGTGCCGTCGCGGCGAGAAGAGGGTGCGGCAGGAAGAGGGTGCGGCAGGATGGCCGCAGGGCCCGCGGCGGCGAAAAATTGCACGGCGGGGCGCCCCCGGCGCGGCATTGTGGCGACAAAACGCTATCTTTGTCCCCGAAAACCCATCTGCGGAAGGACGCCGCACAGCACGCCGCCGCATCGCACGACCATGACACAACTCCGCCCCCTCTTTCCCGACCTCGACCCCCGACGTCCGCTGCTCATCGCCGGTCCCTGCAGCGCCGAGACCGAAGAGCAGCTCCTGACCACCGCCCGCGCGCTGGCCGCACAGGGGCTGCGCATCTTCCGCGCCGGACTCTGGAAGCCCCGCACCAAGCCGGGCGGCTTCGAGGGTGTAGGCGCGGCGGGGCTCGTATGGATGGAGCGCGTGCGGCGCGAGACGGGGATGCGCGTGGCCACCGAGGTCGCCACGCGCGAGCACGTTGCGGCGGCACTCGATGCCGGCATCGACCTGCTGTGGCTGGGGGCCCGCACCGTCTCGAACCCCTTCGCCGTGCAGGAGGTTGCCGACGCACTGCGGGGACACGACATCCCCGTGCTGGTGAAGAACCCCGTGAGTCCCGACATCGACCTCTGGGTCGGCGGCATCGAGCGGCTGCTCAACGCCGGCATCGGACGGCTGGGGGCCGTCCACCGGGGCTTCGGCGCCGCCGACCGCGGCGGCTACCGCAATCCGCCGCAGTGGGCCATCCCCATCGAGCTGCGCCGCCGCATGCCCTCGCTGCCGCTGCTCTGCGACCCGAGCCATATCGGCGGACGGCGCGAGCTGGTCGCTCCGCTGGCCCGCCAGGCGATGGAGCTGGGCTTCGACGGGGTGATGGTCGAGGTGCACTGCGACCCCGCACGGGCGTGGAGCGACGCCGGGCAGCAGCTCACCCCCGACGAGCTGAAGGAGCTCGCGGCGCATCTGGAGCTGCGCCGCGTTGCCGACGCGGGCGACGGGCTGGCCGAGATGCGCCTCGAGATTGACCGCCTCGACGACCAGCTGGTCGAGCTGCTCGACCGCCGCATGGCCGTCTCGCGCCGCATCGGCCGCTACAAGCGCGAGCATGCGATGCCGGTGCTCCAGTCGCGCCGCTACGAGGAGCTGCTCGCCCGCCGCACGGCCGAGGCCGCTGCGCTGGGGATGGCTCCCGAGTTCATGCGCAGCGTGCTGCAGGCTATCCACGAGGAGTCGGTGCGCCAGCAGCTCTCGCTGCCCGAGGACGAAGCGAAGCGGTAACGTTCCCCGACGCCTGAGTCCGGACGACCGACCGACGCCGACATCCGGCCAATCCGGCCAACCCGGCCGCGTCCCGCACCTTTCACGCGCCAATACCGCCGGGCCAACCCGACACACACCGGTCACCGACCCGCACCGCACCGCCGCCGACCCAACTACACACTGCACGCTCCGCGCCGCCGACGCCTCCCGGATTCGTCATGCCCGCCGGCAACCGCCCGCACCCTTCTCTCCACACACGTCGGTCGCCGCCGCCACACTCCGCAACTCCGCCCCGGCTCCGCCGTTCCCCGCCCTGCACTCCCGGCCGCGCTGCGCTCCTTCCTCCCCGCCTCCTGGAAAAATTTGCCTTCCGGGCGGAAAAACTCCACCCGACCTCCGCTGCCGCAGCTTCCTGCGCCCCGAAGTGTTACATTTGCATGAAAAGTGTCGCCGCAGAGCGCCATTCCCGAAACGGTTTCGTAATTTTGAGGCGGAATCGGAGTCCGGATGCCCCCGCGCAACGGCCGGCACCCCACGGACTACCGCAAAAACGCAGCTATGGCAAAACAAAAGATTCTGGTGGTGGACGACGAAGAGTCGCTCTGCGAAATCCTGCAGTTCAACCTCGAGGTCGAGGGCTACGAGGCCGACGTGGCCTACAGCGCCGAACAGGCCCTTACGATGCATCCCGAGCGCTACTCGCTCATCCTGCTCGACGTGATGATGGGCGAGATGAGCGGCTTCCGCATGGCCCAGCAGCTCAAGGCCAACCCCGCCACGGCCGGCGTGCCGATTATCTTCTGCACGGCCAAGGACAGCGAGGACGACACGGTGGCGGGGCTCAACCTCGGCGCCGACGACTACATCACCAAGCCCGTCTCCATCCGCGAGGTGCTGGCCCGCGTCAAGAGCGTGCTGCGCCGCACGGCCCAGCGCGAGGAGGAGCCCGAGACGCTCGACTACGGCCCCCTGCACATGGACCTGCGCAGCAAGACCAGCACGCTCGAGGGCGAGGAGCTGCGCCTGACCAAGAAGGAGTTCGAGATTCTGGCCCTGCTGCTGAGCCATCCGGGCGTCATCTTCTCGCGCGAGGAGATTCTCCACCGCGTCTGGAGCGACGAGGTGATTGTCCTGGACCGCACCATCGACGTCAACATCACCCGCCTGCGCCGCAAAATCGGCGCCTGCGGCGAACACATCGTCACCCGCCCGGGCTATGGCTACGGTTTCGAAATGTAGGCTCTCCTACCACCGGCGGCTCTTCCTGCTGCTGCTCGGCATCTCGTGGGTGCTCGTGGGCTGCTTCGTCGCCTACCAGTACGGCCGCGAGAAGTACTTCAAAATCGAGCGGCTCGACGCCCGGCTCCAGCTGCTCAACCTCCGCCTGCTCGACGAGCTGGCCGCCGGCGTGCGGCCCGACTCGCTCATGGCCGGGAATGCCGGCCGCTTCCCGGGGCTGCGGCTGACGATTCTCGACCACAAGGGGCGCGTCCACTACGACTCGCGCAGCGACACGACCCGACTGGCCAACCACCTCAACCGTCCCGAGGTGCGCGCGGCGCTCATCAACGGCTCGGGATATACGCTCGAGCGCCTCTCGGAGAGCACCCACGGACACTACTTCTACTCGGCCATGCGGGGCGACAGCCTCATCGTCCGCTCGGCGCTCCCCTACAACCTCGAACTGAGCGAGGTGCTGGCCGCCGACCGGGGCTTTCTCTGGTTCATGCTGGGCGTCACGCTGCTGATGAGCGTGGCGGGCTACTTCGCCACGCGCCGCCTGGGCCACAACATCGTCCGCCTGCGCGACTTCGCCGAGCGGGCCGAGCGCGGCGAGGTCATCGCCGAGAGCGAGCCCTTCCCCCACGACGAGCTGGGCGACATCTCGAACAACATCATCCGCCTCTACGCCCAGCTGCAGAAGGCGACCGCCGAACGCGACCGCCAGCACGAGCTCATGCTGCACGAGGAGCAGGAGAAAATCCGCATCAAGAAGCAGCTTACCAACAACATCAACCACGAGCTGAAGACCCCCGTGGCGGCCATCCAGGGCTACCTGGAGACGCTGCTGGCCAACCCCGGCATCGACGCCGCACGGCAACGCGCCTTCCTCGAGAAGAGCCTGGCCCAGACGGGCCGCCTCCGACAGCTGCTCACCGATGTCTCCATCATCACGCGCATGGACGAGGGGAGCCAGCTCATCAGCAAGGAGCCCGTCGTGCTCAACGACATCATCGCCGAGGTGGCGGCCGACGTCCAGCTGCTGCCGCCCGAACGCCGGCTGCGCGTCCACTGCGACTTCCCGGGGCCGGTCGAAGTCTGCGGCAGCCCCTCGCTGCTCACCTCCGTCTTCCGCAACCTGACGGACAACGCCACGGCCTACTCCTCGGGACGCGACATCTTCATCCGCCTGCTGGCCGACGACGAGGAGTCGTGCACCATCTCCTTCGCCGACAACGGCATCGGCATCGAAGAGGAGCACCTGCCCCACATCTTCGAACGCTTCTACCGCATCGACAAGGGGCGTTCGCGCAAGATGGGCGGCACGGGGCTCGGCCTGTCGATTGTCCGCAACGCCATCGCCATCCACGGCGGCACAATCACGGCGCACAACCGCCCGCAGGGGGGCCTCGAATTCATCTTCACGCTCCGAAAGCACTCCTGAGGGCATCCGTCACCGAGACGAAATCCGGTTGTAACGGTTCTGTAACAATTGTTTCGTTCCTTTGCAGCGTCGCATCACGCGCATGCGGCACCCGTCAAAGAGCAACGAAACCTTACCAACCGGAGTATGTCACCTCTATTCACCTTCATCGTCATCGTACTGGCCGTGCTGGCCGTACTGGGCATCGTCGTCGGCGTGGCCAACGACGCGGTCAACTTCCTCAACTCGGCCCTCGGGTCGAAAGTCGCGCCGCGACGCACGATTCTGTGGGTCGCCTCGGCCGGCATCCTCATCGGCACGCTCACCTCGAGCGGCATGATGGAGGTCGCCCGCAGCGGCGTCTTCTACCCCTCGGAGTTCACCTTCCCGGAGGTGATGATGCTCTTCCTGGGCATGATGCTGGGCAACGTGCTGCTGCTCGACCTCTTCAACACGCTCGGACTGCCCACCTCGACCACCGTCTCGATGGTCTTCGGACTGCTGGGCGCCGCCGTCGCCGCAGCGCTGCACCGCATCTGGGTCGACCCGGCCTTCGAGCTCTCCAACCTCTCGCAGTTCATCAACTCGGGCAAGGCGATGGTCATCATCGCGGCGATTCTGGTCTCGGTGGCGCTCGCCTTCGGCGCGGGCATCCTCTTCATGTACATCTCGCGCCTCATCTTCTCGTTCCGCTACGCCCCCGCCTTCCGCCGCTACGGCGCCGTATGGTGCGGCATCTCCTTCGCCGGCATCATCTACTTCGCCCTCTTCAAGGGGCTCAAGAGCTCGGGGCTCATTCCCCCCTACATCAACGAATACGTCGCCGAGCACACCCTGCTGACGCTGCTGGTGCTGTGGGCCGCCGCCTCCGTGGTGCTGTGGCTGCTGCAGCGCATGCGGCTCAACATCATGCGCGTCACCATCCTGGCCGGCACCTTCTCGCTGGCGCTCGCCTTCGCCGGCAACGACCTGGTCAACTTCATCGGCGTGCCGCTGGCCGGATACGACTCCTACCGCATCGCCCTCGAGGCCGGCACCGAGCAGCTCACCATGGGACAGCTGATGAACCCCGCACAGGCCAACTTCCTGCTGCTGGTCGCCGCCGGCGTCATCATGGTGTTGACGCTCTTCTTCTCCAAGAAGTCGCGCCACGTCACCGAAACCGAGCTCTCGCTCGCCTCGCAGCACGAGGGTGACGAGCGCTTCGGCTCGACGCTCGCCTCGCGCGTGCTGGTCCGCGCAACGCTCATGCTCAACAACTTCTGGTCGGGCCTCATCCCCGCACGCCTGCAGGCGGCCATCGACCGCCGCTTCGAGCCGCTGCCCGTCGAGGAGCGCTCGTCGGCCCCCTACGACATGATTCGCGCCGTGGTGAACCTCACGGCCGCCTCGATTCTCATCGCCGTGGCCACCTCCTACAAGCTGCCGCTCTCGACCACCTACGTGGTCTTCATGGTGGCCATGGGTTCGTCGCTGGCCGACCGCTCGTGGGGCCGCGAGAGCGCCGTCTACCGCATCACGGGCGTGATGGCCGTCATCTCGGGATGGTTCATCACCGCGCTGGGCGGATTCGTCATCGCGCTGGGCGTCACGCTGCTGCTGCTCTGGGGCGGATGGATTGCCGCCGTGGCACTCACGGCCATCTGCGCCTGGCTGCTCATCCGCAGCCACCGCAAGACGCCCGAGCTGAAGGAGGAGGCCGAGAAGCCCCTCATCGAGCAGGCCAAGACCCCCGACGACGTGCTCTACACCTGCATCGAGGAGGTCTGCACCACCATGGAGCAGGTGACGCGCATCTACAACCGCACGCTGGTGGCCGTCTTCAAGGAGAACCGCAAGGTGCTCAAGGAGATGGTGCAGGCCTCGAACCGGCTCTTCGAGGAGGCCCGCGCCCGCAAGTACGGCATCATGCCGACGCTGCGCCGCCTGCGCAACAGCGACATCGACACGGGACACTTCTACGTCCAGGTAGTCGACTACCTCTCGGAGGTGACCAAGGCGCTCATCCACATCACGCGCCCGGCCTTCGAACACATCGACAACAACCACGAGGGGCTCTCGAAGGAGCAGATTGTCGACCTGATGCGGGTGAACGATGACGTGGAGGCCATATTCGTCAAAATCAACGAGATGCTCCGCTCGAAGGACTTCTCGGAGCTGGACAAGGTGCTGGAGATGCGCGACCGGCTCTTCGAGACCATCGTCGGGGCGGTCAAGAGCCAGCTGCGCCGCATCCACGACGACGAGAGCACCGGCACGCGTTCGAGCGTGCTCTACCTGACGGTGCTCAACGAGACGAAGACCATGGTGCTGCAGGCGCGCAACCTGCTCAAGTCGCAGAGCTACTTCCTCGAACACAAGAAGTAGCACGGCGCCGGGGAGACCCCTCCCCCGCCGCAACACCGCAAGGGCCCCCGCCACGAGCAGGGGCCCTTTTTTGTAGCCGCAATGTCACACGGCCGACATCGGGATGCAACAGCGCCGCGCTTTCTTTGTCGGTGAAAGGAGCAAGGTACCGGAACACACACCTTGAAGCTCTTTTCCGGTTTCACCCGCGGGAACGCCCGGCCCGAGGCCCTGCCGCTCCCTTCGTGAACGGGAAATCTGCTTTTCTTCATACACCGGATTTGGAGAGGCCGCTGCACCCCGACGGGGAGACAGCGGCCTCGGGTTGTTTCTGCGAAGGGGCGGCGGCAGCGGATGCGCTACTCCTCCATGTCGTGGAGGTGGATTTCGAGGGCCCGCACCGAGATGCGCACCTCGTGGAGCGAGACGCCGAGCGAGCCGATGAGGCAGAGCAGCGCCACGCCGAAGACATAGGCCGAGAGGCTCTGGAGGCCGACGTAAATCAGCAGCATGGTCACCACGCAGAGGAAGAGGCTCGCCACGCCGAGCGCCTGCATCGTACGGGTCAGGCGCAGCCGGCGGCGCAGGTTCTCGATTTGCGCCCGCGTCACCCGCGAGGGCTGCTGCCGGTGCTGCTCGTGGAGCGAACGCACCAGCTGCGCGTAGGAGAGGAAACGGTTGGTGTAGGCCAGCAGGATGAGGGAGATGGCCGGGAAAAGCAGCGCCGGCGTCGTGAGTGTCAGTTCTTCCATATCGAATATCTTGAAACGGGTGGGAGGGCAAAGGTAACCATTTTTTCGCGACAAAGCGCCGCCCGGGGCGGAGAAAGCCGCGCCGCGCAACCGTTCCCGCACCCTCGGGTTTTGGTTATCCCGTTTTTTATCCGTAACTTTAGCTCAACCGTACAACCTAAAACCCTTGAACCAATGAAAAAGTACTTAGCGGAAATGGTCGGGACGATGGTCCTCGTCCTGATGGGATGCGGCAGCGCCGTATTCGCAGGGAGTGTGGCCGGCGGTGTGGGCGCCGGCGTCGGAACAATCGGAGTGGCGCTGGCCTTCGGTCTCTCGGTCGTTGCCATGGCCTATACGATTGGCAACGTCTCGGGGTGCCACATCAATCCCGCCATCACCTTCGGAGTCTTCCTCTCGGGGCGCATGAGCGGCCGTGAGGCGGCCGCATACATGGTTGCCCAGGTCATCGGCGCCATCGTCGGTTCGGCAATCCTCTATGCGCTGACGGCGAGCGGCAGCCACGGCGGCCCCACCGCAACGGGCGCCAACAGCTTTGCCGACGGCATGATGCTCCAGGCCTTCATCGCCGAGGCGGTCTTCACCTTCATCTTCGTGCTGGTGGTGCTGGGGGCCACCGACGCCAAGCAGGGCGCCGGCAACCTGGCGGGTCTGGCCATCGGTCTGACGCTGGTGCTGGTACACATCGTCTGCATCCCGATTACGGGGACGTCGGTCAATCCGGCCCGCTCGATTGGCCCGGCCCTCTTCGAGGGGGGCACGGCGCTCGCGCAGCTGTGGCTCTTCATCGTGGCGCCGCTGGTCGGTGCGGCGCTCAGCGCCGGGGTATGGCGCCTGCTCGCCGACAAACGGGGCGCCCGTCCCGCCGGCAAGCGGAAGTAGCGGAAGGGGTCCGGCCCCGTCCCGACAGGCACAAGGCCGGAAGCCCCCGGCTCGACATCACGACAAACCCCTGCCGCACAGGTCGGCAGGGGTTTGTCGCTTTTGAAGCGGAGCGGGAACTATCGTCCGAACCACTCCAGGAAGGAGTCGCGCTGCGAGGCGCTGACAAGCTCCTCACGCTCCTGACAGGGGCTCCTGAACCTTATCTTCAGCCTCCCCTGGTCGAACTTGCGGACCTCCCGGATGACGTTCCGATTGACGATGCAGCTCCGGGAAACCCGGTGGAAAAGCTCCGGCGGCAACAGCTCGACCAACTCCTTGAGTTTGTAATCCACCAGATACTCCTGCCCGGAGAATGTGTGGAGCGTAACATACTTGTCGTCCGCATCAAAGAGCGCCATCTCCTCCACCTCGACCGCTACATAACGGTTTCCGCAGCTGACCAGCAGCCGGTTTTGACTGGTCCGCCTGCCCCCGACCGCCGCGAGCAGACTGACATACCTCCGGACATTCGCCTCCGCAACGCCGACCTGATATTCGTGCTTTTCGACGGCGCGCAGCAAATCCCCGTCCTCAATGGGCTTGAGCAGATAATCGATGCTGTTTACGCGGAATGCCCGGATGGCCCATTCGTCGTGCGAGGTGGTGAAGATGATGGGATTGCCCACGCGGCACTGGTTGAAGATTTCGAAACACTGGCCGTCGGAGAGCTCCACGTCCATAAAAACCAGAGAGTCGTCATCGGGATGCCGGCGAAAATAATCCACGCTCTCACGCACCGTGCCGAGTATGCACAGCAACCTGTAAGAGGGGCGGAGCCGGCCTATCGCCTCGGCAAGCATCCGGGCTCCGAACAGTTCATCTTCTATGATTATGTAATTCATCATATTCATCGGTCAAGGTATGAGAGTTCGACCCGGAAACACGCTCCGTCGCCTCCGTAGGTCATCGTACCGCCCTGGAGCCTGTAGCATTCGCGGATGTAGCCGAGTCCGAACGAACTCGAAACGACGTTACTTCGGGGGTGTATCGGATTCGAGACGACGATTCGCTCCGCTTCGACCCTGACGGAAACGGTCATCGGCTTCCGGAGCGATATTTCGTTGTGCTTGGCGATGTTCTCGATGAGCATCTGCAGCACGAGCGGCAGAATCCGATGCCCGCCGACATGCTCCCGCCCCTGGAAATCGACATTCAGCGCGTTGTTGTAGCGAATCGAAAGAATCGACACGTAATGCCACATGAAATCGAGCTCCTCGGAGAGCGGAACCGTCGATTTGTCGCGCACCTCGAGGACATGGCGGTACAGACGGGACAAATTGCGGGTGAATTCACACGCCCCGTCGGGATTGCTGCGGATGAGGTAGAGCAGGTTGTTGAGCGAATTGAACAGGAAGTGGGGATTGACCTGGGCGTTGAGCAGATTGTACTTGTAGGCCAGCAGCTCCTGGCGGGCGACATCCTGCCTGTGGCGCAGCTCATAGGCCGCAGCCACATGATAGGCAACCTCGACACACATGAAAATAACGATGTTGTAGAGTATCGTCCCGGGCACATCGACCGTCGTCTCGGGTTGGAAAATCCGCGCCACGACAAGAAACAGCCTGTTGATGATGAAGAGCAGCAGGAACGACAGCACGGCGTCGACCGTCATCTTCAGCCATAGTGCCGGCTTCCTCCGGAACCGGCTCCACAACGTGAAAATCACGAGGTAGTTCGACAACAGAATCAACAGGCACGGGACCATGTTGTACAGCAGGTCCGACAGGCAGGCTCCCGGCGAATCGTAGGGCAGCAGTTCGTTGTGACGCACCAGGTTGTAGAACAGCTGAAGGATGATGTCGAAGAGTATGCCGACTCCTGTTCCGACAAGGAGGGATTTCCCGTCAAGTCTCCGCATAAACATTCCTGCGTTTGCAACGTAAAGATAAAAATCATTCCCAATCGGACAAAATCTTCGTCTTCATATTCGGATTCACTCCGCAAATATCGGAGTTCATCCTTCCAAAACGGGAGTTCACTCCTCCGGGCGATTGGGTTTCGGAGGGTTTTGACTTAATTAGCATTGGAAAAACAAATCCCTACAATCATCACAGTTATGGTACACAGACTTCTCTCGACAATTGCGTTGACCTCCATGCTTTTGTGCGTCAACTGCTCCGAATCGGATTCCGACCCTGCCATGAAGCCGTCCAGGCCCGGGCAGATAACCGTAACCGTGCAGGATGACCGGCAGACGGCCCTGCTCTCCATCGCTCCGCTCGACGATGCGCTGCGCTACGTATGGTTCAAGGACGGTGCTCTGTTCGAAACGACCGAACAACCGCAATGCACGGTCAGTGAAAACGGCATCTACAAGGTTGCCGGAGAGAACGAGGCGGGACGAGGCGCTTTCAGCGACGAGGCGCAGGTCGACCTCTCGGAGTTCGGGCCGGACAACCTGCTCACCGAAGAGTTCATTCCCGACGCAGTCTTCAGAGAGTGGCTCAACGAGAAGCTCGCCGGCGGAAGCGGTTTCTACTCCATCACCGATGCGGCCGCCTATGATGGCGAGTTTGACATCAACTCCGAAACGGGTATCTCGAACATCGAGGGCATCCGGTATTTCACCTCTCTGAAGCGGCTCAAGTGCAGCGAAATTACCTCGCTCTCCTCCATGGAGGAGATTCTCCAGCTCACCAAACTCGAGTATCTGTGGATAATGTTCAGCAGCTGCACCGAGTTCGACCTTATCCCGCTCAAGAATCTCGAGGAGGCCCACATCATGGCCAACTCGGCCTGCAAGCCCGACGGACTGAAGGTCGCAGGGTTGAACAAACTGCGCAGCCTGAGCTGCAACAACAACAATCTCGAATCGCTCGACCTGACGGGATGCACGGCTCTCGAAGAGCTGGTCTGCTCCTACAATTCGCTCTCGGACGACAAACTGATTCTGCCCGACGGAGCACCCCTCTCGATTCTTGCCGTGCATACGAACGGAAACCTGACCCGAATGGAGCTGTCGAAATACGCATCGACACTCACCTTCCTCAACATCGGGAATACGGGATTCAAGGAGCTTGACCTGACCGGATTGACCCGACTCGAGGACCTGAGCATCGAAAACTGCGGCATGAACTCCTCCGCACTGACCGGACTGGCGAACTGCACCAGTCTCAAGAGTCTGCGCATCGACTCGAACAATTTCGACAAGCTCGACGTCTCGACACTGACCAATCTCGAGATGCTGCGCTGCGACTTCAACCGCCTGACGTCCATGGACCTGAGTCACAACGGGAAAATCCAGGAGCTCAGCTTCCAGGACAACGAACTTGAGGACATCACGCTCACGAATCTATCGCAATGCTGGTACATGAATCTCACCCAAAACGCCCTGAGACGGGTCGATTTGACGCCGTGCATCGCATTGGAGCAGTTCTTCTGCAACGGCAACAAGCTCAAAAAGCTGGAGAACAAACAGGTTGAAATCAAACTCTCGGAGGAGTACGACGTCGAACGGCTCAACGGCAGCGACTTCAACACCTACTGCGACGAAATCGGCAAATACTTCTATTCCTACGACGGAATGGGCATCTTCGTTCACGAATTTTCGGACGAGGAGTAATCCCGGGACCCAGGACTGCAGAGACTCCGAAGCCCCCCAGACAAAAAGCTGTTCTCTGCAGAATCGAAGCAGGGTCCGACCCCGGCCCTGCGCCTCGCACAACGAGACGACGGAACCGAAATACGGGGCAAGGAAAAGGGCAAGAAAGGGAAAACGAAATGAGGGGGGGGAAGGGCGGATGACGAAGATTCAATGCTTTGTCCATCCGCCCTTCCGCTCAGGAGGATGCGCAGTCGGAGTACCAGAGCCCCCCTCCACTTTTTGGATACATCCCCTCCCGGCCCATGGAAGGGGCGTTTTAAGGTCGCAGGTGCCGAGTCCCCCATGCGCCGGCATGCAAAAACAAAAAAGGAGAATCCCTAAAGATTCTCCCTTTTGCCTTGGAGCGGAAAACGGGACGCGCACTCGCGCTGCGCGCGAGCGGTTCCGCGAAACTTTGCAGACACCCCCGGCCCCTAGAAGGGGCGTTTTGAGGTCGCAGGTGCCGAGTCCCCTCATCCGTCGGCATACGAAAAGAGGGAAGAACCTTTCGGTTTCTTCCCTCTTCTGGAGCGGAAAACGGATTTCCGACCCAAGCATATTCCTTGTTCACAATCAGCGCATTACATGAAGCATTTTCCTCGAAGGTCACTCCCGCGATGCGGTCATCATGCACTCGTTTGCATCCCAATGCTTTCGACAAAGATAAGAAATCTTCAGGCCAAATACAAACTCAAAATCCGATTTTGCGCCGCGACCGCTCCGGCTGCCCGAGCATTTCCGAACGACAATATTCGTCGAGTTGCTCGAATGAAGGCTCCGCGCCCTGCAGGATCATATCGACCGTCCGTTTGCGGGCGATGTTCTCGATCTGCCCGCCGCTGAAATCGTACCGTGCAGCCAGCATGGCTGCCGTTCGTTCGTCGAGTGTCGGAATCATCGACCGCCAGATCCGACTCTTCGCCTCCGTCGAGGGTTTCTCGAACTCGATCTTATAGAGAAAACGCCGCTCAAAAGCCTTGTCCAGATTCCGTGTAAGGTTCGTGGTGGCAATCATGATGCCGTCCAACTGCTCCATCTCTTGCAGAATGATATTCTGGATCGAGTTTTCCATCTTCTCCACGGCCTGGCTGGCTCCCTCCTGGCGGATGCCCAGCACGGCGTCCGCCTCATTGAAGAGCAGGATGGGAGCCGGTTTCAAATAACGGGTATAGGCGCGGTAACGATCGAAAGCCTCCTTGATGTTCTTCTCGCTTTCGCCAACCCAACAGCTTTTGATCTGTGAAACATCGACAACCATCAGATCACGCCCCGTACGACGTGCCAGCTGGTAGACCGTCTCGGTCTTGCCCGTTCCCGGTGCTCCGTAGAAGAGGCAGGCAAACCCCTTGCGCATTCCACCGGCCTCCAGCCGCTGCTGGATGTCTGTGAAGTGTTCGGGGGCGAGGAGTTTCCCCAGCCGGTCGATCTGCCGCTGTACCGACGGATTGTAGAAGAGCTCCTTGGCGGCAAAGGTCGTGCAGTCGAGCAGATCCCTCCCCTTGCGACTCTTGTGCTCGACATAACGCAAACCGACGAAAAGAGCCTCCCGGGCCGTGCGAGTCAGGTGGAAATACTCCGGATCTTCCAGCCCGTTTGCGTTATAGGGCTCGATGATTTTCCGTTCGCACAGTTTGAGATCCGAGGCATTCATCATCCAGGAGAGAAACCGCTGCTCATCTCCTGTAAAATAGTCTTGCCAGTCCCGCATCCGGAGGTACGCCTTACCCTTGTTCACATAGAGATGGCAGAAGACGTAAAACAGCAGGCGTTCCACATTTTCCGACAAATCATAGGTTTGGAGCGTCTGACAGAACGGCAATTCCGGATTGGCTGCCACCAGCGCATCCAGATCGGCGAGCAGCAGATTCCGGTCCTCTTTCATCCGGTCAAGAATCTTCTCCATGCGGTCGAAGAGCTGCTCGACAGTCAGGTTGTTGATGGGCGCCGGCTCGAAGGCGCGGTTTTCCTTGACGGCCTCCACGACCTCCATCGGGACGGAGTAGAAGACCGTGTTCTCTTTTTTGACGCGCCAGATGAGGTGGCGCTGTGCCAGGCGGTCGGCTGCGGCCATCAACGAAATGATCCGCACCGTACGGCAACCGATCAGGTCGGAAAAATCGCTGATCTGAATCCGCGGATCGGTGCTTTTCTCCATAAAGAGGGCAAAGGCCAATGCCTGCTCCTCATCAAGCGACATGCATTCGGACACATACGTCAACGCCGAATGGGCCTTTTCTGAAAAGGGTGTTTCGAGTTTCAGCTCCACAGCCAGGTTCACGATCTGCTCGATGGCGCCGATCAAGGTCCAGGCCGGCTTCTTCGGATTGTTTACCAATGGCGGATCAACCTCCGTTTTCGGGCTCGTGCCCCTCTTCGTCTCAAGATGTTCCATCATTTCCGTATTTTTTCTCCGGCAAAGTTCAGTAGCCAATCTGCCAGAATCCGGCACATGTGCTCTTTATTCAAAAAATGGCATGCAATGGGAAAAATTCCTGCTATGTGCAATATTTTGGCACATAATTCTGCTACCTTTGTACCAGAAAAAAGACAAACACCATGGCATCCAATCTCTTCAAAAGGTACATCTGGCTAGCCGACACGATCCATCGCTACGGCCCGATCACGCTGGCCGAGATCCGTGCCCGCTGGCAGCGCAGCGCGCTCTATGACGGCCGTCCGCTGGCACGGCGGACCTTCCACTCCCACCGCGACGCAGTCGAGGAACTGTTCGACATCTCGATTGTCTGCGACGAACGCACCAACCGTTACTCCATTGCCAACAGCGAGGATCTCAACTCGCACAACATCACCAACTGGCTGCTCGATAGTTTTGCCGTCGGGCAGTCGCTGCGCGAGGCCCGCACGCTGCACAACCGCGTGCTGGTCGAGGAGGTTCCCTCGGCCCGGGGGCATCTGTCCGAACTGCTCGACGCCATGCGCGAGAACCGGCAGGTGGTCGTTACCTATCAGCCCTTCACGGGTGACGAGGCCTTCGACCTCCGTCTTCGGCCACTCTTCGTCAAGCTCCGCGACCGGCGCTGGTACCTCTACGCCGACAAGCCCGACAATGCGAAAATCAAACTCTACGCGCTGGACCGCATGGTGAGAATTCGCGTAACGGACGACCGCTTTACGCCGCCCGAGGAACTCGACCCGGCCGGCTACCTGGCCGGAGCCTTCGGTGTGGCGGTCTACGACGGCATCCGCCCCTGCACGGTTCGTGTCCGGGTCGCGGGCGATGGAGTCAAGTATCTCCGCACGCTGCCTCTCCACGCCTCGCAGCAGGAGGTCGAGACGCACGACGACTACGCTATCTTCGAGTATCACGTGGCACCGACGCCGGAGTTTTACCAGGCCATGCTCAACAGCCACGGCAACTTCGAAGTGCTCTCGCCGGGCAATGTGCGGGAAGAGATGCGGCGTATCATCAGGAACCTCGGAGCTCTCTACAATCACAACGTCCAGAAAGTAATCTTTCTCGATTTCGACGGCGTGATGAATACCGAGCGTTACATTGCCGAACGGCGCAGGAACGGGCTTCCGGTTTCGGACCGCTACGGTTATCTGTTCGACCCTGAGGCGGTGGAGAACCTGCGGCGGATTATCGATGCAACCGGAGCCGCGGTGGTCATCTCCTCGTCATGGCGTCTCGAGGGCGAGGAGCGGATGGTAGCCATGTGGCATGAGCGGGCTCTGCCGGGGCAGCTGATCGGCGTAACCGGTCAATCGCTGCATGCCAACTTCCCGATGTCCGCCGGAGAGACGGCCGGAGCCGCCAAGGGCGAGGAGATACGCGGTTGGCTGAAAGAGCACGCTTCGAAGCCATACCGCTATGTGATTTTTGACGATGAAGCGGATATCCGACCGGAACAGCGACCGCATTTCATTCAAACCGATCCCCGCATCGGCATTACCCGTGCGGATGCCGAACGGGCCATCCAGATTTTAAACGGCGAAGACCATGACTGACAAGAAAAAACAATACACTCAAAAAACAGCGACTTCGTTCCGGACGTTCGGCCAGCGGGCCGATGCTCCGAAAACAGCAGAGGCCGTCATCCCGATTGCCATTATCGACCAACAGGGCCGAAACTACACACTGCGGAATGTCGAGGGATTGCAACTCCGGATCGACGAATCGTTAATCATAGACAACGGATTGCATATCGATGCGCAAGCAGGGAAACTGCTTGTTCCCGAGTCACTCGTCCGGGCCTGGTTTGAACCGATCCGCCGAGAGCAACAGAAACGGGAAGAGCAACGGCTCCAGGATCTCTTTGCCGAATCGGTACCGCTTATCTGGCGCCAGCGTGAACGGATTCTTGCCGATCCGCAACTCTTCGGGGCCCGCACGCCGATGCGCATCCGCATGGCCTACGTCTCGATGAAGGATTCGGGCCCCTATCCACTGGGCGTGGTGGTCCGGGCATGGACCGAATATGAGGAGCGCTACACGCGCGTATGCCCGAAATGCGGCGGACGGATGCTGATCTACTCCTTCTCGGGGTCCCCGCTGAGCGGTCGCAGCAGCCATTCGGCCACATGCACCGCATGCGGCTACCAACAACGTCACGTTGCCGAAGGCAGTTTCGGGAGTCTTGCCTCACCGATCATGCGTATTGCCAGCGAGTATCGGAATCTGCCGAAGGGCGATGCGCTGTCGTTCGAGGAGGCGATCAATAAAATCCACGATTTCGACACAAAATAAAAAAGTATAATCAAAGATTTAAGCTAATAAGTAGTATTTTTGTAAAAAACCAATCTAAAAATTCAATACCATGGCTCGCTCTATCAGTGAATTGTTCATGAACCGCTTCATGGACAAAAACGATCTCTATCCCGTTCTCGAATATGTAAAGGCAGACAACTCGCTGGATCTCGAAATGCGAGGCAATTATGTCTCGATCTATTATCGAGGTGGTTCAGTTTTGAGAATATTTGAAGATAAAGGACATTACGGCAGTATTGATCCCCGATATATGCCTGGGGCTCAAGCGCCTCAATTCTCATTGGAAAACATTCATGCCTATCTTACCGAAGCAAAGCACATTGTAGATATCTACACCACCAATGTGAAAAATCATTTGGGAGAAAAGGACATCCAACAGATGATCATCAAGGAGAACAATTATTCATGCAACTCCTTCGATACGGATTATTTTATTATCGACAGCGAATACCAAAACGGGGACAAACGCTTCGACCTTGTCGCACTGGAATGGGAATCGACTCCAGCTGCACACAAACTGGCGAAAACGGCTATTCCCCGTCTGTTTATCATAGAGGTCAAACAGGGATACAAATCCATCCGATCGACCCAAAGCGTTAAAGACGACAAGACAACGGAATCTCCCGGATTGAGAATCCACCAGGACGATTTCCACGACTTCGTCTCCGATCGAGACCGAGTCCAGAACTTCCAGAACGACATGCTCAATCTGTTCCGGCAAAAACGGATCTTGGGATTGATTCCGGGCTTCAAACTGGGCGACAACGCCGACAAGTATAGGGACGTAACCCAGATCCAGCCCAAAGTAGAGTTTGCCTGCGTACTGGCGAATTACAAAACCCAAAGTACCCAACTTCGGCTTGAACTGCAGGAAATGGAGGATTGTCTCTTTTTCAACTCGTCCTTCATGGGATACGGATTGTACAAAAGCGGCCTCCTGGATAAGGCTGCCTTGGAGAAAGAGCTATGCAAATAGTCATCCACCGCGGAACTCACGAAATCGGGGGCAGCTGTGTCGAGATACGGACCCGGCAGGCAAAAATCCTGCTCGATCTGGGTCTGCCGCTCGATTTCGACACCCGGCCCCAGGAGCAACAGGAGCAAATCCGCCGCGAGGCCCTCGAATGGGCACAAGATTCCGATGACATCTTCATCAGCCACTACCATGCCGACCACCACGGCCTGCTGCCCGATACGCACCGGGATGTGGCCATCTACGCTACGGCCGGGACGGCGGCCATGATGCACGTCACCGAGGTAATCCATGGCCGCGGCGATGCCGACTATCTGCACCATATCAACGTCCTCTCCAAGGAGGCTGACGACCGGAAGTTCGAGCCGATAATCGTGGGCGATATCCGCATCACGCCCTACACGGTCGACCATGCAGCCTATGATGCCTGCGCCTTCCTGATCGAAGCCGAAGGCCGGCGAATCCTCTACAGCGGGGACATCCGCCGTCACGGGGTGAAAGGCTTTCTCTACCACAACCTGCCCCGGAAGGTCGACTGCCTGCTGCTCGAGGGAACCAATCTGGCCACCGAAAAGGAGTGTATGAGCGAAGCGGAGATTTGCGAACGTTTCAAGGAGCAGTTCCGCACCGATGCCGACAAGCTGCACTACATCTGGTGCTCGGGGCAGAACATCGACCGGATCGTCCAGATCTACAAGGCGGCGCTCGTCTGTTCGCGCAAGCTGATTGTGGATACCTACGTCGCCTATGTGCTGGAAGCGGTCCACCGTTTCAAGTCGTCGATTCCATCGCCGCTCTCTCCGTTTGAGGGACACGATGTTTTCCGGTATTTCTGTTTGCCGGCCCAATTGAAACGGCTCGAAGAGGCCGGAGATCCGGAGATTGTGGAGCGTCTGAAGGCACTTTCGACGGTCGACACGAAAGACATCGGACGCAATCCGGGCAAATATGCCTGGCTCATCCGCCCTTCCATGCTGTACTACATGCAGAAGTACAGCCACACGCCATCGGTCGTAGTTACCTCGATCTGGGAGGGGTATGAAAAAGACGAGCCAGAATTCATGGATTGGATCCGGGAGCGGGGTTTTGCCAATCCGCACATCCATACCAGCGGCCATGCCGATGCAAAATCGTTGCAGGCAATCGTCCGCCATGTCAATCCCGGGCTGTTGATTCCGATCCATACCGCCGTTCCGGAACGCTTCGCCACGCTCTTCCCCGATCGGACGATTCGCTGTCCGCAGGACAATGAATCAATCGAGCTGTAGCCTCTTTTCTCCAGATTCAGCCCTGTTGTGCCGCCATTCTGCACAGCAGGGCCTTTACTTTGCCGAAAAGACAGGATATGGGAATCAGATATTACTACAAAAATGGCAAGACGGGATTTCAGACCTCGGGCGGATGCCACCTTACGAAGGCATGCTGGGAGGAGGCCTGGCTGCTGAATGATACAGACCGGGCATTGGTGCGCGACAGCAAAGGATATGCGCTGCTGCGCATCCGCAGCGGGCGACTCATTCGTTTGGATTGTGACCGTGCGGCTCCCTATGGCAGCACTCTGTTGCGCATCCGACGCAACGGGCGATACGGTCTGGTGGATTTCGAGGGCCGCACGGTCATTCCTTCACGATACGATGTGCTGACAAACCACCACGCACAATTCAATATCATTGGCCGCCGAGGCCGCTACGGATTGCTCAACCGACAGGGCGGATGGGCACAACCGCTTCGTTACGACGTGATTCTACCCGTTAACCAACGAGGAAACGACCGTTTGGCCTGCATCCGCCGGCACAAGGTGGTGTTTTTGTGAGATTATCCAGCTTTCCCAATCCATCCCCTTCCTCCCGATAGCGACCAGCCCAGGCTTGGTGGTGTCGGTTGCAAGGCCGTCTCCACGGGGGACGCTCCGTACAGTCTTGCAGCCGATGCCGGCAAGTCGGATCTTTGCGAACGGGTGGAAAGGGATGATTGTGTCAGTCTTTGAGACGCTTTCGCATCATAAAATTGGTCAGTTCCAACCGATTTGCCCGGCGTTTCTGGACCTTTAACACCTCGTACCCTCTCTTCTCGAAGAAAGGGCGGGCCGTCAGGCTCACTTCGGAGGTGATTTCTGCGACTCCATATTCCCGGGCTTTTTTTCCACGGCCGAAAGCAGCAAACTCCCGATGCCGACCTGCTGATAATCCTTGTGCACGAAGAGCGAATGCAGATAGCCTTCGGCATTCATCGACGAGAAGCCGATGATTTCACCCTGTTCGTTCAATGCCGCGACGTAGTCATTGCGCGCCAAAAGGTCTTTCATGTGCTCCGCACTATCCCCGCACGAAGCCCAGTCCTCCACCTCTTCGCGGGTGTAGTCCCGCGCATTTACATGAAGAACAGTCTCCCGAAACAAGATTTGCAGGTCGGGAATATCCTCCTCCGTGAGTTTCCTCAGTTTATATTGAGGACTTGGCGGCCCAATCTTCTGGCAAGCATTCTTGGCAGTAGAAAAGCAGCGGTAATTCTCGGATTTCTCTTTCATACGTTCTTCGGGTTATTGCCTTATAAAGATAGGCTTTTAATTCCAGTTGGCGCACACGGTCATCTGACAAAATTCGTTACCGACTCGGGCCACGCGACTTCTTCTTCGGGGTGATAAAGCGTCGCGGCCGGTCCTGTTGTCGTTCGGTTTGGGCAGGGCGTGGTTCGCGGGGATCGTCCCAACTCTCCCGGTAGGTCGTATCCGATGCATTCTCCTTCCACAGGTAGGGACGTGCCGTCGTGCCTCCCCACCATTTCACCAGTGCCCGCACCACATAGCCCGCCTCGATCCGGTCCCGGTCCATGCGCCGCATTGTGTATTTCCCGTACTCCACCCAGTCCCGCGGATCGTCCCGATAGACCCACGCCATCTGCAGCCGGTCGTCCATCACCACATATCCCTCCGATTGCGTTCCCCGCACGAAGATCGGCTCTCCCTCGCGGAGCATCTCAATCTGCTCCTTGGTCAAGGGCTTGCCTGCAATCGACAGGTTTCGATGCGGCGGCTCCGACTGCTGTTGCTTTTCCGCCTCCAACTTTTGCAGGATAGATGTGACCTGCGGACGTTGTTCGTCCGTGTAGTTGCGGATCCGCTCGATCATCGCCTGCCGGAGGCGATTCTGTTCGATCCGTTGCGTCAGGCGGCCGTAGCTGAACTTACGGTCCACCTGCGAGGCCTTGAACGTATGCCCATCCAGGGTGAAGGTTACGCCCTGGATCTCCTTCGTTGGATCGCCACCCCGATGAACAAAGGTTGTGACGACCTGTCGTTTTATTAGTTCTTCGGCTAATGCCGTCCAGGAGGTGCAGTCAGACAGCAGCTCCCGCAGGTGGTTGTAAATGCGGTGGCGCAGTTGTTCCGGACCGTGCAGCCGTTCCGTGGCAACCTGCTCCTTACCGTGCGAAAAGGTCAGTCCGTACTCCTGCTTGAGCTCCCTGCAGATGCGCATGTTGCGCAGGCGTTCGTTGCGGTCCGGAACCAGCGTCGTGTCGTAACGTACCCGGTTGTAGAGGATATGCAGGTGAGGATGTTTCGTATCGGTGTGGCGCACAACAAGGTACTGCGTGCCGGTAATCTCCATGCGTTGCATATACTCCCGCGCCAGGTCGAGCATCAGTTGGTTCGACATCCGCGGATCATCATCGGGGTGGAACGACAGCGAGATATGTCCGACAACCCGTTCGACATCGGGGCGGGCCCGGCGCTGGAACTCGAAGCTGCCGATCAGCGCCTGCCGGGAGGTGAGCTCCACGCCATCACTCGTCAGGATATAAGCCTTTCCCGGCTCCTTGCCGAGCAGGTAGCGCACCACACCGCCGAAAGATTTGCCGGTAACGATTTTGCCGATCATCGGTTTAGAGTTTTTGTTTCAACCTTCCGATCACCTCGTCGTAGAAGCGGAGGATTCGCCGCAGCTCCTCCTCGTGAGAGGCAATACCGAAGGCATGCTGAAGGAAGGCCAGCTGGTTCAGGTTATTCCGCTCGCGCGTCAATTCGGAGACCAGGCGCAGCTCTTCGGTACCGATCCGCCGCAGGATCCGCCCCGAGACGACCGCCTGGCGGGCATACTCCGAGAGGGTCAGATTGCAGGCTGCTGCCTTGCGTTGCATCCGAAGGTACTCCGCCTCGCTCACGCGGAAACGTACCGTGCGTGAGCGCAAGGTCGCAGCGCTCTTCCGCGGGCGTCCACCCTTGGGTTTCGTTACCTCCATGGCGCGAAGGCATTGACGGTGGAACAAACAATCGGGAGCCGTTTCGTGCAGCGTGCAGCGTCGGTCGAAAGCGACGTCCCGTGCCCCGAATCCGCGACGAGCCCGGCGAGCGGCGGATGGTTCGGTATGCGACCCTCGGGAGCAGACCGGGCGGGGCAGCCCCGCAGGGCGAGGTGGTTCGATGTGGCAGCCAAAAACCCGATGCGGGGTTTTTGTGCCACGAGAACACAACCTCGCTCCCTTCGGTTTTCGGACCCGGGAGTCGGCAGCACGTTCGACGCCAGCAGTCGAACGGTGCGGAATCCCGGGGTCGCAAAGGCGTCAGCGCGGAGGCGCTCCCGTACCGGCAAACGGCAGGAGGTTCATGTCGCGGCAAGGATGGGAAGCGTGCAGCTTTGGACCCGAACGGATCGGGGCATGCCGTCGTCCAACCGGGGGCGGCGGGCAACCAATGGAAGATGGTCGGCTCTTCAGTAGGGAGCCTTGATGAGGATGAATGGCGTTGTCATGGTCGGTGGTTTTTGCGTCGTTGTGAGGATAACGGCACCCGCCGTCGGTTTGTTTCACCTTGGGACGCGATTGCGCGTTCTTGCTGGTAGTTGCATTATAAATGCGACAACTGTTCAAACTTTGATAAAACAGTTTTTTTATTTAAATTCGTACTTGCATGTGCATTGGCTTCAATTAATTGACATGGAGATAATCAACAATATAGACAAAACCCTGAAGGACGATTTTATCGAAGAGATTAAATCGGGAAGCAAGATTGCCATTGCAGCATCTTGTTTTTCAATTTATGCCTTTCAGGAGTTGAAAAAACAATTGAAAGACATCGAAGAATTACGCTTCATCTTTACGTCTCCGACTTTTATTACTGAAAAAGCCAACAAGCAAAAACGGGAGTTTTACATTCCCAGATTAAACCGAGAGCGCAATCTATATGGTTCTGAATTCGAAATAAAGCTTCGCAACGAATTATCTCAAAAAGCCATCGCCAAAGAGTGTGCGGAGTGGATCCGGCGAAAGGCTTGCTTCAAATCCAATCGGACGAATGAGAACATGATGGGATTTGCCAATATAGATAACAAAAGTTATATGCCCATTGCCGGATTCACCACAGTCGAATTGGGGTGTGAACGTGGCAATAATGCATATACAATGGTCAACAAATTGGATTTCCCCATGTCTCAACAATTTTTGGCCCTGTTCGATCAACTTTGGAACGACACCTCCCGAATGCAGATTGTCACAGACGAAGTTCTGGACAACATAACCAATGCCTACAAGGAAAATGCACCCGATTTTCTCTATTTTGTCACATTATACAATATTTTCAACGAATTTCTGGAAGATATATCCGAGGATGTCCTGCCCAATGAGGCCACCGGGTTCAAGAGCAGCATCATCTGGAACAAACTGTATAATTTCCAGAAAGATGCATGTCTGGCCATCATAAACAAGCTGGAAAAATACAACGGCTGTATCTTGGCCGACAGCGTTGGTCTGGGCAAAACATTCACGGCCCTTTCGGTCATAAAATATTATGAAACCCGGAACAAATCAGTTCTGGTCCTTTGCCCCAAGAAACTATACGACAATTGGGCAACCTACCGCAGCAACTATAAGAACAATCCCATAGCCAAGGATCGGTTGCGATATGACATACTTTTTCATTCCGATCTGTCCCGCGAAAGCGGAAAGTCCAATGGAATAGACTTGACACATATCAACTGGTCAAATTATGATCTTGTCGTCATAGACGAATCGCATAATTTCCGCAATGGAGGCAAAGTTTCCACGGATGAGAACGATGAGAACCCAAGAGAAAACCGTTACCTGCAACTCCTCAACAAAGTAATCCGACAAGGCGTCCGGACCAAGGTCCTCATGCTGTCCGCAACTCCCGTAAACAACCGCTTCAACGATCTCAAGAATCAGATCGCTCTGGCTTATGAAGGAGATGCAGCCAATATCAACTCACTGCTGAATACCCAGAACGGGATAGACGATATTTTCCGGCAGGCTCAAGCTGCATACAACAGTTGGGTTCGTCTGCCACAAGCCGAACGCACAACCAAAGCGTTGCTCGACAAGTTGAGTTTTGACTTCTTCGAGGTCCTCGACTCCGTTACGATTGCCCGCAGCCGCAAACACATCGAGCAATATTACGATACGGCCGATATCGGCCAATTCCCAAAGCGGCTTGCTCCGATATCCCGTCGGCCCCACCTGACCGATCTGGATCGGGCAATCAATTATAACGAGATATTCGGACTTCTTCAGCAACTGAATCTGGCCATCTATACGCCTTCGCTATTCATCTTGCCCAGTTCGCGTGCCAAATACACCAAAAGTGACTCGCAGGAGGGCTATGCGAACCTCACCATGGCCGGACGGGAGAGCGGTCTGCGTCAGTTGATGAGCAGCAATCTGCTGAAACGGCTTGAAAGTTCGGTCAATTCTTTCCGACTGACCCTCACCCGTATCCAGAGCTTCATCAACGCCACTATCCGGAAAATCGACTGTCACGATACGGAAACGACTGCCATCGACGATTTCGATTTCACCTCCGGACTGGATATCGACGATCAGGACAGCCTTTTCATTGGAGGCCGTAAGTCGCAAATCGCGTTGAAGGACATGGACTACGTCAGCTGGAAGCGATACCTCTCCGAGGATCTCGAAACGCTCGACCTGTTGCTGTTCATGCTGGCCGACATAACCCCGGAACACGATTGCAAGTTGCAGCAGCTCATTGACGACTTACGCCACAAATTCGAACACCCGATCAATGACGGGAACATGAAGGTTCTTGTCTTTACGGCATTTTCCGATACGGCCGAGTATCTGTACAACAATCTGGCGGAACGCATTCACGAAAAGACAGGTCTCCACACGGCGCTTGTTACCGGCGATGTGGAGGCCCGAAGCACTCTGCGTCTGCGCCAGAAACTCGATTTCAACACCGTGCTGACCCTCTTCTCGCCGATATCGAAGGAGAAAGAGGTACTTTTTCCGGATATCCGCGAACAGATCGACGTGCTCATTGCCACGGACTGCATCTCCGAAGGACAGAATCTGCAGGATTGCGACTATCTAATCAACTACGACATCCATTGGAATCCCGTGCGGATCATCCAGCGCTTCGGGCGAATCGACCGCATCGGGTCGCGCAACGCCGTTATCCAACTGGTCAACTACTGGCCGGACATGACGCTCGACGAATATATCGACCTCAAGGGACGTGTCGAAGCCCGCATGAAGGTGTCGGTTCTGACCTCAACAGGAGACGACAACCCGATTTCACCCGAGGAGAAGGGCGACCTGGAATACCGACGCGAACAGCTCAAACGGCTGCAATCGGAGGTGGTCGACATCGAGGAGATGTCGTCGGGTATCTCCATCATGGACCTGGGGCTGAATGAATTCCGGCTCGACCTGCTGGATTACATGAAGACGAATCCCGATATCGAACATACCCCCTTCGGATTGCATGCTGTCGTCAACCATACGGACAACTGCCCGCCGGGCGCAATCTACGTCCTGAAGAACCGTAACAACTCGGTCAATATCGACCGCCAGAACCGCCTTCATCCGTTCTATCTGGTCTATATTTCGGAAACGGGCTCCGTCGTCATCAACCACCTTGCCCCCAAAGAGCTACTCGACCGGCTTCGCCGCCTGTGCAAGGGCCACAGCGAACCCGATGCGACGCTCTGCCGGGAATTCAACCGCCTCACCCGCGACGGCCGCGAGATGCGCCACTACTCGGAACTGCTCAATCAGGCCATCGCCTCCATCGTGGAGGTCAAGGCCGAGAGCGATCTGGACAGCTTCCTGAGCGGGGTCCCGGGGCGCCTGTTCGCCGACGAGATCAAGGGGCTCGATGATTTCGAACTGATCTGTTTCATCGTTATCCAGTAACCCATGTACGGACTTCCTTCCTCCACCGAGATGCGCCGGTCGCTTCCCAAGAAGACAATCTACTCGCGTTTTGAATTGCGAGCGGCGCAGCGCGACCGGTTCGATGCCGACATCAGCCGCATCGACATCGTTGCCGAGGTCTCACCGGCCACGGTTCCGGCCCTTGCGGAGGGCGAACGGGTAAAAAAATTTTATCTGCTTGACGTCCAGCTCAAACACCGCGAATGTCAGGCGAAGAATCTGGAACTGTTGGTCCGATTAATCCCGCAAAATCTTATCTTTGCATTATCGTTCGACGGCGAGGTCCGGCTGGCACTCTTTTGTTCGCGGATGATATTCTCGGCCTGGCAACCCGCCGGGAGTGTCCGCATACCGCTCCGGGGATTGAATCTCGATGCCGTATGGGATGAAATTGTCGCCTCGATCGGAGCCGTTACCCCCACCGAGGGGCGCAGCGTTGCCGAACAGATTGTGCAGGACGACCGCCGTACGAAACTGCTTCACCAGATCGAGGTGCTGGAACGCAAGGCCCGGTCGGAGCGGCAGCCGCGGCGGAAAACAGAGTTGTTCGAAGAGTTGAAAAACCTGAAAAAAGAGCTGGAGAAATGAAGAAAGGAGTAATCACCAACACGGTGTGCATCATAACGGCGATTGTCTGCATCGCCTTGACTTTTTGGGGCAATCTGAAAAACGACGGTGTGCTGTCCACCGATGCCTATATGGGCGTTATCGCCACCTTGATCGGCATCTGTGCCACCATCGTTGTCGGCTTCCAGATTGTCAGTTTTATTGAACTGCAGAATTTCCGCAAACAAGTCAATGAGATGGAGGCCTTGCGCAAGCAAATGGAACAAGACAATATAAGATTACAAAAACAAACTCACACTTTACAGACTGGGTTATCTAATGCATTCATGCTTATTCTTGATTATAATCAAGCTCAAAACAAAGATATATATCAAGCCTTATCATATTGCACTTCTATTATTTGTGCCTCTTGGGATAATCCTTCGAATGCCAAAGCCATGCTAATAAAATACAATAACCTACACGCAATAATCTGCAAAATAAATACAACTGATAAAAGCTTTTTATCAAAGATAAAAAAATTTTTAATCAAATTAAACGATATCGAGATTCCTAAAAACTGGCCTAAATATCATGAAATCATGAAAATTCATTGCGAAATATTATCAATTCTGGCTCAAGTCGACGACGAACCCACGGCAGAAACAGAACAAAAATAGAGATACCCCCATGGAACACCTGAAGATGCAGACGGCGGATATGGCCGATAGAAATATAGAACAAATCGGGGCGTTGTTCCCCGAGTGTCTGACCGAACGAATCAACAGCAACGGTCGCGTCGAACAGGCCATCGACTTCGACAAACTCCGCCAACTCCTGGCTCACGACGTGGTCGAAGGCCCCGAACAGCGTTACCAGTTCACCTGGCCCGACAAACGCGCGGCCATCCGGCTGGCCAATACCCCGACCTCGAAAACCTTGCGCCCGTGCCGTGCCGAAAGCGTCGACTTCGATACCACCCAAAACCTCTACATCGAAGGCGACAACCTCGACGTGCTGAAACTCCTGCGCGAGAACTACCTCGGCAAGGTGAAGATGATCTACATCGATCCGCCCTACAACACGGGCAACGATTTCGTCTATAAAGACAACTTTGCCCAGGGCAAAACGGATTTTGAGCAGCGCAGCGGGCTGTTCGATGAGGAGGGCAACCAAACCATCGACCCGATGCAGCGCAATACCGAAGCCAACGGTCGTTTCCATACCGATTGGCTCAATATGATCTATCCCCGCTTGAAAGTGGCGAAGGATTTATTAGCTGATGATGGAGCTATATTTATAAGTATTGACGAACATGAACATTCTAATTTAGTTTCCATAATGAATGAAATCTTTGGGGAGGTTAATTATATTGATTCCATAGTATGGAACAAAAAAGCATCTGCTAAAGGTGTTCCTCCACAGAGCATGATGGTAAATGTTCATGAATATATTGTAGCTTATCGTAAAAATACCGGATTTAAATTTATAGGTGAAAAGCGATATGCTGAAAAAGATGGGTTTAAAAATCCAGATAATGACCCAAGAGGCCCTTGGAGAGAATCAAATATTAAAAGTACAACCAAACCGATAGAAGAAGCTTTTACAATAGTTGATCCGAAAACGGGAAAGCAGTATACAAATACATGGGCCTTTTCTAAAGAGTCATTAAATAAAATGATATCTGATGGCCGTATTTTGTGGAAAGAAAATCTCCCTAAACAAAAAGAATTTATGTACGAACTCACCAATGAAAATAAAGCATTAAAAAGTAGTTGGGGAGTTTTTGATGCACAAAGTACAACAGTATATTTAAAACATTTAATTCCAAAGGTGAAATTTGACAACCCAAAGCCGATTAATTTAATGAGTTATTTGATTGAGGTAGCTTTGGGTAAAAATGAAACAGTTCTTGATTTCTTTTCCGGGTCGGCCACAACGGCCCATGCCGTGATGCAGCTCAATGCCGAGGATGGGGGAAACCGCAAGTTTATTATGGTCCAGCTGCCCGAAAAGACCGACCCCAACAGCGAAGCTTACAAAGCCGGATACCCGAACATCTGCGAAATCGGTAAGGAACGCATTCGCCGGGCCGGAAAGAAGATTAAGGAGGAAAACAAGGACAAGGAGGCAATCGACCGTCTCGACACCGGATTCCGCGTGTTGAAACTCGACTCCTCGAACATGGCCGATGTCTATTACACCCCGGCCCAGACGCCCATCGAACAGACCCTGGGTTTCGAGGCCTTCGAGGACAACATCAAGCCGGACCGTACGGCGGAAGATTTGTTGTTCCAGGTGATGCCGGAGTGCAATCTGCCCTTGTCGAGCCGCATCGAGGAGCGCGAGATTCACGGCAAGAAGATCTATGCAGTTGACGGCAACTACCTGGTAGCCTGCTTTGACCGCGACATCGACGAGCAGGTGATTACGGAGATTGCCCGCATGCAGCCCTATTATTTTGTGATGCGCGATGCCTCGGCCGCCACGGACAACGTGCTGGACAACTTCGACCAGATTTTCAACGCATACAGCAAAGAGACCATCCGTCGGATTTTGTAGAGAGTGCCATGAAATTCAGATTCAAGATACAGCAATACCAGACCGATGCGGTGGAGAGTACGGTCGATGTGTTTGCCGGACAGCCTTCGCAGGGGAATGCCACCTACCGTCGCGACCTCGGCAAGCGGGAGAAAGAATACCAAACCCGGATGGATGAACGTGAGCTGGAGACCGGCTACCGGAACCAGGAGGTTTGGCTCAACGCCTCGGAGCTGCTGGAGAACATCCACAAGATACAGGACCGCAACAACATCAAGCGTTCCGAGGCTTTGTCCAGGGGATTGGGCGCCTGCAGTCTCGACATCGAGATGGAGACCGGTACGGGAAAGACCTACGTCTATATCAAGACGATGTTCGAGATGAACAAGCGGTACGGCTGGTCGAAATTCATCGTCGTGGTGCCCAGCATCGCCATCCGCGAAGGGGTGGCCAAGAGTTTCGGGATGCTCGAAGACCACTTCATGGAGTATTACGGCAAGAAGGCCCGCTGGTTTATCTACAACAGCGCCAATCTGCAACAACTCGATTCATTCTCGTCGGATGCCGGGCTGAACGTGATGATTATCAATACGCAGGCTTTTGCCGCCTCAATGAAGGAAGGAGGACGCAGCAAGGAGAGCCGCATCATTTACTCGCAGCGCGACGAATTCGGCAGCCGCCGGCCGATTGATGTGATTGCCGCCAACCATCCGATTATCATCATGGATGAGCCCCAGAAAATGGAGGGCGAGGTCACGCAAACGGCGCTGGCCAAATTCCAGCCGCTGTTTATGCTGAACTACTCGGCCACGCACAAGACTCGGCACAATACGGTCTACGCGCTCGATGCACTCGATGCCTACAACATGAAACTGGTAAAAAAGATTCAGGTGAAGGGCTTCGAGATCAAGAATCTGCGCGGATTGTCGAGTTATCTCTACCTCGACAGCATCGTATTGTCGAAAAACAGGCCTCCCATGGCCCGTATCGATCTGGAGATAAATACCCCGTCGGGCATAAAGCGCAAAGCTCACACGTTCGGGGTCGGCGACAAGCTGATCAGCGAAAGCGGGCTGGCTCAATACGATGGATTCGACATCTCGGAGATTGATCCCTATGCCAACTCCGTGACCTTTCTCAACGGCATTACGCTCCACAAGGGAGAGGTATTCGGCGACACCACCGAACTGGCCATGCAGCGGGTGCAGATTCGGGAGACGATCATGTCGCACTTCGAAAAGGAGAGCGAACTTTTTGCCAGGGGAATCAAGACGCTGTCGTTGTTCTTTGTCGACGAGGTGGCCAAATACAAAAGCTACGACGCGGAGGGACACGAGGTCAAAGAGATATTCGCACAGATATTCGAGGAGGAGTACACGAACATTCTCAACGAGCGGTTGTCGCTCTTCGATTCGGATTATCAGCAATATCTGCGGCGGTTCAACGTGGGCGATATTCATCGGGGCTACTTCTCGATCGACAAAAAGGGGCGCTCCGTGAACAGTGAAGTGAAACGCGGCAAGGATATTTCCGACGACATATCGGCCTATGATCTGATTCTGAAGAACAAGGAGCGTCTGTTGAGTTTCGATGAGCCCACGCGGTTTATCTTTTCGCACTCGGCCCTGCGGGAAGGTTGGGACAACCCGAATGTCTTTCAGATCTGCACGTTGCGTCACTCCAATTCCGCCGTGGCCAAGCGTCAGGAGGTAGGCCGTGGACTGCGTCTGTGTGTGGACAGGAACGGTGTGCGCATGGACTTTGAAACCCTGGGTGAGAACGTACACGATCTGAACCGGCTGACGGTCATTGCCAATGAGAGTTACAGCAGTTTTGTCGACGCCCTGCAGCGTGAAACCAAGGAGGTATTGCGGGAGCGTCCGACAAAAGCCGATGTTGCATACTTTACGGGGTTGTTTGTTTTGTGTGATGGCGAAAAGCATGCAATCACCAAAGAGGAGGCAACTGCCATTCGGAGCTATTTGTGGGAAAACGACTATATTGACGACAAGGATCAGATTACCGAACAATATAAATCCGATCTGGAAAACAATGCGCTTGCCCCTATGTCTCGGAAACTCGCGCCGATGGCTGAAGGTATTCAGATGTTGATCCGCGCCCTGTACGATGAGGCAACCCAAGATGCCGTCAGCAAGATGTTCGAGAACGGGAACAAGCCCAATGTTCAGAACAACAGGCTCAATGAAAACTTCAACAAGAAAGAGTTCCAGGCCTTGTGGAACGAGATCAACCACAAATATGCCTATACGGTTCACTACGACAGCAATGAACTTATCGACCATGCAATAGAAAGCATAAACGCCAAATTACACGTCAATCAATTGCGGTATGTCGTAGTCTCCGGCGAGCAACAAACGGTGGATGCATTCGATGAAACATCTTCAGCCTCGAAAACCTTGAATACCTTATCCACATCGTCAGTCGCATACGATCTCGTCGGCGAGATTGCCCGGGGAGCCACGTTGACACGCCGTTCGGTAGTCAAGATTCTCAATGGTCTGACTCCATCCAAGTTGGCCATGTTCCGCAATAATCCCGAAGAGTTTATCCGCAATACGATCAAACTGATTCGGGAGGAAAAAGCAACGATGATTATTGAGCACATATCCTACAATCTGATCGAAGGAAAATACGACAGCAGCATATTTACCCGAGAGAAGCCCATACAAAGTCTGGATAAGGCATATCCTGCGAAAAAACACATTTTGGATTATGTTTTTTTCGACTCAGATAAAGAACGAGCTTTTGCAAAAAACATGGACATTGCACCAGAAGTATGTGTCTACGCTAAACTGCCCCGATCTTTCCAAATACCGACTCCCGTTGGAAACTACGCTCCGGATTGGGCCATCGCATTCTATATTGGCTCTGTAAAACATGTATTCTTTATTGCAGAAACCAAGGGATCAATGAGATCAATGGATCTCAGAGGGGTAGAAACTGCTAAAATAGAGTGTGCAAAAAAATTATTTAATGAGGTTTCTACGAGCAATGTAAAATATGGCGTAATAACTTCTTATGAAGATCTGCGATCAATTATTACCAGAATAAACTGATAAAGCAATATGGCAAAAAGGACTCCTCCGATTTAAAAAAATCGAAGGAGTCCTTTGTCTGCTACTCGGCAGCTGCCCGAAGGTTGTGGTCAAGGACTGCCCGGATCCCCGATTCGGGATAGAGCAGCAAGCGGTTGCCAAGTAGCGTGAAGGGAATCTGCCGTCGGTCCCGCAGCGTCTGCAGGGTGCGCGGTGAAAGGTGCAGGCGTGTGCAGACCTCCTCGCCGGTCAGGTAGCGGTCCTCGCCGATCATCGGGCGACGCTCCTCGGAGGCCTTCCGAAGCATACGCTCCACGCCGTCCAGCCGGGCGAACAAGCGCTGTATCTCGTCGCTCGCTTCGTTGAGATAATCCAGCGGCATGGCTATCGCGTTTGAACGGTTTTGCGGGAGAGCCATACGGCAAGGTCCCGGCGTCGGTAGTAGAATTTTCCGCCCAGACGCGAGCAGGGAATTGCTCCCCGGTCCCGGTAGCTTTGCAGCGTGCGTTTGGTGATGTTCAGTGCCCGGCAGACCTCTTCGCTGTCCAATCACCCGTCGTCCTGCGGTGGCGTCAAACGGCGTTCCAGGCGTTGGGCAAGGGCGGAGAGGTGTTCCACCCGTTCGAGGAGCCGCTGCCAACTCCGCTCTCCGATACATACGATCTTTTCCATGGTTTTCTTTCTGTTTGGTTTGACTATGCAGCAACCCGCCTCTGTGGGTTGCACTCTGTGTGGATGGGGACACCGAACATTCAGCGGTCCCGGATCCGAAAGGCACGGCATTTCATCTTTTTCCCGGTTTATGAATCTTTGTTCCTGCAAGCTTGCACTCGGATAACGTGCGCTGCCCCTCAAAAGTTTCGCCCGCAAAGCGATGTGGCAGTGGTTGGCGTCGGTTGGCGTCGAGAGGGTGGACAAAATCGTGCAAACAATTCCTCAAAAAGAATCTATCGCGACATATTTTGTCATGCAACCCTTTTATCTTTGTGGAAAAAGAGTACGACCCATGACACTCGTTGATCAAATACGCCGCATGGTGATCATCGTCAGCAAACTCCATGGTGCAGGATACGTTCCTGCCGGCGAACTGGTGGATTACGTGACCCAACGGATGCATTCGCAGTACGCCAGTTCGTCCGGATGCACGCTGCGGACCCTGCAACGGGATTTTCAGACCATCGAGGAGTTGTTTGGCCTCACGATCCGGCACGACAAACTGCGCGGATATTACCTTGCGGAACAGGTAAGGAGCGGTGCAGACTATGGCGAGTTGCTGCTGAATTTCGAGATCCTGAATGCCATCGATGCCGACAGCGACATCCGGCAGTATGTACTGCCGGAACACCGGCGCGGCCGCGAGATTCCCTATATCCCGGAGTTGCTCGAAGCCATCCGTGAACGGCATCCTGTCGTTTTTGACTACCAACTGTTCCGACACGGAGGGAAGATCGTACACCGAGAGGTAAAACCGCACTACCTGAAGGAGTCTCAGCATCGCTGGTATCTGATCGGATACATCGAGTCCGACGAAGGCGACTCGTTGCGCTGCTTCGGCATGGATCGTATTTCGCACCTGCTGATAAAGGATCGGGAGCGCTTTGTCCGCAATGAACAGATCGACATTCCGGCGCTGTTTCGGGAGAGTTTCGGTATCTGGAACAACCCGAACGATCCGGTCGAAGAGGTCGTATTGAGATACGATGCGTTGGACGGGGCCTTCATCAAGACCTTGCCGCTGCATGCCACGCAGGAGATTCTCGAAGAGAAGCCCGACACGTTGACCATCCGCCTGCACGTACGTATTACCAACGACTTTGTCATGGCCCTGTTGGCTCGCAGCCGTTCGCTGGAGGTCATACGCCCCGCCTCACTCCGAAAACGCATCTACGATACCTGCCTCGGGGCCGCCGGGCGCAACAAACCTACGAAAGATGAACAACGAGCGATTTTGGAATGAACCGGCCGGACGGCGGCTCGCTGGCTGTCTGGGAGTGTCGGTTGTTGTCGGTGTGGCGTTCTGCCTGATCTGCCTCGGCTTTTACTACTGTAATCGACAGGCGCCTCCCCGGCGGGAGAATCCATGGCGGAACTACGATCCTTCACGTCCGATAACCGACGTCAAGGCGTTGGATTACGATCGTCGGTGGATTCTTTATCGGGACGAAGAGCTGCGGAAATCGTTGCAGACGTTCTCCTGGGCGACGGACGGTCGGATGTACAACGACCCGGCCAATTGCTACGAAGACTACTATGAAGAATTATACGAATATTATCATGATTAAATAACAGAGTTTTAGCGTATGAAAGGGAAACGTGAATTTACGGAATCGGAGATCGACCGACTTCGGGAGTTGATTAGGAAAAGAGTGCATGCAACGCGCGAACAGCAGAAACGGATTCGTGACGCGATGCGCCGTATCGGATTTTACGGTCAGGCCGATTGGGGAATTCAAGATTGCCAGCTTGCAGATCTCGATGGACTGATCCGTTCCGGCCAAATCACGGTTACTGGCGCAACAGTGCATCGACAGGCAGGGGGTGCAACCAAATCCGGCGGACGGGGACAGGAGGCGAACGAGGTTGCCCAAACGGATGAAGGAGCGGAAGAATTGGGCTGTCCTGATCTCGACTTCAAGAGTATCGACAACCTGCGTCACAACGGCTTCTCCGGATTTGTCTCCGTAGCCGCATTAAGGCAGGATTTAACACAGATTCCGGATATTCGGGGCGTCTACATGGTCGTTCGGCAGATCGGGAACCGGCCGCAATTCCGTACAACGGAAAGCGGAGGGCATTATAAAGGGACGGATCCCAACGTTCCGATTGAGAAGCTGCGCAGGAATTGGGTAGAGGAGACTTGTGTCTTGTACATCGGAAAGGCCGGAGACGAGCACAGCCAAGCCACCCTGCGGAGCCGTCTGCGACAATATTTGCAGTTCGGAGCCGGGAAATCGAGAAGTCACAAAGGCGGACGCTACATCTGGCAACTTGAAGATGCGGAGGATCTTCTGTTCTGTTGGAAGCCGCTGCCATCGGGCAATCCCCAAAAGGAGGAAACCGCATTGCTCGCAGCATTCAAAGGTCAATACGAGGGACGGCTTCCCTTTGCCAATCTCAAATCATAAAAGAACCTGCTTAAATAACGTGGCGGCGGGGATCTGCAATAGGGCCCTCGCCGCCACGTCTTTTGTCAATAGTCGGTTTATGCCGTCAGGACCTTGCCGATGCGACGCATCTCGCGGCTGATGTTCGTCTCGGATATTTTGGCATAATGACGGGTCATGTTGGTATTCGAGTGGCCGAGGATCTTGGCGATTATATCAATTGGCATCCCGTATTCGATTGCCAGGGTTGCGAACGTATGTCGGGCCAGGTGCGTGGTCAGATGCTTGGGAATCTGGCAGATATCCGCTATCTCCTTCA